>Ga0194128_10000190_pt1 | contig 114130 bp, 116 predicted proteins | sample TA2KigCa65mmetaG_FD_148650 | JGI IMG/M metagenome (GOLD analysis project Ga0194128, IMG submission 148650) | Freshwater microbial communities from Lake Tanganyika, Tanzania - TA2015037 Kigoma Deep Cast 65m | ecosystem: Environmental > Aquatic > Freshwater > Lake | place: Tanzania: Lake...
CGAGCCCACCTACCGTGTGCGATCGAGCCTCGACCTGTTCGTGCCGTTCGTGACCGCGATGACCGCACCGATCGGCGCGCTGCTCGGTGACCATGTCGTCGGGGTGTGTGGTTCCGCGATGCCGGGCGCGTGCATCGGGGCGATCGCGCCCGACGAGCTGCGCACGCCGCCGAAGCGCGTGGGCGGCGAGGGCGATCCCACCCGAGGCCAGTACGTGTGGTCCGTCTACTGCGCGCGCGACCTCGAGGAACGGCATTGGCACCTCGGCCCGGTCTCGGTGGAGCCGGGGTTGCAAGGCGCCGGCATCGGCGGGCTGATGCTGCGCGCGTTCGGCGATCAGCTCGACGACGCGGGCGAAGTGGGCTGGCTCGAGACCGACAAGCCCGAGAACGTCGTCTTCTACCGGCGCGCCGGCTGGGTCGAGGCGGAGGAGCTGACCGAGCACAGCCTCACCACCTGGTGGATGCGTCGGGATCCTCGGTAGCCGGGAGGCTGAGGGAGACCTCGGCGATCGATCGCCAACGATGGCCGGACATCAAGAGGTGGTCGAGCAGGGTGATTCCCTGGGCCGCGCACTCCACCCGGACGCCCTCGAAGCGAGCGACGTCGGCGGCGGTCGGCGCGAGGCGATCCTGGGTCACGAAGGTGACGAGCACGAGCTCCACTGCATCCATCTCGTACGCGAGCTCCACGAGCTGGTCGGCATCGGTCGCCGTCTCCTCGCAGCACTGCTCGCACGGGCAGTTGAACGCGGCACCGCTCAGCCGCATCGAGGCGTCGATGCCGATGAGCAGCTGGCCTTCGGTGTGGTCGTCGCACACGAGCTGCTTGATGATCGCGATCGCATCGTTCGGCCCGCGGACTCGCGGAATCTGTTCGCGTTGGGCGCGTGAGTACTTGCGCGAAGGCATGAGGCACTTCCTCTCGTGTCGTCGACCGGTGATGACTGCTGCTGGGGAAGTGCGGCACTCAGTTCGGGGGAGCTCCTGACCCGTGTCGTCGAGCAGCTCCGTCGTGACCTTGGTGCGCTTGGTGTCGATCGTCCATCGCTCCAGACGCACGGACGATGTGCCGGCAGGTCCGGTGTCTTGCGCCACGAACATGTCGGGGTAGCGCGGCACGACCACGACCACGTTGCCTTCGGCATCGTCGTACGCGTTCATCGGGTGGTACACGAAGCAGGGATCGATGTCGCACCACACCACATCGGCATCAGTACCGGATCGCGGCATCACTCCGACGCGTGCGCCGTGGTCGGGTCGCCACGAGAACGGGAACGGCTGCTGCGCCGGGTCGAGCAGCACCGGGAGGTCGAAGAACACGGCGCGGGTCGACGTGATGGCCCAGTCGTGCATCATCACGGGCCCCGGGATCGTGATCGGCTCCGTCGTGACGAGCTTCCCGCTCGGGTCGACGACGTGGTACCGCAAGAAGGGTGGGCCGAACACGTCGTAGCCGAAGAACAACATCTCACCGGTGATCGGGTCGATCTTCGGGTGGGCGGTGAAGGGTGTCGTGAGCTTGCCGTCGAAGTCGTAGCCACCGACGGTCGTGAGGTCGGGGCGCACCTCTGTGGGGAGGCTCACCTCGTACAGCGCCATGACTCGCCCGGCGTGCCGGACCAGCGCGGTGCTCGCTTTCTGACGAGCCCGTTGATCTCGGCCGACTTCCCTGGCGCGTCGTCCCCGAGGGTCTCGGCGGCCGAAGGCGTGCGCACGAACCGGTTGCGGTAGCGCGCCTTGCCGCCACGCAGCTCGACCGCGTGGAGCATCGCGTCGCCGACGAACCAGTGGTACTTCGCCGGATCCGGAGCGACGATCGGGTTCGGGCCGTTGCGGATCAGCATCCCGTGCAGCTCCGGCGGGATCGTGCCGGTCACCTCGAGATCGGCGTCGTCACGCTCGTCGAAGACCGGGGCGTAGTTGCCGACGAGGTACTGGTTCGTGGCGGAGCCCTGGCTCTCGGTCGTGGCGGTCACGGTGCCAATCTTGTTTCGTGGACCTGCCGACTGCACTCGCGTGGTTGGTCGGGGAGTGGGAGGGCGAGGGTCGAGGCGCGTATCCCGGCTGTGACGACTTCGGCTACCGCGAGCACACGGTCTTCCGTCATCCGAAGCCCGGTGAGCCGACGCTGGCGTTCGCCACACGGACATGGCTGCTCGACGGTTCGCCGTCGCACGAGGAAGCTGGCTACGTGAGGGCAACGGAAGCAGGGCGCGTCGAGCTCGTCGTGGCGCACCCACTCGGCGTCGTCGAGGTGCACGGCGGCACGATGACGGAACGCGGCGTCGAGCTCGACAGCCTTGCAGTGGCGTGTGCGCCGACGGCGAGTGCGGTCACCCAGATGCGAAGGGTGGCCGAGCAACGGGGCGACGACCTCTGGTACCGCCTCGACATGGCCGCCAGAGGCAAGCCGCTCGCGTTCCACTGCGAAGCAACGTTTCACCGGTCACGGTCTTGACGCGCGTGTGTCATCGGGCATCATGGCTATCGATGAGCAGAAGCTGCGCCGCTCGCTGCACGACCGCCTCGAGGCTGCCCTCGGTGCGGACGAGGCCGCGCTCCTGATGGACTACTTGCCGCCGGTGGGTTGGGCCGACGTTGCTACCCAGCGGGACCTGAACGGGCTGCGGGCTGAGGTGAAGCACGGCTTTGCGATGGCCGACACGAAGATCGACGCATTGCGGACGGAGTTCCGAGGCGAGATCAAGGACTTGAAGTCGTCGCTCCTGATGTGGTTGATGCCGACGATCATCGGCTCGATGGCGATCTCGGTGGCGCTGGCTCGCCTGGCCTGAGCTGTCAGTCCGCGAGGTCGAACACCATCGGCGCATGGTCCGACGGGAGCTTGCCCTTCCGGGCGTTTCGGTCGACGAGGCCCCACTGGAGCCGTTCCACCACTGGTTGCGTCGCGAGCGCGAGGTCGATGCGCATGCCCTTGTGCTGGTGGAAGTCGCCCCTCCGATAGTCCCAGTATGTGAAGAGCTGGTCGGTGTCGGGGTACAGCACGCGGAACGCGTCCTGCAGACCCCAGTCTTGAAGCCGTCGCACCGCGTCGCGTTCGGGGGGAGTGACATGCGTGTCGCCGACGAACGCCTTGGGCGACCACACGTCCCGGTCTTCCGGCGCGACGTTGAAGTCGCCGAGGATGACCAGCGGGTCCGACGGCTTCGCGCAGCCATCGATGAACGAGTAGAGGCACTCGAACCACTCGAGCTTGCGGTCGTAGAACTCGCTCGGGACCTCACGCCCGTTCGGTACGTAGACGTTGACGAACTTGATGCCGCCACAAAGTGTGGCCAGCAGGCGCGCGTCGCCCTGGTACGGATCGAGCACGCCGTCGCCGAATCCGCTCGACACGTCGGTGATGCCGACTCTGGACAAGGTGGCGACGCCGTTCCATTGCCCGGGTCCGTGATGGACGGCGTCGTAGCCCAGCGCACCGAACGCGAGCTGCGGAAAGGTCTTGTCAGAGAGCTTCGTCTCCTGGACGCACAACACGTCGGGCTGCGCGTACTCCAGCCACTCTTCGACGCGGTCTTGCCGCGCCTTCAGCGAGTTGACGTTCCACGTCGCGAAGCGCATCGCCGCTCACGCTAGCGTCGGGTTCCGTGCGGACTCTTCGCATGCTGGCGGTCGCCGTCATCGTCGTTGGCGCTGTGTGCATCGGCGCGTCCGGCACCGCGAGCGCAGGTGCGAACGAGGGGATTCGCAACTACGAGGTCGAGATCGAGATCGAGCGATCGGGTGATCTCCTCATCACCGAGACGATCGACTACGACTTCGGCGACTTCGCGATCAACCGTCACGGGATCTTCCGGAGCATCCCCTTCCGGTACAACTACGAGCCGAAGGAGAACACCGACCGGATCTACGAGATCGATGTGGTGTCGGTCGAGGGATCCGAGGGCACGCCCGACCAGTACGAGGAGAGTGAGACCACCAAGCGCATCTACGTCGCGGGCGAGGGAGAAGACCGGGGGTACCTCGAGCTGAAGATCGGTGACCCCAACACCACCGTCGAGGGTGAGCACACCTACGAGATCGTGTACCGGGTCAAGGGCGCGATGAACGCGTTCGAAGACCACGACGAGCTCTACTGGAACGCGATCGGTGACGAGTGGCCGCTCATCATCGACCGTGCAGCGGTGACGATCGACGCGCCAGGGGAGATCACCGCGGTGCGTTGCTTCCAGGGTTCCTATGGGTCGAACGCGGAGTGCGAAGGCCAATCAACGGACGGATCGAGCGCGACGTTCGCGCACAGCGATCTCTTCCCTTACAACGCGATGACAGTGGTCATCGGGTTGCCCAAGGGCGTGGTCGCGAAGCCGCAGCTCATCCTCGAAGAGCGCTGGACACTGGGGAAGGCCTTCGAGGTCAACGAAACGACCGGTGGGATCTTCGCTGCGCTGCTGCTCGCGGGCGTGGGCGGGTACGTGCTGGCCTTCCAGCGCTTCGGCCGCGATCGGCGCTTCAAGGGCGGCGCCGTCGACCAGGCGTTCGGCACCTCCGAGGGTGCCGACGAGGTCACGCCGCTCTTCGATGAGCCGGACGAGACCCCGGTCGAGTTCGTCCCACCGGATGACCTGCGCCCGGGGCAAGTGGGCACGCTCGTCGACTTCCATGCGAACCCGCTCGACGTGACCGCCACGATCGTGGACCTCGCGGTGCGCAAGTACCTCGTGATCGAAGAGGTCGAGACCGAGTCCAAGTGGCTGAAGAACGACTGGAAGCTCACGCGCCTGAAGAAGTCTGACGACGACCTCAAGGACTACGAGAAGTCGCTGCTCGACGGCCTCTTCCAGGGGCGCGACGACGGCGACGTCGAGCTCTCGGAGCTGAAGTACAAGTTCGCCAACCGCATGCGCAAGGTGCAGGCCGCGCTCGACAAGGACGCCAAGGACCAGGGGTGGTTCGTGAAGGACCCCAGCTCGGCGTGCGTCAGCGTCGGGTGCCTCGGGATGCTCGTGGAGCTGGTTGGCATCGCCGCGACCGGCTTGCTCGCGGCGTTCACGAACCTCGGACTGCTCGGCATCCCGATCATCATCCTCGGTTTGGTGATCATGTTCAGTGGCGTCTGGGCGCCGGCGCGCAGCGCGAAGGGATCCGCGGTGCTGCGCCGGGTGCACGGCTTCCGTCGCTTCATCGAAGAGTCGGAGAAGCCCCGGGCGGAGTTCGCGGAGAAGAAGAACCTCTTCTCCGAGTACTTGCCGTACGCGATCGTGTTCGGCGCGGTCGACAAGTGGGCGCGCACGTTCGAGGCGCTCTCGGGTGAGCCGCCCGACACGTCGTACTGGTACCACTCCACCACGCCCTTCCACTACGCGACGTTCGCCAGCTCGATGAACGGCTTCACGACCACGACGGCAGGCAACCTCACGTCGTCACCGCCGTCCACGTCGGGGTCGAGTGGCTTCAGCGGCGGGGGAGGGTTCTCCGGCGGCGGCGGCGGTGGAGGCGGCGGCGGCTCCTGGTGACGACCGAGGTCATCCAGGTAACGATCCGCGCCGTATGTCACGCGTGAAGGATCTGATCGTGCGCGCTCGGTCCACCCGGCTGTCGGGGATCGCGGCCTGGACCCCGACGGCGGTGCGCGTCGTCGCGGGCGGCTTCTTCCTCGGGACGGGCTTCGGCAAGCTCCTCGATTACTCCCACGAGGTCGACGAGTTCCGCCGCTTCGAGGTGCCGCTGCCCGACATCGCCGTCCCCGCGGTCGGTGTGCTCGAGATCGTCGGTGGTGCCTTGCTCGTGGTCGGCTTCCTCACCCGACCGGCCGCGCTGGCGCTCGCGCTCAACATGGTGGGCGCGCTGCTCACCGCCGGGCGAGTCGTGGGGGGCGACTTCCATCTGGTGTACGCGCCCTTGCTGCTCGTCGCGATGCTCTTCGTCCTCTGGGCCGGGCCCGGCCGATGGTCAGTCGACGAGCGACTCCTGGCCCGCAACAGCACCGACGCGCCTACTCTCTGACGCCGTCGTCAGCATCCGAGAGGAGCAACGAGCGTGGCCGGACCGCTCGCGGGAGTGAAGATCATCGAGCTGGTGGGCATCGGCCCCGGGCCGTTCGCCAGCATGCTGCTCGCGGACATGGGCGCCGACGTGGTGCGCGTGCATCGCACCGAATCCGTCGCGCGTGGCTTCGACCCGGGCGGCGTGCCCGTGCTCGACCGCAACCGCCGGTCGGTCGGTGTCGATCTCAAGAACCCCGACGGGATCGAGACCGTGCTGCGGCTCGTCGAGCAGGCGGATGCCTTGGTGGAGGGCTTCCGACCCGGTGTCACCGAGCGGCTCGGCGTCGGACCCGACGACTGTCTCGCCCGCAACCCGAAGCTCGTGTACGGCCGCATGACGGGCTGGGGTCAAGACGGCCCGATGGCCAACGCGGCCGGCCATGACATCAACTACATCTCGCTTGCCGGCGCGCTCGCGCACTTCGGTCGCGAAGGCCAGAAGCCCACACCTCCGATCAACCTGATCGGAGACTTCGGCGGTGGCGGGATGTTCCTCGCCTTCGGTGTGCTGTGCGGTGTTCTCGAGGCACGCGGCTCCGGGAAAGGACAGGTCGTCGACGCCGCGATGGTCGACGGCTCCGCGATCCTCATGTCGATGATCTGGGGCTTCCGCGTGCTGGATGCCTTCGACGAGGACAACCGCGGCACGAACGTGCTCGACACGGGATGCCCGTTCTACGACACGTACGAGACCAAGGACGGCAAGTTCATCTCCATCGGTGCCTTGGAGCCGCAGTTCTACGCGGAGCTGATCGACATGACCGGCCTTCCGCTCGATCCGGCAGCGCAGATGGACCGCGACACCTGGCCGAAGCAGCGGGAGCTGTTCACCGAGCTGTTCCTCACCAAGACGCGCGACGAGTGGAACGGGATCCTGGGTGGCAGCGACGCATGCTTCGCACCCGTGCTCACGATGACCGAAGCGTCACGGGACCCGCACGTCAAGGCGCGCAACACGGTCGTCGAGTTCGATGGTGTGCTGCAACCCGCCCCGGCGCCGAGGTTCTCGCGCACGAAGCCTGAGATCACGCGGAGCGCTGCGAAGCCGGGCGAGCACACCGACGAAGTCCTCACCGAGTGGGGCTTCTCGACGGACGACCTCAAGAAGCTGCGAGACACCGGCGCGATCGCCTAATGAGCAAGTTTTGGCGTCGATAGCGTTCGCTATGCGACTGCTATCGACGCCAAAACGGTGGGGTTAGGCCAGCGCGCGGAGCGCTTCGACCTTCTGGTCGCGGTCGGCTTCGGTGTTGGCGACGACGGTGATGTGGCCGAGCTTTCTCCCGGCTCTCGGTTCCTTCTCGTAGTCGTGGAGCACTGCACCTTCGACCTGTGACAGGGCCGCCGGGTCGGGCATCGTGCCGATGCAGTTGACCATCCCCGCGAACCCGCGGACGTCGGTCGACCCGAGCTCAATGCCGAGCACCGCGCGCACGTGGTTCTCGAACTGGCTGGATCCGGCACCTTCGATCGTCCAGTGGCCGGAGTTATGGACGCGCGGCGCCATCTCGTTCGCCAGCAGTCGCTCCTCGTATTCGAACAGCTCGACCGCGAGCACGCCGACGTAGTCGAGGTCGTCGAGGATTCGCGTCGCGACTGACTCGCCAGCGGATTCGAGGTCGGGGGTGAGCCCCGGTGCCGGCGCGCGACTCACGCGCAGGATGCCTTCGCCGTGCTCGTTCTCCACAAGAGGGTAGCAACGCGTCTCGCCGTCAAGGCCGCGCACGGCAAGCACTGACAGCTCGCGGGTGAACGGCACTTGTCGTTCGAGGATCAACGGCACACCGCCGAGCTCGCTCCACGCGCGCTCGAGGTCGTCAGCCTGCGCGAGCCGCGCCTGCCCCTTACCGTCGTAGCCGCCCCGCCGCGTCTTTACGATTGCAGGGAACCCGATGGTCGCGGCCGCCGCCGTCAGCTCTTCGAACGTGTCGGCTGGGGCGAACGCGGGAACCTCGATCCCGAGTCGTTCGAAGGTCTGCTTTTCGGTCAGTCGATCTTGTGAGACATCGAGCGCGCGTGGATCGGGGCGCACCGGCGCGTGCTGCATGGCGTGACGAGCGGCGTCCGCGGGCACGCCTTCCCACTCGTAGGTGACGACGGTCGCGCCTTGGGTGACCTCGTCGACGCGATCGAGATCATCGAGGGCGCCCACCACGAGCGGACCAACCTTCCCGGCGGTGGCGTCGGGGGAGGGGTCGAGGAACCGGAAATCGATTCCGAGTGGTCGCCCCGCGAGTGCGAGCATGCGGCCCAGCTGGCCACCGCCGAGCACCGAAACGAGCGGGGTTTCCACAGAGGCCGTTGCTATCATGGGCAACGCGACAGCGCCGTCGCCGAGACCCATCCCGGTCCACACCGAGCGAGGACGCTGTGCACAAGCCATCCGGCTCCGGGCGTCGCCCATTGCCCCAGTGGCAGTCGCCGGCCTTCAGCGCGCTCCCGCCCGCCTCCGGTCTCTACGATCCGCGCCACGAGCACGACGCGTGCGGCGTGTCGTTCGTCGTCGACGTCACGGGGACCAAGAGCCGCGACATCGTCGACACCGCCCTCGGTGCGCTCTGCAACCTCGACCACCGAGGTGCGTCCGGTGCCGAGGCGAACACCGGTGACGGTGCCGGGATCCTCATCCAGGTGCCCGACACCTTCCTGAGGGGCGAGACGCCGATCGAGCTGCCACCCGCCGGCCACTACGGCGTCGGCCTGGCCTTCTTGCCCGCCGACCCGACCGACGGCGAGAAGTCGCGCGCCGCAGTCGAGAACCTTGCTGCCGAGGAAGGCCTCCAGGTCATCGGCTGGCGTCACGTCACCGTCGACGACTCGATGATCGGACCGACCGCGCGGGGCGTGATGCCCTCGTTCTGGCATTGCTTCGTGACCGATCCTGCCGGCACCTCAGGTGTCGAGCTCGACCGTAAGCTCTTCGTGCTGCGCAAGCGCACGGAGCACGAGATCAGCGACGGGCTCGCGGTCTACTTCCCGTCACTGTCGAGTCGGACGCTCGTGTACAAGGGCATGCTCACGACCCCGCAGCTCGGCGAGTTCTTCCCCGAGCTGCGTGACCCGCGCATCCAGTCGGCGCTTGCGCTCGTGCACAGCCGCTTCTCGACGAACACGTTCCCGTCGTGGCCGCTCGCGCACCCATACCGGTTCATCGCGCACAACGGTGAGATCAACACGGTCCAAGGAAACCGCAACTGGATGCGCGCTCGCGAAGCGCTCATGTCCACTCCCTTGATCCCGAACCTCGAGCGTGCGTTCCCGATCGTCACCCACGGCGCGTCCGACACCATGAGCTTCGATGAGTGCCTCGAGCTCCTGCACCTCGGCGGCCGCCCGCTCGCGCACGGCGTGCTGATGATGATCCCGGAGGCGTGGGAGAACCACGCCACCATGACGCCCGAGAAGCGCGCGTTCTACCGCTACCACGGGTCGCTGATGGAGCCGTGGGACGGTCCCGCGTCGATCGCGTTCACCGACGGCACCGTCATCGGTGCGGTGCTGGACCGCAACGGGTTGCGGCCGAGTCGCTACTGGGTCACCGACGACAACCGCGTCATCATGGCCAGCGAGACGGGCGTGGTCGATGTCGACCCCGCGCGCGTCATCAAGAAGGGTCGCCTCCAGCCCGGTCGCATGTTCCTCGTCGACACGTCACTCGGTCGGATCGTCGACGACGAGGAGATCAAGGCTGAGCTCGCGAACGAGCACCCGTATCAGGCGTGGCTCGACGAAGGTCGTGTGCACCTCGACGACCTGCCCGACAGGGAGCACGTCGTGTACTCGCACGAGTCGGTTGTGCGACGACAGGAGACATTCGGGTACACGCACGAAGAGCTGAAGATCCTCGTCGCGCCGATGGCGAAGAACGGCACTGAGGCGATCGGCTCGATGGGCACCGATACTCCGGTCGCGGTGCTCTCGACGCGCTCGCGAATGCTCTTCGACTACTTCCAGCAGCTGTTTGCCCAGGTCACAAACCCGCCCCTCGACGCGATCCGTGAGGAGCTCGTCACCTCGCTCGCCGCGAACATCGGCCCGGAGGGGAACCTGCTGTTCCCGGAAGCGTCGTCGTGTCACCAGATCGAGCTGCCGTATCCGATCCTCGACAACGATGAGCTGGCGAAGCTCATCCACATCAACGACGACGGCGACCGACCGGAGTTCGCGTCGCGCGTCATCTCGGGCCTGTACGAGGTTGCGGGCGGTGGCGTGGCGCTGAAAGCCGCGCTCGACCGCGTGCGCGCCGAGGCGTCAGCCGCGATCACCGAAGGCGCGCGCATCCTCATCCTCTCGGATCGCGACTCGGATCGCGATCTGGCCCCGGTTCCGTCATTGCTCCTCGTGTCCGCGGTGCATCACCACCTCATACGCGAGCGCGCGCGCACGCAGGTCGGTCTCGTGGTCGAGGCTGGCGACGCGCGCGAGGTGCACCACATGGCGCTGTTGAGCGGCTTCGGCGCCGGCGCGATCAACCCGTACCTCGCCTTCGAGTCGATCGAAGATCTCGTCCGCAACCAGCTCTACGGCATGGGTGACTTCGATTTGCAGAAGGCGATCAAGAGCTACATCAAGGCGTGCGGCAAAGGCGTGCTCAAGGTGATGTCGAAGATGGGCATCTCGACGATCGCGTCGTACGGCGGCGCGCAGGTGTTCGAGGCGATCGGCCTCGGGTATGAGCTCGTCGACGAGTACTTCACCGGGACCGTGTCACGGCTGGGTGGCATCGGTTTGGACGAGATTGCCGAGGAGGTGGCGCGCCGGCACCGACGCGCGTACGCGCCGCGCCCCACGGAGCTTGCACACCGCGACCTCGACCTAGGTGGCGAATACCAGTGGCGTCGCGAGGGTGAGTACCACCTGTTCAACCCCGACACCGTCTTCAAGCTCCAGCACGCGACGCGAGCAAAGCGTTGGGACGTCTTTAAGGAATACACGAGCCTGGTCGACGACCAGTCGAAGCGGCTCGCGACGCTGCGCGGACTCTTCACGTTCCGTGACGGCGTGCGGCCACCCGTGCCGATCGAAGAGGTCGAGCCCGTCAGCGAGATCCTCAAGCGGTTCGCGACCGGCGCGATGTCGTACGGGTCGATCTCGAAGGAAGCCCACGAGAACCTCGCGATCGCCATGAACCGCATCGGTGGGCGATCGAACACCGGCGAAGGCGGCGAGGACGCCGACCGCTACGTGCGCGACGAGAACGGCGACCTCCGACGTTCGGCGGTCAAGCAGGTCGCGTCCGGGCGGTTCGGTGTGACGTCGGAGTACTTGGTGAACGCCGACGACCTCCAGATCAAGATGGCCCAAGGCGCGAAGCCGGGTGAGGGCGGGCAGCTTCCGGGTCACAAGGTGTACCCGTGGATCGCGAAGACGCGGTACTCCACGCCCGGTGTCGGACTCATCAGCCCGCCGCCGCACCACGACATCTACTCGATCGAGGACATCAAGCAGCTCATCCACGACCTGAAGAACTCGAACCCGCTCGCGCGCGTGCACGTGAAGCTCGTGGCGCAGGTGGGTGTGGGGACTGTCGCGGCGGGGGTGGCGAAGGCGCACAGCGACGTCGTGCTCATCTCCGGTCACGACGGCGGTACCGGTGCGTCACCGCTCACGTCGATCAAGCACGCCGGGGCGCCGTGGGAGCTCGGCCTCGCCGAGACGCAGCAGACGCTGGTGCGCAACGGGCTGCGCGATCGCATCTTCGTGCAGGTCGACGGCCAGCTGAAGACCGGTCGCGACGTCGTCATCGCGGCGTTGCTCGGTGGTGAGGAGTTCGGTTTTGCCACGGCCCCGCTGGTCGTGAGCGGTTGCGTGATGATGCGCGTCTGCCATCTCGACACCTGCCCGGTCGGTATTGCGACCCAGAACCCCGAGCTGCGCAAGCGCTTCACCGGCAAGCCCGAGTTCGTCGTCAACTTCTTCGAGTTCGTCGCCGAGGAGGTGCGCGAGTACCTCGCGGAGCTCGGCTTCCGCTCGATCGCAGAAGCCATCGGCCACACCGAGGTGCTCGATGTGCAGGCGGCGATCGACCACTGGAAGGCCGACGGCCTCGACCTCACACCGATCCTCGTCGAGGCCGAGAACCCCTACGAAGGTCAGGACCGGTTCTGCACGCGCGGCCAGGAGCACGGCCTCGAGCGCGCGCTCGACCAACAGCTGATCGAGCTCGCACAACCCGCGCTCGCCGACGGAACCCCCGTCGAGATCGAGCTCCCGGTGCGAAACACGAACCGAACGGTCGGCACGCTGCTCGGCTTCGAGGTGACGCGACGGTTCGGCGGTGAAGGGCTGCCACCCGACACCATCCGCATCCACCTGCGCGGCTCCGCGGGGCAGAGCTTCGGCACCTTCGTGCCGCGGGGCATCACCCTCCGGCTTGAAGGTGACGCGAACGACTACACGGCCAAGGGCCTCTCGGGTGGCACCGTCATCGTGCACCCCGACCGCGCCGCGCGCTTCGCGGCGGAAGAGAACATCGTCGCTGGCAACGTCGTGCTCTACGGCGCGACCTCAGGCGAGGCGTACTTCCGAGGTGTGGTCGGCGAGCGATTCTGCGTCCGCAACTCCGGCGCGACCGCCGTTGTCGAGGGTGTCGGTGACCACGGCTGCGAGTACATGACCGGAGGCAAGGTCGTGGTGCTCGGACCGACGGGCCGCAACTTCGCGGCCGGCATGTCGGGGGGCGTCGCGTACGTCTACGACCCCGACGAGCAGTTCGCGTCGTTGGTGAACTACGAGATGGTCGACCTCGAACCGCTGGCGGACGACGACCGCGAGTGGCTGCGCGCGACAGTCCAGCGCCACCGTGAGCTCACGGGTTCCGACGTCGCCGAGCGGTTGCTCGCGCAATGGAGCACGGAGGTCGAGTCCTTCCGCAAGGTGATGCCTGAGGATTACAAGCGGGTGCTCGTGGTGATGACGCGAGCGTCCGAGGAAGGTCTGACTGAAGACGAGACCCTCGCGCGAGTGATGGAAGCCGCTCATGGGTGAACCTCACCATGGGTGAGACGACGGGCTTCATCAAGTGGGGGCGCGTCACGCCGACGCGTCGCCCGGTCGACGTGCGTCTCAACGACTGGCGCGAGGTGTACGAGCCATTCGCGCGCGAGGAGCTCGAGCGACAGGCCGGCCGCTGCATGGATTGCGGCATCCCGTTCTGCAACAACGGCTGCCCGCTCGGCAACCTGATCCCGGACTGGAACGACCTCGTCTACCGCGACCATTGGCGCGACGCGATCGAGCGGCTGCATGCGACCAACAACTTCCCGGAGTTCACCGGACGGTTGTGCCCGGCGCCCTGCGAGGCATCATGTGTGCTCGGGATCAACCAGGACCCGGTCACGATCAAGCAGGTCGAAGTCGAGATCGTCGACCAGGCGTGGGACGAAGGCTGGATCGCGCCCGTCGTGCCCGTGGTGCGGACGGGCAAGCGTGTCGCCGTCGTCGGCTCCGGCCCCGCGGGGCTCGCCGCCGCGCAGCAGCTGACGCGCGCCGGCCACGAGGTCGTGGTCTTCGAGCGGGCCGACCGGATCGGGGGACTGCTGCGTTACGGCATCCCTGAGTTCAAGATGGAGAAGCGCCACCTCGACCGGCGCATCGAGCAGATGCGCAACGAGGGGACTGAGTTCCGTACCAACGCGAACGTCGGCAGCGATGGTGAAGGTGGCGTCCCGATCGACGAGCTGCGCGGCTTCGACGCAACGGTGCTCGCGGGTGGCGCCACGGCGTGGCGCGACCTCCCGATCCCAGGCCGGGAGCTGGGTGGCATCCACCAAGCGATGGAGTTCCTGCCGATCGGCAACCGCGTGCAGCAGGGTGACCTCGCCGAGCCCACGCTGACTGCCGAAGGAAAGCGCGTCGTGATCATCGGCGGGGGAGACACCGGCGCGGACTGTCTCGGCACCGTTCACCGCCAAGGCGCCGAGTCGGTGCACCAGTTCGAGATCCTGCCGCGCCCACCCGACTCACGCGCACCGACGAACCCGTGGCCGACGTGGTCGAACATCTTCCGCGTCTCGTCAGCACACGAGGAGGGGGGCGAACGGGTCTACAGCGTGAACACCGAGCGCTTCGTCGGCGACGACGCCGGCAACGTGCGAGCCTTGCTCGCGCACGAGGTCGAGATGGTCGACGGCCGCTTCGAGAAGGTGGAGGGCACCGACTTCGAGCTGCCCTGCGAGCTCGTGCTCCTCGCCATGGGGTTCCTCGGGCCTGAGCGCGAAGGGCTGCTCGATGGCCTGGGAGTCGACCTCGACGAGCGGACGAACGTCGCCCGCGACGCGAGCTTCATGACGTCGGTGCCCGGCGTGTTCGCATGCGGCGACATGGGCCGCGGGCAGAGCTTGATCGTGTGGGCGATCGCGGAGGGCCGCTCGTGTGCCGCGGGCGTCGACGACTACCTCATGGGCGAAACGCAGCTCCCCGCGCCGATCGTGCCGACGGCGCGACCCCTGCTGTAGCGAGCTTCTACGCGGAGGCGCTCGCGCCCTTCCGTGCCCGCGTGGGGCCGAACAGCGCCCACACCACGCCGAGGATCGTGAGGACGACCACGACGATCCATGGAGTGATCGTGCTGAGTGCGACCACCTTGAACACGACGAAGAACTGCGCGACCGCAAGCCCCATGAACAGGCCCGCGAAGAACCCGCGGATCGGATGACGCTTGCCCGTGTTCATCAGCCCTAGTCCTCCTTGTTCAAAGCCTCGTCGAGCGCGTCTTCCGCGAGGCCTTGGTTGTACTCCGGGCCGACTCCAGCCATCGCGATGAAGAAGAGGAACAGGATCACGGCTTCGATGAACAGGATCGACTTGACCGGTGAGTCCGTGATCTCGATCCAGCCGACGACCCGGCAGTTGACGCCACTGGCGCGTCCGGTGATGGTGATCTTCATCTTCCCGACGAGCACCGCGAGCCCACCGACGTTCAGGTGGTCCTCGAGGGGCTCGACGCCCTCGCCGGACTGCGAAGACCCCGGATCGATGTCGCCGCTGAAGCTGATCGTCTCGGTGCCCGGGATCGGTGAGCCGGTGTCGATCTCGGCGGTCCACTTCCCTCCCGAGAGGGCATCCTGGTCGACCGCGTAGTCGTATGCGATCTTGCCCTTGGTCTTCACGGTGAACGGATCGTCCTCGGTGCCGCCCCCGCCCGGCGCCGATGCGCGGTCGATCACCCGGCCCTTCTCGTCAATCGACTGCCCGTTCCCGGAACAGCCCCGTGCGCTCGCCGCGCCCGCTGTGCCGGCCGTGGTGATCAAGAACGCCCACCAACCCTGCGAGCACCAACGCACCCAAGAGTCTTCGCATGGTTCCCCCCGGAGCGAAGTGGTGCCTGGCAGTAACCCTGGCAAAAACGGCTTGTAAAGGGTCAGGCGCCGATCACGAGCAACGGGCGATCCTCGTAGCTGAGCGCGCCTGCGACGAGCTTGTGAAGCGCACCCGATCGCTCGCGTTCGTACCGCCGGACAGCGCGGTTGTACGCGTCGATGTTGGGGACGAAGTCTTCGGAGTAGGTCAAGTCGAATGCCTGCTTGGCCGCACCGAGCGCCTGGTCGCCGGCAAGGCGATCGGAGCGTTCGATGTTCGCCTCGAGTCGTCGCGCCAGTGCCTCGAGCTCGTTCGCTGTCGTCGCTTCCTTGGCGGCATCGGCGCGCGTCGGGCCGATGAGCGCGAGCTTCTCCCAGCGAGCGAGCGCGTCGTCGAGGTCGATCGTGACTGCTCGGTCGCCGGCGCCGGCAGCATGCATGGCATCCGCGACTGCCGCGAGCGCCTCATATCGCGTCGCGAGGGGTTCGCGAAGCCGGCGCCAACGTTGGTCGACGCCGTCCCGTGCGTCGGCGATGTCAGGACCGATCAACGCGCCCGCAGCGATCACTCCCACGACCACCACGACGGCGACGATCACGAACCACTTCATGCGTCGCCTCATCGGGTCATCGACCCTACCGGCGCGGGACTTTCAATCCGTTGATGCTCACGGTCGCCCACGGAGGGTGTCGCACAGGCATGGGACGGCGAAGCCTTCGATCGCTCGCGTTGATCGCAACCGTGTCGGCGGCGGGGTGGTGGGCCGGTGCGCAACGGCAGGCGACCGAGCCGCTCGTCCGAGTGATCGAGGCGGTCGACGGAGACACGATCGTGGTCGCCTTCGACGATGGTCGCACCGACACCGTTCGCATCCTCGGCGTCGACACTCCTGAGACGAAGGATCCCGAGCAAGGGGTCGAGTGCTTCGGTCCGGAGGCGGCGGCGTACACGGCGTCGCAGCTGACCGGTCGGGTCGAGGAGCTCGAACGTGACGTCGAGCTGCGGGACCTCTACGACCGGCGTCTCGCCTACGTGAGCGTGGACGGCCGCGACTTCAGCGAGGAGCTGCTCCGCCGAGGCTTGGCGCGGTTCCTCGTGATCGATCCCAACCGAGCGCACGCGCGCGACCTGCTCGCAGCCGAGCTCACGGCCCGTCGAACCAACCGTGGTCTTTGGCGTGCCTGTGATTAGATCCGGCGCGGCGGCACGCCCCGAGCCCGACGTTCCTCGTTCGCAGGCCTCGATGTATCGCGGGAGAAGCGCTAGCTCGCGTGGCGTCGGACGAGGTCGAGCACCGCGTCGGCGTGACGCTCGATCTTCACCGGACCGATTCCGGGCACGGCGAGCAGGGCGTCGCGCGTGGACGGCCTGGCCGCGGCCACGGCCTTCAACGTGGTGTCGTGGAAGATCACGAACGCCGGCACTCCCGATGCGCGCGCCAGGTTGCGGCGCCATTCCACGAGTGCATCGAACAACGCCACATCGTGCTCGGGTGGCGGAATCGACACCGCGAGCTTCGCCTTGGCCTGCGCGGGGCCAGCCGTACCGCTCGATGCCCGGGGCGGCTCGGCCGTGCGCAGCGTGGCTTCGATCGGTGCGAGCCATGGGCTGCGCTGACGCCGAGAGGCACGCGTGCCGAACGTGCGCTCCTTCGCGTAGGAGAGATGCACGGTGTGTTCGGCGCGCGTGATCGCGACGTAGAGCAGTCGCCGCTCCTCGGCGCGATCGGCCGGCGACTCGGCGTGGGCGATCGGGACCAGCCCGCGCTCGAGGCCGGTCACGAACACGGTGTGGAACTCCAGCCCCTTGGCGCGGTGAAACGTCAGCAGGTCGACCGCGTCACCACTGGTGGCGGGCGCCTCGCCTTGGAGGGTGGTGGTGAGGTAGGCGAGGAACCCGGGCACGGCGCCAGGGCCGGCTTCGACCTCCAGGTACTCATGCGCCAAGCGCGCCAGCGCCTCGACGTGCTCGCGCTGCTCTTCGGCGGCATCGGCTTCGAGGTCGACGACGTGCTCTCGGAACGAGCGCGTCGGTGCCGTTGCCGCGGCCTCGCGCAGTCGCTTCAGCGCGCTGACAACCTCGGGTCGCTCGAGGAACCGTGAGTCGCCGCGCACGCGGAACGGGATGCCCGCCTTCGTGAGCGCCTGCTCGAAGCCTGCTGACTGCGCGTTGATCCGATAGAGCACGGCGAGCGACGACCACGGGACATGCGGTCCGTGTGCAGCGCGGAGTGCCGCAGCCACGCCGTCGGCCTCGGCGTCGTCGGTGTCGTACGCGGTGACAGTCGGTGGGGGGCCGTCGGAGCGCACGGCGTGACGCGCAGGACGCGGCCGCCCCGCGTCAGCAAGGAGCGCCTCGGCCGCGGCGACGATCGGAGGCGCGGAGCGATAGTTGCGATCGAGCCGCAGCACGTGTCCGCCGCCGAAGTGACGGCTGAACTGGGTGAGGTGCGCGGCGTCGGCGCCAGCGAACGCGTAGATCGCCTGGTCGGGGTCGCCGACCACGCACAGGTCGCTGCGGTCGCCAACCCAACCGCGCAACACACGAGCCTGCGCAGGCGTGACGTCTTGGAACTCATCGACGAACACGTGGCGGAATCGCCAGTGCTGTGACGCGGCGAACTCGGTGTCGCGCTCGAGCGCGTCGGCGCACCCCCACATCAGGTCGTCGAAGTCGACAACCCGCTTGCGCTTCTTCTCTCGTTCATACCGCGCGTAGAGCTCGCCGACTTCGTCAGCCGACCGTGAGGTCGAACGGCCAGCCAACGTGGCGGCAGCCGAATATCCCTCGGGCGAGATCATGCGAGCCTTCGCCCACTCGATCTCCTCAGCAACCTCCCGAGCCGCGACTACCGCGGCCGCGCCCCGCGCACCCATCAAGGGCACCAACACCCGAGCCTTGCGGCTCAACACGACCGGCTCAGCCCGCGCGAGCTCCCGAGCCCGCCGAGCAAGCTGCGCCAAAGCCACCGAGTGAATGGTCCCCGCAGTCACCCCCTCCACACCCAAAGACCGAAGCCGAGACTGCAACTCCCCAGCAGCCTTTCGAGTGAACGTCACAGCAAGGACGTGGGCCGGATCATGAGCCCCAGTCAGCGCACGAAAAGCAATCCGCCGAGTGAGAACCCGCGTCTTGCCCGCCCCCGCCCCAGCGATGATTGCCAATGGGAGGCCCTCACTTGTGACGGCCTCCCGTTGTCGCTCATCCAACCCCGCAAGGGGGGAAGAGCCCTCGGGCGCAGCAACATCCATGTACCCGACCGTAAGACGGGGGTATGACAGCGACGCGGATGGCTGGCGAACAGGGGCACACGGGGGCGGGGTTGCTCTTTCGGTCGAAAGGATCGATTGGCGCGCCCGAGGGGTGGCTTTGGCGCCCCCCGACCACCGAGTCGCGGAAGTCGTCGCGCCGGAGGGGGCACACGGGGGAGGCCTGCCTCCCCCGTGAAAAGAGTTGGGCCCCGAGTAGCCATTGCGCCGGAGCGCTCCGGACTCCTCGGGGCCCAAATTCCCTTTGCACTCGAGTCTCCGCGGCTGCGTCGCGCCGGTGGGCGCGCCCGCCGCCGCCGCCTTCTTCCGGGCGGGACACCCGGTCGTCGGACTCGACGTCGGTGCCGGCTCGCCGACCCGGAGGCCAGCTCACCGACCGTCGACGCTGGCGACCCGTCATCCGGGCGGTTCCTCGGGTTGTCCCTCGGTTCCGATCCGGTCCCGTGCCGTTCGCGTCGTCGGCAGTTCGAAACCTACGGTCGCGCGGGCAACTGGTCAAGGAGTTTTTCGCGGGGCCTCGGCAGGGGTGGTTGGCCTGCGTGTTCGCGGGATTTCGAGAACGCGTTACCGTGCCGCGCGCGATGGTCGAGGTGTCACGTGCGCGTTTCGAAGAGCTCGTTGCCGACGCGCTCGACACGATCCCGCCCGAGCTGGCACTGGAGATGGAGAACGTGGCCGTGTTGGTGCAGGACTGGCCTGACCCCGAGCAGCTGGCGCAGCGCAGCGGCACGCTGCTCGGCTTGTACGAGGGCGTGCCGATGACGGAGCGCAGCCCGACTCACTACGCCGGCGTGCTCCCGGATCGCATCACGATCTTCCGCGGGCCCTTGTGCGAGCGCGCGCGTGATGAAGCGCACCTCGCGGAGCAGGTGAGGGTGACGGTGCTGCACGAAGTCGGGCACCACTTCGGCATGAGCGACGCGCGACTGCGCGAGCTCGGATGGGCGTGAGGCGCGCGATGCCCGAGAAGTGGAGCAACTGGGCCGGGAACCAGCGTTGTCAACCGGAGGCGATCGAGCACCCGGGCAGCGAAGGAGAGGTTGTCGAGGCCGTCCGCCGCGCCAAGGACAGGGCGCAACGGGTCAAGGTGGTCGGAGGCGGGCACTCGTTCACCGACACCGCGTGCACCGATGGTCGGCTCCTGTCGCTCCAACGGCTCAACCGGGTGGTGGTGGTCGATGAGCAGGCCCACACCGTCACCGTCGAAGCGGGGATGACGATCCGCCTACTGAATCGGGAGCTGGCCGCGCGCGGGCTCGCACTCTTGAACCTGGGCGACATCGACAAGCAGTCGGTGGCCGGCGCGATCTCCACCGGCACCCACGGCACCGGGGCGACCTACGGAGCGCTGGCCACGTTCGTGACCGGCATGGAGATGGTCACCGCCAGCGGCGAGGTGTTGCGGTGCTCAGCGTCAGAGGAGCCCGAGGTGCTCCACTGCGCCCGGGTCGGGCTCGGGGCGCTGGGTGTGGTCACAAAGGTCACGCTCCAGTGCGTGCCGGCGTTCAACCTCCATCACATCGAGCGACCGAGACGCTTCGACACGGTGCTCGAGGATCTCGACGAAGCGGTCGCGGCCAACGACTACTTCGAGTTCTACTGGCTGCCGCACACCGACTCGTGCGCCATCATCGCCAACAACCGCACCGACGAGCCGGTGCGTGAGAAGAGCGCGTGGAAGCGGTGGCGCGCCGAGGTCTTCTTCCCGAACGTGTTCTTCGGCGCGCTCGTGAAAGCGGGGAAGGTTGCGCCGTCGAAGATCCCGCGACTCGCGAAAGTCGTCGCTGACAGCCTTGGGAACACCGAGCTGCTCAACCGGAGCGATCGTATCTTCATCAGCACGCGTCTCATCCGGTTCGTGGAGATGGAGTACGGGATCCCGCGTGCGAACGCGGCGGAAGCGGTGCGGGCGGTGCGCGCGCTCATCCAAGACAACGACTTGCGGGTGTCATTTCCCATCGAGGTGCGGTTCGTCGCGTCCGACGATGTGCCGCTCAGCATGGCGCACGGCCGCGACAGCTGCTTCGTCGCCGTGCACATGGCGCGCGGCGTCGACTTCGAGCCGTACTTCCGTGGCGTCGAGGAGATCATGACGGGGTTCGGCGGGCGTCCGCACTGGGGCAAGATGCACTTCCAGACCGCGGCCGAACTCGCGCCGCGCTACCCGGAGTGGGACCGGTTCCTTGCGTGCCGTGACCGGCTCGACCCCGATCGCCGGTTCGCGAACGGCTATCTCGACCGGGTCTTAGGGCGGTGACCGGGACGGTGACTTAGAGTCCCTGCCATGCCGTACCCGAAGCGTCTCATCAACGAGGGCGAGGGAGTCGCGCTCGACCTCCGCCCGCACTGGTGGTTCTTCTCGAAGCACATCCTGACGGGCACCCCGCTGCTCATCGCCCTGGTGCTCATCACGCGGATCAACGACGACGACGTCAAGGACGTCCTCGTCTACGCGTTCGGCGGGGCCGCGGTGCTGTGGGCGATCTGGCTGCTCGTGAAGTTCCTCGAGTGGAGCCGCACCTACTTCGTCGTCACCGACCAGCGCGTGATCTTCCGAACCGGCATCCTCACTCGCCACGGCGTGGAGATCCCGCTGGAGCGGATCAACAACATCAACTTCCACCAGGGGATCTGGGAGCGGGTCATCGGCGCCGGCGACCTCGAGGTCCAGTCCGCGGGCGAGCAAGGCACGAGCCAGTTCTCCGACGTGCGTCACCCCGACGGGGTGCAGCAGGAGATCTACCGGCAGATGGAGGGCGACGCGAAGCGCGACGCCGGCCGCGGTGCCGACGCGATCGGCAAGGCTGTCGCCGACGCCATGGAGAAGGCCGGTGGTGGTCGAGGCGCGAGCATCCCCGAGCAGATCGAGGCGCTCGGGAAGCTCCACAAAGACGGCACGATCACCGATGCCGAGTTCGAGAAGAAGAAGGCCGAGCTCCTCGACAAGATGTAGTCGCGCTGAGCGTCAGCTCAGCGCGACTTGGTGCACGAGGCCGCGCTCTTGGCCGCCGTCTTCGATGACGGCGAGGTTGTCGACGCGCAACTCCCACTCGAAGTGGTGGTCTTCGAGCATCTTCAGGATCTCGGGCAGGTTCTCTGCGGCCTTCGGACCTTGCGCCAACGTGACGTGCGGTACCCACGCTTCGGGCGCGTAGTACGGAAGCCCCACACCGAAGCCGGGCGTGCAGCGTGACCAGATGTCCTTGTGCAGCTCGTCGAGCTCGGGTGTGCGCGTGACGGACACGAAGACAACAGGTTCCGTACCGGTGAACACGTCGACCCCACTCGTCGGCACGGTGAACGCGCTGCGCTTGGCGCTCACCTCGTCGAGCTCCGGTGTCAGGTGCTCGAGGTCATATTCGTCCGCGACCACGTGGTACGAGAAGTGGATGAACGGCTTGACGTAGCGCGCCCGTACACCGAAGCGCGACTCGAGCTCCCACCAGATGGATCGGACCTGTTCGGCGCGGTCGTGATCGAGCAACGACACGAGCGCGTTCACGGAGCGAGGCTATGCCGTGCGCCCTCTGATCCGTGGGCAACGAATGGAATGGGTGTCAGCCGCGTCACGCCTTGGTAACGCTCGGTCGCGTCCGAGATCACACGCTGCGCACGCTTGGCCGCGGTGAGCGCGACGACACAGCCTCCGAAGCCGGCACCGGTGAGCCGAGCCCCCATCGCGCCCGCTTCCATCAGTGCGTGGACCAGCTGGTCGAGCTCGGGCGTGGAGACCTCGAAGTCGTCCCGCAGGCTCGCATGGCTCGCGTTGAGCAGCGGTCCCAGCTCGTTGATCGAGCCGTCACGGAGTGCTCGGGCGAACGCGAGGACGCGCTCGTTCTCCGTGACGACGTGGCGGGCACGGGGATCATCACGAACCTGGTCGAACGTGGCGTCTCGCAATGTTGGGAGTCCCAATCCGCCGGCGGCCCGCTCGCAGTCGGCCCGGCGTTGCGCGTACTCGCTGTCGGCAAGCGTGCGGGGCAGCCCGGAGTGCACGACGATCACCGCGAGATCTGGTGGGATCGCGATCGCCTCGACGTCGAGGCTGCGGCAGTCGATGAGCAGGGCGTGGTCAGCCTCGCCGTACAGCGACGCGAGCTGGTCCATGAGACCCCCAGGCACGCCGGTCGCGCGCACTTCGGCGTCGAGCGCGTCGCGTGCGATCTCGCGGCGATCGAGCTTCAGCTCTCCCAATTGGGCGAGCGCGAACGTGAGGGCGACCGCGAGCGCCGAGCTCGACGACAGCCCGGAGCCGGCGGGCACGGTGGACGAGAGAGCGATGTCCAACCCTGGAAGGGATGCTCCGCGCTCGTTGACGACCTGCACGGCACCGGCGACGAACCGCCCCCACGCAGGCTCGACGGTGCGCGGGTCATCGCGCCCGGCGGCGTCGAGGTCGACGACCCCATCGAGCTCGAGCGACCGCACTCGGATCCGGCCGCCGTCGGCTTCCGCAACCGCGAGCAGGCAGTCGCGATCGATCGCCATCGGAAGCACGAACCCCTCGCAGTAGTCCGTGTGGTCGCCGATCAGGTTCACGCGACCGGGGGCCCGCCACCACCCGATCGGCGTGGCGCCGTTCAGTGCAGCTGTGAGCTGTTCGGGCCGTCCATCCATCGGGCCGTCATGTTGGTACATTGCCGGGGACGCGGAGGTCAGCATGCAGAGGATCAAGAACTCCTGGGAGCTCGGCAAGATCTCGTGGTCGGTGTTGAAGTCCGACCGCACGCTCGTGGTGTTCCCGATCTTGTCGCTGCTCGCGACGCTGGTGGTCGTCGGAGCGTTTGGGGGCTTGATCGCGGCGACCGGCATCGAAGAGGGACCGGGCGAGGACAGCCTCAAGGCCATCGGTTACGTCTTCGTGTTCTGCGCGTACATCGCGCTGGCGTTTGTGACCACCTACTTCCTCGGTGCTCTTGTGCACGCCGCCAACGAACACTTGAACGGCCGCCAGGCGCGCGTCGGCGAGTCCATCGGTGCGGCCACCGGCAAGATCCATCGAATCCTGCCCTGGGCAGTCGTCACCGCGACGGTGTCGGTCGTGCTCCAGGCCATGGAAGAGCGCATGGGATGGCTCGGCGTGGTCATCGCCCGGTTGCTCGGTGCGGCCTGGGCCGCCGTGACCTTCTTGACGGTGCCCGTGATCATGCTGGAGGACCTCGGCCCCATCGACGCCCTGAAGCGCTCGGGACGGCTCCTGAAGCAGACCTGGGGTGAGAACCTCTCCGCGCAGGTGGCGTTCTCGTTGCTCGGGTTCGTCGTGATGATCCCGGCGTTCTTGGTTGCCGCCATCGGCATCAGCTCCGACAACACCGGCGTCATCATCGTGATGGTTGGTCTCGCAGTGGTGTGGGCGCTCATCGTGACGATGGTGATCGCGGCGATGAGTGGCATCTTCCGAACGGCGCTCTATCGCTACGCCGTCGACGGGACCGCGCCGCCGGCCTTCGCTGGGGCCGAGTTGGGTGAGGCCTTCGGAGAGAAGCGGAACCAGGGCGGGCTCTTCAACTAGCTGGCGCGCGCTTGTGAGGGGGCGCACAGCACGCCGTCCAGGGGCTCACGGAGTCCGTGCGCTGCGAGCTCGCGGCCACGATCGCACGCATGCGCCTGAATCGCTCAGGCGAAGGCGGGCAACACCTCTTTCGCGAAGCGCTCGACGGGACCGGGGTCGAACGGGGCGCGCAGCGCGATCATCACCCAGTCCGCGCCAGCGTCGGCGTACTCGCCGATGCGGTCGACCATCTCGGCGCTGCTGCCAGTGAGCGCGCTTGGACGGATGAAGTCGGCCATGCCGCCGAAGCGCTCCCGCAGCTCGTCTTCGCTCCACGCCAGCGGCAGGTTCACCGATCTCTCGATCGTGGCCGGATCACGACCGACACGGTCGCAGTGCTCGCCGAGCACCTGCACCTTCTTTCGATACGCCTCCGGCGGGATGAACGGCGCGTTCCACCCGTCCGCGTGCTCCGCCACGATCCGCAGCGTGACCTTCTCGCCCGCGCCACCAACCCAGAGCGGAAGTCGTGACTGCACCGGCTTCGGGTCGCAGCGCGCATCGCGCAGCTCGTAGAACTCGCCGGAGAAGGTCGCCGCGTCCTCGGTGAGCAGCGCGCGGATCACCTGGATGGCTTCGTTCGTGCGTCGCAGCCGCACCGGCACCGGCTCGAACTCCATGCCGTACGCATCGAACTCGCCCTGGTGCCAACCGCAACCCAGCCCCATCGTGATCCGACCGCCCGACAGGTGGTCCATCGTGGCGGCCGTGTTCGCGAGCACCGCAGGATGCCGGTAGCCGGTGCAGTACACGAGGCATCCGCACCGCACGTTGGTGGTCTCCATTGCGAGCGCGGCGTGCGCGGCGATTGCTTCCAGGCAGACCGACCCCGACGACATGCCGTCCTCGGTGATCGTCGCGTCGGCTGCATAGAAGTGGTCCCACACCGAGATCCATCCGAAGCCGAGCGCATCGATGCGCCGCCAGAGCGCGCGCAGCTCATCGGTCGTCGTGTTCTGGAGGCCGGTGTGCACGCCGAACTGCATGCGGGGAGGGTAGAGGTACGGTGGGCGTGATGCTCGAAGTCGACTCCTGGCCGGAGCTCCAAGACCCTGTCCTGGTGATCTCGCTGCGTGGATGGGTGGACGCTGGCGAGGCGGGCAGCCTCGCGGTCGACCTGTTCACCTCGCAGCTCGACGATCCCCACGTGTTCGCGCGCTACGACCTCAGCGACCTCGTCGATCTCCAACAGACCCGTCCGATGGTGTCGTTAGTGGACGGGGCCACGCGGGAGATCACATGGCCCGTCGTCGAGCTGACCGCCGGAAAGGCCGACCGTGACGTGGTGGTGCTGAACGGCCCCGAGCCATCGCTGCGGTGGCCGTCGTTCGTCAAGGAGCTCACCGACACGGCGACGCGTCTTGGTATCACCCAAGCGTTCGCGTTGGGCGGCATGCCGGCAATGGCCTCGCACCGCCGCCCCGTGGCCGTCCTCGCCACCGCCACGAGTCACTCGCTCGCTCAGGAGGTCGGCGCGATCCGCACCGACTACAGCGGGCCGACCGGCGTGCAGACCGTGCTCCAACAGGCACTCGGGGAGGCGGGGATCCCGGCCGTCGGGCTTTGGGCGCAGGTGCCGCACTACGTCTTGGGGAACGCGTCACCCCCGGCCGTACGGTCGCTGCTCGAGCGGCTCCGGGAGCTGACGGGTGTGCGGGTCGACCTCTCCGAGCTCGACGACCAGGCCGAGTCGTACGCGGAGAAGGTGGAAGAGGGGCTCGCTGACCGGCCCGATGTGGCCGATCTCGTGCGTGCGATCGAGGCCCAGGGTCCAGACGAGGTCTCGGGTGACGAGCTCGCAGCCGAGATCGAGCGCTTTCTGAGTGAGCAGTAGCCCCGGCTGGACCAGCCCTCTGGGGCGCCGCATACTCACACCAAGACACCACTCGTCACCGGTGTGGCGAGCGCTTCGGCCCTGGTGACGCGTCGCTCGCGACACTCGGGTCGTCCGCCGGATGGGCGGTGGGCCGTCCCTGCCCCGGCCCGCCGCCCTCCGGCACTTTTCTCACGGGGGAGGCAGGCCTCCCCCGTGGGCCCCCTCCGGCGCGGCCGGGTCCACGACTTGGTTGTTCGGGACCGGCAAAGCCGGTCCCTGGGCGCACTTGTCGGTTTCGAGGACAGAACCCCAAAGACCGCTCGCTGCTTCGCAGCTCGCCCTACGAGCGCGGTAGAACCTCTGCATGAGTGTGGTGCGGATCAATGCGATCACTGTTCCTGCTGAGCGGGCTGAGGAGCTGGAGAAGCGCTTTGCCGAGCGGGCCGGCGCCGTGTCCGGGTCGCCTGGCTTCGAGGCCTTCGAGCTCCTGCGCCCGAGCGACGACAAGGACGTGTACCTCGTGTACACCCGCTGGCGCTCCCAGGAGGACTTCGATGCCTGGGTGGCGAGCCCGGCCTTCCAGCACGGTCACCGCGCCCACAACACCGAAGGGCCCGTGAGCAACCACAGCGAGCTGTGGTCGTTCGAGGTCATCCAGCACGAAGAGGCTCGGGCCGGCTGACGAACCTCGGCCGGGGACCGCTCATGCGAACGCTGCGCGACTTCCACGAGATCTGGGCGTACGTGGCCGTGGGTGCGAACGGCGTGGTCGGCATCGCGGCGCTCGTGGCCTGGCGGGTCGAGCAGACCCGGGGCAAGTGGCTGTGGATCGCCATCGTCGCCGCGCAGGCGTTGATGATGATCCAGGTCGTGATCGGGGTGGTCCTCCAAAGTGGGGATGAGTACAAGGCCCAGGACTTCCACATGTTCTACGGGTTCCTGGCCTTCCTCACCGTGGGGTTCGCGTACCAGTACCGCAACCAGATGCGCGGCCGGCGCGAGCTGTACCTCGGCTTGGCCGAACTGTTCCTGATGGGGCTCGGCATCCGGGCGATGCTGCAGACCTGACCGGGGAGCGACGATGGCTGAGCGTGTGCGCGTGCTGCTGCTGTTCGGCGGTCGCTCCGCGGAGCACGACGTCTCGCGCGTGAGCGCGGTCTCGGTCGCTCGTGCGCTCGATCCCAGCCGCTACGACGTGGTGCCCGTCGCCATCACCAAGGACGGCCACTGGCTGTTGGCGGGCGAAGCGCGTGCCGCGCTCCAAGGCGCGCGCGACGCGCTGCCAGCAGCGTTCGAGGTCGAAGGCCTCCCCGTCGCCGAGATCCCCGACCCGGGCACCCGCGCCCTCGTGCCGCTCGAAGGTGCCGCGCCGCCGGCGCACGACATGACGTTCGATGTCGTGCTTCCGCTCCTGCACGGCCCGTACGGCGAAGATGGCACGGTCCAAGGCCTGTTCGAGCTCGCGGGTGTCCCGTATGTCGGGTCGGGAGTCGTGGGCTCCGCGGTCGCGATGGACAAGGTGATGATGAAGCGCGCGTTCAAAGCCGAGGGGCTCCCGATGCCGCGTTGGTTGGCCTTCCGCGACGGGCATGACCGCGATGCCCTCGTTCGCGACGTCGAAGCATCGTTCGGGTACCCGTGCTTCGTGAAGCCGAGCAACCTCGGCTCGTCGGTCGGTGTCTCCAGAGCGGCCGATGCCACCGAGCTGCGGGCCGCGCTCCATCTCGCGCTCTCGTTCGATGAATGGGCACTCGTGGAGGAGGCGATCGTCGGTCGCGAGATCGAGGTGGGGATCCTCGGCGACGATCCGCCCGAGGCGTCGGTGCCGGGCGAGATCGTGCCCGGCGACTCCTTCTACTCGTACGCCGACAAGTACGAGGACGACGCCGCGCGGCTCCTTGCGCCGGCGCCCCTCGATCCGGCACACGCGGAAGCGGTCCGCGAGCTCGCCATCCGTGCATTCAACGCGTGCCGGTGTGAAGCGATGGCGCGCGTCGACTTCTTCCTCGAGGAGAACGGCCGCGGCTTCCTCGTCAACGAGGTGAACACCATCCCGGGGTTCACCACCATCTCCATGTACCCGCGGCTGTGGCAGGAGTCAGGCGTGAGCTTCTCTCATCTGCTGGATCGGCTCATCGCGCTCGCGATCGCCCGCCACGAGCGCCGGGAACGACGCGCCGGCCGTCAGCGCGACGGATGACAAGCGCGGCGCCGAAGCGGAGCGGAGGCGCTCGCCAGGGAGCGAGTGCCCGCGAGCGGGGTATCCCCGCTCGCAGCGAGCGACCGAGTGCTACAGGTTCACCACTGGGCACGTGAAGGTGCGGGTGATGCCCTCCACCGCCTGGATCTGGGAGACGACCATCTTGCCGAGGTCGTCGAGGCTGTCGGCCTCGGTGCGCACGATCACGTCGTACGGGCCGGTCACGTCGTCGGCCGACACGACGCCCGTGATCTTGCAGACGCTCTGTGCCACATGTGCAGCCTTGCCGACTTCGGTCTGGATCAACACGTACGCCGCGATCGCCATGCCGTCCCTCTTCTCCGCTCTTGGCCCTTCGGGCCGGGCCGCTCGGGCCACGGTTCACTGCGCCGCAGGGTACCTGCGGCGCGGGCGTTCACCTCTGTCCATCGTGGATGCGCAATGAAGTTGCGTGCGCGCTCGGGAGCGTAGCCGTGGCCGGTCGGATCGTCTTCCGTGATCGCATCGATGCGGGAGAACGGCTCGGAGCCGAGCTCGGCGCTCGTGGCGCACCGCCAGGCGGAGCGATCGTGTGCGGCATCCCGCGTGGGGGAGTGGTCGTCGCCGCCGAAGTGGCGCGTGCGCTGGGTCTCCCATTGCGTGCGGTGGTCGCCCGCAAGGTGGGCGCACCCGGTCACGAAGAGCTCGCGGTCGGCGCGGTCGGTCCCGAGGCTGTCGCGGTGCTCGACGAGCAGCTGCTCCGACGACTCGGTGCGAGTGAGCGCTGGACCGAGGAGGCACTTGCCCGCGCCCGGCAAGAGGTCGCGGCGCGGGTGGCGGGGTTCCCAGGCGTTCTCACCGCAGAGGATGCCTCGGGCGCGCACGTGATTGTGGTCGACGACGGTGTCGCAACCGGCTCGACGGCCGCCGCGGTCGGCCGGTGGCTCGGTCACGCCGGTGCGGCCCACCGAATGCTCGCGCTGCCGGTCGGGCCGCCCGACACGCTCGAGGAGCTGCGTGCCGACTACGACGAAGTGCTCACGCTCTCGACGCCGGCCGGGTTCATGGCCGTCGGCCAGTTCTACGAGAGGTTCACCCAGACCACCGACGACGAAGTCCGTCGCCTCCTCACGGGCTGACAGAAGTTTTTGGCGTCGATAGCAGTCGCTCAGCGAACGCTATCGACGCCAAAACCTTGCTCTTAGCCGAGACGTTTTTCGAGGGCCGCGAGCTCTTCCTGGAGCGCTTCGGGGAGGCGGTCGCCGAAGGAGTCGAAGTGCTCTCGGATGTTCGGCAGCTCCCGCTGCCATTCGTCCGCGTTCACCTCGAGTGCCTTCGCGGTGTTGGTCTTGTCGCCGTCGGACAGACCGTCGAGCACGAGATCTTCCGGCCGCGGCACCGCCCCGATCGGCGTGTCCGCAGCATCGGCGTCGTCCTCAAGCCGACGGCAGATCCACTCGAGCACGCGCGAGTTGTCGCCGTAGCCAGGCCACAGGAACGAGCCGTCCTCGGCCTTGCGGAACCAGTTCACGCCGTAGATGCGCGGGAGCTTGGACTCGTCGGTGCGATCGGGCATCGACAGCCAGTGGGTGAAGTAGTCGGCCATGTGGTACCCGCAGAACGGCAGCATCGCGAACGGGTCACGACGCAGCTCGCCGAGCCCGCCGAACGCCGCCGCGGTCTTCTCCGAACCCATGGTTGCGGCCACGAACACGCCGTGACGCCAATCGCGCGACTCGAACACCAGGGGCACGGTCGTCGCCCGGCGCCCGCCGAACAGGAACGCCGAGATCGGCACGCCCTTCACGTCGTTGTACTCCGGCGCGACGATCGGACACTCGTCGATGGGCACGCAGAACCGAGAGTTCGGGTGCGCGGCCGGCCCGTCGGAATCGGGCGTCCAGTCCTTGCGGTGCCAGTCGGTGAGGTGCGCGGGGACCGGGCCGTCGAAGCCCTCCCACCACACGTCGCCGTCGTCGGTGAGCGCGGTGTTCGTGAAGACCGTGTTCTTGTCGACCGTGTGCATCGCGTTCGGGTTGGTCTCGAGGTTCGTGCCCGGCGCGACACCGAAGAAGCCGTTCTCAGGGTTGATCGCGTAGAGCCGGCCGTCGGCACCGACCTTCATCCACGCGATGTCGTCACCGACGCACTCGGCCTTCCAGCCCGGCACGGTGGGGATGAGCATCGCGAGGTTCGTCTTCCCACACGCCGACGGGAACGCCGCACCGATGTAGTGGGTGCGCCCCTTCGGTGACGTGAGCTTGAGGATGAGCATGTGCTCGGCGAGCCAACCCTCGTCGCGCGCGATCACCGACGCGATGCGCAGCGCGAAGCACTTCTTGCCAAGCAGGGCGTTGCCGCCATAGCCCGACCCGTATGACCAGATCTCGCGGGTCTCGGGGAAGTGGACGATCCACTTCTCGTCGGAGTTGCACGGCCAAGGCACGTCCTGTTCACCCGGCTCCAGCGGCGCGCCGAGCGAGTGCATGCAGGGCACGAACGGGCCGTCCTCACCCAGCACCTCGAGGGCGGCGGTGCCGGCGCGGGTCATCGACCGCATGCTCACGGCCACGTAGGGCGAGTCTGTGAGCTCGACGCCGATGTACGACAGGGGCGACCCGAGCGGCCCCATGCTGAAGGGCACCACGTACATGGTGCGACCCCGCATGGACCCCCGGAAGAGCTCGTCGAGCTTGGGCCGCATCTCGGCCGGGGCCATCCAGTTGTTGGACGGTCCCGCGTCGGCCTCCTGATCGGAGCAGATGAAGGTGCGGTCCTCGACGCGGGCCACATCGCTCGGATCCGTCGTGGCCCAGAACGAGCCGGGCCGCTTCTTGCGGTCGAGCTCGACGAACGTCCCCGCGTCGACCAGCTGCTTGCAGAGCAGCTCGAACTCCTCGTCGGATCCGTCGATCCAGTGGAGCGCCGCCGGCTCACACAGCTCGACCATCTCGCGCACCCACGCCAGGAGGCGGGGATGCGAGGTGGGAGCGTCGATCAACAACGGCACGACAGCAGTCTCCTGGGCTGGAGAAAGGTCCGGGGAGTCTACCGGCGCGCTCTCAGGACGCCCGAAGCCTGGTTGGCCGGTACGTTGAGACCGTGAGCTGGTTCTCCTGGATCGTGATCGGGTTCCTGGCGGGCTGCGGCGCGAAGGCCGTCACCGCGAATCAGCGTCCCGGCTGCCTCGGCACGATCCTCGTCGGGATCGTCGGTGGACTGCTCGGTGGTGCCCTCTTCAACGCCGCCGGCGACGAGGGCATCAGCGACTTCAGCATCCGAAGCCTTCTGGTCGCGTTCGTCGGCGCCGCGGTCCTCTTGTTCGCGTGGAACCTGCTGACCCGAAACGAACGGGCGTAGCCCGGAGGTCTCAGACCTGGGCGGTGGGGAGGCCCATGTCGGCTTCGGCGCCGATGCGGACCAAGGTGGCGCGGTTGTCGCCGTCGAGCTCGAAGTTCACGCGCTGACCCTGGCGGAGCATCCGGAACAGCGAGCCGTCGAGCGCGCCCGGCGCGAGCACCAGCTCGGCCCGATCGGTGTCTCGCACGACAACACCCTCACCCGTCTGCGGGTCGTAGGTTCTCACGACGCCTTGCATCGCCGTTACGTCCGTTCCATGGGTTCCGCACGACCTCTTTTCCACTCACCTTGAGAGCGAGCTCGCTCGCTGACGCTCGCTCGCCGCGGCATCGCTACGGCTTCTGCACCTTGCCGGCCTTGAGGCACGACGTGCAGACGTGGAGACGCTTCGGGGTGCCGTTCACGACGGCGCGGACCTTCTGGACGTTGGGGTTCCAGCGCCGCTTCGTGCGCCGGTGCGAGTGGCTGAGGCGCATGCCGAACTGCGGCTTCTTGCCGCACACCTGACAGACCGACGCCATCGCACTTCCTCGACCGACTCGACATCTTGGGGGACGGACGATCGTAGCAAGGGCCCCGCCGTTGGCCCGAAGATGCTGCTGCGTCAGTCGGGGACGACGCACCAGCCGACGTACGCCATTGGCCGGTGGTCTTCAGGCGCAGCTTCATCTTGTCGTCCACGCTCCTCAGCGTAGGGACTCGGCGAGCCGCCACTACGCTTCCGACGCGAAATGGCCGACACGAGCACGCTGACCGAGCTCGACGGCGCCGCGCTCGCGCGAGTGGTCGTGACCTACCGCGACGCCCTGCGCAGCCACCAAGAGGAGCTCAACCGCCTCAACGTGTACCCGGTGCCCGACGGCGACACCGGCACGAACATGGCGCTCACGATCGAGTCGGTGTGCTCCGAGGTCGGCGACCGCACCCGGATGCCCGAGGTCTGCAAGGCGATCTCGCACGGCTCGCTGATGGGGGCGCGCGGTAACTCCGGTGTGATCCTCTCGCAGATCCTGCGCGGCCTCGCCGAGGTGTTCGGCGGCTCTGCCGCCATCGACGAGGAGCACGTGACACTCGGCCTGCGCCAAGCGAGCGACGCCGCGTACCAAGCGGTGATGCGGCCGGTCGAGGGCACGATCCTCACCGTCGTGCGCTCCACGGCGGAAGCCGCCGAAGCCGCGTCCACGGACGGCGCGCGTACGCTGAGCGCGCTGCTGGAGCGGGCGGCGGACGCGGCGCACGATGCCGTCGCCGACACGCCGAACCACCTCCCCGTGCTCAAGGACGCCGGAGTTGTCGACGCAGGCGGTCACGGCTTCGCGCTTTTGCTCGACGCGTTCCTGCACGTCGTCGACGGTCGACCGCTTCCCGAGCCGAAGATCATCGCAACGCCCGCGGCAGTGGCCGCGCACGAGCGCGGCGATGACGTGGCCGAGCTCCGCTATGAGGTCATGTTCCTGCTCGACGCCGAGGACGCGACCATCCCGGCGTTCAAGGAGACGTGGAGCGGCATCGGGGACTCGATCGTGGTCACGGGTGGCGATGGGCTCTGGAACTGCCACGTGCACACCGACGACATCGGTGCCGCGATCGAAGCCGGCATCGAGGCCGGACGTCCGTCGCGGATCCGCGTCACCGACCTGATCGAGCAGGTCGAGGAGGAAGCGTGGGTGCGCGACGCGAGCGGCAACGACGCGTCGGACGACGATGCCGCCGAGGTGACGACTGCCGTCGTGGCGGTCGGCGTCGGCGGTGGCATGCAGCGTCTGCTGCGCAGCGTCGGCGTGCAGGAAGTCGTGGCCGGTGGCCAGTCGATGAACCCGTCGACCGCGCAGATCCTCGAGGCGGTCGAGCGCTCTCGGGCTGAGTCGGTCGTGGTGCTGCCGAATAACAAGAACATCGTCGCGGTCGCGGAGCAGGTCGACGCGCTCACCGAGCGCGCGGTCGCCGTCGTCCCCACCCATGCGGTGGTGGAAGCACTCGCGGCGCTCGTGGCGTACGACCCCGATGCCTCGCTGAAGGACAACCTCGTGGCGATGACCGACGCCGCGGAGCGCGTCAACGCCGGTGAGGTCACCCAAGCGGTCCGTGACAGCAAGGCCGACTGCGGTCCGATCGCGCAAGGGGACTGGATCGCGATCACGCGTGAGGGGATCCAGCTCACGGCGCAATCGGCGATCGACGCGGCGCTCGCGCTCGTCGGTCGGCTCGTCGACGACGACAGCGAGCTGGTGACCGTGCTGCTCGGCGCTGACGCGCGCCACGCCGACACGAACCGGTTGCGTGAGCACGTCGGCCTCGAGCACCCGCACGTCGAGCTCGAGGTCCACGCCGGTGATCAGCCGCTGTATCCCTACCTGATCGGTGTTGAATAACTCGTGTGACTGAGCAACCGACGGCGGGCATCACGTTGCGCGAGCTGCGCGACAAGCCGGCATCGGAGCTCAAAGCGGTCGGACCGAAGCTCGCACCGCGCCTCGAGGCCATGGGGCTCGAGACGGTGCTCGACGTGCTCGAGCACTACCCGCGCCGCTACCACGACCGCACGAACGTCGCCGACATCGCCGAGCTCGCGATCGGGGAGCAGGCCACGGTCACCGGCGAGGTGAAGAAGGTGTCGGTGCGCCGGCCGCGCGGGCGCCGTCCGTTCGTTGAGATGGAGGTGTTCGACGGCACGTCGTATCTCCGGCTCACGTTCTTCAACCAGGAGTACCGCGCCAAGATCGCCGAGGGCACCGAGATCTCAGTGTTCGGCAAGGTCGACCTGTACCGGGGACGGCGTCAGATGGTGAACCCCGCGCTCGATGTGCTCGGCGGGCCGGGGGAGCAGACGACCGGAATCCTCCTTCCTATCTATGCGCAATCCGGCAAGGCCGATGTGCACACCTGGCAGCTGCGCAAGATCGCCGCCGAGCTGCTGCAACGAACGCGGCCACGTGGCTTCGCCGATCCCGTCGACGACGACGTGCTGCGAGCGCGCGGTCTGGTCGACCGGACCCGCGCGTATGAGGACGTGCATCGACCGTCGGCGATGTCAGACGCGACCACCGCGCGCAACCGCTTGACGTTCGACGAGTTCCTGCGGATGCAGGTGGGGCTTGTGGCGCGCAAGCGCGCGCTGGAACGGGATCGCAGTGGCATCGAGCACGATGTCAATGGCGCGCTCGTCGCCGCGTTCCATGCCGGGCTGCCGTTCCCGTTGACGAAGGATCAAGAGAACGTGATCGCCGAGATCGCGAGCGACATGGCGAGGCCGGCACCGATGCACCGTCTGCTCCAAGGGGAAGTTGGGTCCGGCAAGACGGTGGTCGCGCTCACCGCGCTGCTGATCGCCGTACAGTGTGGGCACCAAGGCGCGTTCATGTCTCCCACCGAGGTGCTGGCCGAGCAGCACGAGCTCACGATGCGTTCGCTGCTCGCCGACCTACGCGTGGCGGCCGATGACACGTTGCTCGGTGAACGACCGGTTGGAGTCGCGCTGCTCACCAACCGCACGAGCGCGGCCGACCGCCGTCGGATCGCGGACGGCCTCCGCGACGGCACGATCGACATCCTCGTCGGCACCCACGCGCTCATCTACGAAGGCGTGGAGTTCGCTGACCTTGGCGTCGCCGTGATCGACGAGCAGCACCGGTTCGGGGTCGAGCAACGCGATGTGCTGCGCGGGAAAGGCAGCGAACCCGACGTGCTCGTCATGACCGCCACACCTATCCCGAGGACCGCGGCCATGCTCATCTATGGCGACCTCGATCGCTCACAGCTGCGGACTTTGCCCGCCGGCCGATCGCCGATCACGACGGAGGTGGTTGGCGCGTCACCGCTCGAACGCTCCCCGGTGTACGAGAAGGTGCGGGCCCAGATCGCCGCCGGCCGACAGGCATACGTGGTGTGCCCGCTCGTCGAAGGGTCGGACAAGCTCGTCGCCAAGGCGGCCACCGAGGAGTACGCGCGGCTCGAACGCGAGGATCTCGCGGGCTTGAGGCTCGGCTTGCTGCACGGGCAAATGCACTCGCGCGACAAGGAAGCGGTCATGACGCGCTTTCGCGAGCACGAGATCGACGTGCTCGTCGCCACGACGGTGATCGAGGTCGGTGTCGACGTGCCGAACGCGACGGTGATGGTGGTCGAAGACGCTGACCGCTTCGGGCTCCTTCAGCTGCACCAGCTGCGGGGGCGCATCGGCCGCGGCGCGCACCAATCGTTCTGCTACTTGCTCGCTGATCCGGTGACGAACGAAGCCAAGGCTCGGTTGCAAGCGATGGTCAGCTCATCAGACGGGTTCGAGCTCGCCGAGCGCGACCTGGAGATCCGCGGTGAGGGTGCGGTGTTCGGCGAGCGTCAGTCAGGGTGGAGCGACTTGAAGCTCGGACGGCTCCCACGTGACGAGCCGATCGTGATGGAAGCACGAGCCGTCGCGGAGTCGATCCTCGACGCCGACCCCGAGCTCGAGCACCACCCGCAGCTGCGCGAAGAGGTCGAAGACCTCCTCGGTGACGCCGTCGAGTTCCTGTTCAAGAGCTAGAGAGTCAAGAGCAAAACCCGCTCCTACTTGCGGAGGATGCCGAAGATGCCGCGCAGGATCGTGTTGATGATCGAGCGGCCCTCGCGCGTCTTGAAGACGTCGCCGATGCCGCCGTCGTCGTCCCTTGGACGACTTGCGACCGAGCTCTTCTCGTCGTCGTCCTTCGCGGCCTTCTCGAGGCGCGCCTTGAGCTTCTCCTCGGCCGACTCGCGGTTCTCCTCTTCGGAGTAGTGCGACCAGAGATCTGCGTCCTCGGCTGCTTCGCGCACCGCGTCACGTCCTGGTTCGCCGATCTTCGAGGTGGGCGGCTCCAGCCGGGTCCACACCACCGGTGTCGGCGTGCCCTTCTCGTCGAGGAGCGTGATCATCGCCTCGCCGATGCCGAGCCGCGTGAGGTCCTCTTCGAGGTCGTAGTCGTCGGTCTTGGGATACGTGGTGACCGCGGTCTTCAGGGCCTTGGCGTCACGCGGCGTGTGCGCACGGAGTGCGTGCTGGATCCGGTTGCCCAGCTGCGCGAGCACGTCCGACGGCACGTCGTCGGGGAGCTGGGTGATGAAGAAGACGCCGACACCCTTCGAGCGGATGAGCCGCACCGTCTGGGTCACCTGCTTGACAAACTCCTTCGGCGCGTCGTCGAACAGCAGGTGCGCCTCGTCGAAGAAGAAGAGCTTGGGTTGGTCGAGGTCGCCCACCTCGGGCAGCTCCTCGAAGAGCTGGGCGAGGAGCTACATCAAGAACGTGGAGAACAGACGGGGCCGGTCCTGAACCCCTAAGAGCTCGAGCAGGTTGATCGCGCCTTCGCGGATCAGGTAGTCGATGTCGACCTCCGGCGCGCCGAAGAACTTCTCCGCGCCTTGTTGCTCGAGCTCGAGGATGTCGCGCAGCAGCACGCCCGCCGTCTGTGACGACAGCCCGCCGATGCTCTTCAGCTCGTCCTTGCCCTCGTCGCTCGTGAGGTACTGGAGCACCGACCGCAGGTCGCTCAGGTCGACGAGCGCGAGCTGCTTGCTGTCGGCGTAGGCAAAGACGAGCGCGAGTGACGATCGCTGCGTGTCGTTCGACCCGAGCACCTTCGTGAGGAGCTGAGGTCCGAAACCCGAACGGTGGCGCGCAGTGGGATGCCCTCACCGAGGCCACCGAGCGACCAGAACACCGGCGTGCGCGCCTGCGGCTTCCAGTCGATCTTCAGCGCCGCGACGCGCTCGTCGATCTTCTCGTTGTGCTCGCCTTCGCGCATCAGGCCCGAGAGATCGCCCTTCATGTCGGCCGCGAACACCGCAACGCCGGCATCTGCCAGCTGCTCGGCGAGCAACTGAAGGGTGACGGTCTTGCCGGTGCCGGTGGCACCCGCGATCAGGCCGTGCCGGTTCATCATCGCCAACGGCACCGCGACCCGGGCGTCGGCGAGCACCGCGTCGCCCTTCACGGCGGATCCGAGGTGCAATGACCTGCCCTCGGCCGTGTACGCCTCGGTGATCCGTTGTACGAACTCCGAGTCGTCGGCCGCTGCTTCTGCCTTCGTCTGCTCCTTGCCCGCCACGGGCGCATCATACGAGCGCGGTTCCCAGCAGCGCCCGGGACGTGCGACAGTTCGCGCCGATGGCATCCCGGTTACGGGTCGTCGCGGGCGAAGCGGGCGGTCTGCACCTCGTCGCGCCCGATCACATCCGTCCGACGACGGAACGCGTGCGCGAGGCCCTCTTCTCAGCGCTCGGCGACACCGTGACCGACGCCGTCGTGCTGGACCTCTACGCCGGCAGCGGCGCGCTTGCGGTCGAGGCGCTGTCGAGGGGCGCTGCACGAGCGGTGCTCGTCGACCGTGACCGCGACGCCGAAGCCGCGTGCGAGCAGAACCTCATCACGACGAAGCTGGCCGACCGGGCGCGGGTCGAGCGGACGTCTGTCGAGCGGTTCGTGCAGCACCGCCCGGTCGAGTCACCGTTCGATCTCGTGCTCTGCGACCCTCCCTATGAGATGCCCGATGACGAGCTCGCCGGCGTGCTGGACGCGCTGCGCGACCCGGCGTGGCTCGCGAGCGGCGCACGTGTCGTCGTGGAGCGGCCAAGCCCTGCTTGGGCAGTGCCGGACGGGTGGACGACCTCGTGGGAGCGCAAGTACGGCGATACGCTCGTGACCATCGTGCACGCGACCGACGCAGCGACCTGACCCGGAGGAGGCGAACCGGTGGCCACCGCGCTCTGCCCGGGCTCCTTCGATCCCGTCACCAACGGGCACCTCGACATCATCGAGCGCACTGCTCGGCACTTCGACCAGGTGATCGTCGCGGTGATCCGAAACCCACAGAAGGCGCAGTCCCTCTTCACGCTCGAGGAGCGCCAGGAGATGCTGCACGAGGTCACGGCGCACCTCACGAACATCAAGATCGAGTTCTTCATGGGGCTGCTCGTCGAGTTCGCGAAGGATCACGGCGCGTCCGCGATCGTGAAGGGTCTCCGGGCCATCTCCGACTTCGACTACGAGCTCCAGATGGCGCAGATGAACCAACGCCTCTCGGGCATCGACACCTTCTTCATCTCCACCAGCCCCCAGCACTCCTTCTTGTCGTCGAGCCTCGTGCGCGAGGTGGCGAAGTTCGGTGGCGACGTGACGACGATGGTCCCCGCCGTCGTGGCGAAGCGGCTCATTGAGCGCTTCGGGGAGCCCGGCCGCAAGCAGCCGTGAGGCGACGGTGAGCGATCCCGGCCTCCATCTCCCGCGTCCCTCGATCGCCGGCGTGCGCGGCCTCGAAGACCTCCTCTACGACCTGCGGGAGCTGGTCGAGACCGCGCGCATGATGCCGATGTCGGCGTTGGTCCTCGTGAACCGAGACGAAGCGCTCACCCTGATCGAAGACGTGCTCGCATCGCTTCCTGGCGAGCTGCGTGAGGCGCGCTTCTTGCTGAAGGAGCGTGACGAGTACCTCGTCGAAGCCCGACGAGAAGCAGCCGCGCTCATCGACGCGGCGCGAGTGCAAGCGGAGCGGATGGTGGAGCGCACCGAGATCGCGCGAGAGGCGAGGCGCACTGCCGAGGAGGTCGTCGCGACGGCCGACGCGACCGCGCGGCGTCTCCAACACGAGGCCGAGGACTTCATCGATCGCCGTCTCGCCGACTTCGAGACCGGACTCGAGCGCACGCTTGCCACGATCCGCCGCGGTCGCCAGCGGCTTCAGGTGCCGATCCCGACCACCGATGACGAAGGCGCCGCCGAGCTCGCCGGCGAAGAGTTCGACCAGGGCGAGGTCTTCGACCAAGACACCTGAGCGAGCGCCTCGGCTCCGCGCTCGGCGCCGCACGCCTCCGTGCTGGGAAAGACTGGAAAATCGGGGTCGCTGCTAGGATTTGTCGCCCACCGAGCCCCGAACCGACGGCCGCGCCTCCGGCCAGCAGGACCAATGCCCGGATTCCGCATCGATGTCGCCGACCTCCTCTCGCATCCGGGCGCGCGCCGAGAGGTCACCCTCACCGAGCCGGTCGAGGGCCTCGTCGGCACGTCCGCTCGGGTGGAGGGCCCGGTGACCATCGGCGTGACGCTCGACCGCATCTCCGACGGCATCGTCGCTCACGGCATGCTCGGGGCCGACTGGCACGCCGACTGCAGCCGTTGCCTCGAGGCCATGAGTGGCCGACTCGAAGTGCCGGTCGACGAGCTCTTCGAGCCGACCCCGGTCGAAGGTGAGACCTATCCGATCGTCGGCCACGAGATCGACCTCGAGCAGCTCATCCGCGATTCGGTGCTGCTGGAGCTGCCGCTCGCCCCGCATTGCGAGCCTCCCTGTGAGCCTGCGTTCTCGCCGCCCGCCGACGATGACGTGACCGATCCCCGCTGGGCCGCCCTCTCCGAGCTCGAGCTCTGAGCGCACCCGGCAACCACCAAGGAGCACACCGCACATGGCAGTCCCCAAGCGCAAGACCCCGAGGGCCAAGACCCACACCCGCCGTTCGGCGAACCGCAAGCTCGACTCGCCGGCGCGCTCGGTCTGTCCGAACTGTCAGGTTGCCAAGCTCCCGCACGTCGTGTGCCCCAACTGCGGTTGGTACAAGGGCCGTCAGGCCATCGAGGTGCAGTGACACCAAAGCGAATGTCCGCGGCGCAGGTACCCTGCACCGCAGAGAGCGGGGCAGTCGCCGTCGCTTGCGACGGCGACCAATGGAGACGACGGCAAGCGCGAAGCGCCCGGCGCTCTGCGCCATGAGCGGGCAAGTGGACAGCTGCACGGTCGCCATCGACGCGATGGGTGGCGATCGAGCACCGGGCGAGATTGTGGCGGGCGCGCTGCGCGCCGTCGACGAGCTCGGTGTGCGCGTGACGTTGGTCGGACGCGAGGAAGAGGTCACGCCCTTGCTGCCCGATCCCTTGCCGTCGGCGGTCTCGTTGCTCGACGTGCGCGACGTGATCGCGATGGACGACGAGCCCGCGAGCGCGGTCCGCAAGAAGAAGGACTCCTCGGTCGTTCGCAGTGCGCAGCTCGTCAAGGACGGCGCCGCCGACGCGATGGTGAGCGCCGGCAACACCGGCGCCGCGATGGCGTCGGCGCTGCTGCGCATGGGACGCGTGAAGGGGGTAGCGCGGCCAGCGATCGCGGTCGTGCTCCCGGTGCCGGGCCACCACCCGCAAATCCTCTGCGACGCCGGTGCGACTACCGACGTCACGCCCGAGTGGCTGCTCCAGAACGCGCAGATGGGACGCGAGTACGCACGCGTCCGCCTCGGCATCGACGAGCCGCGCATCGGGCTCCTGTCGATCGGCGAAGAGCCCGGCAAGGGGGACGAACTGCGCAAACAGGCGTATGAGCTTCTGTCAGACGTTTCGGGCTTCATCGGCAACGTCGAGGGCCGCGACTTCATGCACCCCGAGGTCGACGTGATCGTCACCGATGGGTTCACCGGCAACGTGGCGCTCAAGACGCTCGAGGGTGCGCTGCGCGCGCTTGCCAACGTCGTGTTCGGCCTCTTCGAGACCACCGACGAGATGAAGAAGGCGGGGGAGGTCGTCATCCCGAAGCTGCTCGAAGCCGCCGAGACCTTCGATCCCGACCTCACGGGTGGTGCGGTGCTCCTCGGTGTCGACGGGGTGTGCGTGATCTCGCATGGCGCGTCGTCGGCGTTGGCGATCGTCAAGGCCGTGGGTGTCGCCGCCGACTGCGTCGCGGCCGATGTGCCGTCGCGCGTGCGTGAGGCGGTGGCCAGTGCCGGCTGAGACGCACATGGAACGCGGTCAGCTCGGGCCCGACGACGTGCTCGCGCTCATCCGCGAGCACCTGGCAGACATCCTCGAGATCGACGAGTCGCGCATCGTCCGCGACGCGAGCTTTGCCGACGACCTCTCCGCCGACTCGCTCGCACTCATCGAGCTCGTCGAGGTGCTCGAGCAAGAGCTGGGGGAGCGGACCGTCGGGTTCAGCTTCGACGACGAGGACCTGGCCGACCTGGAGACAGTGGGCGATGCCGTGGACTACGTCGTGGCGCGTCTGAACGCGGGAGCCGACTCGTGAGCCGCGACGAAGAGCTCGCACGCCTCGAGGAAGCGCTCGGCCATACGTTCGCCGATCGCGCCCACCTCGACGCCGCGCTCGTGCATCGGTCGTACTGCGCGGAGCACCCTGACGCGCAGCCCAACGAGAGGCTCGAGTTCCTCGGCGACGCGGTGCTCGGCTTGAGCGTCACCGACCACATCTTCGATGCCTATCCCAATCTCCCTGAGGGCGAGCTCGCGAAGCTGCGCGCATCGGTCGTGAACGCGGAGATCCTGGCCGCGCTCGCCGACGAGATGGATCTCGGTGCCGCACTGCTCCTCGGCAAGGGTGAGGACGCGTCGGGCGGTCGCGCGAAGCCGTCGATCCTCGCCGACGCGATGGAAGCGGTGCTCGCCGCGGTCTACCTCGATGGTGGTTGGACCGCGGCCGACGCGCTCGTGCTCCGACTCCTCGGCGATGAAATCCGAGAGGGCGCGAGCGGACCGGGCGGCGGCGACTACAAGACGCGACTCCAGGAAGTTGCCGCGCAGCGCTTCGACCAGCTCCCGCGCTACCAGCTGCGCTCCGACGGACCAGATCACTCGAAGCGCTTCTACGCAACCGTCATGTTGCGCGGCGAGCCGTACGGCGAAGGCGAAGGCCGCTCAAAGAAGCAAGCCGAACAAGCCGCTGCGCGCGCCGCGTGGCAGCGACTGCAAGCCAACCCCGGCGACGACCCTGACGATCGGACGACCACGCTCGCGCATACCGCGGCGGGAGAGGGACACGATGCCTGAGCTCCCCGAAGTGGAGGTCGTGCGACGCGATCTCGAGCGCGAGCTGATCGGAAAGCGCGTCAAGTCCGTCGAAGTCGACGGGATGCGCACGGTCCGGCGTCACCACAACCGCAAGCAGTTCACCAGCCGACTCGAAGGCAAGAAGTTCGTCGGCGTCGAGCGGCGCGGCAAGTACATCCTCGCCCGCATCGAAGGTGGCGACGTGCTGGTCATCCACCTCGGCATGTCGGGCCAGCTGCTGCGCGCCAAGAGCGGACGCGAGACGAAGGCCAAGCACACCCACGTCATCATCACGTTCAGCCAGGGTGGTCAGCTGCGCTTCATCGACCCCCGCACGTTCGGCGAGATGTTCGTGACCGAGGCCGACGCGCTGAATCGCGTGAGCGAGCTGTCGCACCTCGGCATCGACCCGCTCGAGAACGCGCTGTCGTGGGAGCAGTTCGGAAGCCTGATCAACCAGCGGCGCGCCAAGCTGAAGCCGTTGCTGATGGACCAGAAGTTCCTGACTGGGATCGGCAACATCTACAGCGACGAGATCCTTTGGGGCGCGGGGCTGCGGGGCGACCGCACCAGCGACTCGCTCTCGGCGCAGGAGGTTCGTCGTCTCTACCGCTCGATGGTGGAGACGCTCCAGGACGCGGTGAAGTACCGCGGCTCGTCGCTCGCCGACATGCAGTACGTGGACCTGCACGGCAAGCCGGGCGAGTACCAGCAGCACCACAAGGTGTACGCGCGTGACGGCGAGGCCTGCCGCCGGTGCCGCCACCCGATCGTGCGTGAGCGCTACGGCGGCCGGTCGACGTACTACTGCGAGGCCTGCCAAGTTTGAGCTTGCGGGGGAGGCAGGCCTCCCCCGTGTGCCCCCTCCGGTAAGGCTGTCTTCATGGTCAGCATCCGCCGCCGTGTCTTGGTGTCGGGACGCGTGCAGAACGTCTGGTTTCGTGATGCCTGTCGGCGCGAGGCCCTCGAGCGCCGGGTCGATGGGTGGGTGCGCAACCTTGCTGATGGTCGGGTCGAGGCGGTGTTCGAGGGCGATCCGGCTGCGGTCGAGACCCTCGTGGCTTGGTGCCACCAGGGTCCACCCCGGGCGTCGGTCACCAAGGTCGAGGTCCGGGAGGAGCCACCCGTCGGCGAATCCGGGTTCGCGATCGCCTGATCCCAATCCCAGTCGCGCTCGCTGCGGACCGGGATACCCGGCCCGCTGACGCTCGCCACTCCGGCGAGCTCCCTCGCAGGGGCTCGGTCGCCGCTGGTGAGAGCACATGCGTGGCATCGGCAAACCACGTCGCTATTGTCCGCGGAGTGCTGAGTGAGCGACCGCGCCGCGGGTATCCCGCGGTGCAGCGAACGGGGCCCGAGCGGCCCGGCCCGCAGGGCCGAGAGCGGGACTGATGTTCCTCAAGTCGCTGACGCTCAAGGGCTTCAAGTCGTTCGCGGAGAAGACGACGCTGGAGTTCGAGCCGGGCGTCACCGTCGTCGTGGGTCCCAACGGGTCGGGCAAGTCCAACATCGTCGACGCCGTCGCTTGGGTGCTCGGGGCGCAGGGACCGCGCACACTGCGCGGCGGGAAGATGGACGACGTCATCTTCGCTGGCACCCCGCAGCACCAAGCGCTCGGTCGCTGCGAAGTGACGCTCACGATCGACAACACGACCGGCTTGTTGCCGATCGACTTCTCCGAGGTCACGTTCACGCGCACGCTGTTCCGCACGGGTGAGTCGGAGTACGCGCTCAACGACGTGCCGTGTCGCCTGCTCGACATCCAGGAGCTCTTGTCTGACACCGGCATCGGTCGTCGGCAGCACGTGATCGTCGGGCAAGGCCAGCTCGACACGATCCTCAACTCCTCGCCAACCGATCGCCGTGCCATCGTCGAAGAAGCAGCCGGCGTCCTCAAGTACCGCAAGCGCAAGGAGCGCGCCGAACGCCGGCTTCTCACCACCGAAGGCAACCTCATCCGCCTGAACGACCTGTTGCGCGAGGTGAAGCGTCAGCTGACCCCGCTGCAACGCCAGGCCGAGGCCGCGCAGAAGCACGGTGGCGTGGTCGGGGAGCTGCGCGCGATCCGCCTGCACCTGTCGGGTCACCAGATCGCCGGCTTCCAGACGCGCATCGAACGTCTGCGTGACGAACGCGCCGAGCTCGAAACTCGCGACACCGCCCTGCGCACTCGTTTGCGTGAGCTCGATGATGCGGTGCTCGACGCGCAGAGCTCATTGACGGCGCTCGGCGGTGATGGCGTCGCCGACTGGGTCGTTCGGGTCGAGGCACTGCGCGAGCGTGGTCGAGGTCTTGCTGCGCTCGTGAGCGAGAAGCGACGCGGCGTGGAGCGCGAGCTCACGGCTGCGGCCGACACCGGTGTCGTGGAGACGCTCGTTGCCGACCAGGTAGGGCTGCGCAACCAGCTCGCCCAGCTCGACGCGGAAGTCGACGCGCTCACCTTGCCGGGCACCGAAGCGCAGCTCGCGGTCGACACGGCCGAGGAGACGTTGCAGGCGGCGGAGGATCGGTGGCGCGTGACCGAAGGCGACGCGGCCCGCGCGCGTGCTCGCGCCGACGCGATGGAGGAACAGCTGCGCGCGGCTCGCGCGGATGCCGCGGCTGACACGCTGCTCGCGGTCGACGGGGTCGTCGGCCCGGTGATCGACCATTTGGAGATTGAACGTGGGGCCGAGGCCGCGGTCGCGGCCGCACTCGGCGAGGCGATGCGTGCGGTCGTGGTGCGCTCCGGTTCCGCAGCACGCTCAGCCGTCGAGCAGCTGCACGCCGGCGACGCCCGCGCGCTCGTGCTGGTCCTCGACGCGGCGCGCACCCCGTCGATGCTCACCGTCGACGTTCCTGCCGGAGCCCGGGCCGTCACGGAGCTAGTGAGCACGCGCGTGCCCGGGTTGAGCAAGGCACTCGGACGCCTGCTCGAGCGCTGTGTGCTCGTGGCCGACTGGCGAACCGCACTCGATCTCGTGATCGACCGTCCCGACTTGATTGCGGTCACTGCGGACGGCGATCGTCTCGGTGGCGACGGAGTGTGGAACGTGGGCGGCGCCGCCGCGCCGGTGATCACGCAAGCCGCGCTCGACGAAGCACTGCAACGCGCGACCGCGACCGACGTGACACGGGCTGAGGCGCAACGTACCGTCGAGTCAGCGCGCGCGGCGCTGGCTGCGGCGCGCGCGGCCGAGCTCCGGCGGGCCGGGGTCGAGGAACGCCGCGCGGTGCTTGCCGCCCGCCTCGGCGAGGTCGAAGCGCGCTTGGCCGCCCGCGACCCGGAGACGAACGCGCTGGCCGAACGCCAACGGGTGGCACTCCTCGAACGCGACTCCGCGTTCGCAACACTCGCCCGCCGTCTGGCCGACCACCGCGCGGCCGTCGACTCCCTTCACGACCGCTTGCGGGATCGGCGCCAGCGCCAAGCCGACGCTGCTCGGTCGAGCGCGGAGCAGCTCGACACGCTGCGCGCCGAGCGCGCGGAGCTCGAGCAGGGGCTTGGTGAGGTGCGCGAACGGCAGTCGCGCGTGGAGATCGAGGATGCCGAGACGCGCACGAAGCTCGACGGCGCGGTCGAGGGTCTGCGCACGGAGTTCGATGTCGAACCCGCGGCCGCGCTCGACGCCACCGCACCGCCCGTTCCCGAGGGCACCACGCTCGCCGGCAGGGCCCGCGAGCTGGAACGTGAGCTTCGGCTGATGGGTCCGATCAACCCGCTCGCGCTGGAAGAGCACCGGTCGCTCCAGGAGCGCCACGAGTTCCTGTCGAGCCAGCTCGAAGACGTGCGCAACAGCCGCAAGGAGCTCACGCGCGTCGTGCGTGCCGTCGACGCCGAGATCGTGAAGGTGTTCGAGCAAGCATTCGCGGACGTGTCCGAGCACTACACGCAGCTGTTCTCCACGCTCTTCCCGGGTGGCCAGGGTCGCCTCCTGCTCACCGAACCGGAGAACCTGCTCGAGACGGGCATCGAGATCGAGGCGCGGCCGTCGGGCAAGAACCTGCGACGGCTTTCGCTGCTGTCGGGTGGTGAGCGGTCGCTTGCCGCGCTTGCGTTCCTCTTCTCGGTGTTCCGCGCGCGGCCGTCGCCCTTCTATCTGCTGGACGAGGTGGAAGCCGCGCTCGACGATGTGAACCTGCACCGCTTCCTCGATCTCGTGCACGAGTTCCGCGACGAGGCGCAGCTCGTGATCGTGACGCACCAGAAGCGCACGATGGAGGCGGGCGACGTGCTCTATGGCGTGTCGATGCCGCCCGGCGGCTCGACCCGCGTGGTGTCACAGCGCGTCGCCGACGTCGTTGACGCCTGAGAGGGATCGCACACGTGCGACCCCTCTCAGTCTCGAATGACGCCTCCTTTCCCGCTCTCGGCGCCTTCGGCGCCGGGCCGCTCGGGCCCTGGGCATGACGGTTCCGGGCGCGCTCCTTGCGCAGGCGGAAGCGGAGAAGGCCGCGGCGTGCGGCCCGACCGGCCGCCAGTCGTGGCTCTGCTCGACCGTCTACGAGATCACTGGCAGCCGCGACGCTGCCGAGCTCGCCGACACGTTGGCGAGCCCGATCCGAATCGCCTTCGTCATCCTCCTTGCCCTCATCGCGAACTGGCTGCTCCGTCGCCTGATCAAGCGGGTCGCGCGGCGGGTCATCGTGGCCCCGCAGATCGGTCCGCTTTCGGGTGTGCGGCGCATGGAGCGCATCGAGACCATGAGCCATGTCGTCGGGAGCATCACGACCGTCGTGATCTTCGTGATCACGGTGTTCGTCGTGCTCGGCGAGCTCGGTGTCGACGTCGGACCGCTCCTCGCCGGTGCCGGCGTGCTCGGCGTGGCGCTCGGCTTCGGCGCGCAGAGCATCGTGCGCGACTTCCTCTCGGGACTGTTCATGGTGAGTGAAGACCAGTTCGGCGTCGGCGATGTGATCGACGTGGGCGGGGTGACCGGCACCGTCGAAGGCTTCACCTTGCGCGTCACCCGATTGCGTGACGTCGCCGGGAACGTCTGGCACGTCCCGAACGGCAGCATCCCGCGGGTCGGCAACCAGTCGCAGCAGTGGGCGCGAGCCGTGCTCGACATCGCCGTCGCCTACGACACCGACATCCCCAAGGCGCTCGAGCTCATGAAGACCGTCGCTGACTCGATGTGGCACCACGACGAGTGGTCCGACGTGATCCTCGCCGAGCCCGAGGTGTGGGGCGTCGAGGCATTCGTGCCCGAAGGCCCCGTCATCCGCACGGTCGTGAAGACCAAGCCGCACGAGCAGTGGAACGTCGCCCGCGAGATGCGCGCTCGAGTGCTCGAGGTGTTCGACGAGGCCGGCATCCAGATCCGGCGGTGATCCACATCCCCGCTCTCGGCGCTGCGCGCCGGGCGCACCACTTCACCTCGGCGAACGGCTTCCGGCGGCGCAGGGTACCTGCGCCGCTTGTCGGTAGCCTCGGTTACGGAATGAAGCGCACGTCCGACGGAACGAGGCGACCGCGACTGCGCGACCGCATGTCTCGCTCCCGGGCCGGCTTTCGCGGACTTCGCCGACGGGGGAGGCTCGGTGACGACGCGTGGGACGAGCTCGAGGAGACGCTGCTCCTCGCAGACGTCGGCATGCCGACGACGACGGCACTGCTCGACGACGTGAAGGAGCGCGTCGCGGCCGACAAGGTGCGCGACGCCGAAGCGCTGCCTGTATTGCTGGAGGATGCGATCGTCGACGTGCTCACCCCGGCGGCCGACCGCTCGTTGGCGCGTGCTGACTCTGGGCCAACGGTGTGGGTCGTGACCGGTGTGAACGGCGTCGGGAAGACGACCACGATCGCCAAGATCGCGGCGCAGGAGCTGAGCGACGGCTCGTCGGTGCTGCTCGCGGCGGCCGACACCTTCCGCGCCGCTGCCGCGGACCAGCTCGCGCACTGGGCCGATCTGCTCGGGATCGACGTCGTGCGCGCGCAAGAAGGCGCGGATCCCGGAGCCGTGGCGTTCGACGGCGTCCAAGCCGCAGTCGCGCGGGGAGTCGACATCGTCCTCGTCGACACCGCCGGTCGGTTGCACACCAAGGTGAACCTCATGAACGAGCTCGGCAAGATCATCCGCGTCGTCGAACGCACGCCTGGCGCATTGCAGGAGGTCCTGCTGGTGCTCGACGCGACCACGGGTCAAAACGGTCTGACTCAGGCCCGTGACTTCACCGAAGCGGTTGGCGTGACGGGCGTCGTGCTCACCAAGCTCGATGGCACCGCCAAGGGCGGGATCGTGCTCGCGATCGAGCACGAGCTCGGCGTCCCGGTGAAGCTTGTCGGAGTCGGAGAATCGGCCGAGGATCTCGTGCCGTTCGACCCCCGAGAGTTCGCGACCGCGCTCGTCGGCAGCGATGATGACCAAGCAGAGGATGCGACGTGAAGGCGAACGATCGCGGCGCAGGTACCCTGCGCCGTAGTGAGCCGGGGCCCGAGCGGCCCGGCGCCGTGCGTCGAGAGCGGGAGTGATGTTCGACACGCTCACCGACCGGTTCGAAGGTATCTTCCGCAAGCTCCGCGGGCGCGGGAAGCTCACCGACGCCGACGTGGATGCCGTCGCCCGCGAGATCCGGCTCGCGTTGCTCGAGGCCGACGTGAACGTGGGTGTGGTGAAGCAGTTCGTCGGTCGCATCAAGGAGCGCGCCGTCGGCGAGGAGGTCACCAAGAGCCTCAGCCCCGCGCAGCAGGTGATCAAGATCATCCACGAGGAGCTGACGGCGACGCTCGGCGGGGCGACCGGAAAGCTTCAGGGTGGTTCGCGCAGCCCGTCGGTGGTGATGCTCGCCGGACTCCAAGGGTCCGGAAAGACGACGGTGGCCGCGAAGCTCGCGCGCCACCTCGAACGAGACGGGAAGAAGGTGCTGCTCGTCGCGGCCGACCTCCAACGCCCGGCTGCGGTCGAGCAGCTGCGCGTGCTCGGTGAGCGCATCGACGTGCCGGTGTTCTCGGAGCCGACGGATCCGGTCGCGGTGACACGCGGCGGGATCGAAGAAGCCAAGCGCCTCGGTCGCAACGTCGTCGTGCTCGACACTGCCGGTCGTCTCCAAGTCGATGACGCGCTCATGGGTGAGCTCGCGGCGATTCGTGACGTGGTGAAGCCCGACGACGCGCTGCTCGTGGTGGACGCGATGACGGGTCAGGAGGCGGTGAACGTCGCCGAGACGTTTGCTGCGACCATCCCGTTGACGGGTGTCGTGCTCACGAAGCTCGACGGCGACGCGCGTGGTGGTGCGGCGATGTCGGTGAAGGAGGTCACTGGCCTCCCGATCGTGTTCGCCGGTCTCGGTGAGAAGCTCGACGCGTTCGAGCCGTTCCATCCCGAGCGCATGGCGAGCCGCATCCTCGGGATGGGTGACGTGCTCACGCTCATCGAGAAGGCCGAGGAGACGTTCGACGCCGAAGAGGCCGCGAAGGCGCAGGAGAGGCTGCGCAAGGGTGAGTTCACGCTCGAGGACTTCCTCGAGCAGATGCAGCAGATGAAGAAGATGGGGCCGATCCAGAACATCATCGGGATGCTCCCCGGCATGCCGAAGGAGCTGCGCAACGCCGACATCGACGAAGGCGAGCTGGGCCGGGTCGAAGCGATCATCTGCTCGATGACTCCGGGCGAACGCCGCGACCCGTCGACGATCAACGGGTCACGCCGCTATCGCATCGCGACCGGCAGTGGCACCACCACCGCGCAGGTGAACGCGGTTCTCAAGCAGTTCAAGGGCGTCCAGCAGATGATGAAGCAGATGATGCGGCCAGGGAAGAAGGGCAAGAAGGGCCTGATGATGCCGGGCATGCCAGGGATGCCCGGCCTGCCAGGCACGTAGGCCTTCCCTGTAGGCTGTCCCGTCTGCTCTCGGACCTGCCGCGAGCGCCGTTCGACCTCTGAAGGACTGATCTCTTGAGCGTGAAGATCCGCTTGATGCGGGTGGGGAAGACCAAGCAGCCCAGCTATCGGGTGGTGGTGGCCGACTCGCGGTCGCCGCGCGACGGGCGGATCATCGAGACGATCGGTCACTACCGACCGCGCCAGGACCCCTCGCACTTCGACATCGACGACGAGAAGGCGTTGAACTGGCTCCGCAACGGCGCGCAGCCGAGCGAGCAGGTGCAGAAGCTCCTTGCAGTGCACGGCCTTTGGGCGACCTTTGAGGCCGAGAAGGAAAAGAAGCCCGACACGAAGCTCAATCGGCGCGGATACGTCACCGGCAAGCACACCGAGCTGAAGCGCAAGAAGAAGGAAGTGCCCGAGGAAGCCGCGCCGCCAGCTGCCGCAGCGCCGGCCGACGAGGCGCCCGCCGCAGAAGCCGACGCGCCAGCGGAAGTCGCGGCCGAAGAGGTACCAGCAGCCGAGGCTCCCGCCGAAGAAGCGCCCGCCGCAGATGAGTCTGCGGCTGAGGAGTCGAGCGAGTGACCGACGACCCGAACCTGAAGACCGAAGACGACTACGACGACGAGTACGACGACGACTTTGAAGACGACGAAGTCGGCGGCGAAGGCAACCGCATCGTCGGCACCCGCGCCCGCGCCGTCGTCGAGCACATCGCCCGCGGTCTCGCCGAAGACCCCGACGCCATTGACGTCGACCTCTCCGAGCGACGCGGCGAGGTCTTGCTACTCGTGCACGCCAACCCCGACGACATGGGGCGATTGATCGGTCGCCGCGGACGTGTCATCCAGGCCATGCGTCAGGTCGCGCGCGCGGCGGGCGCGGCCGAGGGCGTCAAGGCGACGGTCGACGTCGCGGAGTAGCGCCAGGCCAGGCAATGCCTGACGGGGCGCGTCTGGAGGTCGGTCGGATCGGCCGACCGCATGGCTTGAAGGGTGAGGTCACGGTGATGCTCGTGACCGATCGCCACGAGCGCCTCGATGACGGTGCACAGCTCTTCGCCGACGAGCGCACGCTGACCGTCGAGCACGCACGCCCCCAGCGCGACGGCTGGGTGGTTCGATTCCAAGGAGTCACCACTCGCGAAGGTGCGGAGGCATTGCGCGGCTTGATCCTCACGGCTGACCCGATCGACGCCGGTGACGATCCCTGGGTCCACGATCTCATCGGGTGCGAGGTGTCGGACGTGTCCGGTCGCGCGCTCGGCAGCGTCACTGCGGTCGAGGCCAACCCCGCGCACGACCTGCTCGTCCTCGAAGGCGGCGCGCTCGTCCCGATGCCGTTCGTCGTCGAGCACGAACCCGGTCGTGTGGTCATCGATCCGCCAGAAGGATTGCTCTGACATGAGCGAGCGACCGCGGCGCACGTATCGTGCGACGCAGCGAGCGGGGCCCAAAGCGGCCCGGCCCGCAGGGCCGAGAGCGGGAATGATGCGCATCGACGTGTACACCGTCTTCCCCGAGTACCTCGAGGGTGCATTGTCGGCGTCGCTGCTCGGCAAGGCGCGCGCCGGTGGCCTGCTTGACGTGCGCATGCACGACCCGCGTGACTGGTCGACCGACGCACACCGCAGCGTCGACGACGCGCCGTTCGGTGGTGGCGCGGGCATGGTGATGATGGCCGAGCCGCTGTTCGCGGCGGTGGAAGCCACCGAGCCGATCCGTCCACTTTTCCTGCTCTCGCCGAGCGGCCGACGCTTCGACCAGTCGCTCGCGAGAGAGCTCGTCGCCGGCGACGGCTTCTCGTTGGTGTGCGGCCGCTACGAAGGTGTTGACCAGCGCGTCGCGGAGCACCTCTGTGATGACGAGCTGTCGGTCGGCGACTACGTGCTCGCGGGTGGTGAGGCCGCGGCCCTGATCGTCATCGAGGCCGTCGCGCGCCTGGTGCCCGGCGTGCTCGGCAATGACGAGTCACCTGCGCACGAGTCGTTCACCGACGGCCTGCTCGAGGAACCGCAGTACACGCGCCCGGCCGAGTTCCGCGGTTGGGAGGTGCCCGAGGTGCTGCGCAGCGGCGACCACGGCCGCATCGAACAATGGCGGCGAGCCCAGGCGCTGCGGCGCACGCTCGCGCGACGCCCGGATCTGCTCGACGACTCATCGCTCAGCGTCGAGGACCAGGCGCTTCTCGAGGAGTTCCCTGCGCCCGAGGACGGCTGAAGCCCGGCAGTGCCAGGCGGAGGTACGCCTCGCTACCATGGGTGCCCCGTCCGGAACCCTGGAGATCCCCGCGATGAACGCCACTGACCTTGTCGATGCCGCCCGGGTGCGCACCGACATCCCCGACTTCGCCGCCGGCGACACCCTCAAGGTGCACGTGCGGGTGACAGAGGGTGGGCGCGAGCGCACTCAGGTGTTCCAGGGCGTGGTGATCCGGCGCAAGGGCAGCGGGATCCGCGAGACCTTCACCGTGCGCAAGGTCAGCTTCGGTGTCGGCGTGGAGCGCACCTTCCCGGTGCACTCGCCGATCCTCGCCAAGGTCGAGGTCGCCAGCCGTGGCGACGTGCGCCGGGCGAAGCTCTACTACCTGCGCGACCGGATCGGGAAGGCCGCGAAGGTCAAGGAAAAGAGAGTGTGAGAGGTCTCACGTGAGCTCCGAAGATCTGGAGCGCTACGAGACCGAGATCGAGCTCCAGCTCTACCGGGAGTACCGCGACGTCCTGCCGCTCTTCGCCTACGTGGTCGAGACGGAGCGGCGCTTCTACCTGGCCAACGGCGTCGAGGTGCACACCGAGAACGAAGGCGGCCAGCCGTACTTCCGCGTCGAGCTCACCGACGCATGGGTGTGGGACATGTACCGCCCGGCACGGTTCGTGGGCAACGTCCGCGTCCTCACGTTCAAGGACGTCAACATCGAGGAGCTCACAAGCCCCAACCCATGACCTCTGACGCTCGTCGGAGGCTGGGCGCCTCGGGGGAGGACTTCGCTGCGGCGTGGTACCTCGAGCGCGGGTACGACCTGCTCGACCGCAACTGGCGCTGCAACGACGGCGAGCTCGACCTCGTGCTCGGGGCGCGGCGGCTCGTCGTGTTCTGCGAGGTGAAGACGCGCCGCAGCGCCGCGTTCGGCGCGCCGTTCGAAGCGGTGACGTTCACCAAGCAGCGCAAGCTGCGAACGCTGGCGATGCGATGGTTGGACGCGCACCCTCGTCGTGGCATCAACCTCCGCTTCGACGTCGCCTCCGTCTACGCCCCACGCGGCGAACAACCGACGATCGAAGTCATCGAAGCGGCTTTCTGACCCGAGCGTCGCGCTCCCAGCAGGAGCGGTGCCAGTGGCGACGTTCGGACGGGTCGGCGCGCGGCACGACGACGACATGCCCTTCGCCGGGTCGGATCTCGTGATCGCAGCCGGGGCAGCGGTACGTCTTAGTCGCCTCGTACGGCTGCACGCGACGGACCTCGATCCCATCGTCCGCGTCGTCGGGAAACTCGTGCTCGGCCACGACCGTGAGCTCAGCCGAAGAAGGCCCAGGCGAGCAACGCCGCAACCACGAGCACCGCGGCGGCGACGATGAGCACGTCACCCTGGTGCTTCACGCGCGTTCGGAACGGGTTGTAGCCCACGGCGGTACGGTACTTGCACAAGATGGAACGGAGGCGTGGCCGGACGGCCGGGACGCCGGAGTGGAATCGACCATAGAGATGTCCTACGAGACCTTGCTCGTCGACCGTGACGATCACGGCGTGGTCACCGTCACGATGAACCGCCCCGAGAAGAAGAACGCGATGAGCCTCGAGATGAACATGGAGCTCACGCAGGTCTTCGACGAGGTGGCCGACTCGCGCACCGACCGCGTGCTCGTGCTGACCGGTGCGGGCGATGCCTTCACGTCGGGCGCCGACCTCACCCCGAGCAAGGACAGCAAAGACGCCGACGCCTTCGTGGCCGGCGGCGTGGGGGCCGCGCTGCACGGCATGCGTCGCCTCGGCCGACTCGTCGTTCGGCTGCATGATCTGCCGAAGCCGACGATCGCCGCGGTGAACGGTGTTGCCGTCGGCGCTGGGTGCAACCTCGCGCTCGGGTGTGACCTCATCATCGCGTCGGACCAAGCGCGCTTCTCGGAGATCTTCGCTCGCCGCGGCCTCTCACTCGACGGAGGCGGCTCGTGGCTGCTGCCGCGCCTGATCGGTCTGCACAAGGCGAAGGAGCTCGCGTTCCTCGCCGAGATCCTCTCGGCCGAGGACGCCGAGCGATTCGGGATCGTCAACCGCGTGGTGCCGGCCGGCGAGCTGGAGAAGGTCGTCACGGACCTGGCGCGTCGCATCGCCGCGCAGCCCCCCATCCAGATCTCGATCAGCAAGAAGATGCTCAACCAGTCGATGTCGGTCTCGATGGCCGAGGCCGTCGAGTTCGAGGACGTCGCGCAGAGCCTCGCCTTCGGGTCGCAGGACACCAAAGAGGCAATGCGCGCCTTCGTCGAGAAGCGCGACCCGAAGTTCATCGGCGAGTAGTCATCGGCGAGGAGCTCGACCCCCGCGTTCTCGGCACGCTGAACAACAAGTAGAGAGGTTGAGCGTGCCGAGAACCCGTTCTTACCGGGGCCAGATTGCTCCTTGGTGACGGGTGATCCATCCGGTGCGTTCGAGCTCGAACAGCGCCACGGCGACGCGCTCTGGCGGGAGGTCGGCGCGGCTGGCGAGCTGATCGGGTGTCGCCACGTCGCCACCGAGAGCACGAAGCAGCGCGGCGCCCTCGCGGCCCGGGGCGGGGCGGGGTGGCGGCTTCAGCACGGGTGCGCTCCCATCTGACAACCCAAGCGCGACGAGCAGATCGCTCCACTCGAGCAGCGGTTGGGCTCCGTCGGCGATCAGCTGGTTGGTGCCGGCTGCCGCGGGGTTGCGGCGAGAGCCGGGCACCGCGAGCACGGTGCGGCCGTACTCCAACGCGAACTGCGCGCTGATGCGAGCGCCACCCTTGAGGGTCGCCTCGACGACGATCAGGATCTCTGCGAGGGCGGCGATGATCCGGTTGCGCACGGGGAAGCGCCAGCGCTCGGGTCGAGTGCCGTATGCAGCCTCGGTGATCACCACCCCGCGTTCTCGCACTCGTGCGTAGAGCGCGCGATGACGACGTGGGTACTCGATGTCGAGCCCGGTCGCGACGACGCCGACGGCCAGTCCGCCCGCGTCGAGCGCTCCTTCGTGCGCCGCGGCGTCGATGCCGATGGCCATCCCGCTGACCACGGTGACGCCGATCGCGCCGAGATACGCGCCGATCTCGTAGGCATCGGTGAGGCCGTGAGGTGTGGCCGCGCGAGTGCCGACCACGGCGACGCGGCGCGCGTCGAGCGCACTCGCCATCGAGCCTTCGCCGAGGAGCACAGGAGCGCGGTCGGGGATCTCGTCACCGATCGGGTAGCCCGGGCTGCCCTCCACCCACACCTTGGTGTGCCGTCGGGCGAGACGAGCGGCCGTCGTGTCCGGGTCGGCGTGTGCTCTCCAGCTCGATGCGAGCTCGCGCGGAGACACCGCGTGGGGGGTGCCGCGTTCAGCCGTCAGTGGCGCCTCTGCCGCGCGGCCAGCTTGCACGGCGGCCAGCGCAACTCGCGGTCCACCGAAGTGGTCGAACAGCATCTGCAACCGCACGGGTGTCATCTTGGGTAGCGAGACCAGCGTCGCCGCGGCGATCGCTTCGTTCGAGGCGCTCACGGCACGTCTTCGCGCAGCAGTGCAGCCCACATGATGTGAGCTTCCAACACGTCGGCCACGTCATCGAGGTCTGCGATCGTTCGGGCGACGCGTCGGACTCGTGCCGCGCCGCGTCCGGTCATGACCCGGAGCTCCGACTGTGCACGCCAGGCCGCGGCCGCGTCGCCCGACAGTGGGATCAGCCGCTCGAGCGCGCCGGCGGGGATGTGTCCGTTGTGCCGCCAGGGCGTGCCGGCGAGCCGAGCGGCCTGGCGCGCGACCGCGTTGATCACGCGGCCGCGCACGGACTCAGACGTCTCGCCGGCCTGATCGTTGGCTTCGGGCGGGCGGACGGCAAGGCGAAGGTCGAACCGGTCGAGCAATGGTGCCGAGAGCCGGCGGCGATAGCGCGCCCGTTGGAACTCCGTGCACGAGCAGCCGGGCGGACCGAGCCCGCATGGGCATGGGTTGGTGCAGGCCACGAGCAGGAAGTCGGCTGGGAAGGTGAGCGTTCCCTGCTGACGGGAGATGCGCACGACCCGTTCCTCGAGCGGCTGACGCAACGCGTCGAGCGCCGATGGCGGGAACTCACCGAGCTCGTCGAGGAACAAGATGCCGCGGTGCGCCATCGTCACCTCACCAGGTCGAGCGCGCGCCGCGCCGCCACCCACGAGTGCCGCGACGGATGCCGTGTGGTGCGGGGCGCGCACCGGGACTGCGCGCATCAATCCGGCTGGCGCGCAGCCGGCGACGGAGTGAATCCGCGTCGTCTCGAACGCTTCGTCGTCGCGCAGCCTCGGCATGATCGTGGCCAGTCGCCGAGCGAGCATCGTCTTTCCGGCCCCCGGCGGACCCGAGAGCAACAAGTGGTGATGTCCCCCAGCCGCTACTTCGAGCGCGCGTCGCGCCCAGGTGAGCCCACGCACGTCGGCCAGATCGAGGGGATCCGCCTCATCATCGGCGAGATCGACGGGTGCCAGCGGTGGTGGTGGGTCCGGCCACGGCGCCTCGCCCTTGAGGCACGCGCGCAGCTCACCGAGCGTGCGCGCGACGCGCACGTGCAGGTCGGCCGCGAGCATCGCCTCGGAGGCACCGACCTCCGGGACGATCACCGTGGTGATGCCCGCGCGCCGCAGCGCGTCGACGAACGCGAGCGTGCCGGGCACGGCGCGCACGGAGCCGTCGAGTCCGAGCTCGCCGACGACGCCGACTCCGTCGAGTACTCCCGCGGGGAGCTGGCCCTCGCCGAGGAGCAGGCCGAGCGCGACGGCGAGCTCGAACCCGGCGCCGGTCTTGCGCACTCCGCCAGGGGCCAGGTTGACGGTGATCCGCTGCTGTGGCCACGGCAGCTCTGACGACAGCAATGCGGCGCGCACTCGCTCTCGTGATTCGCGGACCGCGGTGTCGGGCAGCCCGACGACGTGGTACGCGGGCAGCCCCGGCGACACATGGACCTCGACGGTGACGACCTGCCCTTCGACTCCGAGCAGGGTGGCGCTGACGACCGACGCGAGCACGCTTCGACCTCCGAGCAGGCCCCGATCCGCACGCACGGGGCAGGAACGGCTGGTCGAGTGGCCGCGACCGCAACGGCTTGAGCACCGTACGGCAGGGGTGTGACATCGAGCGTGAGCGTTCCAGACTTGTCTATTCCAACGGGACTTCCGTCCACGGGATGTGCTCGGCGTCGAAGACTGCCGGAAGCACTCCACGACTCGCGGCTGGAGAGAGCCACACGGCAGCGTCCAACAGCAACGCGGCAGCTGTCGCCTCCCGGTTCATGAGTCTCAAGTGTGGATGGCGTTGCGCTACATCGACCATCACGGGCACGAGTGGGCGTGGCTCCGGGAGCACGACGTGCGCGGGCAGCCGGAGCATGGACTGGATAGCGCCCTCTTGAAGCGCCCTCGGGAACGCGCGGAACGGCCCGGAGAGCTTTCCTCCCGTGCCAGCGACCGCGGCGCGGCATGCACGGAAGTGCCACCACACCGTCGTGTTCAGTGTCGCACCACTCGGGAAATCAACTTCGATGTTGAGGACGTGCGCGACGAGCAACCGATCGTCGATGAGAATGCTATTGGTCGGCAAGATCGGGATCGTCGAGCGCAGCGACCGCGTCGTCGTAGCCCCCCTCGGTCAAGAGCAGGCGGCGAAGCTCCGCGACCGCAGCGTCCAGTCCTCCCGGGACGATCAACACGGCATCGCCGAGGTCGATGAACCCGAGCACGCCGCCATCTTCGATGCCCCAGCGATGACGGAGTGCGGCGGGCAACGTGGTTTGGCCACGGTGGGACACCCGGCCGGTCGACGTGTGGGTTGCAGCCATGGTGTGCATTGTATTTCTTTATCTTTACAAGGCAGCGGCGCACCACTGAAAGGGAGTGACCCACGAGCCTCGTGTGGGTGATGGGGAACCCCAGCGCAGGTGGCTACCGTTTGTGGCCATGCCCTGGGAAGTCGATGGGTATCTGGCCACGCTGAGCGGCCGGAGCCACCACACCCGCCGTGCCTATGAGCACGATGTCCGGGAGTTCGTGGCCTGGGCCGAACGGGGCGGCTGTGTTGAGCCGAGGTCTGCTGACCGCCGGTCGCTGCGGCGATACCTCGCGTACCTGGGCACTCGCGGGTTCGCTCGCCGCTCGGTGTCACGCAAGACCGCGGCCGTGCGGGCGTACCTCCGGTACCTCCACCGTCAGGGTGTGCTTTCGTCCGACCCTGGACGCGCGCTGCGTGCACCGCGGGGCGACGCCCGGCTTCCTCGCGTCCCCAAGGCCGACGAGATCGGTGCGCTGCTCGACAACGCGAGCGCGCAGATCGGTCTCACCGATGCCGACCCCTTCGCAGCGGCGCTGGCTCGCCGCGATCTCGCCGTGCTCGAGCTCCTCTACGGCGCGGGCTTGCGCGTCAGTGAGTGCTGCGGCCTCTCCGTCGCGGATGTTGACCTGAAGGTCGGCCTCGTGACGGTCATCGGCAAAGGTGGACGGATGCGACGCGTCCCGCTCGGTGAGCCGTCACGCGCCGCGATCCGCGACTGGCTGAAGCACGGCCGACCCGTGCTCGCAACCGAAGACTCGCCGCCGCGCGCGGTGTTCCTGTCGCGACGAGGCGGGCAGCTCGGTCCACGCGACGCGCACCGCATCGTGGCGGCACAGCCGACGGGTTCACGCGACGTGCTGCACCCGCACGCGCTTCGACACGCGTACGCGACCCATCTGCTCGAGGGTGGTGCAGACCTGCGCGCGGTTCAGGAGCTCCTTGGGCACGCCGACCTCGCGACCACGCAGATCTACACACATGTCACTCGCGACCGCGTCCGTGCGGTCTACGACGAAAGCCACCCTCGTGCCTGACGATCCGGAGCTCACCGCGCTCATCCAGGGTCTCTGGGAGGACTACAAGGGCGGCGGGACCACCGAGGCGCGCGAGCGCCTCATCATCCACTACTCACCGCTCGTGAAGTTCGTGGCTGGTCGTGTCGCCGCGGGTCTGCCCCAGAACATCGAGCAGACCGACCTCGTCAGCTACGGGATCTTCGGGCTCATCGACGCTATCGACAAGTTCGAACCTGAGCGCGGCTTCAAGTTCGAGACCTACGCGATTGCGCGCATCAAGGGCGCGATCATCGATGAGCTGCGCTCCATCGACTGGGTGCCGCGTTCGGTGCGCGCAAAGGCCCGAGCCGTCGAGCGCGCCTACTCGAAGCTCGAGAACGAGCTCCGGCGCAACCCGCAGGACGGGGAGGTGGCCAAGGAGCTCGGCATGACCGAAGACGAGCTCGGCGCGACCCTGTCGCAGATCTCCTTCACCGGCCTCGTCGCGCTCGATGACCTGATCGGGGCCGGCAACAGTGAACGGTCGGGATCCACCCTCGGCGAAACGCTCACCGACGGTGCCCACAATCCGGTCGAGGCGTTCGAAGTCGATGAGATGAAGCACCTGCTCGCTGACCTGATCAACCGCATGCCCGACCGCGAGCGGCTGGTGCTCACCCTCTACTACTACGAGGCACTCACGCTCGCGGAGATCGGGCAAGTCCTGGGCGTCACCGAGAGCCGCGTCTGCCAGATCCACACCAAGGCGATCCTCCAACTGCGCGCTCGACTCGCCAATCCCGCGTAACCGCGCAGGAAAACCGGAGTCTGCTCTTCCCATCGACCGCGCGCGCCGCTACGGTGCTGCGCACTTCCCTTCGGCTTCCCCGCCCGTGTCCAACCCCGGGGGAAGCCGATGCCACCGCTACGTGCGCAGAAGCGCCGCGCGCCGTGGGTGCTGGTCGTCACGCTCACGGCCCTTGTCGTCAGCACGTTTCCGGCACCGCCTGCGTTCGCCGCTGACAACTGGTCGCCGCCGGTGCCCGGTGTCGTCGTGCGCGGCTACCGGGAACCACTGGCGCAGTTCGCGCCAGGTCACCGCGGCGTCGACCTTGCGGCACCCGCGGGCACCATCGTGCGAGCCGCAAGCGACGGAACGATCACGTTCGCGGGCGACGTCTCCGGCGCGCTTCACGTCGTCATCGAGCACACCGGCGGAATCCGCACGTCCTACTCGTTCCTTGCTCATGTCGACGTAGAGGCCGGCGACACGGTTCGTCGGGGCGCGGTTGTCGGGACCGCGGGCGGCCGCGGGAGTGGTCACGCCACCGGGGTCTTGCACTTCGGCGCCCGATCCGGGAGTCGCTACTTCGACCCGATGCTGCTGTTCGGTCCGACCGACCTCACCGAGCTCGTGCGGTTGGCTCCCGCTGATCGGATCACGGCAACCGACGTCGCGCTGCTCCTGCGCGAGTTCGACGACGGCTGCGGTCTTCTCTGTGACATCGGCAATGCAATTGGCGACAGCACTGATTGGGTGGTCGACCAGGTCGAGGATGCCATCGAGCTCGGGATCGAGGCGCTGCGCACCATTGGCGAGCTCACGGAAGAGCTCATCGAAGAGATCGAGCAACTCGCCCGCGAGGTGCTCGAGACGCTCATCGAAGCTGCGGCGGACGTCGTCGAAGCGGTCGCGCAGTTCGCCGAGATGCTCGTCAACGGGGTGGCCGAGTTCGTCGAAGCCATCATCGAAGCCGGCATTCGTCTCTACGAGCAGCTCACGTCGTGTCCGCAACCGCCACCGAAGGCGCACTCGAAGGGCTCGGGCAATGCCGCCTTCCTCGTTGCCGGCCTGACGAGCTCGATCACGAAGCGGCCTCCCGACAAGCACGGCGACGTGTACGACGAGTCCTTCAAGCCGCGCCTGAATCCGCTGGGTTACACGCGCGACGAGGTCGAGCACTTCTCGTACCGCGAAGGGTCGCGTACGTATCGCCCACAAGACACCGTCACTGATCTCCACGAGCAGGCGGCGTCGATGGGTCGTCAGCTCAAGGAGTGGGCTCGAGAGCATCCCGGCGAGTCCATCGACCTCATCGGACACTCACAAGGAGGTGTGGTGATCGATCTCTTCCTGATCGAGCAGTACGCAGGGCACGAAGACGAGTTCCCACCGATCGAGAACATCGTGACGTTCGGATCCCCTCACGAGGGGACGCCGATCGCTGACTTTGCAGAGAAGGTCGACAATCACCTCTCGCTCGGTATCGCGGCGCGCACGCTTGACCCGTTGGACTTGATCGGTTCGGATGCGGTCACGCAGATGACTTCTGATTCGTCGACGATTGACGGGATACAGAGTCATGACGACATCACCAACGGAATCCGATTCCTGTCGATCGCGGGCTCGGAGGATCCCATCGTGCCTTCGAACAGGAGCGACGTACCTGGGGCTACCAAGGTCGTGGTGCCGGTAGGCGTTCCGTTGCTTCCCGACGATCACAGTGCCGTGGTCCGCGACGACGACGCGATCAGCGCCGCGCAAGCGCACTTGGAAGGTCGATCGCCCGCTGACTCGTGCGGGCTGCTCGTGGACGTAGGAGGAGAGTTGTGGTCGGGGCTCGTCGACTGGGCGGCCAAGAAGACCACCACCGTTCCCGGCGACCTTGGCCCAGTCGACGAGTTCGTCAGGGACCACGTCCTGTGAGCACCCGGATCGCTCGACGCTTGGCTGTGACGGCGCTCGTCATGTGCATGTGCACGCTTGCGCCGCACGTTGCCGTCGCCGAGGAGCACACGCTCGAGCCCCAGTGGTCGGCTGCCGGACCAGACGCGCCATCGCTGCTTTCGGCCGACGCAAGCGGCGCGGCCGCGCTCGGCCACACCGGTGACGTCGTGGTCGTCGACAGCGAGGGCGAGGAGCTGTGGCGCCGCTCTGTGGACGCCTCAACCGTCGGACCGGTCGCGATCGGCGGAGATGTAGTGGTCGTCGTCGCGGACGACCAGCTCCTGCTCGCCTTTGATCGCGCGTCGGGAGCGGAACGCTGGCGGCACCAGCTCGCCCGGATCGACTCCGTCGCAGTCGGTGCCGGTGCTGCCGGCGAGACGTTGGCTGCGCTGGTCACGGAGGAAGGCGGCGTCGAGCTGTTGGATGGCGGTAGCGGAGCCGTGCGATGGACCGTCGCCGTCCCGGTCGGCGAGAAGATGTTCGGTTCGCGCGCGTGGATCACGGACTCACGCGTGATGATCATGTGGCAGGACGAAGAGGCGCGCCTGCGAGTCTTCGATGTCGTCACCGGAGCCGTGAGCTGGGGTTACGGCGCACCCGAGCTCTTCACGATGCCAGCAGTGACGAATGGCATCGTGGCGTTCACGGAGGCCATCCGCCTCAATGCGCGCAAGACGCGCGTGATCGGGTCGATGCGCGGTTTCGCAGTCGCCGACGGGCGCGAGCTGTGGACTCGCTCGACGCGGAGCAAGTCGGGCTTCTTCACGGGGGTCGCGACAGCGGCTGGTGAAGGCGGCATCGCGATGGTGGATCTGGAAGGGAAGGTGACTGCGCTCGATCCGCAAAGCGGTGAGGTTCGTTGGCGCCGCGAGACCGGCTTGCTCCAGTTCGAAGCAGAGCCACACGTGGTCGGCAACGTGTTCGTGCTTCCCATGTACGGCACGGGCTTGTTCGCGGCGGACGTGACCGACGGCGAGCCCATCGAGATCGATGCGATCAGACCCGGCCAGACGGCGATGACGATCGAGGCCACCGCGTCCGCCGGCAACCGGCTCTACCTCCTCGTGTCGTTCCCATGGGGCGACAACGAGATCTGGATGCTCGAACCCACGTCGACCTGACGCCGCGCACCCGTCCGGCGGGAGGTCGGGATGGGGTCACCGCTACACTGGCTCCTCGACTCGGACGCCTTCGGGGGTCCGGGATCTCACAGGCCCACCGCCTCAGGGTCGCTCCGCTTCGGCGGGGTGCCGGCGGGCCGACGCACAACTCAAGAGGAGTCACCAGTGGCTGTCGTCACCATGAAGCAGCTTCTGGAGGCCGGGGTCCACTTCGGTCACCAGACGCGCCGTTGGAACCCGAAGATGCGTCGCTTCATCTTCGGGGAGCGCAACGGGATCTACATCGTCGACCTCCAGCAGACGCTGGACCGGATCGACACCGCCTATCGCTTCATCCGCAAGACGGTGGAAGATGGCGGGACGGTCCTGTTCGTGGGCACCAAGAAGCAGGCCCAGGAGCCGGTGCAGAGCCAGGCTGACCGGTGCGGCATGCCGTACGTGAACTACCGGTGGCTTGGCGGGATGCTCACCAACTTCCAGACCGTGCACGCACGCGTCTCGAAGCTGCACGAGCTCGACCGCATGGTGGCGTCGGGCGAGACCGAGCAGATGATCAAGAAGGAAGGCCTGAAGGTCAAGCGCGAGCGCGACAAGCTCCAGCGCAACCTCGGCGGCATCGCAAAGATGGAGAAGCTCCCCGACGCGGTGTTCGTGATCGACACCAAGAAGGAGCACATCGCCGTCACCGAGGCGAACCGGCTCGGCATCCCGGTGATCGCGGTGGTCGACACCAACTGCGACCCCGACATCATCGACTTCGTGATCCCCGGCAACGACGACGCGATCCGCTCCGCGTCCCTGATGAGCCGCATCGTCGCCGACGCGGTGCACGAAGGTCGGCTGCTCGCGCAGCGCAAGGGTGGCAGCAAGCCAGCGGAGAAGGCCGAGAAGGCAGCGCCGAAGGAGCTCACGCCCGAGGAGCAGGTCGCGACGAACGAGGCGCAACAGAAGGCGAAGGACGAAGCCGCGGCCGCGCAGGTGAAGCGCGAGGCCAAAGCCAAGACCGCAAAGAAGGCGCCGGCCAAGAAGGCGGCCGCAAAGGATGATGGTGGCGCGGCGGCCGAGGCGACCGACACGGCGGACGCGCCCGCCGACGCACCAGCAGAACCAGCACCCGAGGCAGCCGCTGACGCAGCTGCAGACGAGAAAGCAGCTACCTGATGGCGGACTTCTCCGCAGCCGACGTCGCGGCCCTCCGCAAGGCCACCGGCGCTGGGATGATGGACTGCAAGACGGCGCTCACCGAGAACAACGGCGACATGGAGGCAGCCAAGGACTGGCTGCGCACCAAGGGCCTCGCCGGTGCGGGCAAGCGCGCCGGGCGCGCGGCTGACCAGGGTGCGATCGACGTTGTTGTCGACGGTGGCGTCGGCGCGCTCGTCGAGCTCACCGCCGAGACCGACTTCGTGGCCAAGAGTGCCGAGTTCACCGACACGGTGACCAAGCTCGCGCAGCTCGCCGCCAAGGAGAAGCCCGACAACCTCGGCGGCCTGCCGTTCGAGGGCAGCACGGTCGAGGAGCACGTCACCCAGATGGCCGCCAAGCTCGGTGAGAACGTCGCGCTCGGTCGCGTCGCGGTCTTCGACGGTGGCGACGGGGTCATCGACGGCTACAAGCACGTCCAGAACGGTCGCGGCACGATCGGCGTGCTCGTGGAGGTCGGTGGCGTCGATCCGATGGACGCCAAGGCGACCGAGGTCGCGCACGACATCGCGCTGCACATCGCCTCCGCGGCACCGAGGTGGGCGACGCGTGACGAGGTGCCGCCCGACGTGGTCGAGAAGGAGCGGGCGGTGCTCGAGGAGCTCACCCGCAACGAGGGCAAGCCCGAGAACGCGCTCGAGAAGATCGTCGAGGGTCGGCTCAACGGCTTCTACAAGGAGAACGTGCTCGTCGAGCAGGCCTTCGTGCGCGACGCCAAGACCACGGTCGGCAAGCTCGTCGAGGGGCTCGGCAAGGACGCGAGCGTGAAGCGCTTCGCCCGGGTGAAGATCGGCGAGGACTAACTAGGAGTCCAACCGCCCCGGGTCGAAGCGACGTGATCCGACCCGGTCGCCCAATCCCTGCCCCCGCCTTCGGTTCGCTCAACGCGCACGTGGGTTGAACGCCGCGATCGCCCGGTAGGGTGGCTCGCCGACCGGGCCGGGCATGCACACCAGGAGGATGACGTGGCCGAGAGCCAGTACCGGAGGGTGGTGCTGAAGCTCTCGGGTGAGGCGTTCGCCGACACGTCCATCGGGTACGGCATCGACGCCGCGGTCGTGCAGCGCATCGCCGATGAAGTGGCGCACGCGCACAACAACCTCGGTGTCGAGATGGCGATCGTGGTGGGCGGCGGCAACATCTTCCGGGGCATGAGCGGCGCCCAACGGGGCATGGACCGCGCCCGGGCGGACTACATGGGCATGCTCGCCACCGTCATCAACGCGCTCGCGATCCAGGACGCGCTCGAGTCGATCGACCAGCCGGTGCGAGTGCAGACGGCGATCACGATGTCGCAGGTAGCCGAGCCCTACATCCCGCGCCGCGCGATCCGTCACCTCGAGAAGGGTCGCGTCGTGGTGTTCGCAGCCGGCACGGGGAACCCGTTCTTCACCACCGACACCACCGCCGCGCTGCGCGGCGCGGAGATCGGCGCCGAGGCGATCCTGAAGGGCACGCATTCCGGCGTCGACGGCATCTACTCCGCCGACCCGCGCAAGCACGCCGATGCCGAGAAGCTCACCGAGGTGAGCCACTTCGAGGTGCTCAACAAGCGGCTCGAGGTGATGGACTCGACCGCCATCACGTTCTGCATGGACAACAAGCTGCCGATCATCGTGTTCGACGTGATGCAGCCGGGCAACATCGCCCGCGCGCTCGTGGGCGAGCCGATCGGCACGCTCGTCCGCACCGCCTGAGACCGAAGGGAGCATCGTGGCCGACAACGAGCTCGCCGACCTCGCGGTCGAGGAGTGTCACGACAAGATGAAGAAGGCGATCGAGCACCTCAAGGGAGAGTTCGGCGCGGTGCGCACCGGTCGCGCCAACCCCGGGCTCGTCGAGAAGCTCATGGTCGACTCGTATGGCGCGATGGTGCCGCTTCAGCAGCTCGCTGGGTGCAGCGTGCCCGAGCCGCGGCTGCTCGTGATCTCGCCGTACGACAAGAACAACATCAAGGCCATCGAGAAGGCGATCAATGCGAGCGACCTCGGGGTGAACCCGAGCAACGACGGTGTGGTCATCCGCCTCGCCTTCCCGCAGCTCACCGAGGATCGCCGCAAGGAGCTCGTGAAGGTCGTGAAGGCGAGAGCGGAAGAGGGCCGGGTGGCCGTCCGCAACATCCGCCGCGACGCCCGCAAGGACCTCGAAGCCCTCCAGAAGGACAACGACATCTCCAAGGACGACCTCGAGCGGGTCGAGAAGGACCTCGACAAGCACACCCACGGGGTCGTGGCCGAGATCGACACCCTCCTCTCCCACAAGGAGAAGGAGCTCCTCGAGGTCTAGGTATCACGGGGGAGGCAGGCCTCCCCCGTGTGCCCCCTCCGGCGCGACCAGAGCCTCGACCCTGTGGTTGCGGGGCGGCAAAGCCACCCCGCGGCGAGCCAAGTCCAATCCCACGAACCTCACAGCCCACTCTGGCCCCCCCTGTCGCTCGGAGACCCTGGCGTCTAACCTGGTGGCCCTATGTCGGACTGGCGGGACGACGATTTTGTCGACGACGACTGGGTGCCTCGCCCGGCAGGCGAGGGTGTCCGGGTCGTCGGCGACCAAGGCCACGAGTTCGCCCGGCCGCCCGAGGCGCCGCCCCCGGCGGCGGCACCGGGCCGACGGCCCGCGGGGCGCTTCCCCCTGCCCGGCGAGGGCGCCGGCAACGAGAACGAGTTCTGGGGCGACGAGGCCCCGCCGCCCCGTCGCCGTGGTCATGACGAGACCCCTGTCGAGCTGCCCCATTGGACCGAGCCGGCCACTGGCCAGGTGCCGCGGGTCCTCGGCGGCGGTGACGCCGACGACGACTTCGGGCCCTGGGCGCAGGTGAGTGGCCGGGCCGGGCCGCGCTACCGCACCGGCGGCGCTGACTGGGCCGGCGGCGACTGGGCCGAGGGCGAGCTGTTCAAGGACGAGACCACCGGGATGGGCGCGCTCGCCGACTCACACGACATGGGTGACGTCGCGCCCCGCAAGCGCGGGCGCCGCGGCCGGCGCGGGCGACGGCCCGAGCGCGACTTCGAGCACGACATGCCATCGCAGGCACCGGGCACGCTCGAGGGGTCCGCGCCCGCGGGTCCGCACGACGGCTTTCACGGCGGCTACGCCGAGGGCTACGAGACCGGCTACGACTACGAGAGCTACGAAAAGGACGGTCCGGCACGCGCCGAGGTCGGGCCGCGTCTGATCACCGGCGTGATCATGGCGGCGGTGTGCTTGGGTGCGTTCGCCGCCGGTCGCGTGCCGGCCATGCTGCTCGTCACCGCGATCGTGGGCGCGGGAGCGTTCGAGCTGTACACCGCGTTCCAACGCGCCGGGTACCACCCGGCGACACTCCTCGGCTTGGTCGGGTGCGCGATGGTCGTGCCGCTCGCGTTCGAGCAAGGGCCTAGTGGAATCCTCATCGGCGCGTTGCTCATGGGCGCGTTCACACTGATCTGGTACTTGTTCCAGGTCGTGCATGCACGCGCGACCGTCAACATCGGACTGTCGCTCATCCCGTTCGCATGGGTCGGCATCTTTGGCGCCTACGCGGGGATGCTGCTGTCCAACGATCCCGGTGGCACCGGGCTGGTGCTCGGCGTCGCCATCTGCGCAGTCGGCTTCGACGTCGTCGCCTACTTCATCGGCCGGTCGATGGGCCGCACGCCGTTGCTCCCGCGGGTGTCGCCGAACAAGACCGTCGAGGGGCTGGTCGCCGGCGCGATCGCCGCGATCGCGCTGGGCGGCGTCGTCGGCAGCACGCTGCACCCCTGGGCCGACAAGGGCATCGGCGCCGGGATCGTGCTCGGGATCCTCGTCGCCATCACCGCCCCCCTCGGCGACCTCGCTGAGTCGATGATCAAGCGCGACCTCGGCGTGAAGGACCTCGGCGGGATCCTGCCTGGGCACGGCGGCTTCCTCGACCGCTTCGATGCCATCCTCTTCACGCTCCCCGCGGCCTTCTACTGGGCAGTTCACCTGGCACCATTCGGTTCGTGACACCCCGGCGGGTGGTCGTCCTCGGGTCGACTGGCTCCATCGGCACCCAGGCCCTGGACGTCATCGCACGACATCGCGACCTGTACGAAGTCGTCGCGCTCGCGGCTGGCCGCAACACCAAGCTCCTTGCCGAACAGGCCGCGGAGTTCGGCGTGCCCGACGCGCACGTCCGCACCAGTGCCGACGGACCCGACGCGCTCGCCGAGCTCGCGGCGCTGCCCGACGTCGACGTCGTGCTGAACGCGGTGGTCGGCTTCGCCGGCTTGCCGGCCACGATCGCGGCGCTCGAAGCCGGGACGCGGCTTGCGCTCGCGAACAAGGAGAGTCTCATCGCCGGGGGACCGGTCGTGAACGCCGCGCGCGAGCGCGGTGGCGGCGAGATCGTGCCCGTCGACTCCGAGCACTCAGCGCTGTACCAGGCACTGCGCGCCGGTGATCGCCGCGAGGTGTCGCGGCTCGTGCTCACGGCGAGCGGAGGACCGTTCCGGGGCAAGACCAGATCCGAGCTCGAGCTCGTGACCGTCGAGGACGCGCTGAAGCATCCAACCTGGGACATGGGTGCGAAGATCACCATCGACTCCTCGACGCTCATGAACAAGGGCCTCGAGGTGATCGAGGCGCACGAGCTGTTCGGCGTCGACTACGACCAGGTGGAGGTGGTGGTGCACCCCCAATCCGTGGTGCACGGGATGGTGGAGTTCACCGACGGCGCCACGGTCGCCCAGCTCTCGATGCCCGACATGCGCCTGCCCATCGGCTTGGCGCTCGGCGCCCCCGACCGGCTCGACGAGCCCTTTGGTGCGATCGACTGGTCGAGCCTCGGGTCGCTCACGTTCGAGGCCCCCGATGTCGATGCATTTCCGTGTCTCGCGCTCGCCTACGAGGCGGGTCGGGCCGGTGGGAGTGCGCCGGCGACCCTCTCGGGCGCCAATGAGGTGGCAGTGGCGGCGTTCCTCGACCGTCGGATCCCCTGGCTGTGCATCGCCGAGGTGAACCGCAGCGTGCTCGCCGAGGGGACGGGGAACATCACCTCCGTCGACGACGTTCTGGAGGCAGACCGGATCGCACGGGAGCGAGCCGGTCGCGTCGTCGAGCAGATCGAACAGAGAGCCGCGTGAAGAAGGACCCGCTCGAAGAAGCGTCTGAGAACGTCACTCGCCGCGGCGCGACCTACATCCTGTTGCTCGTCGTCATCGGGCTCTTGGCGCTGTTCATCCTGCGGCCAGGGAGCCGCGACGCACTCGCCATCATCCTCGGCATCGCGCTGATGATCTTGCTGCACGAGGCCGGGCACTTCGTCGCCGCGAAGCTCACGGGCATGAAGGCCACCGAGTTCTTCATCGGCTTCGGGCCGCGGCTCTGGTCGTTCCGCCGCGGCGAGACCGAGTACGGCGTCAAGGCCATCCTGCTCGGTGGCTACGTGAAGATCATCGGGATGACCAACGTCGAGGAGGTCGACCCGGCCGACGAGCACCGCACGTATCGGCAGGCATCGCACGGCAAACGACTGATCGTGGTGCTTGCAGGCGTGACGATGAACGTGCTCCTTGCTCTGGTGCTGTTCTTCTCGTTCTACGCGGCGGGTGGCGAGATCCCTGATGGCCCCGGCACGCGCGTGCAACAGGTCGTGGACGACAGCGCCGCACAAGCAGCGGGGTTCGACAGGCTTGACCGCATCGTCACGATCGATGGCTCGAAGGTGACGAGCTGGGACGACCTCGTGGCGAGCATCGAGGCTCGCGGGGGTGAACCGACCACGTTCGTCATCGTTCGCAACGGTGAACGACTGACGATCGATGCAACACCGAAGACGCGCAACGGGAAGGGCTTCCTCGGGATCGCGCCTCTCTACGAGTCACACACCGTCAGCGTGAGTGGTGCAGTGCCCGAGAGCTTCCGCGCCCTCGGCGACGTGACGTCAGGCACCGTGGGTGGGTTGGTCAACCTGTTCTCACCCGAGGGGCTCTCGGACTACAGCAAGAACTTCACGTCTGACGCTCCGAAGGCCGGATCGCCCGAGTCGGCGGCGCGTCCCCGTTCTTTGATCGGAATCGTCGACGTCGGCAGCGACATCGTGAATGGGGACATCAAGAAGCTGCTCTTCCTCTTGGCCGCGATCAGCCTCGTGCTGGCGATCTTCAACACTCTTCCCCTGCTTCCCTTCGATGGTGGCCACGCCGCGGTCGTCATCTATGAGTGGGTCGGATCGAAAGTCACACGGCGCGCCGTGAAGGTCGACTACCGCAAGCTCATGCCTTTGACCGCGGTCGTGCTCGCCCTGTTCCTGACGCTCGGCTTGAGTGCGATGTTCCTCGACATCCGCGAAGCCGTCGGGTCCTGATCTGCACGACATCTCCTTATTGCTAGCGGCGTGCGGACATGAGCTGCGCGCCAGCGCCCTCGTAGGCTCGTAGCCGTGCAGCCGCGCCGGAAGACCCGTCAGGTCAAGGTCGGCAACGTGCTCGTCGGTGGCGACGCGCCCATCTCGGTGCAGTCGATGACCACCACCAAGACCGCCGACGTCGAAGGCACGCTCGAGCAGATCTATGCGCTCGCCGCCGCGGGGTGCGACATCGTGCGCTGCACCTGCAACGAAGAAGAGGCGGCCGAAGGACTTGCGCAGATCGTGCCGCGCTCCCCGGTGCCGATCGTGGCCGACATCCACTTCCAGTACCGGCTCGCACTGGCCGCGATCGAGGCCGGCGTGCAGGCGCTGCGGCTGAACCCGGGCAACATCCGCAAGCCTGAGCAGATCAAAGCGGTCGCGGCCGAAGCGCGTGATCGCGGGCTACCGATCCGCATCGGCGTCAACGCAGGCAGCCTCGATCCCGAGATCGAGAGGCGTCACGGCGGGGCCACACCGGAGGCATTGGTCGAGTCGGCGACGCGCGAGCTCGCGTACTTCGCTGACGTGGACTTCGATGACGTGAAGATCTCGGTGAAGGCATCGAGCGTGCCGCTCATGATCGATGCGTACCGGCTCCTGTCAGAGACGGTCGACCACCCGTTGCACCTTGGCGTGACCGAAGCCGGCCCGCCGCCCGCGGGCCTGGTGAAGTCGACTGCGGGCATTGGCACGCTCCTCGCCGAAGGGATCGGCGACACGATCCGCTACTCACTCACCGCGGACCCGGTCGAAGAGGCGCGCGCCGGGCGGACTCTGCTCGAGTCGATGGGGCTGCGTGAGCGCAAAGGTCTCGACCTCATCGCATGCCCATCATGCGGGCGCGCCGAGGTCGACGTGATCAAGGTCGCCAACGACGCGCAGGCCGCGCTCGAAGACCGCAACATCCCGCTCCAGGTCGCAGTGATGGGCTGCGTGGTCAACGGACCAGGTGAAGCCAAGGGTGCCGACCTCGGCATCGCCGCGGGTCGCGGCAAGGGACATCTCTTCGTGCGTGGTCACGTCGTGCGCGTCGTCCCTGAAGTCGAGATGGTCGCCGCGCTGGTCGAAGAAGCCGAACGGATCGTCGAAGAGGGGATCGAAGCGAGGATCGCGGCGGCCGACGCCGACGCGGAGCGCATCGCCGCCGAAACGCGAGAAGAGCTCCTCCAGATCCAGGGCACCGACGCCAACCACGACGCCGAGAAGATCGAGAAGATCCGAGAGATCGCCGAGAGCTGATTCAGGTGGGACGGGCGCGCGTCTTTTTGACGACGGCATTCGGAGCAGCTGATGTGAGCTCGTCGTTCCGAGATTGGACCGACCGCGACGGTCGTGTCTTACCGCTCTTCGCAGCGCTGTCGGTGTACGTGGTGGCCCTGTGGTTCTGGTTGGCGGGTGTCCAGATGATTGGGCTGAGTACCGCCGCGCCTTCGACGAAGAGCGCGCCCTTCAGAGGTACTTGAGCAACTACCGGTCGCGCTCAGCGATCTCGTCTCGCAGCGCGTAGAGAACCGGAAGCGCGGCGCGGTCTTTGGGTCGATTCGCTTGTTCTTTCGATTCGATCACGTTGTCCAGCGCCGCGATCCGCACCTCTACGGAACCCACAGGAATCGCCACTGCTTGGGGAGCGAGGTCGGAGTAGCCGTTCTCGAACGCGGGGGGCTCGAAGGTGAGGTCGAGCTCTCCGAAGTCAGTGACGAGGTTGAGCATGCGCATCCCGGCCAAGAGCTCGGGGTGACATTGGAAATCGACACCATCGTCTTCAGAGGCGGTGCGGATGCGCGCATTCATCGCGCGTAGCGCGTCGCAAAGGCGTTGAAGGTTCGCGGGATGCGTGTCCGGACAGATGTCGACGTCCACCGTCATCAGCGGTGAGCCATGCAGGGCAGCCGCGATCCCTCCGATCACGATGTACCGGACGCGGTGCTCATGAAGCGTCGCGAAGAGCTCTAGGACGCGAAGGGCCTTCGGCATGTCACTTGCTGGCGAGACCGACGAGCTCCGACATCTGTTCGCTGGCGACCAGCCGTTCCGCCGGTGTCAGCGCGAGCTGGGCGCGGATCTGTGCGCGATCGACGTCATCAATCCTCCGAAAGACCAGATCAGCGCTGAAGCCGCACGCGAACAGCGCTCGAGCAAGCGCATCGACGCGCGGCTGATCGATGCCGCGCTCCCATCGGGAGACGACGGGTTGCGTGGTATCGATGCGAACGGCCAGCTCAGCCTGAGAGATGCCTGCGAGTGCGCGTGCCTCACGAAGCAGCGCCCCGGCATTGAGCGAGGCGAAGGGGCGGCGGGCAGGGCGATCAACCATGGGAATACTATATCAGGCATAAGACGTATGCTGAATAAGTCATGTCAGTGGGGAGAACCAGCCCCGCTACCCCCGTGCGAGCATTCGGTCGCGCCACCACTTTCTTGCGCCCTTGGACATGCCGGCGTCGAGGCGCTCTGCTCGGAGGCTCTGCTCGAGGGTCGCGTCGAGCGAGGGGAGTCCGCCGGTCACCCAGGCGAGGATGCGGTCGGCGAGCTCGACGTTGCGGGGGAGCACCGGTCCGTGCAGGTAGGTGCCGATGATGCGCTCCTCGAGCACACCCTCGACACCGCTGCCGTCGCCGTTGCCGCCACCGGCGAGCACGTTGCCGAGAGGAGTGACGTCGGGACCCAGCGTCGTACGACCACCGTGGTTCTCGAAGCCGGTGAGCGCGCGCGGTGTGCCGAGCTCGCCCCACACGTCGTTCTCGGTCGGTTGGACGACGACCTCACCGATCAGTCGCGGCGAGCCGGCGCGCGTCTCGAGATCGACGAGTCCGATGCCTTCGAGCACCGACTCGTCGGCCGCGACGTAGCGGTGCCCGATGAGCTGGAAGCCGGCACAGATCGCGAGCACGACTGCGCCGCCTCTGTGCGCCCGTTCGATGTTCGCCTTCGAGGCGCGCATGCCTTCGGCTGCCATGTGCTGCGGGTCGTCCTCACCGCCCCCGAAGATGTAGACGTCGAGCGAGTCGGGGATCGGGTCGCCGGCGGCGATCTCCACCAGCTCAGCCGGGATCCCACGCCAGCGCGCCCGCTGAACGAGCACGACGGCATTGCCTCGGTCGCCGTACGTGCCGAGCAGCTCGGGGTAGATGAGCCCGATGCCCACGGCGGAGTCGCGGGGCTTGTCGTCGCTCATCGCCCGTGGCCGTGCTTGCGATAGAGCGCGGAGAACTGTGTGTACGACGCGACGATGTGCACCTCGTCGCCAGGAAGCGCGCGCGCGGCCATGATCGGGTCGGGCTCGATCTCGTAGTCGACGTCGGCGTAGCGAAGCCGAACCGCGACGTCGAGCCGTCGTTCGCCAGTCGCGGCGGTCTTCTTCCCGCGCAGCAGCTCGTACGGCACGTCCCAGAGCCACGACGGGTCTTTACCATCCGCGACGCGCGCGTTCACCGCGATCACGACCGCCGTGTCGCGGTGATGGAGGAATTGGAGGACTTCGGTCCAGCCGGCAGGGTTCTTGGCCAGCAGCACGCGGGCGTTGCGGCCGTCGCCGAGCGGCACCGACATGTAGCGGCCGGCGACGCTCGTGACCGCGTCGAGTGATTCCGCCGCAACCGACGGATCGACGCCGAGGTGTGCAGCGGCGGCAACTGCGAGGGCGGCGTTCGCCCGGTTCCACGACCCAGGGAGCGCGATCGACAACGCAATCCGCGTGCCGTCCAATACGAGGTCGGTGCCGTCCAGGATGTTCGGCGCATCGGGTTGACCGAAGCCGCACGACGGGCAGTCGAACCGATCCACCGACCACTGAAGAAGCGCCCCGCACTGCGGACAGGTCGCCGCATCGGATCGCCAGCCCAGTCCGAGCGCGACCCAGGTGACCTTTGCCGGCGTCGCAGCCCAGACCACGTGCGGGTCAGACGCGTTGGCGATCACTGCGAGCTCGGGATGCGCCTCGGTGGTCTCGCGCCACGTCTCGCTGAGTGCGTGCACCTCGCCGTACCGGTCGAGCTGGTCGCGCGACAGGTTGCCGAGCACGAGGAGCTCAACGCCGAGGGGGTCGACCATGCGCGGGAGCACGCGCTCGTCGACCTCCAACACGGCTTCGCCCGGCCCCTTGGCCTTCGCGAGCGTCGGCGCGATTCCAGATGCGAGGTTTGCACCGGTCGAGTTGGTGGTGACCGTGCGTCCGCCTGCCGCGAGCGCGGTGGCGAGGAAGCGAGTGGTGGTGGTCTTGCCGTTGGTGGCCGAGACGAGCGTGACGCGCTGACCCTCGGCGAGCTCTTGCAGGGCGTCGGGTGCGATGGCGTTGATCACGCGCCCGCTGATCGTGGCTCCCTGGCCGCGGGTGATGGTGCGCGACAGCCAGCCGGCGGAACGCCCGGCCGCGACGCCGAGCTTGGTTCGCATCGACGCGCTCATGGCAGCCTCTCGCACCAGTAGGCGTCGACGCGGTACGGGATGTCGAGCTCGTCGCGTCCAATCGTGTCGGGGTGCGTGGTGAGGACGGTCCGCACTTCGTCGAGCACGCGTTGGCGCTCGTCGTCGGGGAGCACGACCACGTGGCTGACCGACGCGATCCGGTCGACGACGTCGTCGGGGGAGAGCCGCTGGGTGTGGCGGAACCCCGCTTGGTGGAGCTCGCCGAACCCTGGCCTCACGCCGAGCGCGTCCGCGCTCCACTGCTCGTGATCGCGCCATGGGGCCCGCTTCTCGACGCGGTCCATGATCGACCACACCTCGTTGACCCAGTGGTTGGTCCGGTCGCGGATGTTCCAGATGATCCCGACCCGTCCTCGGGGGCGCAGCACGCGTGCCAGGTCGCCGAAGGCGCGATCGGCGTCGAACCAATGGAACGCCTGCGCGACGGTGACGGCGTCGAGTGACCCGTCGGCGAGCGGGAGTTGCTCGGCCATGCTGGCGACGACCGGTACCGAGGGGAGTGCCGCCCGCAGGTGGGCGGACATCCCCTCGACCGGTTCGATCGCGAACAGCGATGCCCCGGTCGGCACGAGCAACCGCGTCAGCTTCCCCGTTCCAGCGGCCAGGTCGCAGACCCGCGCGCCGGGCGCGATGCGCAGGTTGTCGACGAACCACTCGGCTGCTTCCGGTGGGTACGAAGGTCGCGCCCGCTCGTACGCATCAGCGCCGTCACCGAACCCGCGCTGCGCGACCTCGTGCACCGGCATGCCCCGATGTTGCCAGACGCTCGCCCGGACACGTTCCCGTGACGCTCAGGGTCGCTATAGCGACCTGAGCGTCCCCGAAATGCGTGACCGAACTACTGGTGGAGGCCGCACTCCAGCTTGCCGGTGCCTGACCAGCGGCCGGCGCGGGGGTCTTCACCGGGCTCGATGGTGCGCGTGCACGGCCAGCAGCCGATCGAGCCGTAGCCGCGGTCGTGCAGCGGGTGGCGCGGGAGATCACGGTCGGCCTCGTACTGACGGACGTCGTGCTCGGTCCACGTGGCGATCGGGTTGACCTTCACCATGCCGCGACCGAGGTCGAACGACACGATCGGCGCGTTGGCACGGGCCGGCGTCTCCTCGCGCCGCAGCCCTGACATCCACGCGTCCTTGCCAACGAGCGCGCGCTCGAGCGGTCCGACCTTGCGGGCCGCGCAGCAGGTGTCGATGTCGGTCTTCCACCGGTCGTCGGGGTCGATGGCCGGGCGCACGATGTTGAGGTTGAGGTCGTAGCGCTCGCGCACGTGCTCGACGTACCAGAGCGTCTCCGCGAAGTGGTACTGCGTGTCGAGGAACGCAATCTCGATCTCCGGCGCGACCTGCATGGCCAGATCGATCAGCACGCAGTCCTGGAACGACGACGCCAGCGTCACATCCGGACCGAAGCGCTCCCATGCCCACTTGATGACCGTCGTGGCCGGCGCCGCCTCGAACTCCTTCGAGACCGTCGCCAGCTCACCCAGATCCGGGATCTCGTGCGGCGCGGCAACCGGAGCGAGGGGAGCGAGCGCAGGTTGCTCGCTCAGCGAGAGAGCGCCCGCGGCGGAGGTACCCTCCGCCGCAGCGAGCGAGCGAGACAAGGAGGCGCTCATGTGGCGCACTCCGAGTCGCCGACCTGTGCCTCGTACGGACCGGTCTCGTCGAAGTCGACGTAGAAGTCGGGCGCATCGTCGGGCGTCGGGAACTCGTCGAGGTCCTTGAGCCCGTCGCCGACTCCCTTCGCACCGCCGCTGCGGCCAAGCCAGTCGGTGAACGTCTCACCCGCTGAGCGCTCGTTCGCGAAGCGGTCGACGACGCGCACGACGGCCTGAGCGGCCGCCTTCGCCGGCACCTTGGAAGCCTTCTCGCCGAACGCGATCTCCATCTGACCGACGCGGCCGCCGAGGAACATCTGGTACCCAGGCGCGGAGCGACCGTGGGCGCGCCGCTCGAGTCCGCAGAAGCCGATGTCGGAGATGTGGTGCTGACCGCACGAGTTCGTGCAGCCCGAGATGTTGACGCGCACGCCACCGACCTCGGCGAGGCCTGCCTCGTCGAGCGCGCGGCCGATGTCGGCTGCGAGGCCGCGTGACTGGGTGACCGCGAGGTTGCAGGTGTCGGCACCCGGGCACGCCACCACGTCACGGGCGAGCTCTGCACCGGCTTCGGCCATGTCCAGCGCGGCGAGCCGCTCGTGCAGCTCGGGGAGCTGGTCCTCGGTGAGGCCGCGGAGCACGAAGTTCTGGCGGTTCGTGATGCGAACCTCGACGCCGAAGTCCTGCTGCACCGCAACCAAGCCGCGGAACTGCGCGGTGGTGATGTCGCCGAGGCGGCAGTAGGCGTAGGCGCTCACGGTGCCGTTGGCGCGGCCGCGCACCACGTTCGCCAGCTCCCACTTGTTGTAGGGGTCGAGTCCCTTGAGCTCCACGGGCACGCCGTCGGCCGGGGTGGTGCTCATGCCCGCGGGCGCGTCGCCGTGCTCGGCAACCGGCGCGGGGATGCCGCCGGGGTACGACGACGATGCGATCAGGAACTTGCGCTCCTTGATGATCCGCTCGCGCAGCTCGTCGATGCCCATCGTGTCGACGAGCCACTTGAGCCGGGCGCGCAGCTTGTTGTCACGGTTGCCGTGGTGGTCCTGCACGCGCAGGATCGCCTCGATCGTCGGCAGCAGGTCGTCGCGTGAGGTGAACTCCTCCAGCGCCTGCGCGGGGTGCGGGTTCGCGCCGAGTCCACCGGCCATGAACACCCGGAACCCGGGCTCCACCGAACCGTCGGGCAACGGACGGCTGACGGCGATCACGCCGACGTCGTTGAACATCGCCTGGCCGCAGTCGGTGGCGCAGCCGGAGAAGTTGATCTTGAACTTGCGGGGGAGGCGCTGCGCGATCGGGTTGCGCAGGAAGAGGTCCTTGGCGGCCTCGGCCCACGGGCTGATGTCGAGCACCTCGTACGGGCACGCGCCGGCGAGGTGGCAGCCGGCGACGTTGCGCACGGTGTCGCCGCACGCCTCGCGGCTGGTCATGCCGACCGACGCGAGCAACCGCAGTGCCTCGGCCGTCTGCTCGAGCTCGACGAAGTGGAACTGCACGTTCTGGCGCGTAGTGAGGTGACCCCAGCCGCGGGAGAAGTTCTCCGCGATGTACGCCATCATCTCGAGCTGGTCGGGCTCGACGCGACCGTACGGGATCTTGACGCGCAGCATCTGGTTGTGGCCGCCTTGACGCTGGCCGTAGATGCCCTGGTTCAAACGGAACACGCGGAAGGCGTCCTCGTCGATCTCGCCCGCGAGGTACTTGCGCACACCCTCTTGGAAGCGATCGAGCTCGGCCTCGATCTCGGGCTCGAGCGGGCGGACGCGCAGGGAGGTGACGTCGATGCTCATGACGGCCTCGCCTCCATTGGTCGACTCCGCTTCGTCGTCCCGGCCGTCCGGCCACGACTTCGCTGCGTTTCGATGATGAGGTCTTGCGAGAGGTAAGACACGCGCGGCTCCCGGAAAGGAGGGACGGGGAAGCGGGGCGCGGGCGCTGTGACTAGCGGGCGCGACCCGGACGGACGCAGCGACACATCTCGTCGCGCACCTCGTGCGGCGTACGGCCCATCGAGATGGATGGCGCACCGCGGTCCCGGATCACGAGGAACAGCGTACCCACTCCCACCCCCAAATACCAGCGGCAAGGTCAGATTTCCGCCCCGAGCCCTTGCCCGGCGGGATTTGACCCGTTCGGGGACCCGTCCCCTCGTACCCTCACCTCATGCGGATGTCCCGGCTGTTCCTGCGCACCCTGCGCGACGACCCGGCTGGCGCAGACATCGCGAGCCATCGGCTCCTGCTGCGGGCCGGATGCATCCGGCAGGTCGCCAGCGGGGTCTACGCCTGGTTGCCGATCGGCCAGCGGGTGCTGGCCAAGGTCGCCCAGATCGTGCGGGAAGAGATGGATGCGGCAGGCGCGCAGGAGATGACGATGCCGATCGTCCAACCGCGAGAGCTGTGGGAGCAGACCAAGCGCGACGTCGACTACGGACCATTGATGTTCCGCCTCGAGGACCGCAAGCAGGCTCGCTACAACCTGTCGCCCACGGCGGAAGAGGTCATCACCACCATCGTCGCCGGGGAGCTCGAGAGCTACCGCGATCTCCCGATGAACCTCTACCAGATCAACTGGAAGTACCGCGACGAGCTGCGACCGCGGTTCGGTTTGCTGCGCGCGCGTGAGTTCCTGATGAAGGACGCGTACTCGTTCCACATCGATGTCGATGACCTGAAGCGCACCTATCAGGACATGTACGACGCGTACTCGCGTGTGTTCACACGCTGCGCGCTCACCTTCCGACCCGTCGAAGGTGAGGCGGGAGAGATCGGCGGCGACACCAACCACGAGTTCATGGCGATGGCGGCAGTCGGTGAGGACGACGTCGTCTGGTGCCAGAAGTGTGACTACGCCGCGAACGCCGAGGTGGCGCGACGGAAGTCCGAGACGGTGGATGGCAAGGCTGACGCGCCGGCCCGAGAGAAGGTGCACACGCCCGACATGCCGGGGATCACCGCGGTCGCCGAGCACCTTGGGGTGCCGGCCGGCGAGCTGCTCAAGTGCATCGCCTTCGACCTCGACGGTGAGGTCGGGCTGGCGCTCGTGCCTGGCGACCGCGACGTGAACCCGGCGGCGCTCGCGCAAGCGGTCGCGCCCAAGCGCGCTCGCTTGCTCGCCGACGACGACTTCGCGGCCCATCCCCATGTGGTGAAGGGCTACATCGGTCCCGACGCCGAATCCGTTGCCCTGGTCATCGCCGATCCGATGGTGAGCGCTCCACACGGGTGGGTGACCGGCGCGAACGAGATCGACCACCATGTCCGCAGCGCGGTGCTCGGCCGCGACTTCGAGGTCGGGGAGTGGGCTGACCTGGTCGCGGTGGTTCCGGGCGATCCCTGCCCGCGGTGTGGATCCCCGTTGTCGATCGACCGCGGGATCGAAGTCGGCCAGGTGTTCGAGCTCGGCACGAAGTACTCGGAGGCGCTCGGCGCCCTCTACACCGACGAAGCCGGCGCGCAGCATCCGATGGTGATGGGTTGCTACGGCATCGGGATCTCGCGCATCATCACTGCGGTCGTGGAGGAGCACCACGATGAGCAAGGGATCGCGTGGCCCGCGGAGCTCGCGCCGTACGACGTGCACCTCGTCGTCATCCCCGGCAAGGGCGACGAAGCGAGCGAAGTCATCAAGACGGCCGACGAGCTCTACGACGCGCTCGCCAACGCAGGTGTTGACGTGCTCTACGACGACCGTGATGCCTCGCCCGGCGTGAAGTTCGCCGACGCCGATCTGCTCGGGGTGCCCGTGCGCCTCACCGTGGGCGCGAAGGGCCTCAAACGCGACGTCGTCGAGCGGAAGCTTCGCAAGACCGGCGAGGAATCAGAGCTCCAGATCACCGACGACCTGCTCACCGTGAGCGCAGAAGAGCTGCGTACCGCTGTGCTCTGAGAGGCGCGTGTTCGTCTTCTCTGCACGGCATCTCGACACCATCTGCACAGCTCATCCGTAGGATGCGCGGCGTGGATGTCTTGATGGGGAACGGCATCTGGATGGTGTGGAACACGATCCTCGCCCTGATCCCGCTCGTGTTCGCGGTGTTCCTGTTCGCGGGCGACCGTCGTCACCATCGTGTGCATTGGTGGCTCGGTGTCGTGGTGTTCGTCGCCTTCCTGCCGAATGGTCCGTACGTGATCACCGACTTGATGCACCTCCGGGGCGATTACGCCGCGTTGCAGGGCGATCAGAGCACCCGCCTGTTGCTCGCGCTGCAGTACGCGGTGTTCGTGCTCATCGGCGTCGCGGCGTACGCGGGCTCACTTGAGCTACTGCGCCGCTACGTCCGTGCGCGCGGCTGGTCGAAGTCGCGCGCGCTGGGTCTGGAGCTTGTGCTGCACGCGCTGTGCTCGGTCGGTGTGCTCCTCGGCCGCTTCGCTCGGTTCAACAGCTGGGAGATCGGCACCCGACCCGGCGACATCCTCGATCACGCCACGTCGCGTCTCGACCGACCGGGCAGCTGGCTCCTCTTGTTCACGACGTTCGCGGTGATCGCGAGCGCCACAGGGCTGCTCCGCCTCGTGGGGTCCGGGTTCGGCCACCTCCGGGATGGGATAGACAGCCGTACGTGACGCTCGCCGTGCGACCACCCGTGTCGCCGATGCTCGCCAAGCTGACTCGTGAGCTGCCCACAGGTGACGGGTGGGCGTACGAGCCGAAGTGGGACGGGTTCCGCTGCATCGTGTTCCGCGACGGCGACGACGTGGTGCTCGGCAGCCGCAACGAGAAGCCCATGGAGCGCTACTTCCCCGAGATCCTCGGTCCGCTGCGCGACGTGCTCCCAGACCAAGCGGTGGTCGACGGTGAGCTCGTGATCGCGACCGAGCACGGTCTCGACTTCGAGATGCTCTCGCAGCGCATCCACCCGGCCGAGAGCCGGATCAACAAGCTCGCGGGCGAGTGGCCGGTGTCGTTCGTCGCGTTCGACCTCCTTGCCGCGGACAACGACGATCTGCGCACCTCGCCCTTCTCCGAGCGACGGGCGCGCCTCGAACAGATCGTCGGTGCGGGGAACGACTCCGTGCACCTCACCCCGCTGACCACCGACCCCACGGTCGCCGAGCAGTGGTTCGAGCGCTTCGAGGGAGCGGGGCTCGACGGCGTCGTCGCCAAACGCCTCGACGAGTCGTATCAAGAGAACAAGCGCACGATGGCGAAGGTGAAGCACCTGCGCACCGCCGACTTCGTGGTCGCGGGGTACCGCACCCACAAGGACGGCAACGGCGTCGGTTCGTTGCTGCTCGGCCTGTTCGACGACGCCGGCGATCTGCACCACGTCGGCGTCGCCAGCAGCTTTGCCGCGCCGATGCGCAAGCAGCTCAAGGACGAGATCGCCGACCTCGAGAAGGACGCGTCCGTCGGCCACCCGTGGGGTGAATGGGCGAACGCGCAGGAGAACCTGGGCCAGATGCCCGGTGCCGGCAACCGGTGGAACGCCAAGAAGGACATGAGCTGGACGCCGTTGCGCATCGAACGCGTCGCGGAAGTCGCGTACGAGCACCTCCAAGGCGATCGCTTCCGGCACACGGCGCGCTTCCAACGTTGGCGTCCCGATCGCGAGCCGTCGTCGTGCACGTATGAACAGCTCGAGTCGCCCGTGCCGATCGAGTTGAAAGAGGTATTCGGGGTCTGATGCATCGAGTCGTGCAGTGGGGAACAGGGAACGTCGGACGGCTCGCGTTGCGCGCCATCATCGAGCACCCGCACCTCGAGCTCGCGGGTGTGATCGTGCACAGCGCAGACAAGATCGGGCGGGACGCGGCCGAGCTGTGCGCGCTCGACACGCCGACCGGTGTCGTTGCTACCGACGACGTCGACGGGCTGCTCGCGGAGAACCCGGATGTGGTGTCGTACATGGCGACCGGCGATCTTCGGCCCGTGGAGGCGGTACGCGACCTGTGTCGCGTGCTGAGCGCCGGGGTGAACGTTGTGAACACCGCGGTCGTGCCGCTCGTCTACCCGCCGGCCGCGGATGCGCGACAGGTGCGGATGCTCGAAGAGGCGTGCGCGGAAGGCGGCTCATCGTGCTTCACGTCCGGGATCGACCCTGGCTTCGCCAACGATCTGCTGCCGCTCACGCTCACTGGCATGTGCGCCCGTGTCGAGTCGGTGCGCATCCAAGAGAACCTCAACTACGACACCTATGACCAGGCCGAGGTGCTGTTCGGCATGTTCGGGTTCGGCAAGCCGCTGGACGAGACGCCGCTCATCCTCTCGCCAGGAGTGCTGCGGATCACCTGGGGTCCGACGGTGCAGATGATCGCCAACGCGCTCGACGTGCAGCTCGACGACATCGCGGAGGTGCACGAGCGTCGACCGGCAACGGAGACGTTCGACATCCCAACCGGCACGATCGAAGCTGGCACGACCGGCGCACTTCGCTTCGAGGTGCAGGGCATCGTGAACGGTCGTCCCGCGATCGTGCTCGAGCACGTGACCCGCTTGCGCGATGACCTCGCGCCGGAATGGCCGGCACCACCCGAAGGTGGTGGCTACCGCATCGAGATCGTCGGCGACCCGTGCTGGACGATGGAGCTCGGCATGCGCGGCGCCGACGGCGACCACAACACCGGCGGGTTGCTCGCCACCGCGATGCGACTCCTCAACGCGATCCCTGCCGTCTGCGCCGCCCCACCTGGTCTGCTCACCCCCACCGATCTCCCCCTCATCACCGGCCGCGGCCTCCTCAGCTGACGAACACCGGGTTTTCGGCACGCTGAACCCAACTCTGTGTTGTTCAGCGTGCCGAAAAACCGGGTGGGATGCGTCAGACGGAGACGGTGGCGGGTGCGGGGCGGTAGCTCTCGACGCGCAGCGTGTCGAGCAAGAGAGCGACTTGGTCGGGGTTGCCTTCCACGCCGATGCGACCGAAGCCGTCGTCGGTGCACTGCTCGATCGCTGAGTAGTTGGGAAGCTCCAGCGGTGGGCGAGTCGAGCACGGACCTGGCGTGAGCACGACGCTCACGTAGATGTCGCTGCCGTTCGACCACGACAGCTCGATCGGGTAGCGGCTCGGGTCGCCCGTGAACGAAGACTTCGCGAGCTGCACACCCTCCGCCTCGACCTGGTCATGGGCGAAGCGCACCGGCGCGGACGGAGTCAGCACCGGGAAGCCGTCCTTCGACGTGTAACCCGTGAGGTGCCGCGCGACGCGCGCCCGGTCTCGCTCGCTGAGCACTTCGTCGCCGTCGTCGTTGAACTGGTAGGTGCGAGAGACGAAGCCAGTCCACTTGCCCAGATCGATCACCAAGCCCATGCGCGCGTCGAGCTCGACCTCCCGCTGACCGGTCGGACCTTCGTACGTGCGCACGAGCTGTTGGGCTTCCACCGCGCCCGGTTGGAACGACACGGTGATCGGTGGACCGTCGTCCAGCAGCAGCTCGGCGTACGGCCGCACCTTCCACCCGTCGGACATCTCCTCCGGCAGGATCAGCTTCGCCCGCGCCCCGTCGGGAAAGGTGAGCGCGACTTGGTGCGCGCCGCTCGCGACGGTCGACGCGACCTCGTGCTGCCGATAGGGGATCTTCTTCGGATCGCCGGGACAGCGAACCGGCGTCCACTCCAGCAAGATCGCGCACACCGTGTCGCGGGCCACGAGCCAACGCCCGTCGATCTTGTGCGCGGCGCCCGGCCACCCGGTGACGAGCATCCCGTTCGCCATCAGGCTGGCGTTCACCTCGGCATCGCCGCCGAACGCATGGACCGAGTACACCTCGATCCCGGTTGACTGGATGGGGAAGCCGCTGATGTCGTCCAGCGAATCGAGCTCGCGGAGGGTGGCACGGAGCTTCTCGCCGTCCTCGAGGTGGGTGAGGCGCTCTCCGAGCGGGATGGACCGGTCGAACACCCGCGCGTACGCCTCACGGATCTGAGCCTCAGCACCCACATCCTTGGCTCCAGCCACGGGCGCCATCCCGAGCGACACCAAGACCAGCGCGACGAGGACGAGGGGGCGGCTCACGCCGGTTCGACGCCCTGCCGAGCGTCCGCGTTGCCTGTGGGAACCCTGATCGGCCAGAGAAATTCAGGGCGTCCTCTGGTACAATCTCTCGGCAAGTTCGGCTGGCGAGACGGCCCCCCGGTCGTCGACGACGTGGGCATGTGCCCACGTCTTTTTTTCGGGCGAGCGCCCGGGAGGAGGTGAGGCGGCGATGACGGACCGACCTGCCTCCTTGGTCGACTCCGCAAGCTCCGTCTCCTCAGGAGGCGAGCAGCGGAGCCCCTCGCCTCCTCAAGCCTTGGTCGACGCCGTCGAGCCCGTCCTCAGCCGCCTCGGACTCGAGCTCTACGACCTCGAGCTCGTCGGCCGCCCGCCGAGCCGCATCCTGCGCATCACGATCGACCGCGCAGGCGGCGGCTCTGCCGACCGCCGGAGCACGGAGTCGTCGCCTGCGACGGCGACCAATGTGGGCGAGGGCGGCGTCGACCTCGACGCGATCACCGCGACCACCGAGGCGCTCTCACCCATCCTCGACCACGACCCCGCAGCCGAGGCGGTCCTGCGCGGCGCGTACACGCTCGAAGTCACCAGCCCCGGCCTCGAGCGCAGCCTGCGTACGCCCGACCACTTCCGGCGCGCCATCGGCACCACGGTCTCGGTCAAGACGGGCGCGGGCGCCGACGCGCAGCGCCGTCGCGGCACCCTCGTGGGCGCCGACGACGCCAGCCTCGACCTCGACGTCGACGGCACCCGCGAGCACATCGCCTACGCCGACGTCATCCAAGCCCGCACGGTTTTCGAGTGGGGCTCCGCTTCCACGCCGAAGCGCGGCAAGCGTCAGAAGGTCTCAACATGAACAGGGAACACAGCGAAGCCGTGCTCGGACGAGCCCAATCGGTGAGGGCGCGGCGTAGCGGAGTCACCCAATGAACTCCGAGATGATGGAGGCGCTCGAGAACATCGAGCGCGAGAAGGGCATCTCGGTCGAGATCATGCTCGAGGCGCTCGCGAACGCGCTTGTCACCGCCTACAAGCGGCTGCCGAGCTCGGCCGAGGAAGCGCTCGTCGAGATCGACGTCGAGACCGGCGACATCAAGGTGATCGCGCAGGAGCTCGACGAAGAGGGGCATGTCGTCCGAGAGTGGGACGACACCCCCGACGACTTCGGTCGCATCGCCGCGCAGACCGCGAAGCAAGTGATCCTCCAGCGGATCCGCGACGCCGAGCGCGAGATGAAGTACGAGGAGTACGCCGGCCGCGAGGGCGACATCGTCACCGGCATCATCCAGCAGACCGATCAGCGCTACACGCTGCTCGACCTCGGTCGCGTGGAGGCGCTCCTCCCGCAGGCCGAGCAGGTGCAGAACGAGCGCTACGAGCACGGCTCGCGCCTCAAGGCCTACATCCTCGAGGTGCGCAAGACGGCGAAGGGCCCCCAGATCGTCGTGTCGCGCACGCACCCGGGTCTCGTGAAGCGGTTGTTCGAGCTCGAGGTGCCCGAGATCGTCGACGGTGTCGTCGAGCTCAAGGCCATCGCGCGCGAGCCCGGCCACCGCACGAAGATCGCGGTGGCGTCCAACGACAACAACGTCGACCCCGTCGGCGCCTGCGTCGGTGCGCGCGGCTCGCGCGTGCGCATGGTCGTCAACGAGCTCCGCGGTGAGAAGGTCGACATCGTCCCCTACAACAACGACGCCTCCGAGTTCGTGATGAAGGCGCTGGCCCCAGCGCGTGTCCGTGAGGTCCGCATCCACGAAGACACCGGCACCGCCGAGGTGATCGTCCCCGACTTCCAGCTGTCGCTCGCGATCGGCAAGGAAGGCCAGAACGCTCGCCTCGCGGCGCGCCTCAGCGGCTGGCGGGTCGACATCAAGAGTGAGACGCAGCTCCACGACGAGGAGTCCGGCGGCTCGGTCGAGTACGCCGAGGGTGAGTGGGTGCAGAACGAGAGCGGCGAGCTCGTGTTCCAGCCCGCAGAGGGCGGCGAGGCGATCTCGGCCGCCGAAGCGGGGTACGAAGTCACGGCCGGGGATGGCGACGGCGACGGATCGCCGCCTGCCGACGCTCCCGACGCCGCGCCGGCCGCGGAGCCTGCGGCGGAAGCCGCCGACGACACAGCCGATGCCGCAGCCGAATCCACCGCCGCGGTGGCGCCGGCAGCAGAGGAGACCGTCGAAGGGTGACGGTCGCCTGCGGCGATCTGCGAGACTGGAAGACATGAGCGGCTGACACGGCGGACGGGCCGCCGACGGGCCGGACCCCTGAAGGGGGATCGGCAGACGCCGCCGCGAACACGCGGAAGAGAGAAGGCGAAGCGGCCTTGGCCACCAAGAAGATCCGGATCTACGAGCTGGCGAGAGAGTTCGGCGTCGAGAACGAAGTCGTGCTCGACCTCGCCAACGAGCTCAAGATCGGGGTCAAGAGCCACTCATCGAGCATCGAGGACGCGATGGCTGATCGCGTCCGGCGCCTCGCCGACACCAAGGGCCTCCGCAAGGCGCCCGCGCCCGAGCCCGAGCCCACCAAGGCTCCGACGCGCAAGGTCGCCAAGCAGCAGCCTGCGGAGCCCGCGCCGGTCGCGCCCGCGGCACCGGAACCTGCCGCCGAGGCACCGCAACGCGTCGTGCGCTCCACCGGCGGCATTCCCGAGGCCGACCTCCTTCCTGAGGCGCCACACCGCGTCGTGCGCTCGACGGGCGGCATCCCCGAGCCGCCGCCACCCGTGCGTGATCCCGCGCCGGCACGCCCGGCCGCGGCGAGTCCCGATGTGCGCCCCGACTTGCCGCTCGACGACAAGCCGATCCCACCGCCGCCGACGTCGTCCATGGGCAAGGTCATCCCGCCGCCCCCCGGGCAACGCCGTCCGCCGCCGGCACCCCCGAGCGGTCGCTCGTTCGCGCCCGACGCCGGCTCCGGCCCGCGTCCGCAAGGCGGCGCGGGTGGATTCACTGGTCGCGGTCGTCCGCCCGGGTCTTCGTTCCCGTCGCGTCCCGGTGGCGGCGGGCCAGGTGGTCCCGGTGGCGGGCGCGGTGGCCCTGGCGGTGGTCCGGGTGGGCGCGGTCGTCCCGGCCCGCAAGGGCAGCGACCTCGCCGCAAGAAGCGTCGCCGTCGCAACCTGGAGGAGATGGGCCCGCAGGCCGCGCCGACGCTCACGCCGCTGGACGCGCCGGTGCCCGAGGGCGAGATCGTGGTGCCGCGCGGCATCACGATCCAGGAGCTCGCGCCGAAGCTGAACCGCAACTCCGCCGACCTCGTGCGCCTGCTGTTCGACGCGGGCGAGATGGTCACCGGCACGCAATCCCTAGCCGACGAGATGATCGAGCTGATCGCCGAGACGCTCGGGGCCGAGGTGCTGCTCGTCGAGGCGGGCCAGGAGCAGGAGCTCGAGCTCCAGGCGCTGCTCGGCGAGGAGGAGGAGGAGGACGAGTCGCTGCTCGAGCCGCGGGCCCCGGTCGTCACGGTCATGGGTCACGTCGACCACGGCAAGACCACGCTCCTCGACCACATCCGCAACGCCAACGTGGTCGCGGGTGAGGCCGGCGGCATCACCCAGCACATCGGGGCCTACCAGGCCGAGAGGAACGGGCGCCCGATCACCTTCATCGACACACCCGGTCACGAGGCGTTCACCGCGATGCGTCGCCGGGGGGCGCAGGCCACCGACATCGCGGTCCTCGTGGTCGCCGCCGACGACGGCGTGATGCCGCAGACGGTGGAGGCGATCAACCACGCCCGTGCGGCCGAGGTGCCGATCATCGTGGCGATCACCAAGATCGACCGCGAGGACGCCAACACCGAGCGCACCCGCCAGCAGCTCGTGGAGCAGGAGCTGGTGCCCGAGGAGTGGGGTGGCGACACGATCGTGAACGAGGTGTCGGCACCCGAAGGAGTGGGCGTCGACGAGCTGCTCGACTCGATCCTGCTCGTCGCCGACGTCGAGGAGCTGACCGCCAACCCGAACGCGCCCGCCCGGGCCTTCGTGCTCGAGTCGAACCTCGACCCGGGCCGTGGCCCCGTCGTCACCGCACTCGTCGAGCAGGGCACGCTGCGCGTCGGCGAACCGGTGGTGGCCGGCGGCGGGTGGGGACGCGTGCGTGCGATGTTCGACGACCACGGCGAGTCCGTGAAGGAAGCCGGCCCGTCGGTGCCGGTCGAGATCCTCGGCCTCGACGACGTGCCACTCGCGGGCGACGAGCTGCGCGTCGCACCCGACGAGAAGGTGGCGCGCACGGTCGCCGAAGCCCGCTCTCACCGCCGCCGCGCTGCGAGCCTGGCCCACCCGACGATCCTGTCGGGCGGTGCACGGCTCGAGGACATCTTCGCGATGGTGCAGCGAGGCGAGGTCGCCACCCTCAACCTCGTGCTCAAGGCCGACATGCAGGGTTCGCTCGAGGCGCTCACCGACGCGCTTCGCAAGCTCGACCAGGAGCACGAAGAGGTGCGGCTCTCGTTCGTGCACCGGGGTGTCGGCGGCATCACCGAGTCCGACGTCGACCTCGGCGCGGTCTCCAACGCCACGGTGATCGGCTTCAACGTGCGTCCGAACCGTCTGGCCCGCGAGCGCGCCGAGGCCGACAAGGTGGAGCTGCGCCTCTACGAAGTCATCTATCAGGTGCTCGAAGACGTCAACAACGCGCTCGTCGGCATGCTCCAGCCCGAGTTCGAAGAGGCGGTCACGGGCGAAGCCGAGGTCCGCGAGGTGTTCTCGGTGCCGCGTGTCGGCAAGATCGCCGGGTGCTACGTGCGCGACGGTGCGATCACCCGGGGGTCGCGTGTCCGCTTCCTCCGTGACGGCGTCGTCATCTGGAACGGCACCATCCAATCACTGAAGCGCTTCAAGGACGACGTGCGCGACGTGCAGTCGGGCTTCGAGTGCGGCATCGGGCTGTCGGACTTCCAGGACCTCAAGCAGGGCGACGTCATCGAGACCTACGAGCTCAAGGAGATCGCCCGCGCCGCGTCCTGACGGCGAGCGCGGCGCTCAGCTGGTCGGTGACGAAAGCCGTCCCCGAGCGCGACTCGAATCCTTCACCGCAACGTGGCGACCCGCGCGGGCGAGACCTCGCGCCGGCATGTTGTCGTAGATGACCTCGTACTTCCCGGGCGCGATCACGTAGGTCTCGTGCCAGATGCCCGCTTCACCGGTGCGGTGCGCGAGCTTGGTGTAGGTGCGCCACTGCTCGAGATGAGGATCCGGGTCGTGCGCGAACGCTTCGAGGGCCTCGAACGAGCGCCAGTACTGGATGCTCGTGAACCCGGCGGTCTCCTGGTGGAGCATCCCCTTCTCCGGGTGGGCTTCGAGGTGCTTGACCATCTTCTTCAGGTTCCCGAGCGCGCGGAGCGCCTTCACGAGCCGCCATGGCTTGTTGACCCGTGCGCCGATGATGAAGACGACGAACTCGCCGTCGATGTCGGCCGTGTACCGACCGGGTGTGTACTTCGCCATGGTGTGCCTCCCCCTGAGTGCCCGTGTCTCATCGGGCCGGCGCGGATCGGCACAATAGAGAGGTATGCACGCCGCCGCCGTTCGCTTCGAGCTCTTCGTGCCGGAGTCCCGGTCGTTGAAGGCCAAGCGTGCCGCGATCCGGCCCATCGTCGACTCGTTGCGGCACAAGCACCATCTGTCGGTCGCCGAAGTCGACCATCAGGACACCTGGCAGCGGGCCGCGATCGCGGTGGCCGTCGTCGCCGAGAGCGACGGGCACCTGCGCGAGCTCCTGGCCGGCGTCGACCGGTTGATCGCCAACGCCCCGGGTGTCGAGCTCCTCGACACCGAGACGGCCTGGCTCGACCCCGATCCGGCCCCGCTCGGGGAGGTCTGATGCCGTCCGCGCGTCGCTACCCCCGGACCTTGCGTGTCAACGAGGTCGTGCGAGAGGCGCTGGCCGATGATCTGGAGCGGCTGTCCGATCCGCGCCTGGAGATGGTCACGATCACCGGTGTCGACGTGAGCCCCGACCTTCGTCATGCCACGGTCTGGTACGCGGCGCTCGGCCGCCACGACGACGAAGTCGGCGCCGCGCTGCGCTCGGCGGGCCCGCACCTGCGCGCGACGCTCGGTCGCCAGGTGCGCTTGAAGTACCTTCCAGAGCTGCACTTCCGCGAGGACCCAGCGATCGAAGCGGGCCAACGCGTCGAAGACATCATCCGCGAGCTCCACCGCGACCAGGATTCCTGATGCCGAGCCCCTCCATCCCGCCGATCGAAGAGGTGCCGCTGTCGACCGCGGCCGCGGCCATCGACGCCGCCCCGCGCGTCGCGCTGGCGTGCCATGTAAGTCCTGACGGCGACGCGTTGGGATCGATGCTCGGGCTGTTCCATGTGCTTCGCGCGGCTGGGCGTGACGTGGTGGCGTCGTTCCCGCCGCCGTTCATCGTCGCGGCGCACTATCGCGAGCTCCCTGGCCTGGACCTTCTCGTCGCGCCGGAGCACTTTCCCGAAGAGCCCGACGTGATGGTCACCTTCGACTGCGGATCACTCGGCCGCCTCGGCGACCTCGAGCGGTCGGCCAAGGCTGCGCGCGAGCTGATCGTCATCGACCACCACATCTCGAACGACCGGTACGGGACGATCAATCTCGTCGAGCCGGACGCGGCCGCAAGCGGGTGGGTCGTGCTCCGGCTGATCGACGAGCTGGGGCTTCCCCTCAACCGTGACGCGGCCGTCGCGCTCTACGCCGCGCTCGTGTGTGACACCGGACGGTTCCAGTACGAGACCACTACGCCCGCCGTGTTCGACATGGCGCGTCGGCTCACGGAGTTCGAGGTGCCGGTGTCGCGGTTGAGCCGCACCCTCTTCGAGGAGCACCGATTCGCGTACCTGCGCTTGCTCGGCGATGCGCTCGGGTCGGCAGAGCTGGTGCGCGAGCAGCGCTTCGTGTGGACCGCCATCACCCAGGAGATGCTCCAGCGCCACGAGGTGGAGATGGAAGAGGTCGAAGGCCTCATCGACATCCTTCGCCGCGCCGCGGAGGCCGAGGTGACGTGCGTCCTCAAGGAAGAGCGTGACGGCACGGTGCGCGTGAGCCTGCGCTCCCTCGGTGACGTCGATGTCTGCCGCATCGCCGAGGCGCACGGCGGGGGTGGGCACCGCTTCGCCGCCGGGTTCAGCTCCGATCTCCCCATCGCCGACGTCGTGGCCCGAGTGCGCGCTGCTCTGTAGATGTCGCACCAGGTCTAGTACCCGATGATGTGGGACGGGTTGGTGGTCGTCGACAAGCCGACTGGCTTCACGTCGCACGATGTCGTCGCGAAGCTGCGCAAGATCTACGGGCAGAGGCGGGTTGGGCACGCCGGAACGCTTGATCCCGATGCCACGGGTGTGTTGCTCGTCGGGCTGGGTCGCGTCACGCGACTGCTCAAGTACCTCCAGGCCTCGGGGAAGGAGTACCGCGCCGACGTGCGCTTCGGCGTCGCGACCAGCACGCTCGATGCCGCGGGTGATGTGCTCGATCGCCAGGAGATGGAGTTGACGCGCGCGGAGGTCGAGCAGGCCGCCACTCGCTTCGTCGGCGACATCGAGCAGGTGCCACCGATGGTGTCGGCGATCAAAGTGGGTGGACGCCGGCTGCACGATCTCGCTCGACGCGGTGAGGAGGTCGACCGCGCGCCGCGACCGGTGCACATCGAGCGCCTGGAGGTCGAGGAGTTCGAACCCGGCCCGTATCCGCTCGCAACCGTGTTCGTCGAGTGCGGGAGCGGCACGTACATCCGCACGCTTGCGGCCGACCTGGGTGCTGCCCTCGGTGGCGCTGCGCACATCGAGACCTTGCGCCGCCTGCGAGTTGGCACATATGGGCTCGACGAAGCGTTGACGCTGGATGTGATCGAGTCGGATCCGAGTGCCGCGGTACGTCCACCCGCCGATGCGGTGCGTGATCTCGAGATGCTCGAGGTCGACGCCGACTCGCAGCGAGCGATCCTCCACGGCATGACGTTCCCTGCGGGTGCGCTCGGCGAGTCGGGTCCCGGCCCGTTCGCGGTGATTGGCGACCACTCAGAGCTTCTGGCCGTCTACGAGCGTCGTCGTGGCGGCGTGAAGCCATCGGTCGTGATCGCGCAGGTAGCGCAGTGAACGTCGTCTACGACCTCGTCGGGCACACGCCCGCCGAGACGGGTGCGGTCGTGACCATCGGTGCCTATGACGGCGTGCACCTCGGTCATCAAGCCGTGCTCCGGCTGGTGCGCGAGCTGGCCACCGCCCGCGATCGCGAAGCCGTGTGCCTGACGTTCGATCGGCATCCCGCCGAGGTCGTGCGGCCCGAGTCGGCGCCGAAGGAGCTGACCGAACTCGATCAGAAGCTCGAGCTGCTTGCAGCCACCGGGTTCGTCGACACCGTCTGCGTGCTCACCTTCGACAAGGAGCGCAGCAAGGAGCCCGCCCAAGACTTCGTGCGCGCCGATCTGGTCGACGGCCTTGGCGCGCGCCAGGTCGTCGTCGGCGCCGACTTCCACTTCGGTCACCGCCGCCACGGCAACGTCCGACTGCTGGAGCAGATGGGAGCCGAGCTCGGATTCGAGGTCGTGGGTCTCGGCCTCGTCACCGCGGTCGACGATCCCACGGCCCTTCCGTACTCGTCGACGCAGGTGCGCGAGCTGCTCGCCGCGGGCGACGTGCGCGCCGCGGCACAGGTCCTCGGCCGACCACCGCGCCCGCACGAGGTGCGCGGACCGGTCGAGCGCGGCGACGCGCGTGGTCGCGAGCTCGGCTTCCCCACGGCGAACGTCGCCGTCCCTGAGCGCGTCTGCCTCCCCGCGGACGGGATCTACGCCGGCACCTTCCTCGGCGAAGACGGCGTCGAGCGCCCCGCGGCGATTTCGCTGGGGCGGCGGCCGACCTTCTACGTGGACGCGAAGAAGTCGCTCCTCGAGGCGTTCGTGCTCGACTTCGAGGGCGACCTCTACGGCCAGCAGGTGAAGGTGCGATTCGTCGAGCGCATCCGCGGTGAGGAGCAGTTCGACTCCGTCGAGGCTCTCGTGGAGCAGATGACCAAGGACGTCGAAGCGACCCGCGGGATCCTCGCCCCCTGACGCGCGCCGCCGGATCAGCGCTCGTCGATGTCCTCGCAGGTCCACTCGTGAGGCAGGAGGGGAGGTTCCCCTGCACGACTTCGATCGGCACCCGCCCCATGTGTCCTCGGGCCGGCTGCCCTGCGGAGGCGGCGGCTGTGCCGACCGCCGTAGCAGGAGCCGTCGCTCCGACGGCGACCAAGAGAGCCTGGTAGCCTGATCCGGTTCCGGCCACCGGGCTGGAGCACCTTCCACTGCAAGGCACTTCTGCGACGCATGCCCGACACAGCCTCCACGATCGCTGAGCACCGCCGCCACGAGACCGACACCGGCTCGGCGGAGGTCCAGATCGCGCTCCTCACCGAGCGCGTCAACCACCTCACGGAGCACCTGAAGGTCCACACCAAGGACCATCACTCGCGCCGTGGGCTGCTCATGCTCGTGGGCCGGCGCCGTCGGCTGCTCGACTACCTCCGACGCAACGACGTCGACCGGTATCGCGCGCTGATCGCCAAGCTGGGCCTGCGGCGGTAAGGACCAGGGGCGCGGAACGTCCGCACCCCGTCTCGCAAGACGCGAGCAACGAGCGGCGTCGGTTGTCAGTCGCCAGCGCCCGGGCTCGACCCTGTCGAGTCCGGACCCTGCCAACTGGGAACCGCCGCTCTCGCCAACAAGAGAGGAGCGGCATCCCATGGCGGACGCCATCCGAGTATCCGGTCCCGTCACCGAGGCCGGCAAGACCATGTCCTTCGAGACCGGCCGGCTCGCGCAGCTGGCCGACGGCGCGGTCGTCGTCCAGCTGGGCGAGACCACGCTGCTGACCACCGTCGTCACGAGCAAGCCACGAGACGGCATCGACTTCTTCCCGCTGACGGTCGACGTCGAAGAGCGCATGTACGCCGCGGGCAAGATCCCCGGCTCGTTCTTCCGTCGTGAGGGTCGTCCCGGCGAGCAAGCGATCCTGACGTGCCGGCTCACCGACCGCCCGCTGCGCCCGTCGTTCCCCGACGGATTCCGCAACGAGGTGCAGGTGATCTCCACGATCCTCGGCGCCGACCTCGAGAACCCGCACGACGTCGCGTCGATCAACGGCGCGTCGGCTGCGCTGATGATCTCGGGCATCCCGTTCAACGGCCCGATCGGCGCGGTGCGCATCGCGCAGGTCGGCGGCGAGTGGGTTGCGCACCCGACGTACCAGCAAGGTGACGAAGCCACGTTCGAGATGGTCGTCGCCGGCCGTCAGCTCGACGACGGTGACGTCGCGATCATGATGGTCGAGGCCGGCGGCACCGACGCCACCTGGACGCTGTACGAAGGCGGTGCACCGAAGGTCACCGAAGAGGTGATCACCGCGGGTCTCGAGGCATCGAAGGAGTGGATCAAGGCTTCGATCGGCCTCCAGAACGAGCTCGTGCAGAAGGTCGTCGCCGCGAACGGGCCGATCACGCCGAAGTCCTACGAGCCGAACGTCGACTACCAGCCCGACGCGTTCGACGCGGTGGCCGACAAGGCACGTGCTGGCACGTCCGATGCGATGAAGATCGCCGACAAGCACGACCGCAACGAGAAGCTCGACGAGATCGAGGCCTCGTTGGTTGCCGAGCTCGTGGGCACCGACGACGCGCCGGGCACGTTCGCCGGCCGGCGCAGCGAGATCAAGGGCGCGTTCCGCTCGCTTCAGAAGCAGATCGTGCGCACCCGCATCGTCGAGGAAGGCGTGCGGATCGACGGTCGTGGCACTGCCGACCTGCGTCCGATCTCCGCCGAGGTCGGCATCATCCCGACGTCACACGGTGACGGACTCTTCCAACGGGGTGAGACGCAGGTGCTGAGCGTCACGACGCTCGGCATGCCCCGCATGGAGCAGATGCTCGACACGATCGGCACCGACGATCGCAAGCGCTACATGCACCACTACAACTTCCCGCCGTTCTCCACCGGTGAGACTGGGCGCGTCGGGTCGCCGAAGCGCCGCGAGATCGGTCACGGTGCGCTGGCCGAGCGGGCGATCGTGCCGATCCTCCCCAACGCCGAGGAGTGGTCGTACACGATGCGCGTCGTCTCCGACGTGCTCGCATCGAACGGGTCCACGTCGATGGCATCGGTCTGTGGCTCGACCCTGTCGCTGATGGACGGCGGTGTGCCGATCAAGGCCCCGGTCGCCGGCATCGCGATGGGCCTCGTCTACCACGAGGGCAAGTACGTGACGCTGACCGACATCCTCGGAGCCGAGGACGCGTTCGGCGACATGGACTTCAAAGTGGCGGGTACCGACGAATTCGTGACCGCACTCCAGCTCGACACGAAGATCGACGGCCTCCCCGCCGACGTGCTCGCGCAGGCGCTCACACAGGCCAAGGAAGCCCGACTGAAGATCCTCGAAGTGATGAAGGGCGCGATCTCCGAACCTCGTTCGGACGTGCGCCGCAGCGCACCGAAGATCATCAGCTTCGAGATCCCGATGGACAAGATCGGCGAAGTGATCGGGCCCAAGGGCAAGGTCATCAACACGATCACCCAGGAGACCGGTGCCGACGTGTCGGTCAGCGACGACGGCGTCGTCGGGCGGGTGTCGATCGGTTCGAAGGACGGCGAGTCGGTCGAGGAGGCGAAGCGGCGGATCGAGCTCATCCTCGACCCACCGACCGCCGAGCTGGGCGCCAACTACAGCGGACGAGTCGTGAACATCACCAAGTTCGGCGCGTTCGTGAACATCCTTCCCGGCCGCGACGGGCTGCTCCACATCTCCAAGCTCGGTGGCGGCAAGCGCATCGACCGGGTCGAGGACGTGCTCAACCTCGGTGACGAGGTCGAGGTGCGTGTCGACGACATCGACAGCGGGGGCAAGCTCTCGCTGAGCATGGTCGGCCCCGACGGCGAGGTGATCGGCGGCGGCGGATCGGGTGACGGCGACGACCGTCCTGCGCGCCGCGAGCGCTCACCGCGGCCTCGTCGGGACGACGGCGACGACGAAGGGTCCGGAAACGGCGACCGGCCCGAGCGGTCGGGCTCGACCGCCAAGGGGGCCTCGTTCGAGGACCAGTGGGAGGCCCAGGCCAAAGAGGAGTACGGCGACCTCGGTCCGGCCGAGGCGGCTCGCTCCGGCAGTGGTGGGGGCGGCGGCCCCCGGCGCGGTGGCGGTGGGGGCGGCTCCCGCCGAGGAGGTCGCGGTCGCCGATAGCGACCGTCGGCGAGACCAACTAGGAAAAGGCCTTCATGCCCCCTGGTTCGGCGCCGATCCAAGACTGATGGCTGGGTTGGCCGCGCACGCGGCGATTCGACGCACGCGCCTTGATTCGGGTGCGCGGATCGTCACCGAAGCGATGCCGATGCTGCGGTCGGTCGCAATCGGCTTTTGGGTGGGCACCGGCTCGCGTGACGAGCCCGAGGAGCTCGCCGGGGCGAGCCACTTCCTCGAGCACCTCTTGTTCAAGGGCACCGACTCGCGCACTGCCGCCGAGATCGCGGACGCCGTCGAGTCGGTCGGTGGCGACATGAACGCGTTCACCACCCAAGAGCTCACCGCGTTCTACGTGCGCGTGCCCGACGAGTGCTTGGACCTCGCGATCGAGATCCTCTCCGACATCGTCTGGGAGCCGGCGCTGCGTCTCGAGGACGTCGATGCCGAGCGTCAGGTGATCCTCGAAGAGATCCGCATGCGCGACGACGCGCCCGAAGATCTGGTGCACGACGTGTTCGCGGACGCGATGTTCCCCGGTCACCCGATCGGCCGAGAAGTGATCGGCTCCCCCGACACCATCGACGCGATGGGTCCCGACGAGATCAGCGCGTTCCACCAACGGCACTACCACCCGAGCAACGTCGTCGTAGCGGTTGCGGGCAACCTCGGCCACGACCACGTGGTTGAGCGAGTCGAGCAGGGCATCGGCGGCGCGAACGGGTCACGGCCACCGCGCGACATGTACGCCGGCGAACCCGCGCCCAGAAGGTTGGCCGTGCTCGAGCGACCAACCGAGCAGGCGCACATCGTCGTGGGCATGCGGTCGCTGGCTCGCGCTGATGAAGACCGATACGCGCTCACCGTGCTCAACCAGACGCTCGGCGGCGGCATGTCGTCTCGCCTCTTCCAAGAGGTGCGCGAGCGTCGTGGTCTCGCGTACTCCGTGTACTCGTTCCGCGCCGCCTTCGAGGAGACCGGGGCCTTCGCCGTGAGCGCCGGAACCTCGCCCGAGCGGCTCCCCGAGCTGCTCAGCGTGATCGATGCCGAGCTGGAGCGGGTCGTCGCCGACGGTGGCATCTCGGCGCGCGAGATGGATGCGGCCAAGGGTCACCTTCGCGGTTCGCTCGCACTCTCGTTGGAGAGCTCCGCGAGTCGGATGCACCGGCTCGGTCGCAGCGAGCTGACGATGGGCGAGATCCCGTCACTCGACGAAGTGGTCGCCGAGGTCGACGCCGTCCAGGCAGACGACGTCGCGCGAGTGGTCGATCGCGTGCTCGCCACCGATGAGCGCACGCTCGCCGTCGTCGGCCCCGTCGAGGAGCAGGAGCTGCTCGCAAGAGCGTAAGAACGGAGCGCTCGACGCGCTCCTAGTAGGGAGTGACCGATTCGGTTCGCCCCCTACGATCGTGACGGCATGCAGGACGCGGAGATTGCTCAAGCGATCGCGGCTGGCGACACGGAGGCGTTCGCCGAGCTCTTCGAGCGCTATGGCGCCGCGCTCCACGACTTCTGCGCGTCAGTGCTGCGCAACCGCGACGAAGCGCGAGACGTGGTCCAGGACACCCTGGTCCTCGGGTGGGAGCGCGCGGCCCAGCTGCGCGACCCGAGCAAGCTCAAGCCGTGGCTCTTCGCGATTGCGCGGCACGAGGCACTGCGACGGCTGCGTGCGCGCCGACGGTCCGTGCCGCTTCAGGACGTCGAGATCGACCGTCCCGCCCCTGGGTCCGATCCGGTGGACGCCGTGACTCGTGAAGACGCGGCCGCGATCGTATGGGCAGCCGCGGCCGGCCTGTCACCGCGCGACCAGGTCCTGCTCGAGCTGCACGTGCGCCAGGGACTGGAGGGCCAGGAGCTCGCGGACGCGATGGGCACGAACGCCAACCACGCGTATGTGCTCGTCAACCGCTTGCGAGCCAGGGTCGATCGTTCGCTGGGCGCGCTGCTCGTCGCGCGCCTCGGTCGCGAGGAGTGTGAGGAGCTCCAGCGCGTGCTCGAGGCTTGGGACGGCACGTTCTCGCCGCTCTGGCGCAAGCGCGTCGTCCGTCACGTCGACGAATGCGAGATCTGCTCGGAACGGCGAAAGGCGCTGGCGAGCCCCTTCGAGCTGCTGCCGACGCTCGCCGCGGTCATGCTGCCGTCCGACCTGCGTGACGACGTCTTCGACCGAATCCGCCACATCTCGTCGCACACGCGCATCCCCGGCGATCGGCGAGCGCGCGGGTGGCGCCGTCGTCACGACGGCTTTCCGCCACCGTTGTACATGCCACCTCGACGTCGGGTGGCGGGAACCGCCGCCGCAGTCGTGGCCATCTTGGCGAGCGGCGGCATCGGGGCCGCGATCACCGCGGGACCAGGGAGCGACCGCCACGTGAACGTCAGCGACGAACGCCGCAATTCGTCCCCCTCCACGACCCGAGGTCCGCTGGGTGCAGCGCCCACGACGGGCGGAACGGCGCCGCCGGCTTCGACGACGGGTGCGGCGCCGCCGAGCATGGCGCTGGATGGCAAACCCCCGTCGATCAGCGGGCTCAGTGTGAGCCCAACGTCGTTCTTCGAATCGCTCGGCACGTGCAACCCTGAGACGGCCACCGTCAGCGCGGCCGTCAGCGATCCGAGCGGCCTCGCGTCGGTGTTGATGCTCTGGTCTTCGACGGCTGGCAGCGGCTCGAAGCCGATGACTGGGGGCGCGACGCGCTCGGCAACGCTGGGGCCGTTCGCGCAGGCACCATCTGCCATCACGCCGATCACGATCACGGTCCGGGCGACGGACGGTGCCGGGAACGTGGCCGAGGCCACCACCGCGGCCGAGGTCCAACAGTGCGTGATCTAGGTGCCTGAGCAGGCAGCGCGAAAAGCCTGCAAACTGTAAGAGAGGGCCGGGCTCGCTGCTCTGGTTCCCGAGAGCATCCGGGGCGAACCGGTCTGCGGGAGGTGCGGGGTGGTGCGAGGCGTGCGAGGGGCGATCGCCCTGACCCAGCTGCTCGTGGCAGGCACGATCGTGGCCGGTGGTGCCGGTGCTGGGGTGGCACTCGACCAGACGGGCGTGTTCGGTGGTGGTGACGAAACCGTCGAGGTCAGCCTCGACGCCGTCTCCGTCTACGACTGCCCTGACGGCGCGGAGAGCGGTGAGGTGCACCGCGGGGACCGGGTGCTCGCCACCGGGCGCGACGGCAGCGGCGCATGGATCGAGATCCGCGACCCCCGCGACCTTGGTGCGCGCGTCTGGGTCAAGGCCCCGTATCTCGTGCCCGACGCCGATCTCTCCGGTCTCGACGTGCGTGACTGCGAAGAGGTCGAGGTTGCGCTGCCCACGACCACGACCGCACCGTCCGATGGCGGTGGTGGCGGTGGTGGCACGGCGGCCGACACGACCGGTCCGACCATTTCCGGCGTGAGCGCAAACCCGAATGAGATCTGGGAGACGTTCCCGTCCCTGTGCGGCGAGATGGCGAAGCAGTCGACGATCACCGCGAGCGCGAGCGATCCCGCGGGCATCGCGTCGCTGACCGCATCGTGGGCCTTCGGACCGGTCAACCAGACGAAGAATATTCCCGCGCAGTTCGGACCGTTCCCGTACTTGACCGTGCCTGACAACACGCAGCCGACGATCACGATCACGATCACGGCACGGGACACTCATGGCAACACGCGCACCGCCACGACAACCGTCGTCGTTCACAGCGCGGCCCAGTGCTCCATCTGATCCGATGACGCGCATCAGCTCGATCCTCGCTGCGCTCGGCCTGCTGGTCGTCTCGATCGTCGGTGGCGCGCTCGTGTCAGGTGGCCTCGCTGGCGACGCGGTGGTCACGCGCGCCCTGCCCGAGCGTGAGCAGGCGATCCCGGTGATCGGCCCGTCCGACGGCGCGCTCGGCGCGACACCGGCGTCCGCAGACGGCGGTGGCGGCGGGGGAGCGGGCGGCGACGCGAGTGACGACGAGGTGCCAGTCAGCGACCCGGTCGGCGTCGTCGAGCCCTACGTGCCGGCCGATGACGGGGACCCCTCGACGCTGCGCTTCATCGACCCGTGCGCGGCCGTCGAGGGCGAGTGCGACGGCATCGGCAGCACTGTGCTCGGCTTCCACGAGGCGCCGCCGTTCGAGATCCTCGGCGTGTCGGGTGGCGGCGATCGCTGCACGGAGCGGGGCGTTGAAGCACGGGTGATCGGTGATCCCTTTTTGATCCGCTCCACCACGCCAGCTGAGTTCACAGTGACCGCGCGCGATCGAAACGGCGATACGAAGACGGTCCGCGTGTCGACCCCACCAAACGAGGTCGACGACTTCACCGCGCGCTACGACGACGATCCGGGCACGCATACAGATCCGTCCTTCTTGGACGAGCGCGTCAGCACCTGCTTCGGGATCCTGTTCCCCAACCGCTCGACGCAGTGGGACCTCGTCGTCGAGGGACGTACCGGCGATCAGACCGACACCTACGAGTACGCGTGGGACGTCGTGGCCACCGGTGGCCGACCACCGGTCCGCATCGACGACCCGCGGCCGCCCTACGAGCACCAGCTCCACGTCGTGGTGCCGGCGAAGAGCGGGAACAGTGGCAAGGTCGTTGTCGACCTGGCGTCGAACTCGGGCGGCGCGACCGGCGATGCCTGTCGTGCGCGGGAGGGGTTGAGCACGTCAGCGGTGAGCAGCGCGCTGATCCCGGGGCAGCCGGGCTCTCCGACGCGCGCGATCGCGCGCCGGGAGCTCACTGCCCCTGACTACCCCTACGACGAGGTGTACGACCATCGCTTCGACCACACGTTCAGCGATTTGGCACCGGGCCATCGCTACGACCTCTGCATCTGGTGGCTCGGGCCGCCCGGCCGTGGGGTCGAGGAGCGGGTCGTGTACCCGGTCTTCACCCCACAGCGCTACACGGTGTTCTTCCGCGTCGCGCGCGTGGACTTCACGCACGCGCGATCACCCAGCTCGATCGAGATCTCGACGTTCGCCGGCGCGTGCCGGTTCAGCCTGCCGCGCGCCGAGGCCGCGCGCCACCACGTCTACGACCCCGCATATGTTCCCACCTCGGCCACCAGTGGCGAGCAGCCGTGCAACCACAGTCGAAGGCTCGAGCCGCTCCCGGGAAGTTTAATCTCGTTCCCGTCGTTCGATCCTCTCCTGCGCGTCGAGGTCACCCGGGGCGAGACGACGCTCGCCGACTATCTCCACGCGCCGTTGAGCCCGTGTCCGGTCGGTGGTCGCGCGTGCGATCCCAGTGAGGACTTCACTGAGGACTACGTGGTGAGCCTCGGCTCCGTCACGACCGGACTCTGCGGCTCGTCGTTCGGTACCTGTGACCCGCCGACGGAGCGAGTCGGCACGATCACGTTCCGCTTGCGCTTCCGGAGCAGCGGGCACGAAGGCGGCCGCTACTGGGAGATCGGCGAGCCGACCACCTTCGAGGCCCCGGAGGATGAGGAGTCCTAGGTCTGATGAAGCGCGCGCGACCTCACTTCTCGCTGCCGGCCTGGATCGAAGCTGACTGACACCGAGAAGCAACGGGCGGGCCCACAGGCGACCGCGTACCCTTCCGAGCGTGATCAGAGTCGGTGTGTTCGGTGCCGGTGGGCGCATGGGCTCCACCGTGTGCAGCGCCGTCGCGGCGGATCCCGAACTGGAGCTCGTTGCCGCGGTCGACCCGTACCACGAGGGCATCGACCTGACGCAGCTCGGCGTTCCCGACACGGGGTTGACGGTGAACCGAGCGGTCGACACGTTCGCGGAGCAGGGCGTCGATGTTGCCGTCGACTTCACGGTCCTCGACGCGGCACGCGACAACATCGCGTGGTGCGCTGACCACGGTGTGCACGCGGTCGTCGGCACGACGGGCTTCACCGAAGACGAGCTCGATCAGCTGCGCGTGCGCTTTCTGAACGCCGCCGCGAACGCGGTGATCGTGCCCAACTTCGCGATCGGTGCGGTGCTGATGATGCGGTTCGCCGAGCTGGCCGCGCCGTACTTCGACACCGCCGAGATCATCGAGATGCACCATGACGAGAAGGTGGATGCCCCGTCGGGCACCGCGATGCTCACCGCCCAACGCATGGCCCAGGCGTCGAGCAGCTGGGGGAAGGACCCCACCGAGAAGGTCGTGATCGAAGGCGCCCGCGGCGGCGAGGGACCCGGCGGCATCCACATCCACTCCGTCCGCATGCGCGGAGCCGTCGCGCACCAAGAGGTGGTGCTCGGCACGACGGGTCAGTCGCTGACGATCCGCCACGACTCCTACGAGCGGACCTCGTTCATGCCCGGCGTGCTGCTCGCGATCCGCGCGGTCCGCGAGCGCCCCGGCCTCACCATCGGCCTCGCCGCCCTCCTCGGCCTCGAAGGGAAGGTGGGGAAAGCCTGAGCGAGCGGCCGCGGCGCGGGTCTCCGCGCTGCAGCGAGCGGGGGCTCGAGCGGCCCGGCCCGCAGGGCCCAGAGCAGGTAAGTAGGGTCACGCCCCGTGACGGGGGATGCCCCCCAGGGGGGAACGGGCGGCGCGCCGCTGTTGGCGTTGCGGAACCTGGAGGTCGTGTACGGCGGCTCCATCCGAGTGCTGCGCGGCGTCAGTCGGGATGTGCCCGCGGGCAAGGTCGTCAGGCGATGGCGCAGGTGCTCGAGCAGGCCGTGAAGAGCGGCGACCTCAGCCGCGCTGGAGTCCCGGCGGCGGTCGCCAAGATCAAGAAGCTGACCTTCGACGGCCTCGACGAGGACTACAAGTACGGCAACCCGGCGAAGCGCAACCCGCCACGGGCCACGGCCGTGCTCTCGGTCGACCCGGCCGGTCCGGTGGGTCTCGCGATCCTCGGTGAGCAGACCGCATCCGAGGCAGCCACGAAGTACAAGATCGAAGACTGACCCTTCGATCGTCACGTCACCGGGCCCGCTCCCGTCAGCTTCGGCTGGGGGAGCGGGCCTGGTCGCGTCACGGCTCTCATTTCCTGGTCGGCGTAGCGTCGCGTCGTGCCTGACGCGACCGATCCGCGCGAGCGCGTGCTCGCCGGGACCTACGAATGTGCGGCGCGCTTCGGGTTCGGCAAGACGACCATCGACGACGTCGCGCGCGAGTCCGGTGTCTCGCGAGCAACGATCTATCGGCTCTTTCCCGGCGGGCGCGAGCAGATCCTGCGCGAGACGGTCGGCTGGGAGATGAACCACTTCTTCCAGCGCCTCGCCGATGACGTGGCCGATGCCCCCGATCTCGTCACCCGGGTCGAGCGGGCGCTGGTGTTCGCCCGCCAGGCGCTGCTCGAGCACGCCGTGCTCCAGAAGGTCCTGGCGTCGGAGCCCGACGTGCTGCTGCCGCTGTTGACGGTCGAGCAGCACCGGGTGCTCGGCTACATCCGGGAGTACGTGGGACCGCTGCTCGCGGCCGAGCGAGACGCCGGCCGGCTCGTGCCCGGCGTCGACCTCGACGCGGCCGCCGACCACGTCGCTCGCCTGCTCCTCTCGCTGATCGGCTCCCCGGGGCGCTGGGATCTCGCGGATCCGGGGCAGGTCAGGAACCTCGTGCGCTCCGAGCTCCTGGGTGGCATCGTGCGCGCCGCAGGGTCCCCGAAATGAGCCATTGATCGCGCGGGCCGAGCGGTGCACACTGGGCAACGGGGGTGAGGCCCCGGATGGGAGGACCGACGGTGGGCATGTTCAAGGACCTCAAGAAGATGTCCGACATCGGCAAGGAGATGTCGGAGCAGAAGCGCAAGGAGATGGGTTGGGAGAAGAGCAAGAACCCGCTCAACCCGTCGGGCTTCAAGATGTCCGACGCGTTGAAGGCGGGAGCCGACGCGGCGGAGCAGGCGCAGGCGCTGCAAGCCGAGATGATGCGCCAGCAGGAGCTTCTGACGACCGGCATGCCCGGCACGGCGACCGTCAAGGGTCTTCAGGACACCGGTCAGATCGTCAACTTCAACCCGCAGGTCGTCCTCGACCTCGAGGTCACGATTGAGGGCAAGGGCGCGTACCCCGTCCAGTTCTCGACGACCATCCCGCAGGTGCACATCCCGATGGTGCAGCCAGGGAACACGATCGGCGTCCGGGTCGACCCGAACGACCCGTCGTCGGTCGCGATCGACTGGGCCCGCCCGCAGGGCTGATCAGACTCGCGATCGCACCGCCGGAGGAGTCGGAGTCCTTCAGCTGGGGGGAAGAACCTTCCGCGAGCAGCGATCGCGTGGGGCGACGGGATGCCGTCGTCATAGGAGAGGAAGGCAAGATAGCGGGAACGCTCGAAGAGGTCACGGTCGTCGAGCTCGCCACCCGGAACAACAGCTGGCGGGGCGATTGCCCCTGCGTGTGGTCGTGGGACGGGCGTGCGCTCGAGGTGTTCAGCTGGATCACGGGGAACGGCCGGTACCACCGTGATCAGGGTGTCCAGATCGACGCCATCGAACGAAGGGGTCACGTCTGGGTCTACGTCGGGTACCCGCCGGGAGGTCAGGGCTCGATGACGGGTCGGCGGGGGAACTTCTCCGGCGCGTACTACGAGTTCGACCAGGCGGAGTACGACCGCCTGCGGCCGCTGCTCGACAAGGTGAACGCGGAGTGGAACACGGCACCACGCGAGTGACGCCCGGGTCGCCTACCTTGACAGCGACGAGGCGCGGTCACGCCGGCCGGTTGACCGTCGCAGGTCGTCCCATCCCCGTCTGCCCGTGAGGCCGCCGATGCGGAGGCACGTGCTGACCGCCATCGCCCTGGTCGCGACGGTGGTTTCGCCGGCGCAACGGGCTGGGGGGTTCGGTGCGCGCCGGCGCCCAGCCGACACCCAAGACCGTCGAGTTCGGATGTGGCGCGAGCCCTCAGTGGACCGCACCCCTCGGCGTTCACGCGGCGACGGTCGATGCCTACGGCGCAGAGGGTGGCTCTGCCCTCTGGACGACCAAGCTCCAGCTGTCCGAGAACCTCCCGGGCCCGATCACGGAGACGAGGGTCAGCCCGGGCGGGCTCGGGGGACGAACGCTGGCGAAGGTTCCGATCGACCCCGGCGCGCTCTACCACGTGTTCGCCGGCTGTAGCGGCCAACCCAACGCTGCGCTCTGTTACGAGAAACCAACCTATTCCACCTGGGGCGGTGCCCCGGGAGGTGTCGCCGGGGGGAGCACCGGTGCCGGCGGTGGCGGGGCTTCCTACATGACCAAAGCGGGCAGCAACAAGATCCTGGCCATCGCCGGGGGCGGCGGCGGGGGCGCGGCCAACAGTGGGGGCAAGAGTGTGTCGAGCGCCGGCGCCGGCGGTGCTGGCGGCGGCGCCTTCCAGCCAGGGAAGGACGGCAAGTCCTTCGGCATCGGTGGGCAGGGCGGCGGCGGCGGTGGGCTCGTCGAGTGGGGCAAGGGCGGCGGCGCGATCTGGCCGTACCCGTGGAACATCTCAGATCCGGCCGTAGGGTCCAACGGGACGTTCTTCTACGGCGGCTCGGGGGGCGGCTCCATCACGTGCTCGCCCACCGTGGGGATGGCCGGCGGTGGGGGCGGTGGTGGCGGCGCAATCGGTGGTGGCGGCGGGGGTGGGCACGTGGGCAGCGGGCACCTGGACGGCTTCGTCAAGCAGTACAGCCTTGCGTATGCCGGCGGTGGTGGTGGTGGCTCTGGGTTCAGTGCCGACTTCGATGCGCATGGTGAGACCGGCGTGCGCAAGGGCAACGGGCTGGTGAAGATCACGTACACCGTCGATCCTCACGCGTGGATCGAGCTGTTCAACGTCACGTCGATCCCGGTGCAAGGGAAGTTCCAGTTCGCGCTCTTCAAGTGCGTGGACCAGAAGGAACGATCACGCGCCGCGGTCGTCGACAGCGGACCGCCAGGGCGGTCCTGTACGCGGGTCTCTGACGCCGCGCTGAGCGACGACGACGGCAAGGTGTTCACCGGTCTGAGGGTAGGGACGTACGTGCTTCGCCAGACCGGCGCGCCGGATGGCTGGACGCTCGGCGACATTCGATGTGTGGACGTGCCGGGCGGCGCGGAACCCTCCGGTGAGATCGAGGTGGGAAGCCCGGTGGTCGCAGACGGTGAGATCGTGCTGAAGTTCCGTCGGCGACAGCACGTCCGCTGCACCTTTGCCAACCGCAGCGCCTTCGCCGGGCTGCCTGGGCCTGCGCAGACCATCCCATCCACCACCACGACGAGGCCGAGGGCGACGACTCCGCCGCCGACTGCGCCGGTGACGACCCCGCCGACGGAGCCGCCGACGGACCCGGCGACGGACCCTCCGACCACCCCGACCACACCACCGTGCTTCCCCGGTACGCCCGGCTGTCCCTGACGCGCGAGCAGGCCCAGTTCAGACGATGGCGGCGTAGGGCGGTGCGGGGTTGTACTCGATCATCAGCTGCACGTCGCGGGCGTGCTGCACGTCGTACATCTGGCCGACGAGCCACAGCGACATGTCGATGCCGGCCGACACGCCCGCGGCGGTGACGACGTTGCCGTCCCGCACGTAACGCACGTCCTCGAGCACCGTCACGTCCGACTCTTCCTTCATCGTCGGGATGTAGCCCCAGTGCGTGGTGCACTGCTTGCCCGCGAGGAGACCCGCGGCGTGCAGGAGGATCGCACCGGTGCACACGCTCGTGACCCAGGTGCAGCCGGCGGCGACCGTCTTGATCCAGTCGAGCGTCGTCGCGTCCGTCGCGAGCGGGCGCGTACCCATGCCGCCGGGTACGAGCAGCACGTCGAGCGCCGGCGCGTCGTCAAAGCCGTGATCGGGGACCACCTTGAGGCCGTTGAACCCGGTGATCGGGTCGGCGGTCGCGGCGATCGTGACGACCGAATCACCCTCCTTCTTCGCGATGGTGAGCACCTCATAGGGCCCGGCGAAGTCGAGCTCCTCGACTCCGTCGAACAGCAGGATCCCGGTGGTGAACGGCATGGACGCTCCTCTCGGCTCCGCCGACACTGGCAGATCCGAGGACCCGGCGGGCACTGCTTTCCAGGCGGTCCCGGCCGGGTCGGTGACGTGCGACTCGTTGACATTGAGACACTTTCGGTCATATCGTCTCACGTGATGACGGCAATGGCCGACGAGGTCGCCCCTTCGACGACCAACATCCACGAGCGCGTGGTGGCCGCCACCCTCACCTGCGTCGCCCGTCACGGCCTGCACAAGACGACGATCGACGACGTCGCTCGGGAGGCAGGGTGCTCTCGGGCCACGCTCTACCGCCACATCGGTGGGAAGGCCGAGCTCGTGGGCCTCGTCGTGCGGACCGAGGCCGACCGCATCGCCGAGCAGGTGCGCGCCGCGGCGGACCTCGAGGACTCCCTCGAAGACGCGGTCGTCGCGATGCTCGCGATCGCGGGCAAGGAGCTCGACGAGCACGACGCACTGCGGTTCGTGGCCGACTTCGAGCCCGAGCGGCTCCTTCCGCATCTCACGTTCGCCGGCGGCGATCGGTTCCTCGCGCGCGTGAGCGCAGCGTTCGCCCCCGCGCTCGAACGTTTCGTGCCGGGCCACCCCGACCGTGCCGCCGAATGGGTGGCGCGGGTCGGGCTCACGCTCTGGCTGTGCCCGAACGGTCCCGTCTCGCTCTCCGATCTCAACCTTCTTCGCGACTACGTCCGGGACTTCGTCGTGCCGGGTCTCGTTGCCATTTCCGACACTCCGACCCTCGCTGTCACCTCGAGGAGGTAGCGCCATGGCCATCGACCAGACGACGTCTCACCACGAGCTCATCGGCCGTGACGACGTCAACGACATCGACGCGATCCTCGCGATCACGAACACCGATGTCGACGAGGCCGCGCATGCAGTGCGGGCCGAAGGCGATGCGATCTTCACGTGGGACTACGAGCAGAGCCGCACGGCGCTGCACCGCCTGTACGAGAAGGCCAAGACCTCGCAGTGGAACGGCACGACCGACCTCCCGTGGGACACCGAGGTCGATCAGGAAGCTGTCGTCGCGGCGAATCAGGCGCAGAACAACTTCCTCTACGAGAACATGGACATGACCGGCACGGTGCTCGAGCACTGGGGCGACAAGGAGTGGATCGAGTTCGGCGTGCAGTCCCAGAACTGGACGCTGTCGCAGTTCATGCACGGCGAGCAGGGCGCGCTCATCTGCACCGCCCAGATCGTCGAGACCGTCCCGTGGATCGACGCCAAGTACTACGCCTCGACCCAGGTGATGGACGAGGCCCGCCACGTCGAGGTGTTCTCCCGCTACCTCGACACCAAGCTGTCGGGGCACTACCCGATCAACGCGCATCTGAAGATGCTGCTCGACGACATCATCTCCGACAGCCGCTGGGACATGACCTACCTCGGCATGCAGGTGATGGTCGAGGGGTTGGCGCTGGCTGCGTTCGGGTTCATGCACCAGATGTCCACCGAGCCGCTGCTCAAGCAGCTCCTTCGCTACGTCATGAGCGACGAAGCCCGCCACGTCGCGTTCGGCGTGCTGTCGCTCCAGGAGTACTACGCGCAGCTGAGCGCACCCGAGATCCGTGAGCGCCAGGAGTTCGCGTTCGAGGCTGCGGTGCGCATGCGCGACCGGTTCCTCCAACAGGAGGTCTGGGAGCGGATGGGCGTCGACGTGAAGGGAGCGATCAAGGTCATGATGAGCGCCCCCGACCGCCCGATCTTCCAGTCGATGCTCTTCTCGAAGATCGTGCCCAACTGCAAGAAGCTCGGTCTGCTCGACGCGGCCGACGGCTGGCTGCGGGAGAAGTTCACCGAGCTCGGCGTGATCCAGTTCGAGGACGCGATGGACACCGGCGAGGAGTACGAGACCCTCGACGAGGTCGCCAAGGACCGCGCGGCCGCCGCGGTGTAGCGCACGCTCGGCAGCCTCGGCTCGACGCGAGGTCGGCCCGGGGCTGTGACTACTGAGGGTGAAGTGCGGCGAGTACCCTCGTCACGGTGAGCGCGACCGTCCGGATCGTCTTCTTGGGCGGGCTGGGGGAGATCGGGCGCAACTGCTTCTGCCTCGAGGTCGAGCGCCGGATCATCGTCGTTGACTGCGGCCTCATGTTCCCCGGGCAGGAGATGCCGGGCGTCGACCTGGTGCTCCCGGACTTCACGTACCTGCGGGCGAACGCCGACCGGGTCGACGGGATCGTCCTCACCCATGGGCACGAGGATCACGTGGGCGCGCTGCCGTACCTGTTGGCCGACGTCCCCGCGCCGGTGTACGGATCGGCGCTCTCGCTCGGGTTCGCGCGCAAGCGCATCGAGGAGGCGGGTGTGCTCGGTCAGACCGAGCTCATCCCCGTGCGCGACGGTGACGTGCGACAGATCGGCCCGGTCGAGTGCGAGTTCGTGCCGGTCACGCACTCGGTGCCACACGCGTTCGCGGTCGCGTACCGCACGCCAGTCGGCACGATCCTGCACACCGGCGACTTCAAGCTCGACCTCACTCCTGTCGACGGCCGCACCACCGACCTTCCTCGCCTCGGCCAGATCGGACGCGAAGGCGTGCGCCTGCTCATGTCGGACTCGACGAACGCCGAGCGGCCCGGGTTCACCGAGTCCGAGATCTCGGTGGGAGAGACGCTCAGCGACCTCTTTCGCGACTACCCGAACCAACGGTTTGTCGTGGCCTCGTTCGCGTCCCACCTGCACCGGGTGCAACAAGTCGCGCGCGCCGCGGTGAACGCCGGGCGGTACGTCGCCTTCCTCGGCCGATCGATGGTGCACAACGTGACGCTAGGCCGCGAGATGGGGCTGCTCGACGTTCCCATCGATCGCGTGATCGACATCGATGAGACGCCGCGCTTCGCCCCGGGCGAGGTGTGCGTGATCTGCACCGGCTCGCAGGGTGAGCCACTGAGCGCACTCGCACTCATGGCCGCGCACGAGCACAAGTACGTGAAGGTGAGCGAAGACGACGTCGTGGTGCTCTCGTCCCACGCCATCCCGGGGAACGAGGCCAACGTGTCTCGCGTGATCGACTCGCTGCACCGCGCCGGCGCCGAGGTGGTGCACGGCTCCAACGCGCACGTGCACGTGTCGGGGCATGCGTCACGTGAGGAGCTCAAGTTCATGCTCGATCTGGTGCGGCCGGAGTGGTTCGTGCCGGTGCACGGCGAGTACCGCCACATGGTCCACCACGCCCGGATCGCCGAGGAGGTCGGGGTGGCGTCCGATCGCATCCTCGTGTGCGAGGACGGTGACGTCGTCACGCTCGATGCGGCCACCGCCGAGGTCGAGCGGCGCGAGGTGCCCGCTGGCTATCAGTACGTCGACGGGATCGGCAGCGACGTGGAACAAGGTGTGCTGCGTGACCGCCGCAGCCTCGCGGCCGAAGGCTTCGTCGTGGTCATCGTGATGGTCGACGCCACGACCGGAGAGGTCGTGACCGGGCCTGAGATCGTCACCCGCGGATGGGTGTACGAGGCCGAGGCCAACGCGCTGCTCGAAGAGGCGCGGACGGTCGTGAAGAGCGCGCTCGTTCAGGCTGCGGGTGAGGGCGCGACCGACTTCGACAACCTCCGCCGGGTCACCCGGCGCGCGCTGGGGCGGCTCATCAGCGAGCGCACCCGGCGCCGCCCCGCGATCATCCCGGTGGTGATGGAGGTCTAGGCGCGCGGGTGGCGAACGTCTTGTAGACGAAGGAATCAGTGTCGACCACCACCGACGGGTCGCACGTTCCCGGCGGAAGGACCGAGTCACTGCCCGTCCAGGTCACCCCGTCATGCGACGTGAGGTGAACGACACCACGCTGCTCGCACACGTAGAGGTGGAGCGATCCGTCATCGCCGGTCGTGATCTCGGGCACGCCGCCCAGGACGGTCGCGACCTGCTCGAACTCGAGTCCGTCGTCGGACCGAGCGATGTACGACTCGGTGCCGTGGCTCACCGCGAGGTACCAGACCCCGTCGTGCACCGTGAGGGAGGGGTCGGTGAGGTCCGTGCCACGGAAGATCTCCCCGACCGACTCGAAGTGGATCCCGTCGGTCGAGTCCGCGATGCACATCACGTGGTCCTGCTCGGGGTCGGGCGGGCCGAAGCCGTTGAAGTACGCCAGGCGGATGGTGCCGTCGGGAAGGCGGATCACGTCGGGGTCGACCGCGCTCCCGCCCTTCACGCCGTCGATCACGACGGCGCGCCGATCGTGCAGCAGCCCCTCGCCGTCGAAGACGCCCCGGGCCATGATGTTCTTGGCTCCGTTCACGAAGTACACGGCGATGTCGCCATCTTCGAGCGTCACGGCATCGGGAACCGATGCGTGGTCGGCGAGCAACTGATCGCCCTGCACCACGCCGTCGGCCATCGTGCCGATCCGCACCTGGTGGTAGTAGGGCCCGTTCGGGTTGGCGACGATCTCACGGTCGTCGACGGGTTCGCCCGGCGTGCACCCGGCTTCCGCCGCTGGAGCCGGCACCGTCGACGCGACGACCGCGTTGCCGGTCACGATCGCGATCAGCAGTAGTCGAAGCGCGCGCCCCATGGCACCATGTTCCCCGTTCGATCCTGAAGGCTTCCTGTGGAAGGCTTACCACGTGATCCGCGACTGGTCGGGCTTCATCGGTGGGCGGGTGGCGCTCGTCACGGGTTCGGGAGCCGGCATCGGGCGGGCCATCGGCATCCAGATGGCGCGCGCCGGCGCCGAGGTCTGGATCAACGACGTCGACGAGGCACGCGCCGACACGGTGGTACGCGAGATCGAGGCCGACGGGGGCAAGGCGCAACTGGTGGTTGCCGACGTGTGCGATCCCGCCGCGGTGCGCGAGATGGCCGCCACCACCGGGCCGCTCGACATCATCGTGAACAACGCCGGCACCGGGGTCCGCGCCTTCGACTCCGGCGGCATCCCGCTCGTGCCCTTCGCCGAGAGTGACCCCGCCGACTGGGAGCCGGTGATGCGGGTGAACCTCACCGGTGTCCTGCACGTCACCCACGCCTACCTGCCCGACATGATCGAGCGGGGGTGGGGTCGGGTGCTGACGATCGTGTCCGATGCCGGGCGCAAGGGGGAGCGCCGCCAGGTCGTCTACGGCGCGGCGAAGGCCGCGGCGATGGGCTTCACCCGGGGCCTTGCCGCCGAGGTCGGGCGCCAGGGCATCACGGTCAACTGCATCGCACTCGGATCCATGCGCCATGGTGCGCTGGCCGCCGCAGTCGACGCGGACCCGGAGCTCGAGCGGAAGCTGACGGGCGCTTACCCGGTCGGTCGGCTCGGACGCGTCGACGATCCTGCGCCGCTCGCGGTCCTGCTCTGCAGCGACGCCGCCGAATGGATCACCGGCCAGGTGTATCCCGTCGACGGGGGTTACGCGCCCGCGCTTTGAGACCGGCGAGCTACGCGAACGGCGACTCGATGCGGACGCCGTCGATGATGCTGCCGGGATGCAGATCCTCGGTGACGAGACGGCTGGCGCCCGAGCGGCGCGCGGCCACGAGGATGAGCGCGTCCCAGAACGAGAGCCGATGTGCGTCCTCGACCTCGCTCGCGGCGATCACATCGTCGGGTTCCAGCCGTTGCACCGGCCAGGCGCTGTAGTTCTCGATCACGGCGCGGGCCAATGGCCGCGGCATCGGCGGGATCAGCTTCCGTGTCAGGTTCACGTACAGCTCTTGGAGCACCTGGGTGCTCAACGTGCCCGAACCGCTCGTCCAGAGATCGGCGACGACTGATCGTGCACGATCGTGCTTGATGCCTGCGTCGACATCGTGCGCGTACACGAGCACGTTGGTATCGACGAAGGTGAGCTCAGCGTTCATGGAGCTCGTCACGCGAGGGGAGAGGTCGACCTCCTCCATGGAACCCGGTTTCCAACAAGGCCAGGGCTCGGCGACGGGCGGCGTCGTAGCGCGCGTCGTCCGCGACCAGCGCCTCGAGCTGCTCGGCAACAAGGCGGCTCACTGAGGTCGAACGCTCCGCGGCCAGCATGCGGGCACGGCGCACGATCTCTTCGTCGAGCTGCACGGTGATGTTCCGGCGACCCATCGGGTGAACGTTACCACAGGATCTGTGGACCACAGAAACTGTGGTCAAGGGAGGAAGAAGAGCCGGTCCTGGATCGAGAGGTACGCGCCGGCGTTCGTCACCGAGAGGATGCCGGTGAGCGGTGCGCCGGTGCGGTCGATGCTGCTGGTGTAGGTCGTCACGGTTGTCGGCACCGCGCTGGCGTCGAGTCGCCCGATCGTCACCGTCGTCGCATCGAGCGAGGCGGCCTGGTACCACACACCGCTCGTGCCGACTGCGGCCGAGAGCAATCCATCGATCGGCACCGTCTGCGTCACCGCACCGGTCGACGCGTCGCGCCCGATGAGCGAAGACGATTCGAGGTCCTGTGCCCAGAGCGTTCCGTCGACGACACCCAGCAGCTGGTTGGGCCCGTCCGAGTCGATGGTGGCTGCGACTGCGTTCGTGGCATCGAAACGCAACAGGCGAGCACCGGCCAGGCTCTGCACCGCGACCCACGCCGAGTCCCCATCCGCGGCCAACCCGAGCAGCGACTCTTCGGGTGCGAGTGTGAGCACAGCTTCCGCGGTGGTCGCGTCGGCACGCACCCGGTAGATCTCAGCCGGCGCGTCGACGCTCGCCGCGCTCGCGGCCCACAGGTCGGTGGTGGTCGCGTCGGCTGCGGCAACG
>Ga0194128_10000191_pt1 | contig 114068 bp, 88 predicted proteins | sample TA2KigCa65mmetaG_FD_148650 | JGI IMG/M metagenome (GOLD analysis project Ga0194128, IMG submission 148650) | Freshwater microbial communities from Lake Tanganyika, Tanzania - TA2015037 Kigoma Deep Cast 65m | ecosystem: Environmental > Aquatic > Freshwater > Lake | place: Tanzania: Lake...
GCCACGACCATTGTAAAACTTGACCACGTTCCTGGACCGCCAGGTGAGATTGGTGACGATGAACCCCACACGTGGGAACAACTCGCCGACATGCCACTCGACCTTGGCCACCACGCGGCGCGACTGTGGCCATGACTTCGCCTGATACTGAAAGCTGTGGAAGAAGACCTTCGGCTTGTGCGAAGGGCGACCTACGGGGCGCGTCAGCAGGTGCTCGATTTCCCGCTCCAGCACGCCGTTAGCTTTGAGGCGAATGGCATAACGATAGCCCTCTTTCTCCAGCACGCGGTACAGCGCCGGATTGGCGAAGGCCGCGTCGCCGCGAAAGAACTTGGGGATGCTTAAGTCGCGATACCGCTTGATCACCGGCAGCAGCACCCGCCGCCAGAACTTGGCGCTGGCCTGATTGCCGCGACGGAGCATGACCCGTTCCAGATCGCCGAACTGGTTGAACAAGAACAGCGGATGGTAGCAAGTGCACTCGAAGTGGCCGTTGTAGGCCGTGCCCTGCTGCTTCCCATAGGTCTCGCTGACCGAGCTGTCCATATCGAGGATCAGTTGCTTGAGCGGCCTTCGCTCATGCACATTGTCGATCCAGCGGCCGGAGGCATTCATGAGCGCCGTGAGATTCTCCTTCGTGCTGAGAATGTCCGTCTCGAATCGGCCCACTTCGCTGGTCGAAGCCGCTTGCTTCTCCGGTAGTGCCGCCCTTCCGCCAACAATGTGTCGCATGGCAGGATCAAAGCACAATCGCTCCGCATCGTTCACGTCTTCATAGCCCGCCAGGCGGCTGTAGATCGACTGCCGCAATAGCGGCAGCAGGCCATGCTGCTTGTTCTGGCCGAGGCGAGCATCATGCAAGCCCGCCGCGCCCAGCACGGTCAAGCCGAGCGCCTCGTCGAGTTCGCGGTAGGCCACGAGCCCAGCGTCAGTGGTGACTTGACTCCCCAAGAACTTCAGCTTCAGGCGACCGTCAAAACGGACTCGCAAATCGTCAGTTTGGCAGTCACCCATTGGGTCCCCCTGTGGGCATGGCACGAATTGGCAGAACACCCCTGTTTTTCAGGAGCTTGGCGCAAATCGCGTGCCGGGGAGAAGAAAGTCATCTGGGGAATCCGGGTCAATAGGTTCTGGACCAACTCAACGTCCTTGTCCCGCCCGACAATGTTCACTCCCTTGCCGACACTCTTTGAAATCTGATTCATAGTTTTTCCTCGTCGCTTTGCCTTGAGGCGTGACAATTCGATTTTGGGAATGGCATGGCGAGCGCCGATTCCTGCGATGCGCCAAGGGCGGTAACTTCACACGCGCGAAACCGTATTGCCACTCAATCGGCGGACCAGTCGGCGCATTTCCAGGACGCTGAGCGTCGCGAGTACCCGATTTACCGGCAGCTGGCTGCGGCGGACGATTTCGTCGATGCTGGTCGCCGAAGCATCCACCACATTCAACACGGCTTGCTCCTGCAGGTTCAGCTGCAATTCGCCCGGGTTTCGCAGCACGCGGCCGTCGCCGGTCGGCACGCTGTGCGCCAACGGTCCGAGTTCCTCAAAGATGTCCTCGACCGACTCGACCAATTTCGCGCCGTCCCGAAGCAGTCGATGACAGCCGCGCGACATCCGGCTGTCCACGCGGCCGGGCACCGCAAAAACCTCGCGACCTTGCTCCATCGCATGCCGGGCGGAAATCAACGCGCCCGATCGTTCGGCCGCCTCCACCACGACCACGCCCAGCGACAGCCCAGTAATGATCCGATTCCGTTGGGGAAACATGCCGCTCATCGGCGGCATTCCCGGCGGCGATTCGCTGATCACGGCGCCGTGCTGGACAATCTGCCTCGCCAGTTCCTCATGCTCCCGGGGATAGAGATTGAGAAGGCCACTTCCCAATACGGCGATCGTGCGTCCCTGAGCCTCAAGAGCGGCCCGATGCGCGGCGGCGTCGATCCCACGCGCCAAACCACTGACGATGGTGATTCCGGCGCGCGCCAATCCAGCCGCCAGCTTTCCCGCTTGCGTCACCCCATACGGTGTCGCGTGGCGAGCCCCGACCACGGCAATTGCCAGCCGATCCCGTTCCTGCAGTTCCCCTTGCGCATACAGCACTCCCGGAGGATCCGGGATTTCCGCGAGCAGCGGAGGGTAGCGAGCGTCCGATTCCGTAATCACTTCGATCGCCGCCTCGCGACATTTCGCCAGTTCCGCCTCCGCGTCCTGCAGATTTCGGGCTTCGGCAATCGCCGATGCGAGTTTGGCGCCGATTCCCGACACCTGCCGCAACTCGGAAACCGATGCCTTCAGAACTTCTCGCGGCGAGCCGAACCGCTCGATCAGCGCTCGGTGCGCAATCGGACCAACGCCCGGTACCATCGACAGGCGCACCGTATCGACCAGCCTGTCGTGCGCCTCCGACATCGTCGTTACTCCCCACCCGCCAGGGCCTCGCGCACCCGAACGTCCTCCACCCCATCCACCAGTTCCACATGGCCAAGCCGCGAAGGAAGCACGAATCGCAATCGGCCATGCTCAACCTTCTTGTCGTGACGCATCGCCCCGATCAATTGCTCGTGATCCAGGGCGCGAGCGGTTGTCGGCAACCCGAAAACGCGCAGCAACGCGGTCTGGCGAGCGACCAAGGCGGAGTCGATTCGACCCATTCTCCGCGCCAATTCCGCGGCCATCGTCATGCCGATCGCCACCGCCTCACCATGCAGATACTGACCGAAACCGGCGACCGACTCGATCGCGTGGCAGAAAGTGTGGCCATAATTGAGCACCGCGCGCAACCCGGTCGTCTCCCTTTCGTCCTTTTCCACCACGTCCGCCTTCAATCGGCAACATCGGGCCACCAGCGACTGCAGCACCTGGCGATCTCGAACGCGGATCGCTTGCTGCTCGCGCTCCAGCCAGGCGAAAAAATCGGCATCCAGAATCACACCATATTTCACGACCTCGGCCAGCCCCGACCGGTACTCCCGCTCCGACAACGATGTCAAAGTGCGAAGATCGATCAGTACCCCCGCCGGCTGCCAGAACACTCCAATCATGTTCTTGGCGCCCGGCATGTTGATCCCCACCTTGCCGCCGACACTGCTGTCAACCTGGGACAATAACGTCGTCGGAACCTGCACGAATTCCAGACCGCGCGCAAACGTCGCGGCGACGAATCCGGCAAGATCGCCGGTCACGCCTCCACCCATCGCCAACAATACCGATTTCCGGTCCGTCCCGGCCGACAGAAGTTCACTCCAGAGCCGCTCCGCTTCCACCAGCGACTTGGCCCCCTCCCCCGAAGGCACCTCGTGCACCGAAACCCGAATGCCGCCTTCCCGGAGAGATTCGAGCAGCTCGGAGAACCAACTGCGAACGTTGACGTCCACCACCGCCGCGACGTGCGTCATGCGCAACCGAGCCGACAGGAACGGGACGCAATCACGCAGAAGATTCTCGCCAATCAAGATATCGTAGCCACGGGATTCAAGTTCCACGTGAACCGTTGTCGATTGCTGCATCCGACCAGCCCCCAAATTACGATCGCAAACCGGCTGTCCAGGATCGCCGGACACCCACGACTTGACCTGCCGTGTTTCGGGTGAGGGCGATTGTGTCAGCGGCAAGTTGCGGCGGCGAGCAGCGAGCAGCAAACGGCGAGCGGCGAGCAGCGAGCGTTGCGGAGCGTAATGACGGCGTCGGCGGGTCCCGCCGAAATTAACCCGCCCTTTCGACGTCCTGAGGCGTTACGGTTATCTGGCGGCAGAAACCGGAATGCACGCGTACATATTCTAATTGAGCACAATGCTTCGGATCGGCATGCAATGCCCTCTCCACCAAACTCCGCTTTTTATCGTCCAGCTCCGACAACTCCGCGGGCCAGATAGTTTTCGTCTCCATCACGAGCGCTTCGCGATAGGGATCAAATGGATCAGCCACCGTAACGTGCTCCTCAAAACAAAGCCATCCCCAAGCAACGGTAAGGGGCAGTATACTTTTGAGCGGCCACCAGGAAAATATGCCACCATGAAACGCAGCCTGTTGACAATCGGGACGATGCTCGGACTTGCCATAGCCCTGGCCGGCTACGCCGTCTGGTTTCATTACCAGCAGGGCCACCGCTGTCTGGCCCTCTGGGGCGCGGAAACAGCCAATCTGATCCGCCACGCCCCACGCGTCGAGCTGATCGTTTATCCCGATGATTTGCCCCAGCGGGAACCCCAATCGATCGATATCAGCGCCAAGTCAGGATTGGTCCACGCGCGCCACGCACTGATTACCGACAGCAGCTTCGACTGGACCGCAACGTCACCCGGGTCGACGGTCGATTTCCACCCGGATTTCGCGCTGGTATTTCGCGAGGCGGAAACACAGGTTGTTCTGGTTTTCGACAACAAGTCCACGCTCGTTGCCAGGCTGGAATCGATCCCCCCCATCGACCTGGAACCGATGACCGGCCAGCGGTCGAGCATCGAACAGGCCGCTGCCGATTCCCGGTCCCGGGCAGTATTGTCGGCCACCGCGCTGCAAGCGCTCCGTACGTTTCGTGATCGTTGCCGATCCCGCTAAAGTTGGCGGATTTGTTGAGCCGATCAGGACGAAACTGCAGCATAGTAGACCGACAACGCCGAGGCTTCTCCATGTCCTCCATTTCTCCCCGTTTACCGGCGGCCGACCTTCCTGGACTTCCGGAGACCTTGTACGCCAGTGAGGCGTTCGAGGAGTCGTTTGCACGCATGGAGTTTCTGGTTCAGAACCGCAAACGATGCGGGTTACTGGTCGGTGGCGGCGGAGTCGGTAAATCGACCCTGGCGGCGTACGCGGCGAGGACGTTTCGGCGCGGCGGCAGCGAAGTCGTGCAACTCGATCTGCAGGCGGCGACGGAAATCGATATTTTGACGCGGCTGTCGATCGATCGTCTGCCCCGCGGCACGCGCACGTTCGAATCGTTGCGATCGGCCCGCTTCCAGCTTTGGCGCCAAGTTGTCGATCGTTGCACCGAGTTGCGTTGTCAGGCGATCCCCCTGGTCATCCTCGCCGATCATGCCGATCGGGCTGACGATTCGAGTTGGAGTTTGTTGCAGCGAGTCGTCCACCTTCATGAGTCGACTCCAGGCATGCTGACGCTGATCCTGATTGCGGATCATGCCCGGGTTGAAAAACTGCCGCCGGCGCTGCTGGAGATCTGCGAGCTGAGGATCGAGCTGTTTGCATGGACGCTGGAAGACGTGGTTCGCTACCTGGAGCAGCGTTACGTCAACGCATCGGGCACCTGCCTTTTTCACGGCGACGCCGCGGTCCGGCTTTGGGAACTGGCGAACGGCAGTCCGCGCCGCATCGTCCAGTTAGCAGCGTTGGCGCAACTGGCGGCATGCGATCAGAAACAGGGCTGGATCGGTCGGGAGCTACTGGCCGAGACGTTCGACGAATTGTCGGTACCGGCCGCGCTGGTCTCCCATCGCTCGCATCGGTCGGTACTTCCGGCTGCCGCGTCCCGCCCCGCGGTCCCGAATCCGGCAGTTTCCAGCCCAGCCGTTTCCAATCCGGCGTCGCTTGGACAAGGCGACGGTGCCGGGGCTCTTCGCTGAGCGGCTTCTGAGATCGGCGGTTCGCCGGTGTCTTTTTCGTAGTACACGAAGCTATAATGTGCCGGCCTGCTTGCCTTGGACGCGCGAGTCCTGGTGAAGACAGGACCCACGACGTCGCGCGAAGCGACGCCAAAACGAACCGGAAACAAGGAGCACTCATTGTCTTCGCCTCGATCTGCAGCGACCCCGTCGTCGACTAACGTTTCGGGAAACAGCGGGATGCTCGGGGTGTCCGAGCGTCCCACGCGAGCCCGCTACATTCTGATGTTTTTTCTGGCGACGTTGGCCTTTCTGACTTACTTCGACCGGATCTGTATCACGAAGATGCAGGGCAAGATCTCCGCGTCCCTGGGAATGGACGAAGCCCAGATGGGGTTGATCATGGGTGCGTTCTGGCTGGCGTACGCACTGTTTGAGCTGCCAACCGGATGGATGGGCGACGTCCATGGCGCGCGGGTTACGCTGGCCCGGATCGTGGTAGCCTGGTCGCTGTTTACAGCACTCTCCGGATCGGCCACGGGATTTTTTTCGCTGTTTGTTTACCGATTCCTGTTCGGTGTGGGAGAGGCGGGGGCGTTTCCCAACATGGCGCGGATCCAGTCGCGCTGGCTGCCCGCCGATACGCGAGCACGATTTGGGGGCTTGCTCTGGATGTTCGCTCGGTGGGGTGGAGCCTTCTCGATTCCGTTGGCGGGGTTTCTGATGCGGTTTTACGATTCGTCGGCCTTCCGCGAGTCGCTAAGCGCGCTGCCCCTGCCGTCATCGATTGCTGGCAGCGAACCTTGGCGCTGGACGTTCTGGACTGCCGGATTGATGGGCGTGGCCTGGGTGGTCGCGTTCTACTTCTGGTTCCGCGACCATCCCTCGGAGAAGTCTTCCGTGAATCGCGCCGAGCTGGAATTAATCACGCGCGGCAATCCACCGGAGGTCCGCGGCCATTCGATGGAACGATCGATGTGGGGTTTGCTGTTCACCAATCGGAGTTTACTCGCGCTGGGCGTCCTGTACCTTTGCGGCAGTTTTGGCTGGTCGTTTTTCGCCAGCTGGATGCCCAAATATATCAGTGAGGTGGTGTTGTCAAAATCGGTCGCGTCCGACGGAGCGACGTCGACCTCCAAGGTGCCAGCGGTCGCGCCCAATTCGGGATCGCCCGCCGACGACCAAGCCGCAGCCGTCCGGGCCGAAATCAAATCGGAGTGGATGGCGGCGGCGCCCCATCTTTGCGGCGGAGTTACCTGTCTGCTTGGCGGAATACTCTGCAACGCCTGGGTAGCGAGAACCGGCAATCGCCGTTCGGGGCGGGCGATCTTTCCGGTCACGGGTTATATCGTGGCGGCGGGCGCGATGTTCTGCGTTCCGCTGGTGGAATCACCGGCGCAGGCGACGATCCTGATCTGTATTGCGGAAGCGGCCCACGACTTCGGCCAGGGGGCGAATTGGGCGTCGATCGTTGATATTGGTGGCAAGTACGCGGGAGTGGCTGCCGGCATGATCAATACGATCGGGAATATGGGTAACGCCTTCCAACCCTATATCGGGTCACGGATCAAGGAAGCGTATGGATGGAATACGGTGTTTATGGTCTACAGCATTGCGTTCCTGCTGGCGGCGTCGATGTGGATCATCATCGATCCGCGCAAGACCTTTTACGGCGACCCGGTCGAACTGAAGAGCTGAGGCGGAACGGCTGCGAAGATCGATTGAAGAGAGACCGCTGTACCAACTACGATAGTGTCTTATGTTATCGCTGCGTTGCACAAGTCCGCGCCTTTGTGATCGAATCTCGCGCCGCGAGATGTTGCGCGTCGGTGGCCTTGGCGCGCTGGGGCTCTCCTTGCCGCAGCTGCTGGCGGCGCGCGATGCGCAGGCCGCCAGCCGCGTTGCCGGTGTCGTCCGGCCGAGCGGCGGAAAGGCCCGCTCGTGCATCGTGCTGTTCCTGATGGGAGGGCCTCCGCAGCATTCCACCTGGGATCCGAAGCCTGAAGCACCGGCCGAAGTCAAAGGCGAGATTGGATCGATCGCCACGAAGGTCGCCGGACTTCAGGTGGGGGAACTGATGCCAGGACTGGCCGCGAACGCTCACCGACTCGCGGTGCTGCGGGCTGTTTCCACGCGCGATAATGCCCACTCGTCCAGCGGCTACTATATGCTGACCGGGCACCCGCACCTGCCGATGAATGCCGAGAATGCGAATCCAGGCGCCCCGAACAACTGGCCCTACCTGGGTGCCGTCGTACAACAACTGACCGAGAATCCCGGGAATCTGCCCAGCTGCGTTCGGCTGCCGATGCATATCTTCAACACCGACGGCTCGATCTGGCCCGGACAGGACGGCGGATTTCTTGCGCGGTCGTCCAATCCATGGCTGTTCCGCTGCGAACCGGCGTCGGCCAACTACCGCATTCCCGAATTCAGCCTGCCCGTCGAAGTGCCCGCGGACCGGCTGACCGGCCGCCATGCGTTGCTGCGGCAATTCAATCGGCAACTTGACGCCGCCCAGAGACTCGGGGCCCTCGAAAACTACGATGGCATCACGCAGCGCGCCTTCGACCTTTTGAGCTCTCCGCAGGCGCGACAGGCCTTTCATATCGAGCTGGAATCTGCGGAAACGCGAGAACGGTATGGCCATTCGCAGTTTGGTCAAAGTTGTTTGTTGGCTCGGCGGCTCATCGAAGCCGGTGTGCATCTGGTCCATGTGAACTGGTTCCGCGGGCCGGACGAACCGAGCGACGCACCATGCTGGGACTCGCACGCCCGGGAAACGAAGCGGTTGAAGGAAGTGCTGATCCCACCTTGGGACCGGGCATTTTCGGCGCTGCTGGAAGACCTGGCCGAACGCAGTATGCTCGACGAGACCCTGGTGGTCTGCATGGCGGAGTTCGGTCGCACGCCGCGTTTCAACGGCAACGCCGGACGCGACCATTGGGGGCCGGTTTTTTCCATTGCGTTGGGGGGCGGCGGCGTCCAGGGTGGTATCGTCCACGGCGCGTCCGACCGCCTGGGAGCTTATCCAAAAGACGGCCTGGTGCGCCCCGAGGATATCACCGCAACGATCTTTCATTGCTTGGGGTACAGCGCCGATTCGACCTTGCGCGACCCGCAAGGTCGGGATTTCGCCGTAAGCCACGGCGATATACTTCACGCCATTCTGTGAATCGCCTGCCCGCAGATTCTACGGGCAGCGTCCAAGCTGCCGGCAGTTGCGGCGAATCACCGTAAGTCCGGCCGCGATTACCGTTGCTATGGTCGGGACGCCGTATTGGAGTACAATAGGCCGGCCCTTCATCGCGGATGCTCGTTACAACGCTGGAAAGAGACCTATGAAAGAACCGTCGACAGCTTCCAAGGACGAACAGGAGATCGTCATCGATTTACGGTCTCCCGGCGTCGCGGCTGTGCTCGCATGGCTGATCCCTGGCGCGGGGCACTTCTACCAACGGCGGTTTGGCAAGGGAATCCTGTTCTTTTGCTGCATCCTCGGCATCTACTTCTTTGGATTGACTTTGGGAGACGGCAAAGTCGTCTACGCGTCGTTCCGCACCAACGACATCCGCTGGCAGTATGTCTGCCAGTTGCCTGTCGGCCTTCCCGCCGTTCCCGCCCTGATCCAGAGCCAACGTGTGATTCGCGAGCAAAAACCGCCGCTGTGGAAAGGCTGGATGGCGCCTCCGCAGCATGTGAATCCGAACTTCGACGATCAGCTTTCCCAGTGGCACTTGAATCTGAAATGGAAATTCGAGTTGGCCACGCTCTATACGATGATCGCCGGCTTGCTGAATGTGCTGGCGATCTACGATGCTTTTGCGGGGCCGATGATCCTATTGCCCGACAGCAAGGAGCGGGAGCCGGCAGGCTCCGAATCGGGAAAACAGCCTGACGACAGTTGAGGTCGAAGTCAGGATTTTGGGAACCGACGGGAACGTCAAGTCGCAAAAGGGTCCTTTCGATGGAAATGCTGGCGGTCGCGATTACGAAAAATCAACTCTGGCATCTCTTGCCCCTGGTCGTAGCCGTGAGCCTTGTCTATGGCGCAACCCGGCATGAGTACGTCGTTCCGATTCTCGTCAATGCGTTCCGATTTGGCCTATGGATGCTGGGATTCGTCGCGGTCCTGTTCGTCGTATTACTCTGGGTCTCGCGCAGCCTCTAGTGCTTTGTCGAAGTCAGGCGAAGATCTCGCGAACAACGTTACCGTGCACATCGGTCAGTCGGAAGTCACGGCCCGCATGGCGATACGTGAGACGTTCGTGGTCGATTCCCAGCGCGTACAACAGCGTGGCGTGAAGGTCGTGCATATGCACGGGGTTCTCGACCGGGCGGTAGCCAAAGTCGTCGGTCGCACCGTACGTCAAGCCTCCGCGGACACCGCCTCCCGCCATCCAGACCGAAAAGGCCTGGGGGTGGTGGTTCCGTCCGTCACCGTTTTCGACCATCGGCGTCCGTCCGAACTCGGCGCCCCACAATACGAGGGTATCTTCGAGCAAGCCGCGCTGGGCGAGATCGGAGATTAATCCGGCGATCGGCCGATCGACCTTCGCCGCTTCGGCGATGCTTCCTTGCTGGACCTTCTGGTGGTGATCCCAGGTGTAGTTGGTTGAAACCTGGATATACCTTACGCCCTGTTCGGCGAACTTCCGCGCCAGCAGGCACTGCCGTCCGAAATTGTCGGTGGGCTCGCTGCCGATCCCGTAGAGTTCCAAGGTCGATCGGGACTCGTCTTGAATGCCCATGATCGCCGGCATGGTCGACTGCATGCGAAACGCCAGTTCATAATTCGCGATCAAACTCTCGATCTGCGGGTCGATTCCGCTGGACTTGGAGTGACGGCGGTTGAGCGACTGTACGAAGTCGAGCTGGTCGCGCTGCTGGGATGCCGAAAGTCGCGCATTGCCGAGATTGGAAACGGCGGCCTGGGCGATCGGCGTTTCCGCCGATCCGATGGCCATCGCCTGATGCATGGCGGGCAAGAACGCACTGCCGTAGTTCTGCACTCCGCCATGTCCGCGGGGCGGTGAAATGGTCATGAATGCCGGCAGGCAGTCGTTTTCGCTTCCCAGTCCGTAGCTGACCCAGGCTCCGACGCTCGGCCGTACCAGGTTCGCCTGACCCGTATGCAGCCGCAACAGCGCCTCGCCGTGGGCGCTTCCCTCGGTATGCAGCGAACGAACAACGCAGAGCCGGTCGGCATGCTGTGACAGATGCGGGAATAACTCGCTGATCCAGACGCCGCCCTCACCATGTCGGTCGAAGCGGAACGGTGATCCGAGCAGTTCCCCCAACTGCTCGCGATCGCTTCCGACGTCTTTCCCGGAGAGCTGTTTACCGGCGTCGAGGTTCAGCCGCGGTTTCGGATCAAATAGGTCGACATGACTAGGGCCGCCCCACATGAACAGGAATAAAATCCGCTTGGCGCGGGGCGCGAAGTGCGGCGCGGCGAATCGTGCGGTATTTGGGCCGGGCGCCCCGGCATGAGGCGGCTGCTCCGCGCGCGTTCGTTCGCCCGCCAGAGCCGCAAGGGCAAGCTGGCCGAATCCGCAGGCGGTCGCCCGCAACGCATCGCGCCGCGTCCAGGTCGCTTGGAAATTGTTGCACGGCATCGATCAATCCAGTAGCTGAAAGCGACCTGAAGCAAACAATGCCTGGCACGCCAACGCCCAGGCCCGCAGCCGACGCTCCTGGTCGTCACCCGTACCAGTATCGGCGAGTCGCGCCACGAACGCCAGCAGTTCCTGCCGTTCCGGGCCGGCGTTCGGCATATTCAGCAGGGAGGCGAGCAGAAATTCGGCCCGATCTTCGTCGTTCCTATATTGATCGATCACCAGGATTCTTCGCGCCGTGGCCTCGGCGACCGCCAGGACGGAAGGGTCATTCATGAGGAAAAGCGCCTGCGGGGCCACGACCGTTTTTGGCCGCATGCCGGTCGCACAATGCGGATTCGCGAAGTCGAAGGCCTCGAAGATCTCCGGCAGGTCGTTGCGAATCACCGGCAGATAGACGGCACGGCAATGGAAATCGGTGCGACGGCGGTTCTTATTGTCTCCCACCGCCGTCGCCTGGTCCCCCAGATAGGCGACGGTGGAGTCGACGCGCGCCAGGTCGAGTTCCCCGGCCGCGAACCAAATCGCGTCCCGGAGCGATTCCGGGTCGAGTCGCCGTCGATCGGCCTTCCAATACCAACGGTTGTCGGGATCGATCGACCGCCCGGACTGCGGATCCCCGCTGGAACTGCTCATTGCCGCCGTTCGGCTGAGGACCAGACGCCGGACCTGCATCTTCATTGACCATTGCCCATCGATCAATTTGGCCGCCATGACGTCGAGCAACTCAGGGTGACTGGGAGCTTCGCCCGTACGTCCGAAATTGTCGACGGTGCGGACTAGTCCTTGCCCGAACAGGTGGTACCAGATTCGATTCGCCAACACGCGTGCCGACAATCGGCCGGCCCCCGCTTGCACGTCGGTCAACCAGCAAGCGAGTTGCAGACGTCCGCTTTGCCCTTCCGGAATCGCTGCCGGGCTGTCCGCAACGACGCGCAGGAAACCGCGTGGGACAACGTCGCCAGTCCGATCGAACTGCCCCGACAACCGGACCGCCTCGTCGGCCGGCTTCTCCTCGTCGCACGGGATCATCCCGCGAGGTGGAATGGCGGGCGGCGAGGCGATTTCCGCGCGAATCCGCTCCAGCAACTCCTTCTGCGATGCGACGCGTTGGTCCTTCGAGCGGCCGCGATCCGCGGCGTCGGCGCTGACCGCATCCGCGTGCTTCGCCGCCAGGTCGGTGAATCCGGATTCGTCGTCTTTCTCGAGCAGTTCCAACGCCGACTTCGCCTGCTTTTCGCGTTCCTTGCGCCGAGGCTGTTCGCGCCAAAAAGTCTCGTAGGCGGAATTTTGCTGATCGCCTTCCTCTCCGATTCCGACCAGTCGTTCCATCATCCGCTGCTCGCCTAACATATACCGCGTCATCATCACCTGGGTGGAGGTGAAGATTCCCGCCATCGCGTAGTAATCGGTCGTGGGGATCGGGTCGAACTTGTGGTCGTGGCAACGGGCGCAACCGAGCGTCTGCCCAAGAATGACGCGACCGATCGTATCAAGCTGTTCGTCGGCGACGTCCATACGACGTTGTCGCGGATCGTTGCCCAACAGAACTTTCGGGCCGATGACCAGGAATCCGGCCGCGATTCGCTGACGGTCGCGCTGCTCCGTTGACGCGAACGGAAGCAGATCGCCCGCGATCTGTTCCGTGACGAACCGGTCAAACGGCAGGTCCGCATTCAACGCGTCGATGACCCAATTGCGGTAACGCCAAGCCTCACGAAACAGGAAGTTCTCATCGAGCCCATTGGAGTCGGCGTAGCGCGCGAGATCGAACCAGTGCCGGCCCCAGCGCTCGCCGAATCGAGGGGAGGCCAACAGCGGATCGGTATGGCGTTCGAGAGCATCCGGCAGCGGGTCATTTTCGTAGTCGAAGTAATCGTCGAGTACCGGCGGCAGACCGGAAAGCTGGAAATGCAGGCGACGCAGAATCGTCCTGCGATCGGCGTCCGGCGCCGGACGCAACCCGACCGACTCCAGCTGCGCCAGAATGAACGCATCGTCCACGGATCGTGGCCATTCCGCTAGCGCGAATTGCATCGGCGTGGCGTCGCGGCGTAGCGGCGAAAAGGCCCAGTGGCCGCGTCCGAGCACCGGGTCGGCCGGATCGTCCGTTCCCGCAGCCGCGTGGCTCATCATGCTGGCAAGGACGGCCAGCATGGCGCGGAAAATCGGTTGGAATCGAACGATCGACATGCCCCAATCGTAGTCGGTACGTTGCGGGATTGTACAGACTCTCGAGATGAGGGTAGTGTGCAGAATTAGGACACTACCGAGATGAGGCGTCGCTAGAACGGCGTTTCGGGCGAAAGCTCGAAACAATTTTCGAGCTACGTGCTAGCACACTTCCGGCATCGGCGGAGCGACAATCGATCTTGGGGGCTACGGCCGCTGTTTGCTATAATCCGACGCGGAGTTGTTCTCGGATTCCAGGTCCAAGGTGGGCAGGCTATGAATAGTCGCTGGGTTGGTCGGACGGTACGGACCGGTTGGGTGTTACCGCTCGGAGTGATTCTGGCCGGATTGCAAACGACGGCCTGGGCCCAGGCGACGCGGCCGCCAGGCAACTCAGCGGGAAATCCGGCCGCCAGAAATTCCAATACTGCGCCCGCGACGGGCAAGCAGAAGGGGAACGCTCCGGCCAATGGTCCCGCGGCGGGAACGGCGCCGTCCAAAGGTGGAACCAGCAACGGGGCCCGCAAATCGGCGGACAACTCGACAGGCCCCAAGAGCGGTGCGGCTACTTCGGGCGGGAAAGGGGCCGCTGACGGTGCGAGATCGGCCGATGCGCCCAAAGGTGTCGACGCGCGCCCGCGACAGCCCAAGTGGTTCCCTTTGGCTGCGGACGAGCAAGCGTACGTTGACGACGTGTTGAAGGTCTGGGAACAACAGAGCAGCAAGATCCAGCATTTCCGCTGCAGCTTTGTCCGATTCCGCTATGACCCGGCGTTTGGACCGTACGAGACCGCCGCCGATGGGCGTAACGGCAAGCTGCATCCGGCCGAACTGCATCGCGGCGTGATCTACTATCAGTCGCCTAACAAAGGGATGATCCGCGTCGACAAGGTCGAGAAGAACAACCTTCAGGCGGGCAGCAGCAGTGACCGCTGGGAGCCGATGAACGCGGCGGGCGAATACTGGATGTGCAACGGGAAGGCCCTGTTCTTCTTGAATCATGCCGACAAGACGCTCGTCGAGAGCCCGATTCCGGCGGGGATGCAGGGCAAAGACATCGTCAACAGTCCGTTGCCATTCGTATTCGGTGCCCGCGCCGGCCAAGTCAAAGATCGATTCTGGATCCGCCCGCTGGCCGCGGAAACCGACAACGAAGCACGCCTGGAATTCGTCCCCAGGACGAGCGCGGATGCGCCGAACTACAAGCGTGTGCAGGTGATCTTGGAAGAACAAAACAAAGAAGTCACGCCGAAGGGGCTTTGGATCCAGAACCACGATGACACCGAGGACAGTTACCTGCTCGAGGATCGTGAGAAGAACTGGAACATGGTGCTCGACAAATTGAAGAACCCGTTTCAGGCGGCATTCGACCAGCCGGTGGTGCCAAAGGGCTACAAGAAGGTCACGGAGCGTGACGAGCCGGCGGCGCCTCCTTCCCAGGCGCAGCGCGGCGCTGGTCCGGTGCAGCGCAAGTAGTCGCGGGGCGTTAATTCGCGCCGCGAGTCGCCGCTTCCATGATCCGTTGTTCGGTCGCTTCCGAGCGGGGAAATTCGGCCGTCATTCGGCCTTCGCTGAGCACCAGGATTCGATCGCTGACGGTCAGCAATTCTGGCAGTTCGCTGCTGGTCAGAATAATCGCAATCCCCTGGCGGCAGAGCCGGTCCATCAGTCGATAGAGCTCCGCCTTGGCGCCGACATCGACTCCGCGTGTGGGATCATCCAGCAGCAGCACGCGCGGATTGGTCAATAGCCAGCGGCCGAGGATGCACTTCTGCTGGTTCCCCCCACTGAGACTCGTGATCGGCGATTCCGGGGACGCGGTCTTCACCGCCAGCTGTTCGAGCATTCTGGCGGTCATCGATCGTTCCTTGCCGCCGCGTACGACTCCCCACCGGGTGGCATCCCGCAGGGTGCAGATGGAGATATTTTCGCGGACGCTGAGTTGGGAGAACAATCCCAGCCTTTTGCGGTCTTCCGTGACCATCGCCACGCCGGCCCGGCAGGCCTGCGCCGGGTGCGTAAACAGGGCGGGTACTCCCCCCAATCGGATTTCTCCGCTGGGTAATTCCGTTCCGGCGCCGAACAGGGATTCCAGCAACTCGGTGCGTCCCGCGCCCATCAAGCCGGCAATTCCCAGGATCTCGCCGCGGCGCAGCTGGAACGTGATCTCTTTCAGTCGCCAGCCGCGCGCGTGACCCGGCCAGGCCAGCGACAAATTCCGCACTTCCAGCACCGGTTCGCCAGGCACGCGAACTCCGCCCAGATCGACCGATTCGATCTCGCGGCCGACCATGCGGTGCGTGACCTCCTTGGGCGAGGTCGCGGACCGATCGAGCGTCGCGACTAGCTGTCCATCGCGAAGAACAGTAATGCGATCGGAAAGCCGAAATACCTCGTCCATCTTGTGGGAAATGTACAGGATCGTAACGCCGCGATCACGGAGTCGCTGGATGACCCGGTAGAGCCGCTCGACTTCCGACTCGGTCAAAGCACTGGTTGGCTCGTCCATGATCAGGATTTCGGTCTTCAGCGACAGCGCTTTGGCGATTTCCACCAGCTGCTGGTCGCCGACGCGCAGGGTACCGGCCATCTGGCGCGGTGAAACATCGCATTCCAGTTCCGCCAGCAGTTCCGCGGCCGCCTGTTCCATGGCGCGGTCGTTGAGCAATCCAATCGCGGTGCGCATTTCCCGGCCCAAGTAGATATTGGCCGCGGCGGAGAGCTGATCGACGATGTTCAGCTCCTGGTGAATGATGCTGATCCCGGCCTGCTCGGCCGCCCGTGTTCCTTGAAATCGGATCGGCGCGCCGCGCAGCAACAGCTCACCGTCGAAATCGGTAATCACGCCGGAGAGTATTTTCATCAGCGTGCTTTTTCCGGCTCCGTTTTCGCCGCAGATCGAGTGCAGTTCGCCGCGGCGCACGTCCAGTGTCACATCTTTCAGCGCGACGACGCCGGGAAACTGCTTGGTGACCTGGCGGATCGAAATGATCGGCAGCTCGTCCATCACGGTCGGCTTCCTCCGCGCCGGAAATGCTCCCAGATCTTAACGCCGGTGAGTGCGACCGTGACGGTTGCGCCCAGCATCACTGCCCAAGTCATTCCAGCGAGCTGCGAGACAAGCACTGTCGTCAGCAAGCCGAGATTGGCGATCGTCACGATTCCCAGGGCGCCGGGGAAAGCCTCGCGGCCGGTTCGCAGCGCCTGGCGTACCTGGGAAAAGGCCACCGCCACCACGACCACCACCCCCACGATCAGACCTTCGTAGACGTCCGCGCCGGTCTTGATCACTTTGGCGATTCCGTCGATGACGGCGCGCAAAAAAAGCGCGCCCAGGATCGTACCGGGTACGGTACCGACGCCGCCCTGCAGGCTCACTCCACCCACCACCGCCGCCGCGATCGCATTCAGTTCGTAACCACGGCCCAGCGTCTGAGGGTCAGCGACCGCTTGATCCCCGATATAGAGGATTCCGGCGATCGTCGAAGTCAATGAACCGATACAGTACGCCAGCCATTTGACGCGATCGGTCTGCACGCCGCTCAGTCGAGCGGCCTGTTCGTTGCCGCCTAACGCGTAGATGTGGCGTCCGACGACCGTTTGCCGCAGCAGAAACCAGGTGGCAATCGCCAGCACCAGAAAAATGCTCGCGGGAATCCAGACCGTCGTGCCGAGATAGCGGAAGTTTTCGTCATAGATCTGAATCTGCGTGCTTTTGCCCCCGAGCTTCGCTTGCGTGACATTTTCGCAGATCACTCGCCCCAGGCTGCGCAGCCCGACCAGCGTCGCCAGCGTCGCCACAAACGGCGGCAGGCGTATGATCGTAATCAACCAGGCGTGCATCGATCCCACCAGCAGCCCCACGAGGATGGTGCCTGCGATGCAGACCGCGATGATCCCGACCGAAAGCGTGGTCTCGCCTTTCATCGCGTCGGGGGCGATCAACGTCATGAACGTGGCACAGATCGTGCCGCTGAACGCGATCATCGAGCCGGCCGAGAGGTCGATTCCCCCCGAAATGATCACCAGCGCCGCGCCCAAGGCGAAGATTCCGAGCAGGCTGGTCTGCCGGATGATCTCGATCAGACTGTCGGTCGGATTCTGCAGGTAGTTATGATTCGAGTCCAGCAATGCCGTCAACGTCGCGACGACCAGAATCGCCGCGACAAGGATCAACTCGTTAAGTCGGAATGGCAGCATGGCGTCGTACGAGGAGCAGCCGGGTCAACCGGCAGGTTCAGGAACCCTTGAGGTCGTACTTCGCTAACCAGTCCTTGAAGCTCTTCAATGACAGGAACTGCACATTCGATTCGAACATTTCCTGTTTCAAGGCCGAGCCGCTGTCGGGAACCACGACTTTCAAGCCGGTGTCGTACAAGTCTCCGTCGGGCTTACCGTCGTTGGGAAACATCGCTTTGATCACCGCCTTGTCGTCCTGCACCATGGCTTTCAGCAGGCGCACCGCCTGGTACCCCATATCGTACGGATTCTGAACGACCATGGCGTCGATCTGCCCTTCACCCATCTGCTTGATGGCGATCGGTTCCGCGTCGAAAGTCACCACGACGGTCGCCTTTGCCGGATTTTTCCGTAGACCTTTTTCCTTGCAGACGTCGACAATCGCGGGCGCATTGTACGACCAGATTCCGACTAGCGCTACCAGGTCCTTGTGATTGGTGATCGCATTCCGGACATTCTCGCGAGCCTTGGTCCGGTCGAGATCGTCGCCCATGCGATCGGCGTCCTTGAACGACGACCCGGCCGCTTTGGCGAAGCCATCCATTCGCTCGCGGGCATTGTGGGAACCGGTGCGACCGACAAATTGGACGTAGGAACCTTTGCTGAAACCGCGTGATTCCAGCACCCCTTTGCCGGCAACCCCTAACGCGATCCCGCCTTTGAGGTTATCCGTGCCGATGTAATAGGGTCGCGCGTCACGGAATCGTTCGCGATTCACGTCGGCGTCGACGCAGATCACGTGGACGCCTTTCTTTCGCAGCTTCCGCATTTCTTCCACCACCGCCGCGTTGTCGGCATCCAGCGCGGAAACAGCGATGCCGACAATGTCATTCTGGCTGGCGAATTGACGCAACTTGTCGATCTGCCCCCGCGGCGTGCCGTCGTTGACTTCCATCACCGCCTTCAAGCCGGTCTCCGACAGTTTGAATTCCTTTTCACCCGCCTGTAGTCCAAATCGGCAAGCGTCCCAGAAAGGAGAATTGCCGTTCGTAAGAAGAATGATCCGTTTCTCGGCCGCATCCAGCGAAACCGACCCGGACGCCACAAGGAGCAGCATCAGGCTCAAGATGCGGATCGCCCCGAACCCGATATTCGCAACCGATCGTCTCATGATTCCCGCCTTCTTAACAAAATGGACGAGTCAACAGGGGACCCAGCGAGGGGTCCCCGCAAGGGATCGTTTCAAGTGGTCTTCGAACTTGGACGCGAGGGCGCCTGTTTGGTCGGTTCGGGTCCCTGGCAACCGTTCAACGTTGTGAATCCGAACAGGCCGAGCAGCAGCAACGCGATCATCTTTCGCAGCGACATAGTTTTCCCTCGTGAAATTAGCGTTGTAAAACCGAAAATTCTAGTTTCTGATTGGCGCCGCAGCAAGATACGCATGAGGAATGTAAATAGTCGGGTGCCGGCCGGCCGATCTAATCTCATAGCCGCGAATCACCCCGTCCTTTTCCCACAGGCGTTCCAACCTGCTGTGTCGCGGCGGCAAAGTCACCCTAAACCCCGCTGGCGCCCCGCGGCCCTCGACTCCAACTCAGCGGTTCGCGTCACACGGCGCCGATAAAGTTGTCCTTCCGCTCGACCGGCACCACGATCGCCGTCGGTTCAAACGCCATGACCACGCTCCCCCCCACGTATTCCAGTCTTTACCGTAGCCCGAGGACGGAACCAGAAGTCAGTCGATCGTCGTCGCCCATTCTGGGCCCCCCGGTCGCTGCGCGCACCGTGGCGGCGGTGGATCCACCGCGAGAGTCGCGGTTGGGAAACTGGTGGCTCGGTCCGGTTGCCGGCACGGGCAGTTGGAGCACAGTCTATCGCGCGCGTCCTTTGTCCGCTGCGTCGACGGCCCCCTGCGACTACGCGATCAAGGTGCTGCATCCTCATTACGAGACAGACGGCGTCGCCTTGGCAATGCTCGCGTCGGAGGCCCGATTTGTCCGTTCGGTAAATCACTCCCGTGTCGTGCCGGTACTGGCGTCGCAGCTCTCACGTCCGCCCTACTACCTCGTCATGCCGTATATCCGAGGACGGACCCTGCGCGTGCTCATCGACCGGGTAGGACGCCTGGCGGTACCCAAAGCGATCTGGATTGCCCGGCAAGCATTGGAAGGGCTGGCGGCGATTCATGCTGCCGGGTGGATTCATGGTGACGTCAAACCGGCGAATCTGTTGATTCAGCCCACCGGCGGGCTGAGTCTGTTCGATTTTGGCTTGGCTCGGACGATCGACGCTGAGGAAACAGCGCCCGCCGGTGTTTCGCTGCTTTGCGGCACGCCGGGCTATGCCGCGCCGGAGCTCCATTTTGATTCCTGTCCGAGCACCCCTGCCTCGGACGTGTACGGATTGGGAATTACTCTCTTCGAGATGCTGGTTGGGAAACGCCCATTTGAAGAAACGACCGAGCTCGAACTGGCCGCCGCTCATCTGCGAAAGCCGCCGCCCGATCTGCAGTCGCTTGTCCCCACGCTTCCGATCCGTCTGAAATGGCTGATCCAGGAGATGATCGCCAAGCAGCCCGACGATCGGCCGTCAACGACGGTCGTGCTGCGGCGCATGGTGGAGCTCGAAATCGCCTCACTCGCCGACTACGATCGAAACTGATCGGGTGGCCGTTCCAGCATGGTTGCCGAGCCGTGCCGTGGGGATTAACTTGGAGTTGCTGAACTTCCAGTTGACATTCCCGCCAGAGTTCACTGCTGGAGCGCGACGATGATCCGCAGATCCGATCGGGGTTTTCCTGCCTGCCGTCTTTCCCTGTTTCCCGCGGCGCGTGCCTGCGTTTTCTTGATGCTGGCGAGTTCCTCTGCCGTATTCGCGGCGGACGGCGCCGATCCTGTGCCGGATCGCGTGGAATTTAATCGCGACATCCGTTCGATCCTGGCGGAAAACTGCTTTGCCTGCCACGGCCCGGACGGCAATAAACGGCAGGCGGACCTGCGATTGGACCTGGAGTCGAGCGCGCGAGCGAGCCGTGATAACGGTGCGGCGGTTGTGCCAGGCGATGCCGAATCGAGTTTATTGCTGAAGCGAATCCTGTCGGACAACGAATTTGAACGCATGCCGCCGCCGGCGACCGGCAAATCGCTGACCGCGCGGCAGACCGAATTGCTGCGTCGCTGGATCGCGCAGGGCGCTGCCTGGGAGCAACACTGGTCGTTCATCGCTCCGCGACGATACGATCCGCCGGCGGTCCGCGACGATACCTGGGTTCAGACTCCGATCGACCGGTTTGTGCTTGCCAAACTGGAGTCGATGCAATGGACGCCTGCCCGCGAAGCCGACCGACGTACGCTTGCCCGCCGACTGTACTTTGATTTGATCGGCCTGCCTCCCGCTCCAGAGCAGGTGGACGCCTTTTTGGCCGACACCACTCCCACAGCCTACGAACAGTTTGTGGACAGTCTGCTTCGTTCCGAGCATTTCGGCGAGCGGTTGGCCAGCTATTGGCTCGACCTGGTTCGCTACGCCGACACCGCGGGATACCACAGCGACAACCACCGCGACCTGTTTCTTTACCGCGACTACGTGATCCAGGCATTCAACAACGACAAGCCGTTTGATCAATTCTGTCGTGAGCAACTGGCGGGCGACCTGATCCCGAATGCGACGAACGAGCAGCGAATCGCTTCCGGATTCAATCGCCTGCTGCAGACGACGGAGGAAGGGGGCGCGCAGCCGAAGGAGTATACAGCCAAGTACGCGGCGGATCGCGTGCGCAATACGAGCGTGATTTTTCTTGGGCTGACCATGGGCTGCTGCGAATGCCACAATCACAAATATGACCCGCTGACCGCGCGCGATTTCTACTCCATGCAGGCATTTTTTGCCGACGTGACCGAAACGCCTGTGGGCCGGCAGGCGCAGACCCCGATTCCGTTGCCGCAGCAGGAAAAGCAGCTCGCCGAACTCGACGAACAGCTCGCCAGGCAGCGTAGCGACCTTTATCGGCCCACCGACGAGCTCCGCGTGGCCCAGGATGAATGGGACGCGGCCCAGCGAACGGCGATCGAGCAGGGCCGTTCGCACTGGCGGGTCGTGAAAGCCGAATCGGTGTCGTCCAGTGGCGGCGTGCAGTTCCAAGCCCTCGACGATCTGTCGTTGCTGGCTGCCGAAGCCAATCCCGACAAGGATGTTTACACCGTCGTGCTTCGGCCCGGCGCGGGAACCGTTACCGGAATTCGTCTGGAAGCACTGAAGCACGATTCGTTTCCGAACAACGGACTGTCACGCGCTAATGGAAATTTTGTTCTTACGGCAGTGGAACTGGAGTCGAAATTGGCCAACGCTGAAAAGCCCGAGCCGGTCAAGATCGTCAGTGCCGCGGCCGATTTCTCGCAGGATTCGTTTCCCGTTGCACACGCGATCGATGGCAAAGCGGATACCGGCTGGGCGGTCAACGGCCACGTTCAGCCGGCGGATCGCAAGGCGAGTTTCGGATTCGAAAAACCGCTGACGCTGGCCGAAGATACGTTGTTGACCTTGCGTCTGCGATTCGAATCGCCGCATGCGCAGCACACGATCGGTCGATTCCGTATCGCCGTGACGTCGCTCGATGCTCCCGCGCTGAGCGACTCCGGGCTACCGGAGGAGATCGCGTCGATCGTGGCGATCGAGCCCGCGACGCGCTCCGAAGAACAGCGGCAAAAGCTGTTCCGGCATTATCGCGATACGGCTCCCGCGCTGGCCGCATTGCGCCAACAGATTTCCGAACGGGTGGGCCAGCGCGAGGCGATCGTCAAAGCGTTCCCGCAGACGCTGATAACCGTTGCCATGACACCACGGACCGTTCGCATTCTGCCGCGTGGAAACTGGCTGGACGATTCGGGAGAAATTGTGGAACCGGCCACGCCCGAAGTTTTTGGAAAACTGGACATTACCGGCCGTCGCCCGGACCGGCTCGATCTGGCGCGTTGGCTGACTGGCCCCGACAACCCACTGCTTGCGCGCGTGTTTGTCAATCGCGTCTGGAAGCTGATGTTCGGACAGGGGATCGTCCGGTCGGTGGAGGACTTTGGGACGCAAGGCGACCTGCCGACGCATTCGGAACTACTGGACTGGCTGGCGATCGATTTTCGGGAAAACGGCTGGAGCGTCAAAAGGCTGGTCAAGCAGATCGCAATGAGCCGCGCTTATCGCCAGTCGTCGCTGGTGGAATCCCGGATGCGCGAGCTGGACCCGCACAACCGATGGCTCGCGCGGCAATCGCGTCACCGCCTCGACGCGGAGACGATCCGGGACAGTGCGTTGGCCACCAGCGGGCTCTTGGCGCGCAGGCTGGGTGGTCCCAGCGTTAAGCCATACCAACCGGCCGGTTATTGGGCGCACCTGAATTTTCCGACGCGCGAGTGGCACAATGATCACGGCGACAACTTATACCGCCGCGGGCTTTATACCTATTGGTGCCGCACGTTCTTGAATCCGAGTCTGCTGGCGTTTGATGCGCCAAGTCGCGAGGAATGTACCGCCGACCGGCCGCGGTCCAACACGCCTTTGCAGGCCTTGGTGTTGTTGAACGACCCGACCTATGTCGAAGCCGCCCGGTCGCTGGCGGAACGGACGCTGCGGCAGGGTGGAACATCGACGCCCGAACGGATCGGCTATCTTTTCCGGCAGGTGCTGCAGCGCGAGCCGCGCGAGCTCGAGCGGGTCACGCTGTCGGAACTCGTCGAAAAACAAACGCAGTCGTACCAGGGGGACCGGGCCGCCGCGGAGAGTATGGCCGCGGTGGGAGAAAGGCCGAAGCCGGCCGATCTGGACGCGGTCGAATACGCCGCCTGGACCGCGGCTTCCCGTGTGCTGCTCAACCTGCACGAGACAATCACTCGAAACTAAGGACATCGTCATGCATCTCACCGATTGGATCGGCCGTGGCGCCACGCGTCGCTCGTTCCTGGGAGGCACCGCAGCGGGACTCGGCGCCACGGCCCTGGCGACCCTCTTGCCACACGCTTCGACCGTTCCCGTTGTCGCCGACGAGTTACCACCCGTACCCGGAACGCTGGGGCGACTCCATCGCGCCGCGAAAGTGCGTCGCGTCATCTGGTTGACGATGGCCGGCGGTCCCTCGCACTTGGAAACACTCGATCCCAAACCGAAACTGACCGAGATGCACGGCAAGCCGATGCCGGAGTCGTTCACCGCCGGACAGCCGATCGCGCAACTGCAGGGCCAGAAACTGAACTGCTTCGGCCCGCAGCACGCCTTCCAGAAATTCGGGCAGTCCGGCCTGGAAATCGCCGAGATTTTTCCACATATCGGTTCGGTCGTGGACGAAATCTGCATCCTGCGATCGCTGAAGACCGAAGCGATCAATCACGATCCAGCGCATACATTCATGAATACCGGGACGACCATTTCCGGCCGTCCCTCGATGGGCTCCTGGACCTGGTACGGACTCGGCGCGGAGACCGAAAACCTCCCCGGTTTTGTCGTGCTGGTTTCCACGGGAAAATCGGGCCAGCAACAGCCGATCGCGGCGCGGCAATGGCACAGCGGTTTCCTGCCCAGCCGATTTCAAGGCGTGCAGCTGCGTTCGAAGGGGGACCCGGTACTTTATCTTTCCAATCCGGCGGGCGTCGATTCGGCGCGGCAACAGGAGGTCGTGGAAACGGTGCGGAAGCTGAACGGCTTGGAGCAGTCGGCCCTGGACGACCCCGAAATCGCCACGCGCATTTCCCAATACGAGATGGCGTTCCGCATGCAGGTGTCAGTGCCCGACCTGGTTGATGTCTCGAGGGAGCCTGCCTCGACGCTGGAACTCTATGGTTGCCAACCCGGAGACGGATCGTTCGCCTCAAACTGCCTGCTGGCGCGGCGGCTCGCTGAACGCGGAGTGCGCTTTATTCAGCTCTACCATCGCGACTGGGACCATCACGGCAACATCAAGAATGACATCAAGGTGGTGGCCGCGGAGGTCGATCAGGCGTGCGCCGCGCTGATCAAGGACCTCAAACAACGCAACATGCTGCACGATACATTGATCGTGTACGGAGGTGAGTTCGGACGAACGCCGATGGCGCAGGGCAGCGGTCGAGACCATCACATGAAAGGATTTTCCATGTGGCTCTGCGGCGGCGGAATCAAGGGGGGAATCGCCTACGGAAACACGGACGAATTGGGGTATAACGCCGTCGAGGACATTGTGCACGTCCACGATCTGCATGCCACAATGTTGCATCTGCTGGGCGTCGACCATCTGCGACTGCTGTATCGATACCAGGGGCGCGATTTCCGGCTGACGGACGTTTCCGGCAACGTGATCGAGAAAATCCTCGCCTGACCGTGGCTGGGGCATCTTGCCCCAGACACGAGGGCACTGAAGCAAGATGCCCCAGCCACGGTGGGCCCGTTCCCCGTTCCCCGTTCCCCGTTCCCCGTTCCCCGTTCCCCGTTCCCCCGTAACCCTAAAAACCGGTCCAGTTCTTCACTCCCAGGCGGAAGATGACACGAAGGGCTGCGAGGGCTTCCGTCGAGTCGATTTTGGAAACGCCGTGCTGGCGATCCGCGAACTCGATCGGAGTCTCGCCAAACTGCGCCCCGAGCCGTTTGAGCAGCCAGAGAATTTCCTCCTGGAAGGAATAGCCGCGGCTGCGGACGAGTGAAAAATCGAGTTTCTTCAGCAGGGAGACTCGATAGCAGCGGAATGCGCCGCTGCAGTCATGCGCTTTCAGGCCCAGCATGCAGCGCGCATAGAGGTTCACCGTGCGGCTCATCAGTTTGCGGCGGAATGGCCAGTGGACGGTTCCGCCGCCGGGAACGTAGCGCGAGCCGATCATCACATCGATCGGGGGGCCTTGCGACGGGTCCATGCCGGCGATCAGGGCCGGCAGATAACGCGGATGATGACTGAAGTCGGCATCCATATTGAGCACGAAATCGTATTCGTGGGCGATACCGTACTTCATGCCTTCCACGATCGCGGTACCGAGTCCCAGCTTGCCGGTGCGGTGCAGGCAGTGCAATCGAGGTTCACTTTGGCGTCGGCCGTGGCACCAGGTGCCGGTCCCGTCGGGCGAATTGTCATCGATCACCAGGAGATCGGCGTCGGGGACCGCTTCCCAGATCGCCTGGGTGAGTGACGGCAGGTTTGCCAGTTCGTTGTAGGTGGCGACGGTAATCAGCGTCCGGCGCTGGGGGCGGTCTTTCGCGGGTGTCGGCGTCGAGGGAGGCATTTTGCGATGGAGACGGACGTTGGGAAGGCGCGTCGGGACCAGCCAGGACCAGCCAGGAACTCGGAAAGGCGTTGGCCCCATCCACTTGATTCGGTCGCCGCCGACCGGTTTCTGGATTACCGATCGGGATTCCGGCCCGTTCGCCATCGACCGCTTCGGATCGGAGTCCTGTTTTGTCGCATATTCTGGTTGTCGAGCCGTTTACCGCCGTCGCGTCCCGCGGAGCGGCTGGCGGGACGAGGGGCCTTGATTTTGGGGCCTTGGCGGGGACAATGGTCGCTTTCCCGAGTCCGGCAACCCCCTGCGGGCCGACCCCCGCACACTGCAGGCTGAGACCAATCCATGAAGTTCGAAAAGATCGAGGAACTGAAACGCAAGTACACGGACAAGTACGTCATTGTGGACGAATCACGGCCAGAATTGAAGCGATTTGGTGGGATGACTGGAACGATCAAGACCGTGAACATGAACGGTCGTGCGCTCGTGGAATTCGACGCGTACAACAACATCGGCTGGTTTGATATCGAGATTGATTTCCTCAAAGTTATCGACCAGCCGCCGGCGAAACCGGAAACCGCGGAAAAGGGTGCGAAGTCGGCGAAGGCCGAAAAGCCGAAAGCGGAACCGGCGGCGAAGGCGACCGCCAAGGCGGCAGCGGCCGGACCGGCGACTGCAGTTCCTGTGGCCAAGTTGTCGGTCGCCGAAATGCTGGAGGCGGCTCGAACGCGCCCAGGGCAGGCGCCGCCCGCAGGGCCACCGAGCGCAGGCGCTTCCGGCGCGGCCAAAGTCGATCCAAAGAAGATGAGCCTTCAGGACATTCTTGCGGCGGCACGGGGTGGCACGAAGCCGGCGGGGGGCGGTACTGCGTCGAGCGAAAAAACCGCATCGCCTGCAGCGTCGTCCACGGCGGCGCCCACGGCAAAGCTCGACGCTAAGAAAATGTCCGTCGCCGATATGTTGGCCGCTGCCCGCGGTTCGGCGAAAGGCGAAGGGGCACCCGCTGCACCTGCTGCCGCTGCCAAGCCGGCTGCAACCGCGGCACCTGCGGCGGCGCAAAAAATCGACCCCAAAAAAATGTCCGTCGCCGACATGTTGGCGGCGGCTCGCGGAAGCGCCACTGGAGCGGGCTCCGCCGCGGCTGCTAAGGCTGCCCCTGCTGCTGTTCCGGCCGCGACTCAAGCCGATGCCGAGGCCGCAACCGATGAAGCAGACGAACCAGCATCTGCGAGCGACGGTTCGGGTCAAGCCGCCGACGGACCGAAGAAATTGAGTGCTGCCGAGAAGCCGACATCCACCGACGATATTTTGGCCTACTGTCGGCGCGTCGACGGTTGAGGCGTTGTCGCATTGCAAGCCAGCGAGGCGATTCTGATTCGATCGCGGGCGTGGACGCCTGTCAGGCTGGTTAGGCCTACGGTTGGTCGCTGGCAGGTGCCGAAACCGCCGCGTTTCGAATCGGCGGGAAGGTGAAATCTGGAGCGTCCTGCAGCATGCGCGGTCGTAGGTCTTTGAGTTCAGTCAGGAATTCGACCGTTTGCTTGCCATATCCACGCAGTGCGACTTGTTGAGCCAACACGCCTCGGCCATCGGCCACTTGCTCATAGATGAAGATATTAAATTCGGCCAGATTCGGTTCAATCTGCCAGACAAGAAAGTCCACCATCGTGCGTTTGCCGTCCTCGCTGGAGTGAATCGCGAAGTTGGCGGTCGGGTTGCGCTGTTTCAGAACGTTGACCAGTCCGCCCGCCATCAAGCGATGGTCCTGCTGGTTGGGAAACTGGTAGACGCCTACGAGTTTTGTCCAGCGGCCGAGAGTTTCGCCGGGGGGAATGTACTCGTTGATCGATTGCTTCTGGGCGCCATCGCCGTCTTCGTGGACAAAGGCCAATTCAAATTTCTCGCCGCGGAACGTTAGTGAACGTTCGACCGGCTTCGATCCGCTTTCAGATTGCTCTCCGGCAACGGCAAATGTAACGCAGCTGAACAAGCACCCGACAGTAATCGCAATTCGCATTGACTCTCTCCCCCAAAATCGTGTTGAGACGTAGCGCGGGACAAGCTCGCGACGCATGCGCGGCCCGCGATCTACTTAGACCTGGCCCCAATTCAGTCGACCGTAGTACTGCATCAGTTGTACCGGCGTCACGGTCACCAACCCGTCGTAGATATTTGCATCCTTTCCGGCTCCGTCGATGCCCCACGGATTACGCAACACAATGCTGGTGACTTGTCCTTTAACGACGTTAACGGAGGAGACGCTGTACATATGGCCCATGACCAGGGGCGCCGTGTTGACGGTGTACTGTTTGGGGCCGAGGAATCCGATCGTTACGGCCTGCCTGGCGGCCCAGCGCGCGAGGATCTCGTTGGCCAATGCGGTGGCGTTGCCGTAGCTTTGCATATCGCGATTGCCCAGAGCCGTGGCTCCGAACGCGCGGTTGGCCTCCACGCCCCATCCGCCTTCGATGGATGCATAACTGTTCAGGCCGGCCCGGTAGTGCGCAAATGCTTTTTCGACGACGGCAACCCAGACACTGCCTTCGGCACCGAACTGAGCGAAAGCCGGAATTGGACTGGACGGACTGAATACCGGCAAATCGTTATCGACGCGATAGAAGGAGTTGCCTAAACGAACTCCATAGGTCCCGTCATCGAAGTCGACGACATTCTGGCGCAGCACGGTCGGGCTGTCCTGGGCGATGGCGGAGAGTCCCGCGAGCAGGTAGCAGTCGCCCAGCGCGCCTTGGCGAATGTCATCGGCCGCGGGACCTTTGGCTGCGAACAAGGGTCGGTTGGCGAAGGTTTTGTAGGTCTGGTTGCTGCGTACGGCTGGATCGACGATTCGGTCGCCGTCGAGCGTGCGATCGGCGCCGTTGGCGAATCCGCGAACCAGTTGCACCTTGTCCGACGCTGTTGTTCCGGAGACCACGTCGCCGACCAGTGTCAGGTCGATCCAGAGCGTGTCGCTGCCTGCGTCCCCCTGCAGGTAATCGCTGTTCGCCCCGTCGATCGCGATCAGCAAGTCATTGCCGTCGCCGCCGAATAGTCGGTCATTTCCCAGACCGCCGTTGATTCGGTCATCGCCTGCGCCTCCCTGCAGGTCATCATTGCCAGCGCCGCCCAGCAGAAGATTGGCGCCGGAGGCTCCGATCAATTGGTCGTTGCCCGCGTTTCCAACAAGCCGATCGTCACCGGCTCCACCGTCCAACAGATCGTTCAGGTTGCCGCCTTCCAGGTAATCGTTGCCGCCATTGCCAAAACAACGGAATTGCACGTTTCCCGCCATTCCCAGAAATCGATCGTTACCTGCGCCTCCGTGGAATTCGACGGTCGCGACTCCGGCGGCGGCGAAGTTCCAGCTTGCGTTGCGGGTCCGATCGAAGACCGACAGATTGCTGCCGGAACTACTCACTTCGACCAGCGACGCCGAAGCGTCCGATTGGACAACGAGCGTCGAGCCCTGCAGCCAGATGGAGGCGACCGAGTTCATGTCTCGGTTTTCGAGTGTTTCCAAACCGCGGGCCAAGGAACGAAGCGGGTGGTTCGCGGGCTTGGGGCGCATCTGCTTTGAACGGCGAAGTCGTCCCAGGAGTTTTCCGGCGGTTGCCAGCGCGCGCATCGGCATCGAAGACACCTTTAGTCAAAGGGAGCTTGGCTCGTCCCGGAACGGGACCTACGGAAGAGAGCAATGGAGCGTCCCGCAGTCACTGGCAGGCGCCCAAAGGAAAACTTAGGTCACAATCGAGCGGTCGTCAAATGACCGGTCGGGCAAAGTTCACCGCCACGACGGTTGCCAATCGGGCGGTCGGCCGGTAGCATGGTCCGCACTGTCTGTATTCCGAGGGAATTCCGATGCATCGACGCGACTGGCTGATCTCCGGCGGTGCCGCCGCAGGCGCCTGGCGGTTTCATGTTCAGGCTCCGTCCGCGCGATTGACGGGACAGGAACCACAACGGGAGGCGCCGATCCCCCGAACCCCAGCCGCATTGCGCGGCACGGGTCCACTCAAGATCACCGACGTCAAGACGATCCTGACGGCGCCCGCCAAAATTCGTTTGGTCGTCGTCAAAGTTACGACCAGCGAGCCGGGTTTGTACGGACTTGGCTGCGCGACGTTCACGCAGCGCGCCCGCGTGGTTAAGACCGCGGTGGACGAATTCCTGCGGCCGTTTCTGATCGGCAAAGACCCACTGGCGATCGAAGACCTCTGGCAATCCTGTTTCGTCAGCTCCTACTGGCGCAATGGTCCCGTGCTCGGGAACGCCCTCTCGGGCGTCGATATGGCACTCTGGGACATCCTTGGAAAACGCACCGGTGTTCCCGTCTATCAACTGTTGGGTGGAAAATGCCGGCAGGCGGTGGACACTTACCGGCACGCCAGCGGCGGAAGTTTCAAGGAAGTCGAAGACTCGGTGCGAAAAGCGATCGAAGCGGGTTGGCGACATGTGCGGGCGCAGATCGCCGTGGAGGGGCTCGCCACCTACGGCGCCGCGGCCAACCGAGGAGCCGTCGATGCCACTGCGGAAAATGCCCGAGCCGAAATCTGGGAACCGCGGAAGTACACTCGAATCGTTCCGCGGATGTTCGAGCACCTTCGTTCCGTACTCGGCGATGACGTGGAATTGCTGCACGACACACACGAACGCATTCCTCCGATCCTGGCGATGCAACTTTGCCGGGATCTAGAACCGTACAAGCTGTTTTTCCTGGAAGATCCATTCAGTCCGGAGGATGTCGGCTATTTCGAGAAACTCAGGGCACTGACCAGCACTCCTCTGGCGATGGGCGAGTTGTTCAATAACCCCAACGAATGGTTGAACCTGGTGAGCGGCCGGCTCATCGATTTTATCCGCATCCACATGTCGCAGATCGGCGGTCTGACACCCGCTCGAAAAGTCGCCGCCTTATGCGAGTTCTTCGCAGTGCGCACCGCCTGGCATGGGCCGGGTGACGTTTCCCCCGTGGGCCATGCCGCCAACGTGCATCTCGACCTGGCGACGCCGAATTTCGGCGTGCAGGAGGCCCGCTTGTTCAGCCAGGAGGAGCAGGACGTCTTCCCCGGCTGCCCCGAACTGAAGGATGGCTATTACTACGCCAGTGAACGAGCGGGACTGGGAATCGATCTGGACGAGAAACTGGCCGAACGATTCCCGATAACGGACGATCCGCCGTTTGACATGCGTTGGGGCAATCTGCGCCGTCGCGACGGCGCCATTACCAAGCCTTGACGGGCGATCGAAAGGAAATCCGGCTGTCATGAAACGACTGAAAGGAAAGCCGGCTGTCATGAAACGACTGCGTGTGGCGACTTGCCAGTTTTCGGTGGAAGGCTCCATTTCGCATAATTACCACGAAATCGTTCGCTTGATGCGGGAGGCTGCGAGCGGCGGAGCGGAGGTTGCGCATTTTTCGGAGTCGGCGTTGTCCGGCTACGCCGGCGTCGATATCCCGGATTCCGCCTGCATCGACTGGAACGAACTCAAACTGGCGACCCGCGACATCCAGGCGCTTGCCCGAGAACTTCGTCTGTGGGTCTTGCTTGGGTCGACGCACCCGCTCTCGGGTAAGAATAAACCTCACAATTCCGTTTATGTGATCAATGCGCGCGGTGAACTTGTGGAACGTTACGACAAGCGGTTCTGCACCGGCCAGATCGATCCCGACGCCACTTTCGACCTGCGCTACTACTCGCCGGGCAACCGCAACTCGGTGTTTTCGCTCCGCGGTATCCGTTGCGGCATCCTGATCTGTTTCGACTATCGTTTTCCGGAACTTTTTCGCGAACTCAAACGCCAGAACGTTCAGGTCCTGTTCCATTCGTTTCACAATGCGCGCAAGTCGGTGGTGCGCGACCCGTCCTACAACATCTGGAAGACGATCGTACCGGCTACGATGAGCTGCCGGGCCGCGGAAAACCATTTCTGGATCAGTGCCAACAATAGCTCGACGCGCCCGTCCTGCTGGCCCAGCTTCGCCGTACGTCCGGACGGCGCCATCGTCGGGAAGCTCAGGCTCCACCAGCCGGGCTGCATGATTACGGAATTCGATGTCAGCGATAAGTACTTTGATGCGCCCAGGCATTGGCGCGAAAACGCCATGCGTGGGATCTTCCACAGCGGTCGGATCGTCGACGATCCGCGTTCCAGCGACCCGCGTTGCCTTTGAGTGGCTTTCGGTGTCGCTCGGAAGCCCGCGGAATTGCGCTCCGCAGGTTAATTGTACACCGCCACTTTGCGGCGAGTTCTCCGTTCATCATTCTCCAGGCCATGTCGTTTGCATAATTCGCGAAAACGTGTCTCGCAACCTCGTTTGCTGGCGTTGGATCCTCGTCAAAGAAAAACGTTTGGGTGTCTTGGTTTTTCTTTGCCGGCTCGGAGTGCCTCGCCATTGGCAAACGAATTGGGTCCAGCCCGCCACAATTCGTCGTCGTTTCAGTTTCGGTCTCGGCGACGTCGATTGGTGCCGATGGGCCGGTGCGCTCGACCGAGGAACTCGGGTCGGTGCCCGCTGTCCCCAGGGTAGCCGGAGTACCGGCAACCCTGGGCTACGCTGCAGAACATCCCCTTCGGGGAACGGGCCACTTCTTCGCGGCTTGGCGCGGCGGCGCGGTGAAACTCCGAGGCGCTGTCCGACTAAACAATCGCCCCCCATTCGGCGAAGAACTGGTCGCGCAGCGCGAGCTCAAGATCCAGCGAATCAGCACGCCGTGTTTTTGCGCCTTCCAGCATCGATCGACCGGTCAGTGATCGATAGTCCGATGAAGGGCCGATCGCGTCTACGATCGACCAATCGATCGCATCATTCGCAACGGTTTCCGACACAAAGTGCCGCTCTTCCCAGACGTTGCTGTTCCCGTCCGCGGCATCAGCGCGACCCTGATTTCGGGACAGGTCCTCGAATTGCGGAACTCGCAGAGTTGGGGTCGACTCGATTCGCCGGTGAGTCCGAAGGAGTACCGTTGGGGGCGCCGGCAACGATGACCGGTTGGAAGTGCGGATCGTCCAGCGGCGTATCGTGCAGTTCGAAATCCGCCTCAGGCAGTCCGGAAAGCACCTGGCGGGATTCCAGCCGTTCGCAAAGAAGCCTACGCGGAATCGATCGCTTTGCACGCATCGCCAAACACTTTGGAATAACGGAATGGATCAACATCGATCCCCCGTACAAAATCAAAGTCCGAAAGCATGGCCGATGAGGCGAGTCATCCTAAACCGGATTACCGATTCTGGTCAACATATTTTCCTGATTGCCGATCGGATTCCCAATTATTCGCCAGCCAGGCAAAAGAGCTGATTGCGGGTACGTACCAGGAGGCTATCGCCGGAAATCGCGGGCGTGCCGATGATCGGTTCTCCCAAGTCGTTTCGGGAAAGTTCTTCGTAGGCGGCGCTATCTTTGAGCACCGTCACGAAGCCGTTTTCGCTGGCGAGGTAGATCTTACCGTCACCGGAGATTGGCGAGGCGAAATAGTTGCCACCTTTCCCGACCCGTTTGGGTCCCCGCATCACCTTTCCGTCGCGGGTATCAAAGACCGTGCTGATCCCGCCTTCCTTAATCAACAGCATACGATCCTCGGAAATGAACGGTGAGACGATATGGTCGGTATGCTTGGTACGGTGCTTCCAAAGAAGGTGGGATTCCGTGACATCGCCTTCTCCACCGCCTCGTACGGCCAGCACAAACTCCTCGGCCGCTTTTTCGCCCAGTGAAGTATGATCCGCGCCGGCGAAGTTATCCGGGTGCAAGAACGCCAGATCGAGTTCCCGGCCTTCGAGGAAGCCATCTTTGTTCTGGTCACCGCGATCGAAGGTGCGCTTGAAAAAAGCCTCGGGAACCGGCGCTTTGCCGACGAAACGCTGGATCTCGGCTTTGTCGAGTTTCCCATCGTTGTTGCCGGTCTCGGCCCGATCGACGGACGCCAGCCATTGATTAGCGATGCCGCCGCTTTGCAACGACGCATAGATTATTCCGTCGCGGCTGACCGGCGTAGTCTTGATGTTGCGGAGCAGGACCCTTGCGAACCACCGTCGCTTGCCTGTCTCGGGGTCGTAACCGACGAGCATTCCCGTCCCGCCGACGACGATATCGTCGCGCCCGTTGGCGGAGCAGATGATGGGATGCGAGTAGTTGACGGCCATGTCATTACGGTCGTCTTTCCAACGCGGCTTGCCCGTGGCTTTGTCGAAGGCATAGATCGCCGGGTTGATGTCATCATCCTGGCAGAAGATCAACAGATCCCGGTAGAGGACAGGAGACATGCCGGGGCCCCACTTGAAGACAAAAAAGGGCGTCGGCAGGGGCTGATGCCAGAGATCTTTTCCGGTCACGGCGTCGACGGTCATCAAGCCGAGCGTACTGAAATAGCAATAGACGCGTTCCGCGTCGGCGGCTGGCGTCGCGCTGGCCTGGCTGTTGGTCTCATGGACTTCCCCCAACGATCCGGTGGACCAATCGCGTTGCCAGAGTTTTTTTCCCGTACGCGCGTCAAAGGCGAACAGACTGAACGTCTCCGCACCGGTCATGCCGCTGACAAAGACTCGACCGGCCGCGACGACGGCTCCACCCACTCCTTCGCCGACGCCCGCCGACCAGCGCACGTTCTCCGTTGCGGAGAACTTTACCGGCAACGTTGCCTTGGTGCTCGAAATGCCGCTGCAGTTTGGACCACGGAACTGGGGCCACTCGTCGGCTCGAGCAAGACCACCAGTTAATGCCAATACAAGCAACGCTCGAACGGGAGCCTTGATCGATGAATAAACTGTCATGTGGTTCTCCCTGCGAAAGGCGTGAAACAAACGAACCAGGGTTACGCGTCGGGCGGCCAAATTGTAAAGTCTGGTACGGGGAAACGAAAGCAGTTGCGGTAAAGAAACATGGTCGAAGTGGGTGGAGTCGTAATCTGTGGAGGGCAAAGCCGGCGGATGGGACAGCCGAAAGCCTGGCTGGACTTTGGCGGCGAGCTGCTGCTGCGCAGAATTGTGAGACGGCTGCGCGGCGCCGTCTCACCGGTGGTCGTTGTTGGCGCACCCGGCCAGGCCCTGCCCAGCTTGCCGGAGGATGTCGAAAGGGTCGACGATCAACGCCTCGGATGGGGGCCGCTTGAAGCACTGCGCGTCGGCCTGGCAGCCGTCGGTCCGCGTCGAGACGCCGCATTCGTCTGCGGCTGCGACGCGCCGTTCGTGATGCCTGAGTACATCCCGGTGCTGCGCGAATGGCTGGGCGACGCGGAAGTGGCAGTGGTCGCCGACGAACAGTGGGAATATCCGTTGCTGGGATTGTACCGCACGCGCGTCCACGATCCGATCGAGCAAATGATCGCGAACGGCCTGCGGAGGCCTCGCGATATTTTCAGTCGCGTGGTAACACGGCGCGTGCCCACGTCCGTTTTTCTGGAAGTGGATCCACGACGGCTGGCACTGGTCAACGTTAACGACCCGAACGACTATTGCGCGGCACTGCAGATCGCCGATCCGTGGCGACTTCCAACGCCGGGATGCGACGCGTAATTGACGCGACAGCAGAGGCGATAGGTGCGCGGGCCCAGGGACGCTTGCCGGGGACGCTTGCCAGAGTTTGATGGAGTGGCTGGCCCGACGGATCAAAAAAGCAGCGCGGCGACAGCGCGGAGCGTCGCTGCGGCAACGATGATCGCGGTAATGATCAGCAGGTTCGCCAGCAGTTGCCTTTGCCGGGAATGCCGAATGACTCCGACCATCCGGCTGATCTCACCTTCCGGGCAGCCGCTCCAGAGCTCGTCAATTCGCCTCATCGAAGCACCTTGCGCCGAAACCGGTAGTGCGAAGCCGACAAAGGACTCTTCAGATGCATGTGCGCGAGCCTGCGCGGGTCAAGCAACTCATAAGTGCTGCCGCGTTCCCTGAGCAGATCGTCGTTCTCCAATTTTTCGAGAGCCATGGTTACCAGATTGTGCTCGCCAGCCGTCAATCGGACCAGGTTGCGGATCGACAACGGCACAGGCAGGCTGATGGTGTGTGCTGGCCGGAATTCGGTGGTGTCCACCAGACTCAGAAACAGGCGGGCGATCCGCTGCTGAATCGTGCGATAAACCAGATTGGGTAGCCAGCTGATGATGCGGCGCGTGGCGAATCCGGCCAGCTTTGTTACGGAAATGAAGATATCGGAATGGCGCTCGATGAACCCGTGGAAGACGTCATTGGGGATCGCGACCAGGTGCAGATTGGCGACCGCTTCCAGGGAGTCGTTTTGCAGTAAGGGCCCGCAGCCGGGAACGACGCCAAAAAAGTCCCCCGGTTCCAGCACCACGGAAAGCGGCGTTTGATTTCCGACGTATGCCACTTTGATCCTGATTTTGCCTTCCGTGACGAGGTAGACCAGCGCATCCTCGGCCAAGGGAATGCTCGATCCTCGCGCGAACGAACGAGCGCGGCTGCGATATTCGATCGGTCGGATCTCACGTTCGCTGAGCCGTTCGAACAGCGGGATATCTTTGATGAACCAGAATCTTTCCATTTCGGCGTACGATCCTTCCTTGCCTGCCGGCTGTAAACTGGGATCGGCCTGCCTCTCTTGCCAGCTTGAAGAAGTGGTGGACACGCACGATTTTGCCGTTTGCAAGGACGGGTTGGAGATCAGTGATCGGGGGCCGTTTCGTGGTCGGCGGGCGGTCGAGCCGTGAAATGCAGGCGATACGCTTCCGCCGCCTGAATATAGTGCTCGGCCGCGTGTCGAATGCGATCCCAATCCCGCGCGGCGACTGGACGCTTCACTTTTGCGGGTGCTCCCAATACGACCGATCCGGGCGGCACGATCGTTCCTTCCGTCACGACCGCTCCGACACCTACAATACTGCCGCTGCCGATTCGGGCGCCGTTCATGACCACGGCCCGCATCCCGATCATCACTTCGTCCTCCACGATCGCGCCGTGCACAATTGCGGAATGTCCCACGGTGACCCGCGCACCGATCACGCAGGGAAAGCCCTCGTCGGCGTGCAGCACGCACAGATCCTGAATATTCGTTCCGCCGCCAATTCGAATCGACTCAACATCGCCGCGAATCACCGCCTGGAACCAGATGCTGGCCTGATCGGCGATTGTCACATCTCCCAGCACGGTCGCATTCGGTGCGATCCAGGCAGTGGCGGCGATTGTGTTTCGGGGAAAATGGAGTCGAAGATCGGGCATGACGCACCATCAGGTGTTTGGGGTGAGCTCTGGGTAGTACCGTGCCGGAATCGTCCGTAGAGGATCGCCGGCACCTGCATTGTCCGCCGATCGCCGCGGTTCGCAAGCCGAATAAGGAGTCCCGTCAGCCGGGACCTGGAGTCGCCATCTGGTTAGCGGTAGAATCGAACAACGATCGGAACCTGATTGGAGAGTTTATCATGGGACAGCGACCGAAACTGTTGATTGTTGTTTTCGCACTGCTGTTGGCCGCGGCCCGTCCGGCGGCGGCGGTCGAGCACCGCGTCGAGGTCTTGAAGGAGCCGCCGCCTGCGGGATTAGCGCCGGCGATTGCAGCGCGTCTCGGTGAAGGCGTCCGCGTGATTCGCGGCACATCCCGCGTCATCTGCGATATCTGGATGTTCAAGGAGTGGGAAGCTCCGACCGACAAGCCCGCTTCCGGCCTGCTCTATCCGTTTCAGCCGGGGCAGATGCTGGGCGTCCTGAAGTTTCCACGCAAAGCGACCGACTTTCGCAACCAGGACATTGCCGAAGGTCTTTACACGCTGCGTTACGCCCATCAGCCCGTGGACGGCGCCCACGTCGGTACGTCGCTCACACGCGATTTCCTGCTGTTGACGGCCGCCAGTCAGGACGGTGAACTGGCCATCCCCGAATATAAAGCAATGACCAAGAAAAGCGCGGAAGCCGCTGGCTCATCCCACCCGGCATTACTTTCCCTCCAGGCTCCGACGAACAGTCCGAAGTTGCAGATCCGCCATGCCGAGGAGCAGGACTGGTGGGTGCTGGGTCTGGTCGGAACACGCAAGGTCGAATCGCGTTTGGAACCTCAACTATTGGAAATCGTGGTTGTCGGACACGCAGCGGAGTAGAGTGATGGTGGAAGCTTTCCACTCGCAATTGCCTGTGCTCGCCGTCGAGCATGACGACCTTCGCCGAAGTCGGCGGCTCCTGTTGCTGATGGTGGCCATTTTCGTTCCCAGTCGATTGCCGGCCGACGATCCGCCCAAGGACGACATGGCGGAGGTCAAAACCGCGAAAGATGGCGTCGGGAAGGAAGCAGGGGCCGAACAGGATGCCGCGCAGTGGTTGCGGGGGCGCGTTGTCTTTCTGGCCGAGGTACTCGAGTCGCGCGGGGCGCGATCGGTGCCCGATGCAAGGCAGCGGGTTCTGGCGCTGGAAACCGAGCGGGGCGAACTGATACCGCTTCTGGAAGACCGCCGTGGCCATGCGTTTCGCGCCGACGATCGATTGCGGAAAATGGAATTGGAGTTGCTCGTCCGTCGACTGCCGGGCACTCCGGTCGTGCAGATCATCAATGTCGTGGAACTAACCAAGGGCGGGCGATTCGAAATTGACTACTGGTGCGACGTCTGCGCGATCGTCATGTTCGAACTCAAACCGTGCGAATGTTGCCAGGGCGAAATCGAACTCCGCCGTCGCCCTCTGGCCAAAGATCGTTCTCCGCTTCCTGGGATCAAATAATCCCATCGTTCCTCACCAAGGATTCCGTCGCCATGAAGATCAAGGATATTGTCGCGCATCCCCTGTTAGGCGGCACGGTCGATGGCGGTTGGCCGGCGGGGCACCAGCCAGAAGACGACCTGCATACTCTGGTCGAAGTTGTCACCGACTCGGGCCTGACCGGGATCGGCAGCGTGTACACGTCGTCCGCGCTGGTGAATGCCGCCATCGAGACACTTCGCCCCTACTGGTGGGACGAGTCGGCGCTGGAGCCGGAACGCGTGAGCGAGAAACTCCGCCAGAGCACCTTCTGGCAGGGACGCGGCGGAACGCTCGAACACTTGATTTCCGGAATCGATATCGCGCTCTGGGACCTGTTCGGCAAGGTATGTGGTCAACCGTTATCCAGGCTGCTCGGCGGCGACTATCGTCACAAAATCAAGCCGTATGCGTCGATCCTGTTTGACGAACCGGACGTGCTTGCCGAACGAGTTCGAAACCTGGCCCGCCGTGGCTTCCGGGCGATCAAGCTTGGATGGCGGCCGTTTGGCAGGCGCAATTCGGCCTTCGATGAGTTGCTGGTGCGGACGGCGCGCGAGGCGGTCGGACCCGACGTCGACATTCTGGTCGACGCTGGTGGTAGCGAGCAGTTCTGGCCCCATGGCTACAAGTGGGCTTTGCGAACCGCGCAAATGCTTGCGGAGTATCGAGTCGGCTGGTTTGAAGAGGCGCTACCCCCGGACGACATCGAAGGTTTTGTGCGTCTTCGCGAGCATGCACCGGTTCCAATTGCCGGCGGCGAAGTGTTGACGCGGCGGCAGTCGTTCCTGCCGTGGATCGAACGCGGCGCCTTTGACATTGTGCAGCCCGACTGCACTAAATGCGGTGGCATTACCGAAGCCCGGCGGATTGCCTGGATGGCGTACGACCATAACATCCAGTTCGTCAGTCATGGCTGGAACACGGCGATCGGTTTGGCTGCCGACCTGCACCTGGCGGCGGCGATCCCCGTCGCGCGGTATGTCGAGTATCTCACCCCAGCGCCGTACATCGATCGATTGCTGCAGCGGCCATTCCAGTTGGATGGCGACGGATGTTTGAATGTCCCGACGGGGCCAGGCCTGGGAATTGAACTTGATCGCGACGCGCTGCGCGACTTTCGAACGCCAGCTCGGAGGAGCTAGAACCTTCGGTCTGAACCGACCGGACACGGGCCATCAAGTATTATCGGGCACGACAGAAATCCGGCACGAGCCGGACGCAAGGCGTCGGATCTATTGACGGCCTCCGCCGCCCCGTCCACCACCGCCGAAACCGCCTCCACCACCGCCAAAACCGCCGGGACCGAATCCGCCCCCGCCCTGCCCGAAGCCGCCTCGGCCACTCCCACCAAAGCCACCGCCTCCCGGGAAGCCTCCACCAAATCCACCGCGGCCACCACCAAATCCGCCTTGGCCAAATCCGCCGAAGTTCATTCCGGGGATCCCGATTCCCTGCGGCTGGCCGCCTCCACCCGCCGTACTGGTCGGTTGGGTCGTTGTAGTCGCATTGACATTCGACTTGACGGCCGGGCCAGCAATCGCACTCAGCGCGCGTTGCACCGCGGACGGATTCGCCGACTTGATCGTGACCACCCGCATGGTATCGGTACGGTTGGTCAGTGCGGCAATATCAAGCTCCTCGACCAGTTCTTTGACTTCCTCGTACAATGGTTGCGGTGCTGAAACAATGATCGTATTGCTGCGCAGGTCGACTCCCATGGCCATTTTTGATTGTTCGCCTTTCGCATCGGAACGCGAATCGCGCCGCCCGCCTCCGCGCAGTGCTCGAATAAACTCGTCGGGAGATGGCTGCCGATTCTGTCCGCCACCGGCTCCAACATCGGCGATCAAACGCGTGGAATAAACCTGACGCACGACGGTGGCGATCTCGTCCGCGCCGACGTTGTAGACTTGGATAAAGCGCGGCTTGCCACTGGTCTGAACATCTTCGGGGCCACTTTCCTGATCGACCACCTTGATCAACTGTTCGATCAGGTCCAGATCGACGGTATTGGCCTGGACCACCAGGACATTCAATCGCACATCCGGGATAATGCTGATCTTCCCAGTGGCTTTGGTCGAATCGGTCCCTCCTCCTCCGCCACCACCGAACAGTCCGCCCAGCAAGCCGCCTCCCATATCGCCGAGCATATTGGAAGCCAGGTCGCCGAGCAGGCTTCCACCACCACCGCCGCCGCTTCCTCCGGAATCCCCGCCCCCACCGTTGAGAATTTCCGTAATCAGCGCCGCGGCGGTATCGGCCTTGGCAAACTTCAGATAAAAGACATGGTACTCCCGTTGCGACAGGGCACTGCGGTCGACGACCAGTCGCAACAGCTGCTCAAACTGGTCCAAGGCCGCCGTATCCTCCGATGCGATCACGATTCCTGTCGGGCCGATAGTCACCACCACGTCCGGATTTTCGGGAGAGGAATTTTCGTCGGCGGACACTGGTTTCGCGGCTTTCTTGCCGCCGTTCGAACTACGATTCGAGTCCTTCTCCGCGAAATTCACCAGGTGCAATTCGGTCGGGTCTCGCCGCGCAGCGACCCTGGTACCGTTAGCCGAGTTGCTCGGAGTCTTACCCGCCGATGGCGGCTCGACGTTTTTCTTGCGCGGCATTTCCTCAGGCTGCTTGTCGGTGCGGGACGGCGCCACTTCACGGATGGAGCCGGTGGAACCATGTACGTGGACGCGGATGCGATTTTCACGCACGGTCGGCCATAACAATTCGAGTTGCTCCAACGCGGTGCGAGCTGCACTGCCGGTCAATGGGATCATGCGGACTTTCTTCGCTTCGCCGGTCGCGGACTCAATCGGGGCGTCGATTTCGCCCATCTTTTCCAGCAAGGAGCGGATCTGACTAACCTGGCTGGGAGTTCCACGGATCAACAACATCCGCAGAGTCAAGTCGGCTTCCACTTTGGGGCCATGGGCGGCGCCGCCCTTTTCGTCGCCGCCGAATAGTTTGTTGATCGCGAGCACCGCCGTCTGCGGATCGACGCGACGCAAGACGATCACCTCAATTTCACTCGCGTCGCGCTGCATCTGTTTGACGAGTTCCCGAATGGTGTTCTGCTGCTCTTTCTTTGCCAGCGCGACGAGGTTGCCCGTTTTCGGATCGACCTGCAGTTTGACCTCGGGGAAGCCCGACATCATGGTTGTTGCCACTTGCAGCACGGAATTCGGATCGGCACCGAGGGTCGAGTGAATTTCGAGCACGGGGCCAATCGGCCCGGCGGACGATGACACGTCGACCACTTCCAGCAATTCATGGAGCCGCTGCAATATGTCGGGTTTGCCGCGGCACAGTAATCGGCTGTTGGCGCTGTCAGGAGCGATCTTCAGCGATCCATCCGACGTCTGGTTGGTGTCGGACAACCCCAGTAGCGGTCGCGCCGAGGCCAGAAAATCATCGACCGTGATGTATTTCAACGCAAGAATTTCGTTCTTCTCGTCGCGACGGGCATTCGGGTTCTCAAGTGCGTCAATCAATTCCCGAATCATCCGCAGTCTTCCGCCGGTCTCGCGCACGATCATCTGCCGGGCCTGCGGCAGTACAGTAATTATTCCGCTGGGACCAATCAGCTTGGAAACTTCGCGTTCCGCTTCTTCGGTGGACATTCGCTTCAAGGTGAACATGCATTTCACCAGTTCATTTTTGCCGCGGCGGTCAAGGTCTTCGGGCGCAATCAACTCGATGAGCGGGTCCGGGATCGGGTCTTCCAGGTTGAGCAGCAACAACAGGCGTTCCCGGCGAATCAGCGTGTACCCCTTGGTCAACAACACGCCGTTCAGCAGGTCGATCGCTTCCGGTGGCGAATAGGATTTCGTGTCGGAGTAATTGAACGTGCCGGATGGGTATGGTTCGCCAATGAAGGACAGGTCGGCTTTGCGCGCGAACCAGTCGATCACTTCCTTCCAGGGAGCAAACCGAAAATTAAAGACGATCTTAATGTCGGCATCCGCCGTCGGCACCGCCGAAGCCACTGCCACGTCCGGCTTGGCCGGGGACTCGTCGGTTCCGGATCGGCCTGCGGCCGCCGGGTCGGAATTCGCATTTGTCGCTGTGGCCTCATTTTCGCTGGCGCGGACAATCCGGGCCGCGGAATTGCGCGCAACCGCCGTCCCCGATTCTCCCCGCGCGCCGGAGCCAGCAACAGTGCTCCCCGCGGAGCCTGTCGTCTCGGCGCCACTCGATCGTGAACTTGTCGCGCTGGGCACGTTCGTGGACAACTGCTCCCAGGACGCTTTCTGTTCGCTGGATATGATCTTCAACACATCGCGATCAAATTCCCAATTGATCTGCCGGCGGTCGCGTTCCGTGGCCCCCGTCAGCGCAGTGTCACGTTGCTTCGCCCGTTCGGTGATCTTCCCCTTCTGTTCATCATTCAAACCGACCTGCTCGGCGATTTTGGGTTCGAGTAACGTGATCAACCCGGCTTTTCCGATCCGAATCTGTTCCAATTGGACGCGGTGTTCCTCGCTCAATAGTGCCAGGCCTCGCTTTTCCGATTCCGCGACAAAGGGAGCCAGCCGAGCGTTGCGTTCGGCGGGAGTCAGATTCTTGATTTCCAACGCCAATTCCAGGGCTTCGGTTTCCCGAATTTCGACGATTTTTGCCAATTTCGCGCGAAGATCGTCGCTAATTCCCAGCTTCTTGGCCACGGGCTCTTCAACAGCCAGGGCGAGCACTCCAACGAAGGCCGCGTCGGCAGCCCGCAGCGACTGCGACGTAACTACCGACAGGACAATAACAACGGTCATCAAACCACGACGGTAATGGCTGCTCATAGGGGGCTCAGCTGGGAGGGAATCGACCGGCGCAAAGGTACCTGGGAACTTTAACCCTTGAAACGGCAAAAGGTTTCAGCGATCGATCGCCGGGTCTTCCTGCCGCCAGCCCAAGGGAGTTCAGGACATTTCCGCCGGTGAAAGCCGGCGCATAGGTCCAACGCCCTATCCTAATTGTGGGGTTGGCCGGTTGCTAGATGATTCTCGCCGTCGGGTGGGTCGGCTACGATGGAATTCAGACTGATTCCGCACCAGCCCCTCGGATTCGTCTTCGATGAACTGCCGGACCTTACCGACGATGCCTGCAACCGGCCGGCTCCTGATACGGAGCAGCCGTCTCCCGGTTTTTGCCGCGACACTGGTACTGCTGTACGTATCAACACTGCCTCTGGCCGCTCGGGAACCGCTCGATCCGCTGCTTTTCGGCTACAAAATCCCGTCCGCAACTCCCGCGCCGCCGAGTACCCCCCGCGTGACGACGCGGGACGAGTCGGGAAAGGCCGTCGTCGCGAAAGTTCATGTCGAAGTCGGTGATTACCGGATCGTGCTCCTGCCGGACGGCCAGTTGGTCGCCCGCGCGCAGGCGGAAACGGAGATGACGGAGAAACCGTTCAAGCCGTTGACCACCGACGAACTGGCTCGGCAGATAATGATGACCTTCCCTGGATTCAAGGCCAAAACGACGCGTCGCTACGCCTGCGTCTACAATACCAGCGATGAATTTGCGGCGGTGGCGACGCGCGTCCTGGACACGATGCTGCCCGGCGTCAAGTCCCACATGACATCGCTCAAGATCGCGGTCCACGAACCGGACGTTCCGCTTCTGGCGATGATGTTCCGCACCGCCGAGGAATTCCAGCGATTTGAAAAACTGCCGGCGGGTGTCCAGGCATTTTACAAACCGTCAAGCAACACGATCGTGATGTACGAGGAGTCGCCGCTTTTTCGGGTCAATCGCGAACTGGCGATTCGGCAATCGCTGGCCACCATCGCCCACGAAGGCGCGCACCAGATTCTGCACAATATCGGAGTGCAGCAGCGGCTTTCGGTCTGGCCGATCTGGATCGCGGAGGGCCTGGCGGAGTATTTCGCGCCCACCACGGTCGGTCGGCGATTTGAATGGAAAGGCGCAGGGAATATCAATGACCTGCGGATGCTGGAACTGGAACTCTTCCTGCAGCTTCGCAATAAAGGCGAGCCGGGGGCAATGGTCTCCGATACCGTTGCCGCCGCCCGACTGACGTCGACCGGCTATGCCGCATCCTGGTCATTGACGCATTTTCTCGCCAAGAACCATCGTGATCCGTTTCACGATTTCCTGGCGGAACTCGTGCAACTCGGGCCCTTGGAAGGCAAGACGCGTGTGCTCCGAGCCGGTCGAATTCCCGAAAACAGCACCCACTTTCGCCGACACTTCGGCGAGGATCTCGGCCAACTCGAGGAACAGCTTGTCGCCTACCTGCTCAAGCTGCCCTACAACGATCCGTTCGCCGAACATCCCCACTTCGTGGCAACGGTCAGCTATACGCGGGGTGAAAGTCCTCAACGCGAGGCCAGTGTGTTTCACGTCGAAGGTCTGGCGGCAAAGTGGAGCGAAGACACTGTCAAGTCGCTGGCCGAAGATGAACAACAAAGCGCCGCGCTGGCGATGCGGCAGTTTCCGAACCGCAAAACGGCGGTCCAATTCGCCAAACAGTACTTGCGCGGCAAGTAGCGTTGTCGCGCATCAGGCCGAACGCGGCGGCCATTCCGGTGTCTTACACCCCGAAGGGGCACGACATGCCAGCCCACCGACGGACTGCCACTGGCACCACCAGCCCATGCGGTTCGGTGCGGTGAAGCCACCACGACTCAACGGCGCATCCGTTGCGGTCTCGGCAGGCACATGAGTTTCGATGGACCGTTGCGCTCGACCGCCGGCGCGTCGTGTGGGGCGGTCCTCCGGGGGTAGCCCTTCGGTGCAGGAAGAACTGGAGAATTCGCCGCATCACGTGGTCACGCCGTCACGTGGTTACGGCGCGTTGCGCAAGCGGCGGTACTTTTCCAGGTATTTTTCCGAAAGCGTCTTGTGGCGGTCGTTGAGGTCGACGGGACGGCCCTGAATGAACGCGGCGCGGACATGGGTCACGGTCTCGAGCGGATCTCCGTCGGTCACGATCAGCGTGGCGTCCTTACCCACCGTGATCGAACCGACTCGGTCGGCGACGCCGCAAATCTGAGCTGGATAAAGCGTGATCGACTTCAGTGCCTCGTCGCGCGGCAGGCCGAACGCGGCGGCCATTCCGGCGTTTGCCGCCAGATTTCGCACATTCGATGCGCCAAATCGACCGGCCGACGAGATACAGAAACGAACGCCGGCTTCCTGCAGCACGGCCGGCAAGCGATACGCCAGATCGTAATCGTCCGAACGGCGTTGAGGCAGACGGTGCACCCCAGTGATCACGACCGGGATGTCGCGCTGCCGGAGCAACTCCAGGCAATCACCGGCGTCGTAACCACCGACGATGATCAGCTTCAATTTCCAGGTATCGGCAAAGGTCACCGCTGCCTGGATCTCCAGGATATCCACGGCATCGATCATGACCGGCGTTTTGCCTTCGAGTACCGGGATCATCGCTTCCCAACGCAGATCGACAGCATGCCCCTGCGGATTGACGCGCCGAGCGACTCGATACGATTCCGCTTTCGCGAAGGTCTCACGCAGCACCTGCAGCCGTTTGTCGCGCTGATCGAGCTGTTCCTTGGAGGATCGCTCCACGAGCCAGTCGTAATTCGGTGTCATGTTCGGCCAGTTCAGATGCAGTGCAATGTCGCCGCGAAGCGTCATGTCTTCCCAGGTCCATCCGTCGAGCTGCATGACCGCGGATCGCCCCGACAATAACTCGCCAGCGGGCGCCGTCAGTGCCAGCAGCACGCCACTGCTGCGCGTCACCGGGATGTGCTCACTGTCGGGATTGAAGGCGGCCTGAGCGCGCACCTGCGGATTCACGTCACCGATCTCCGTCTCGTCAAGCGTTGCTTTAACCGAATTGATTTCCAACAGTCCCAGATTGGTATGCGCGTCGAATAGCCCTGGGTAAACCTGCTTGCCCGTGAGGTCGATTCTGCGGGCGTTTTCAGGAATCCGGACGTCCTGTCCAACCGCCGTGATGCGGCCTTTTTCGATCAGGATGGTCGCCTGCTCGATGGAAGGTCCGACGATCGGGTGAACCGTGGCGCCGAGCAGCGCGAGCGGCACCCCCGGATCGGCGCCGGGGATCTGAGGATGGCCCCAAAGTGTTGCATGCGAAACGAAAAGCAACCCGCAGCCGATGAGCCCGATCGCGAGGTAATTTCGATGAATATTCTGGTTCCTTTTCATGGACATCGACAGCCTTCAGAAGACGAAAAATGCGAATGTGGCGTACCGGCGATCATTTATGAGGATGTTCGTGACAGAATTCATCGTCTCGGGGCCAGTGGTCGTCCTGCTCGGTGGCAAAATCCTGTCCTAATTCCCGCATCGGCTCGCCCGAATCCAGGATGCGCTGCACCAGGGCTGCGCGAAGTTGGCGGGCCTCCTGACGCAGTTGCAGGTCCTCGGCCCGATCGAACATCTTGCGCCCATCGACCCAGGTTTGTTCCGGCCGGGCGTAGATCGAAAGAGGAGGAGCGTTCCACACGACGAGGTCGGCATGTTTGCCAACCTCCAGCGATCCGACAAACGCATCGATGCGCAACTGCTTTGCCGGGTTCAATGTCACGAATTGGAACGCTTCAACCGGATCGACGCCGCCATAGCGAACTGCCTTGGCCGCTTCTTGATTGAGGTGCCTCGCCAGTTCTCGGTCATCCGAGTTGAAACTCACGACGACACCGGACTGATGCAGGATCGCACCGTTCTGCGGGATCGAATCAAAGACCTCGAACTTGTAGGCCCACCAATCCGAAAACGACGACGCCATGACTCCATGTTTCCGCATGACGTCGGCAACCTTGTAGCCTTCGAGAATATGTTGCAGGCAACCGATCTGAACGGAGAACTCTTCCGCGACTCGCAGGAATGTCAGGATTTCGTCCTGACGATAACTGTGACAGTGTATCCAGCGTTTTCCTTGCAGGATTTCGCCGATCGCCTCCAGTTCCAGGTCCCGGCGCGGCGGCAAGCCTCGATGATCGCGCTCCCACGCCTCCCAGGACTGCAGGTAGTCCTTTGCAGCCATAAATTCGTCGCGCATGATCTGCTCGACGCCCATCCTTGTCTGGGGATATCGCGATGCCGTTCGCTCCGTCCAGTTCGATTGCTTGACATTCTCGCCCAACGCGAATTTGACCGAAGCGGGTGCTTCGGCCATCTTCAGTTCCTCGGGGCCGGCCCCCCACCGCAGCTTGATTACCTGACACTGCCCGCCGATCGGGTTCGCGGATCCATGCAGGATGTGTGCCGTGGTGACACCTCCCGCCAGCTGACGGTAGATCGAAATGTCGGTGTCATCAATGAAGTCGCCGATCCGGACTTGCGCAGTTACCGCCCGCCCGGTCTCATTGACGCCGCCGTCCGTCGCCATGTGCGAATGGCAATCGATGATTCCTGGCGAAATGAACTTGCCCTGACAATCGACGATCGCCGCCCCTTCGGGCACCGGAACGTCGCTGCCGATGGCGAGGACCTTGCCATGGCCGATCAATAACGAGGCGTTGGGGAGGTTTCCCTGCGGACCGGAGGTCCAGATCGTGGCGTTGCGGAACACGATCAATTCCTGCGGCGGCAACCGGTCACGGCCAAATGCGCCGAATGGCTTTCTGATCGGCAGTTCGAGTGGAGGCAGTCTGGGCGGGTTTTCGGCTTTTTCCGCAGTTTTTTCGGCCGCTTTTTCGGCGGCCGCCTCGTCGGCAATTTGCGGCCCTGGGGTCAACTTTTTGCAGATCACCGACACGCGGCGATCGTCCGGCCAGATCCAATCGCCGGTCCATTCGGTGGCAGCAGGGTCCGGCAGGGCGTTCATTGCCAGTCGACCTCGGCCGGTGCCGGCAAAAGGTGCCAGGTCAAACGTCAATGTCAGTCGAAAGTCATTACGCACCAGGAGGAGCAACTTGGATCGTTTGCGCGTCGCGTCCGCGGAACCAGGCGAACTGGTCGCGTCCGGATTGCCATCGAGCAGTTCTCCGCGAATTTCGCGCGGGTCGTCGCCTTGGATCGATAACCAGACGGTCTGGAACGAACCATCGTCGTTGCGCCCGGCGACTTCCCAGACTCCACGGGGATCAAACAACGGTTCCAGTTCCATCCGGTAAGCGTTACCGCGGATCCAGGTCGAGTGAATCTTGGTCTTTGCATCAAACAGGTCACCGTTGGTCACCACAAAATTTGCAAGTTTGCCGGTCTCGATCGTCCCACACTGATCGGCGACTCCAAGCAATTCGGCGGGCGTAACGGTAAGCGCCCGCAGCGCTGAATCGGGGGATAAACCCCTCTCGACGGCGCACCGCACCGCCGGCAGAAATTCGCCAAGGTCTTTGAGTCCTTGGGTGGCGAAGGCGATCCGCACGCCGGCCTGGTCGAGTCTCCCGGCATTTTCCGGCACCAGATGCCAGTGCTGCAGGTCCTCGAGCGAGACATGCCTTGCCGACTCGATGGTCGAAACGTTTGGAGCCTTCACGTAATTCAGCGGCAAGATCACTGTTCGTCCGGCGCGGACCACTTCGTCGAGCCGCCGGTATTCGCTTCCCGAGCCAAAAATGGCCGCTTGCAGACCAAACTCACGGGCGACGCGGTCCGCGCGGAGGAAATAGAGATCGTTGTGGGCGTCGATAATGAACAACTGGTTGTTGCGGCGAGCTTGTTCCAGCGTCTCCAACGCGTCGTTACGCTCCGGCCGAGCCAACTGCGGCTCGACCCGCGCCGCGCTCCAGGCCGCGCGATACCACTGGGAATCGAGCAACGATTGCCGCACCAGCGCCATCACGCCCATCGGCGAATTGGGATAACTTTCGCGGCGTGGCGACCTCGAAAGCGTCAACTGCAGATGCTGGGCAACCTGACCGCGCAGCAGACTTTCCGCGAGCGGTTCGTCGGACGTTTCGAGCAGACAGCTTTGCCCTCGGAAGACAGCTCCCGTCGGCACAGCCAGCCGCGCCACAATTCCTTGCGACCGTGACTTCTGGTTGCGTTCGAGGTCGACTCGAAGCTCGCGCGCCAAATCCAACTGTGGCTGTACCAGGTTATTCGAATGCGCCGCGCCGGATCGCGGTGCCGCCAGATCGACCGTCTCGCCTGCATACGCGTCCAAGAATCCGGGGTAAATCGTCTTGCCCGTCATATCAAAGACACGGGCGTCGGCCGGTGCCGTTCCCGGCCCGCCAACCGCTACAATCACACCATCCCGCACCACAATCGTCGCCCGCTCCAGCACCCGGCCGGGTGCCGCAATAACTCGCGCGCCAGTTAACGCCAGCAACGTGGGAGTCTTATCGCGAATTCCCTCGCTCGGCCGGGTCGAAGGCGGGGCCGCATGCGTCCACGCTGCCAGAACCAGCCAGGTCACCCATCCCAATACGATCCGTTTCCCATTCATTTCGACACGAGTTGCCCAGGAGTTATCCGTTTGTAAACGCAACGTAGCCAAGCACTTAGCGGGTACGAGCGACGAACCCGAACTCGCCCGGTCGCGGCTCGGGATACTGATATCATTAACATGGCTCAGAAATGGACGCGCCGTGCGAGTGCCGATCGGCCTCGACGAAGAAAACTATTATTCCGCCCGTTGTCCGGCAGGGAAGGGGGGACCATCGCAATTGAGCGGCCTGTTTTTCCGTCCGGCGGAAGCGCAACGCGCCGATTCCCGTTCCACGTCCTCACGTCTCGATCCCGTCGAACAGCGCGGAACCGATCCGGACCATTGTGGCACCCTCGGCGATTGCCAGTTCGAAATCACCGCTCATTCCCATCGACAATTCCGCGGCTTCGGCATAGCCGTTGTGCTGCCAGCAATCGCGCAGTTCGCGCAGACGGGAGAACTCGCGGCGAACTTGCGTATCGTCGCTGTGCAGACCGGCCATCGCCATGAATCCGCGCACGCGAAGGTTCTTTGCCGTTCGAAGTTCGGGCGGCACTTCCTGCAGTTCCTGCAGCGCGAAGCCATGCTTGGACGCATCCTGCGAGACATTGACCTCAAGTAACAGGTCGATGGTACGGCCGATCCGACTGGCCGCGGATTCGATTTCGCGAACCAGTCGCAGGCTGTCGGCGGAGTGAATCAGGTGTGTCAGCGGCAGGGTGCGTTCGACTTTGTTCCGTTGCAAATGGCCGATCAGGTGCCAGCGCGGTTCGTAGAACTCGGCCGCGCGATGGAACGCGCGAAGTTCTTGCGACTTTTCCCATAAGGACTGCGGGCGGCTTTCGCCAAGATCGGTGCAACCACAGGCGCAGAGTGCGGCGATCTCCTCGACACGCACATATTTGGTCACGGCGATCAGCCGCACGGAGTTTGGGTCGCGGCCGGCTTGCGCGGCGGCCGCGGCAATGCGCTGCTGGACAGACGCCAGATTGAGGGCGATTCGCTCTTGCCGCTGTCGTTCCATGCCGGCGCGCCCCCGTCCCGCAACTCCTCGAATTATTCGATTTCCACCAGCGTCTGGTAGATGCGTTTGGCCGGCAGGAATCGGCCAAGGTAAAAATCGCAACAGACATTTTTTCCGAAAAATGTGCGATTGCCGCGCAGGCCAAGCTCGCGGTAGACCAGCCAGTGCTCCTCCGCCGATTCGGCGCGGAATGCGGTCGCCTCGGACGGCGGCACCGGCAGCAGATTTTCCGCAACGGTCAGGCGTCGCCAGGTCCGTTGGCTGCGCACGCGGCGGGGCGCAAGGTCGAGTACCAGCGGAAAAAACGCCGCAGGCCCCGCCACCGTCTGCTCCAGAATCAGCCGTTGTTCGACTTCGACAAGCTGTCCTGATCGCGGATCGGCGCGCCATTCTGGAATGGACAGTGGAAGCAGCGGAAACTTGCCATCCGCATGCACAAATCGGCCGTTACGCGTCTCCCGTTCCGGAACGAATCGCGTCCCGGACGACAACGGCCATCGGGCCCGATAATCGATCCTCTCCGCGCGTTCCGCCGTGACGGAATCGGCCAGCAGAGCGAATTGGTGATGGCGTGCGATCACGAATTGCCGTTGCAACCTGCAGGCTCCCATCCGCAATTCGAGTTCCAGATACTCGATTTCATTGTCGGCATGCCAGCAGACATGCTCCCATTCGGACTCGGGGTGCTGCGGCTCCCCGTCGATGCGCAGTTCTTGATCCCAGCATCCGGCGATCAGCAAGCTTCGTCCGGCGGCCAGTCTCAGATTCAACTGTTGTCGCTCATGTTCAACATCGATGCGGATCGCCGATTTTTGATGTCGATCCTGCAAGCGCCCGTACTGCCCGGCTTCCGAATAGTGACCGATCGGCGCCGCTCCTTCATGCCGGGCTCGCGGTCCCGTCACGCGGCCGTCGCGCACGGCCTGCTTGGGTCTTGCCGACTTCGTCGTTGGCTGTGCAAACGACTCGGTCACGGCCTGTTCAAACTGCCGCTGTGCAACTCGTGATGACGACCGCGACGGATCACGATGCGAAAATCCCGCGTTGCCGTTTAACGGTGCCGATCCCTGGTCAGCTGCTAACGAATCGTCTCCAAGGCGCGCCAAACGCCAATGCTCGGCGGCCCGACAGAGCCGCACCGACGGTGAAAGTTCGGGAAGCGAAAATCGCAAAGCCTTCGCGATCAATCCGCATCGAACCCAGGATGCGAGCAGCAGCGGCGCCGCGCGCCAGTAATCAGGGCTTTTCCAGCCGCCCTCGTCAATTGTCGATTCCAGGCACTCCACGAGACGCTGCCGGGCACCGGCCAGATGTTCGGTTCCGATCAGCGACGGCGAAATTGCCGCGAGTGTCAGCGGCAGCTCGACCTGGATCCATTGTCGGTTCAGCAGGCTATCGACCGTCGGTGCGCCATCCGACTCGGGCGTTCCGTAGTCGTCGATCAGTTGGGCGAATTCCCGCGCCAGACCGGACGCGGATACTTGCGCGGCGTCGACCCAGTGTGCCCATGTCAGGCATTCGAGGCCGATGGCAGTTTCGTTAAGCCGTTCACCGAGCGTTAACAGCCATTCTTCAAAATCGTCCATTCCCGGTGCGGATCGGTTGTCATGGATGGCCGCCAGCCGGTCGAGCAGTTCGGCAAATTGGCCGTGGAGCCCCCAGGCGAGCGGCCGCGATCGCGGTGGGAAAAGGCTTCGGAATTCCGCTGCCGCGCGCAATCCCGATCGCGTGCTTCCCGCGGCGGGCCTGGAATGCGGCGCCTTCTTCGTCTTCGCTGCGATCGTCAATCCGTCAGGTGTCATACGTCGATACGTCCTGTCCGTTAAGGGAAGCGATCGTGCCTCCGCGTAATCATCACACGAACACGCATGGGCCGATTTGCCATCTGTTGGTGTTGTTTGGTATCCTATGTCCGGTTCGCATGCAAGTCTCCCGGGAGGGTTCCGCCATGGTCCGTTGCTGGTCGTTTGTCGTTCGACTGCTCGTGGGCGTGCTGATGATTGCCAACGCCGCAATCGCGAATGCTGGCGACGAAAAACCCGCAAAACCTCAGAAACAGGCCGGCGAGCCGAGGGAGAAAGCGGCGGCGCCCGGCCGTCGCGGTATCGACGACAAGTTGTTCGCCGACCTGGATCCCGCCAGGAAAAACGCTGGATTCACGCAGCTGGGGGTCCATCAAGTCTGGATCGACACCGATCGCAAAGTCATGGTGGCCGACGGCGTCGTCTGTCTTACGCAGGGGCTCCTGGAACTATTCGCGTGCCCCAAGGGGACCAAGGAGCATGAGTCCGCTTTGTCGCTGCAGACCGATGCGTTGACGATCCACGCGGGACTGCTGGCGATCGAGGCCGAAACAGGTTCGCCGGTAAAGTACGCTCCCGACTACAAACCGGCCTCCGGCATGGTTGTCGATCTGATTGTGGTCTGGGCGGACGGGAGCGGCAAACGAAAACAGGTCCGGGCCCAGGAATGGGTCAAAAACCTCAAGACGAAAAAGCCGCTGGATTTTGACTGGGTGTTTGCCGGCAGCGGATTTCATGTCGACGAAGACACCGGCGAACGATTTTACATGGCGAATTCAGGCGATCTGGTCTGCGTTTCGAATTTCGGCACCGCGACGCTGGACTTGCCCGTCCAGAGTTCCCAGGCGAACTCGGAATTGATGTTTGAGGCATTCACCGAGAACCTGCCGCCCAAGGGCACGCGTGTACGGCTGGTATTCCTGCCGCGCGTCGCGACGCAAGCGGGCGGCAAGGGAGAACGCAAGGACGCAAAAAAGGCCGGTTCGCAGCCGCCGGCGGCGAAAACGGTCGCTCCACCCAAGTCTCGATGAACCCGATTCGCTCCCGAAAGCCCTTCCATGGCCCGGCAACTCGATTACGTTTTGATCGTGGATGTCGAGTCGACATGCTGGGACGGGCAAGTGCCCCAGGGACAGATCAGTGAGATTATCGAGATTGGTCTCTGCACGGTAAACCTGCGATCGCTACAGCGCGGCGACAAACGATCGATCCTGGTGCGGCCGGCCCGGTCGGACGTCGGCGCATTCTGTACGCGGCTCACCACCTTGACGCCCAGCCAGGTCGCCGGAGGGATGCCGCTGGGCGACGCTTTGCGGATCCTGGAGCACGACTATCGGTCGCGCGAACGGCTTTTTGCCAGTTGGGGAGACTACGACCGCAATCAATTCCAACGGAATTGCCGCGATTATGGTCTTGAGTATCCGTTTGGCCCGACACACCTCAATATCAAGAATCTGTTTTCTGTGGCGTTCGGACTCCCCAAGGAACTGGGAATTCCCGAGGCCTGCGAGAAAATGGGGATCCCGCTGGAAGGAACGCTGCATCGGGGCGTGGATGACGCCTGGAACATCGCGCAACTCTTCTGCGGACTGCTCAAAAAGACGCGTGCAGAGTGAGCCGGCAATGCCGCAGCATTTCACCCGGCGACACGACGTAACTGGTATAGAACGGGCCAAACTCGCCATACCGCGCGCTGGCCTCATCAAACCGCATTCGATAGACGATTTCGGTCAGGAACTGCGGATTGGCCGCCCAAAGGGTTACGCCCCATTCCCAATCGTCGAGACCGACACCGACCGTGATCAACTGGGACACGCGGCCGGCGAATTCCATCCCGCTCCGCGCGTGTTCCGCCATCAGGCGGTTCCGTTCCGAAAATGGCACCCTAAACCAGTTCTCGCCAACCTTACGCTTTTTGTTCATCGGGTAAAAGCATGTCACCGGCCAAGGTGGGAAATCAGGCGTCAGCCGCTGCTTTCGCATGAACGGTTCCCGATCGCGATAGGCTTTGACTTTGGCAAGGTAGGCGGGCGAATCGGCCTGCTCACCCTCGGCCACCAGACGCTGCGCGTACTGTTCGACGCTGGGCACATATTCGGAAATTTCGGAGATCGAGACGAACGAATAGACGGGTTCCAGCGCCTGTCCCAGCAAGCCGGCGAGCAGTCGCTGGTGAATCGATCCGATCCGCAGCGGATCCGGGTCCATGATCATCAGCGAAAAATCCGCCTTATGACCGCTGACGACGCTGGTCTGCAATCGGGCCGGCGCTTCGGCGCCGGCCGGATCAAGAATCGCAGCAAATTCCTGGGCGCCGCGTAACACTGCGGATGCGCCGATCGCCGCCAGAACGTCGCGGCGGAACCGGTAATAAAGGTGCTGACAATGCCAGCCCTCTTTGGGACGCGTGGAAACTTCAACGGGGGTCGGAGCATGCGGACGCGTCGAATTCATAGTGCCTCGATCGATTTCCAAGTAGGTTCCACTTCAAGCACCGGCGGGGGGCGACCAGGCCTCAATCGCCTCGTTGGATGCCGGCTCCAGTCGCGAATAGCGAGGATGGCGCGACTCCTTGTAGGGATCATTGCGTGCCGCATTGTAACAGCAGATCAGCGACCATCGAGGGTCGTCCGAGTAATTCGCGTCGCTGCGGTGCAGGAGATTACAGTGAAAAAACAGCGCATCACCAGGTGACGCCTCGACATGGATAAGCTCATGGCGCTGGAGCGCCACTTCCACGCGTTCCATCTCCGCGCCCGTCTGTTCGCCAGTCCTGCCATGATCGATTCGACCCAACGCGTGCGATCCGCGCAGGACCTGAAGGCAGCCGTTGGCACGCGTCGATGGCGATACGGCAATCAGGCAACTCGCCAGGAGCGGAGCCAGACAGCCGTTGTGGTACCAGTAGCCGTAATCCTGATGCCATTCCCAGGCGCCACCGACCCGCGGCTCCTTGAGCATCATCTTGGTATGATAGTGGTAGACCTCGCCACCAAGAATCTGCGTCATGCGGCCGAGGATTCGCGGCGAACGCGAAAACATGCTGTAAAGCGAATCTCCCGCTTCGTTCCAGAGTGCGAGCCGCGTCGTTTTTCCCTCGGCATCCTTTCGCCCGTAGACCGATTGCTGGAACGACGGATCCGATTGGGCGAATGCGAGCAGCTTTTCGATTTCCGAGCGATGGAAAAGCCCGCGTGACAGCAGATACCCGTCGCGATGGTAACTATCCAGTTCTTCCGGAGTAAATTTGGTTGTCGTCATCGACTCGCTTCCCGCGGCTTTGCTGCGTCTATTGTCGATTTTGGACCCTGGCCGTCAACCGTGGGTCAGGCCTGGCCTTCGATGAATCGCCGCTAGTTTGGTTGCATTCGCGACGTTTCTCCGCTACTTGTATAGTCTCGAACCGACGCCGTACCGAAAAGGAAATGTTCGCATGTCGAATGAAATGGCTGTAGCCGCAGCCCCGGTCGCCGCTGCCGAAAAACGGATCTTGCTTGTCGATGACGACGCGGAAATCGTGGAAGCAATCAAGTTCGCTCTGGAATCGAAAGGGTTTAAGGTCCTGATCGCTCGCGATGGTAACCAAGGGCTGGCGATGGCGGAACGAGAAGACCCCGACCTGATGATCCTGGACATGATGATGCCCAAGCGGAGCGGATTTCTGGTGCTGGAGAAGCTGCGGCGTTCGCGCCCCGTACCGATGCGGATCATTATGATCACCGCCAACGAAGGCAGCCGCCACAAGGCGTATGCCGAAATGTTGGGGGTCGATGAGTACTTGCGCAAACCGTTCGCAATGGATCGGCTGGTCGACAGTGTGAACAAGTTGTTGAACCCGGCCCAGAAAGAGTGATTTTCAGGCGGCCGTGCGCCGGGGATCGTTATCGCGCCGAGGTGGTGTTCCCCGCGGGTTGCCCGCTGTGCCCGTCTTCCCCGTCTCCGGCCCGCATGCCCACAGCTTCGCGCCGTGCGGCGTCTTGACCGCTAACGCTCGCATGCTGCGCAGAAATGCCAATAGCGCCGCCCCCATCGAAGAATAGACCACTTGCCGGTACGGGGAATCGGCCGGCAGGCCCGCCATGATCCGGCGATGAGCGATCCCCATGTTGTGGTACGGCAGCGCTGGAAACAGGTGGTGCAAAGCGTGGTAGCGCAATCCGAGCGGACAGACGATTTCGGTTCCGACAGAATCCCCTACGATATCGACGGAATCGAGTAACTGTTCCTGATGGCTCAACGGCGCGCCAAGACTTTGATAGCGGTGAGCTACCAGCGTTCGCAGATGATTCAGGACCAGGATTCCCACCGCGATCGCATACAACTGCAGCGGACGCCAGGCTTGATCCCAGCTTGCGTTGGGAAACAGTTTCCGCCAATACTGCGACTGCGAGGCGAGCCAGGGCATTCCCGCCGCAAAAAACACCATCCCCCAGATCCGCAGGCTGCAGGCGATGTCGACACACGCCCATACCGCGCGGCGGTCGTCCGGTCGAATTTCACGTCGATGCCGAAAATTGATGGCATTGGATGACATCCGTTCCAGAACCCACTGTCGGATCGCCGGATGGAGAAACGATACCGGAACCACCAGCAGGAATCGCAACGCGAAATAGATCGGCAGCAGGAACGGCTGCAGAAAAAACGTCACGACGCGATACCAGGGACCATGGCCCAACGGCAAGTACTCGGCGTCCTGGTTCGTGCCGTAAGTCTGCGTGTTGTGGTGCTCGATGTGAACTTCGTACAGAAAGGACGGTGTCAGCATCGGTATCCCGGCCAGCAGGTTCCATCCCACTTTGAACGCAGTCATCTCCCCCCGGCGAAAATGAACGATCTCGTGCATGAAAATCGCGACCCGGTAAAGGGCCGCCACGGCAAGACAAAAACAGACGATTTGACGCAGCGATAGAACATTGGCCGTCAGATACACCGATGCGGCGGTATAGCCAACGGTCAACGTCAGCAGAAAGTCGACCCAATAAATCAATCGATTGGGGCGAAAAAGGTCGCTGACCTGGCTGCGCAGCTGCGCTACGGACAACTTTTGCGGATTGGTCGACTTCGATTCCATTCTTTCCTCAACCGAATTCCTTTGCGGAGCACCGGCATATGCCGCGTGCCGGCCCGACCGCCTCAACGCCATCCAGACTTGCGGGAGACGCAGATGTCGCATCACTACGGATATCGGTAGCAGGCCCCGCGAAGGCTTAAATTTGGACCGATCGTCCCCAAACTCGATGTTAATCTGGGAAGTTCAGGCAGCCTCTTGCATCGCGCCGAAACCAAGTGGAACCGATGCACGTCCCGGCACCAGCCAAAAAAACGTCGCGCCTGGAGCGCCCGACGGACGCAAAATCGTTGAGTCCCCCGGAGCCGACCGCTAAGATAGACGGGGCACCTGCCGAGCGCACCAAAGCAAGGGATTCTCCATGACCGCCTCCTTCGGCCAACTCGTGCTGGCACTCTGCCTGACAATTAACGTCGAGCCGTCGACCGTCACGGAACCGTCGCCTTCGGTCAAAAACCTTCGGGACTTCGAACTCCAGGTCAATGCGACAATTAAGCAGGCCCGGCTGGCCCGATCGATGAATCAGAAAAAAGCCGCGATTTTCGACCTGGTCGATTTGCACCGCGAAATCGTCGGCGATACACGCTTCCAGGAAAGCGATACGCTGCGTCACCTGCGCGGCCGTGTGGCATCGGTATTGATCGATTTCAAGTCCGATTTGACGCGACAGGCTCGTAACGGCCAACTCCGTAAGACCGCGCGGCCACCTGCCGCGGGCGACGTCCATGATGCGGCGAGCGACGCCGTGGGCGATGCGATGCGCGATCAAATCCGCCTCGTCAGCGGCTCACTGGGCGGGCCGGTCAGCTTGCTGCAGCCACAATCCCGTCTTCCCTACGATGATTCCAGCAGAATCGATCGCCAGCGCAACGAAGGTTCCGTCGGCGGTGCCACAGCCCAGGGTGCCGGCGGTGGAGTGGTTTCCGATGACGGTCCCGGCCTGATTTCCCTTATCCAACGAACGATTCGACCCGAGTTCTGGGACGTCAATGGCGGCCCAGGGACGATCATCTACTGGGATACCTGGCACTGCCTGATCGTCCGAGCCACCGCCGAGGTTCACCATCAAATTGGTGGACTGGCCGGCGGCTTGCGCCAGTAATCTGCGACCGGCCGACCGCCATCCTGGTTCGGTGGCTGACAAACGTTTTTGCCCAAGCATAGCGGTCTGATAAACTGCAACTTTGCCCGCTGCCGTCGTCCGACCAGGAGTTCCGTATGCCACGATCCGTTTCTGACCATCCGATCATCGATCGGCGAACGATGCTCCAGGCAGGATCGGTGGGTCTGTTGGGACTCGGAATGAACCATGTTTCCGCGTTACGCGCCGCCGACGTGATCGCGGACGGGAGCGTCGGCGGTACGGCGTCGTCGATCATATTCATATTTCTTTCCGGAGGTTTAACGCAGCACGACAGCTTTGATCCAAAACCGGACGCACCGCAGGAGATTCGTGGTGAGTTTTCCCCGATTGCGACCGCAACGCCGGGTGTCCTTGTTTGCGAACATCTGCCGATGCTGGCGGCTCGCAGCAATAACTGGAGCCTCATCCGCTCGCTTACGACGCCCTATAACGAACACTCGCAAGGCCATACATCGTTGCTGACCGGCCGCACGCCCATGCCGCCCGGCTACAGCCCGGTGCTGCCGCAGTCCTCCGACTGGCCGTCGATCGCGTCGGTTGTCGGTGACGCGCTGCCCAAACGCGTCAATAACCTCCCGCCCGCCGTCGTACTCCCGGAACGGCTGATTCACAACTCCGGACGGATCTTGCCCGGCCAGTTCGGTGGTCAGATGGGTAGTCGCCGCGATCCCTGGTTCATCGAAGCTTCGCCGTATAATTCCAAGTCGTACGGCGCCTATCCGGATTACGAATTTCACTTTGTTCGGGGAAGAGAACGTAACGAAAACCTGAAATTTCAGTCACCCAACCTCAGCCTGCCACAAGGGCTCAGTCGTTCGCGACTGGCGGACCGCAATGGTCTGCGCGAACTGCTGGGGCGGCAACGCCGGGATCTCGACCTGGCAGCTTCGATCGAGTCGTTCGACCGGCATCGTCAGGCAGCCATTTCGCTGCTGACCGAGTCCAGCGTGCAGCGGGCATTTGACGTGCACAATGCCGACCCTGCCTTGCTCGACCGCTACGGACGCAACGCGTTCGGCTGGTCGCTGTTGATGGCCAGGCAACTGGTTCAAGCCGGTGTCAACCTGGTGCAGGTGAACCTTGGCAATAACGAATCGTGGGATACCCACGACAACAACTTCCCCTTGCTGCGAGACTGCCTGCTGCCGCCTACCGACCGAGGAGTCTCCGCGTTGCTCGACGATCTTCAGTCGCTGGGAATGCTCGAAAAGACTCTGATCGTAATGGTCGGCGAAATGGGACGCACGCCCAAAGTGAATTCCGCAAACCGCAGTCCTGGTGCCAAAGCGGGCCGAGACCATTGGGGCGCCGTCCAAACGGTATTTGTCGCTGGCGGTGGCACGCAAGGCGGAACCGTGATCGGCGCATCCGATAAGAACGGTGCCTACCCGGCAACCGATGCGCAGCGACCGGAGAATCTGGCGGCGACGATCTATCACGCGCTGGGGATTCCCCGCACGGCCGTTTGGAAAGATGAGTTGGATCGCCCGCACCCGATCTACCATGGAGATCCGATCGCTGCTCTATTTTCTGAATCGGCGATTTTGAATCCTGCCGTGCGAGGATGAACGGAACCATGCTGACACGGAGATCTTTTCTCGATGCCCTCGGTGCAAGCACGATGGGCGCGGCCGCTTTCGCAGCTGGGACGCTTGCCGAACCTCGTCGGGCCGCGGCGGCGCCCGACCAGACCTCCGCGAAAGAACGCAAGCGGTTGGCAGTCGTCACCACCGAGTGGCGCTATCGGTCCCACGCCTGGCACATGGCGGAGCGATTTCTGGTCGGTTATCCGATGCAAGGTCGCTGGCATCGGCCGCCACTGGACGTCGTCGCAGCTTATGTCGACCAAAGGCCGGAAAATGACCTCAGCGCAGGCCGATCGCGTGAATTCGGTTTTCCAATCTACGCTTCCATCCCCGAAACGCTTCGCTGCGGCGGTGACAAACTCGCCGTGGATGCGGTTCTGATCATCGGCGAACATGGCAACTACCCCAAGAGCGAGTTCGAGCAGACCAAGTACCCTCGCTACGAGTTTTTCAAGGAGGTCACGAACACTTTTCGCCGAGACGGTCGCGCTGTGCCGGTGTTCAACGACAAACATCTGTCGTGGAAGTGGGAATGGGCAAAAGAAATGGTCGATATCTCGCGTGAACTGGGGTTCGCGTTTACCGCCGGCTCCTCGCTGCCCGTCACCTGGAGGATGCCGGCAGTCGATTTACCGTACCAGGCGGACGTCGAGGAATTGATCTGCGTCGCGATCGGCGGTATCGACAGCTACGACTTCCACGCGTTGGAAGTGATACAGTGCATGGCCGAGCGACGGCGTGGCGGTGAGACAGGCGTCGTGGCCATGCAGGCCCTGCGCGGCGACTCCGTCTGGAAAGCAATGGACGCTCAAGGCTGGACCGGCGGCGGTTGGGATCCACGACTTTTTGAGGCCTGCCTTTCCCGCAGCCAGACTCTGGCGCAACCCGAATCGTTCAGCCACCGTTACCCGACGACGACTCAGATCCGCGAATGGGTGAAAGACCCTCTCGCCTACCGTTTCGAATATGCTGACGGGGTCAAGGCGACCATGCTCCTGATGAACGGCCTGGTAGGAGATTTCAGCTTCGCCGCCCGAATCGCCGGTGAATCCGAACCGTTTTCGACTCTGTTCTATCTGCCGCCAAACCCCAACGTCACGTACTCGGCGGCGCTGATGTCGAAAGCCGAACAGACCTTTCTGACAGGCAAGTCGCCCTATCCGATCGAACGCACCCTGTTGACGACGGGGCTGGTCGAAGCCGGCGTCCGCTCGCTCGGAACCGGCCAGAAGCGAATCGAAACGCCGCACCTCGCGGTCCGTTACCAGGTTGGACCCGAGTCGACTTTCGCGCGCTCGTAGCTCGAAACTTGTTTCGAGCCCTGCTATTCGCGTTTCGTACGAAATTAGGCTCGAGATACGGGGGGACTCGAAACAAGTTTCGAGCTACTAACTGAGTATCTCGAGGATCGGTTCGCCGCCGCGAGCGATCGGATGGGGGCGTCCCATGCGATCGTAGACCAGCAGATGAGGGTCGATTCCCAGCAAGTGATAGACCGTGGCGATCAGGTCTTTCGGATGTACCGGCGCTGTAATCGGATACGCAGCCTGCTTGTCGGTCTCACCATAAACCGCTCCCGGTTTCACGCCGCCGCCAGTCAACAAGGAAAATCCACACTGAGGCCAATGATCCCGTCCCGCTTTCGCGTTGATCCGCGGCGACCGACCCATTTCCCCCATCACGATCACCAGTGTTGAGTCGAGTAAGCCTCGCTGTTCGAGGTCCTCGATCAGCGCAGGGTAAACTTGATCCAGGATCGGCAGATTGTGGTTCTTCAACATGCGGAAGTTGTTCTCGTGCATGTCGTACGAGTGGCCGTAATGCCGAAAGATCTCCTGGTGGACACTGATGAAGGGAACGCCCGCCTCCACGAGCCTGCGAGCAATGAGCATGCTCGCGCCGTACAGGTTCCGACCGTATCGATCACGTATCGAATCCGGCTCCTTCGACAAGTCGAATGCACTGCGCGTCTTGCTGGCGGTCAACAGATCAAATGCCCGCTTCTGGAAACCGTCCAACCGAATCTGCGCCGCCGATTGGCTTCCGCTGCGGAAAGCGTCGTCCAACTGATCGAGCAACGTGCGGCGACCATCAAATCGCTCGGCGGTAATATCGGGCTGGCTGGTCAGACCCGGAAGGTACGGTTCGCCTTCCGGCATGACCGGATCATAATGATACGGTGTCGGTTCTCGCGAAAATTTCGGATTGCAGAGCGAAAACAGCGCGTCGTACTGGCTTCCCAGAAATCCGCCGTACGGGCCGCCTCGCCGCCCTCCCTCTCCCCACCCTGGATAGCACGGCAGACAGACGGCGCCGGGCACGTCGCGCGGACCAACCCCGAGATACTGGCAAACCGCGCCGATGTCAGGCGGATAGGTAGGCTGTGTGGGAAGCTGTGCATTCGCGTCGGTGTAACCCGTCATGATGATCAGCGGATCATGCGAGTCGTAACGGTGCGAGATCGTCCGAATCAGACTGGCCTTGTGCATCAGCTTCGCCGTGTTCGGAAGATGCTCGCAGATTTGAAGTCCGGGTAAGGAAGTCGCGATGGGCTGGAACTCGCCACGCACCTCCGCGGGGGCCCCCGGTTTCAAATCGAACATGTCGATATGACTAGGTCCGCCCAGCAAATTGAAGAGCACGACCGATCGGATTCTGGCGGTCCGCTGTCCCGTGCCTCCCTCCGCGTTCAGTGCGGCTGCGCGGAGCAACCCCGGCAGGCTGAGGCCCAGCAGCGAAAGTCCCCCTGCGCGGAGAATCTCGCGACGTTTGAACTCATCATGATGCGTCCTCCCCACTCCGAAAATACTTAACATGGAACGCGACTCCGCAAGATTCCGTACCGATCGGGCCCGAACTCTCTACCCCGGCCCCAACTCGCTACGGTGGCCAAGGGGTTAAGACCGGGAACTATGTAGCACAACGTAGGATATCGCGCGGTCGGACAGGGCGGCAAGCGAAAATCTGTGTTCGTAGTTCGAAACTTGTTTTGAGTACTTCGCTCCGTCTCGCAGAGTTCGGGACTCGAAACAAGTTTCGAGCTGCGGTTGAAGCGGCGTCGTAAAATTGCCGAAAGCTCACTCCACTGCGGACGGGGATCATCCAGACTGAAGTTGTCCCACTGGTCGAAGTGGATTACGGCGGAACTCAATTCGAGGGCGAACCCGAGCGGCAGTCGCAATTTGCGTCAACCGCCATCGCCACGCCTGTGTATCCGGCCTCGGGACCGAGGAATATCGCGAGGCGGCCGTCTGGGGCAACGTCAAAGATCGCATGAGCCATTCCGTCGCCGATCAGCAGATGCCCATTCTCGGCGAGCGCGATTCCTTCGGTCGACCGCAATCCATCGTTCCTGGTGGCCAGTCCCGACACTGCGCCATCGATCGTGAATCGCCATACTCCGCCCGCATCATCATCGGTGAAGTAGACGTTACCGTCGGCGTCGACAACCAGATCTTCCGGCGATTGCAGTCCGGATTGGGAAGCCAAAATGCGTGACTGAACTTCGTCACGTGAAAGCCTCGTGACTCTCGCGAGACCTCACCGCGTCATAACTGCCTGCCGGAGCACTACGACGACGGCGGTTTTTCAGGCGGGAGCATGGAGCGTCCCGCGCTCAGTCGGCTGCTGGCGGACATCGAAGCCAGGAAAATTGACTGCGTGGTCGTCTGCAAAGTAGACCGACTCAGCCGGTCGTTGCTGGACTTCGCCCGGATCATGGAGATCTTCGAACAGCGGGAAATCTCGTTCGTGTCGGTCACGCAGCAATTCAACACCGCCACATCGATGGGCCGCCTGGTGCTCAACGTGCTGCTCTCGTTCGCCCAGTTCGAACGGGAAATTATCGGCGAACGCATCCGCGACAAAATCGCGGCCCAGCGGCGTCCAACAACATCTGATTCAAGAATCCGCCCGTCCCGCTGCTCGGCTTGACCGCCTTGTTCGGCGTACCCTACCGGCTGCGCGGCTGGCCAGGCTGGTTCGTCGGCGGCTGCGGGCGCTTCCGTGCGCTGGGCGTGCCTTCGCGCGGCGGGCTTGTGACGGCAACGAGCCACGCGCCGTCTTTGAGTTTTACCGCGCCGGGGTCCGCGCCAGGAACTCGTGACGAACCCGAGACTGCTTCCCATGTTGCGCCGTCCCTGCTCGCGACCGGCCACGGCCCTGGGCCAGTGCCGAAGAATGCCAGCCGCTCGCCATCGCTCTGCATGTTGCCAAGCCATCGGTTCTGGCCGGGCATCGTCACGTCCGCGACGCGCTCGAAGTTCAGCCCGTCCTTGCTCACGGCGTGATAGCCAACGCCGCCCCGCGGCGGCTCGCGGCGCTGCTGGTTCGCGCGCATTTGCTCCGGGGTGCCGTTGTCCGGCACGATGAGGTGGAACACGCCGCCGTGCAGCGCCACTGCGCAGTCAATCACGACGCGCCCTTCAAGGGCAAAGCGCACGCCCGGCTCGAACTCGTAGTTCACGCCGTCCTTCGCGACCGCCGAGTAAATCGCCGGCACGCTGCGCGCGAAGTCCGGGCTGCGGTTGGAGGTGAAGTAGAGCCGCACGCGTCCGTCCGACAGCGGCACCAGGGTCGGATCGAAGGGCCGCGCGAGTCCTGCCTCCAAGCCGGCGACCGTGATCGGCTCCGGTTTCGTCCACGTGCGTCCCTCGTCGCTGGAGAAACAGACGGCCACGCGGTCGAAGTTGCGGTCGTTGTCCGCCGGAAAGTGCTGGAAGGCCGCGATGATCCGCCCGTCCGCCAGCCGCGCGAGCGCCGGCACACCCGCGCGCGGGAAGGTCGCAAGCGGCCGCGCCTGGCCGGGATCGAGCCGCTGCACGAGCACATCGTTGTCCCACGGGCCTGGCTGGTTCGTGCGCGGTGAAGCGGGGCCGGCACCGGGTTGCGGAGCGGGATTCGGGTTGAACGGCGGCTCGCTCCGCGTGCGCGTCTTGCGCGGCGCCGCTGCGTTCGCCGGCGGGCTGAAGCGCAGGATGCGCGTGCTGAACTTGAACTCACCCACCCACAGATAACCGCCGCCCCACGTCACTGAGCCGGGCATGAACAGCTTGTTGCGACCGAGGCCCGCGCTGCGGTCCCTCTCGTCCGCCGCGCCGAGGGATGCGTTCGCCGGCAGGCCCGCGAGCGCGTCCTCGACGCGATCCCACACCTGCACGCGATGGTTGCTGCGGTCAGCCACGAAGAACTTGCCATCCGCCGCCAGCGCGTCGCCGGGCAGGTTGAACACTCCCGCGCCGCCGATGCGGACCGGGCGGTTGTCCGTGCCGAATTCCTTCACCGGCCACACGCGGATTTCCTGACCCTCGAACGGCGCGGCGCAAAGATAGTTCCCGTCGCTGTTGAGCCGGCCAGGGTTCGATACTTCGAGCGTCAGCTTCGGATCGCTGTCCGCACCGGGGATGCCATCCCAGACGTAGATGCGGTTCGCCTGTCGATCCGCGAGATAGAAGTGCCGGGCGTCCATCGCCACGCCGGTCAGTTCACGCAAATCGACGCTGCCGATACGCCCGCGCAGCGTCAGGTCGGGCAACTCGCCGTCCAGCGGCAGTTTCCGCCAGATGCAGACCGTGTCGCGGCCGGCGAGCGCGAGGGTCGTGCCGCTCGCGGCGTTGTCCCATGGGCCATCGGGCAGATGATAGACGAAGTCCGGGCGCGCGGCGCTTTCGTCGGGCAGGCTGCGCCAGATGAAGAGCTTCCGGTCGAAGTCCGACGAGACGAAGAGGCTCTTGCCATCCGTGGCCACCGCCGGGTTCTGGATAAAGTGGTTTTCCGCCCAAGTGTCCTGGTCGGTGCGGTCACTGCCGATGGCGAAGTCCGGCGGTTGGTAGTCGCGCGTCGGCAAAGCACTCCAGCCGAGAATGTGGCCGCCGTTGTAGGTGCAGACGTAGAGGCCGCTGTTCGCCACGACCGCGTCCGGGCCGTCGCCGTTGCGATACGTCGTCGGGCGCAGCACCACGTCGGCGTCGGTGTTCGCGTCGCGCGGAGCCTTGTTCCAGAGATAAACCGACTGGATGCCGGCGGCGACGAGCTGGCCATCCGCCGTGAGGGACCCCTTGAGCCATTCGCCCCAGCGCCAGTCCGGCGGTTGCGCTGCGGAAGTGGGGAAGGAATTCCAAACCATCGTCGCGGGCCGGGAGCGTTCGCCGAAGTTGTGGTCGCTCAAGGCGAAGAAAGTCTTGCCGTCGCTGGTGATGTTGCGCGGCGTGCCGGCGCCTTCGGGGCGCAGGATGAAGTCCGGCGGCTGCTGGTCGCGCGTCGGGAAGGAATTCCACACCAGCACCGCCGCGCCGCGGGTCGCAACAACCGCGAGTTTGGTGCCGTCCGTCCAGACGCCCCACGGCCAGCCGAGGCGCGTGCCGCCAAACCGTCGGCTGCTACCGGGGCGGTTGGCTCCGCCGCCGTCGGAGAGCCCACTGAGTTCAATCACCAGGTCCGCCGGTTGAGCGTTCCTTGTCGGAAAGGAATTCCAAACCAGCACACGTTCGTTTTCTGTGTCCGCCACGGCGATGCGCCGGCCATCGGGTGTGATGGCGACGTTGCCGGGCCAGTTCAACTGCTGTCGGCCCGCGCCGGAGTTGTTCTGCGTGAAGTCGGGTTGGCCGAGCACGAGATCGGGCGGCGTATTCTTTGCGGGCGCGGACTTCCAGATGAGCACACGGTTGTTCCAACGGTCGGCAACGAGCAGCGCCTTGCCGTCGGTGGCAAGGCCGGAGGGATGGTTCAGCAGCAGCGGGCCGCCGGAGTTGTTAAATCCCTTCGAGCCCAGCACGAGGTCGGCATCCTGCCCGGTGACGAACACGCCGGGCTTGGCCTCCGGCGCGGCGGCATACTTCGACGCGATGCGCTCGACGCGAATCGCGTCGCGCCGCTCGGTGGCGCGCGGTTCCTGGCCCGGCAGAGCGGGTGCGACTACGGCCAGAACGAGGGCGAACCCACACACGCTGAAGATGAACCTGCTCATAAACCTCCCAAACATCGTAACTCCACTGCCGAACGCCAAGGCTAAGCTGCCGGGGCCGGCCTGCATGGACGTTGAAGCTCGGAAAACCCGGATGGCGGCCCCGGTCAGCTTCAGCCGTTGGTTAGGCCCCCGAATCGCCCCAACATTCCTTGGCCGTGCGCAACTCGTTGGCCTTTCCTCGATCCCGCTCCGCGCCCTCAGTGTCGCCCAAGGCCTCCATGACATTGGCGCGCATCTCATAGAGCACGGGGTTTGCCGGTTCCAGCCGAATGGCTTCGGTGAACTCCGCCAAGGCTTGCTGCAGTTGTAACGCCGACTTTGCGGGGTCCCACGTCGCCTCGATCGATTTCATCACACCTACCGCAACCCGGGCATTGGCATGTTCCGGGTTGAGCTGAATCGCCCGCCGCAAATCCGCGAGCGCTTGGAACCACCACGGAGACCCATTGTTGCGGTAGGCGATCCCCCGGTGATAATAGGCGTCCGCATACTGAGCATTGCAGCGAATGGCTTCGTCAAAAGCCCGGACGGCGCCCTCCCAATCGCTCTCAAGTTTCGCGAGCCCCAGTTTGCAATGAGCCACGGCGTTGGACGGATCGAGTTCCACGGCGGTCGAATACTCCGCAACCGCTTTGTCCATGTCGCCCAACTCCATGTGCCAGTCCCCCCGCTTCAGATAGTCCGCCGAGGTGGTGGGAAGGCCGAGCAGACGTTTGATGAGGCCAATCATTTCGATCTGTCCTTGTGGCGCCACCACTCGGGCCGAACGACTGCGGTCACCGGGCGGGCGCAAGTGACCTTACCATTGGAAAACGCCCGGTTCGCCCGCTCCGGTGCACCGCCTTGTTCGGCTACTTGCGTTGCCGTTTAGGGCCGCGCGGAACTGTGTTTGATTTGTGAATTGTGATTTCTGCGCGATAGAGGAATCCATCGTGTGCAACGACCGGCGTTTCAATTCCGAGTTCTTTGGGAGGCTCCACAACTCCGTCGAAGGATCCCCATTCGTGAACATAGTAATCGAACGGCTTTCCGGATTCGGGTTTATCGATTCCATCGGCAGCGCGGCGAAATGTGAAGTAGACTGGGGTCGCGAGTTGCTCACCGTTCACAGTCTCAATCTTGAGGAGCGTTTCACGGGAATCTGCCTTCCTCCGCGTTTCCTCGCCGTCAACCGTCATACCTGTCACGCGAATCACACTTCCGAGCGGTTGACCCAAATGACCGACAACGGCTTTGGGTCGAAATGCGGCTACTGAAATCGTTTCATTCTGTTTTGTTGAGCTGGGTTCCTGTGCTCGCAAAAGGGAATAAGTAACGAACAGCAACGCGGCTACCAACAGAAAACGGTTTCGAGCGAGCATCGTTGTGTCTCCATTTTATGTAATTCTGCCGCCGGGTCAGCGCCCTCGTAATTAGTTGCGATGGCCACTCCGGCGGGATAAGACGCAGTCGAAACGCCTGTGAATTTAGGGCCGAAGTGCTGACAAGTCAAACATTTGCGGCCATTCGCCCCAGACGACCCCGCGGCATTATTGGAGCGGCATAATCCGCAGACCGGCGAGCGTGTGAGCTCCCTCAGGCAGGTTGGTTGTTTTATGTCGACGTTTTCCGGCGGCACAACCCGCACCCGCCAACCCCCTTCGTTGGCAATGAAAGTCCTTCCATCGGGATAGAACCGACCGGTCAATTCATGGGTCGGCAGATAGGTATATGTCGTGACATATCCGCGCGGATCTATGCGTGTTGCTTGATCCCCAACCGCATCAAAAGTAGACGACGTCATTCGCCCCCGGGCATCCATGGTCGCGATTCGGTGGTTGTCGGCGTCGTGACTGTAAGTGACTCGATTGCCGCGCGCGTCGACCAGCGCCGAAATGCGGCCGATGGCGTCAAGCACGTTTGTGGTGACGTTACCCAACGCGTCCAGCGTAGATGTGGTTGTGTTACCACGCGCATCGGTCACGGCAATCTGCCTGCCCAAAGCATCCCACACAAAAGTTGTTCGATAGCCTCGCGTATTCACGATGGCCGTAACTTCGCCAGCCAAATTGAAAGTTGTCGAGGCGCGGTTCCCCGCCGGATCGATCACTCCGATTTTCTGTCCGACTTGATCAAGAACATTGGTAACGCGGTAGCCTAATGCACTAATCGATTCGGTCTGCCGCCCCGCCGCGTCAAAAATGATGGATGTCGAGAATCCGAGCGCGTTTGTTATGCGAATCGCGCGTCCGAGCGCATCCAAAGTACTTGGTAGAGAAACCACGGCTGATTCTTTGTCTCACGCGCCTCGCCGGTAGGCACGCTCCGATATTCGCCCCCGCTAGGGAAGGTGCGACCCGAGAGTATTCGGCGCCGGTGATGGGGCGGAGGTGGTCGGAATTGGTGGCGAGTTCGTTCATAACATTTTTCGCTGAAACTCTTGCATTTCCCTCGGAAGCTAAGGAAAATTTAACGTGCTGTGGTCAGTCTTGCGGTTGTTTCCATCGTCGCACATTGTGGCTTTCTGCAACGAGTTTTCCCATGTTTGAAAAAGCCCTTCACACGGTTTTAGGCACTGCTGACTCGTGTCGCGAACAGCTTCTTTACACTTTCAATAACTCGAACCACGACAAATTCCACTTGCCAGCGAACCGAGACGCTTGCAGCAGATCAACCGAGTGAGGTTTCGACAATGACGGCCGAATTCCCGACGATTTCCCTTAACACCAGGCTTACGCGCCGATCCCGTCTGAGCAAAGGCATTCGCTCTTTTGAGCCAACCCACAACAACTTGTCTCATCGTTGCTCGAGGCCATTGACCTATGAACTGCTTGAAACCAGGCTGCTCCTTACCGTGACACCCGACATCGTTGGGAGCAATTTAAGCTCAATGCCGAATGAATTCGAATCAGGTGGTCATGCGACCATTCGCTGGACATCGGAAAACCGCGGTGACCAACGAGTCGCCCAGCCTTGGTTCACTCTTGTCAGCCTGCTTGATCGAACATCTCAAAACCTGATCTACCAAAAGCTGATCGAGACGAACACACTATTTGAAATTGGCGACTTTCGTGACGAGGAACTGCTAGTTGAACTTCCAGATTTCTCATGCAGCGGAGGAATTACGGTTCAGATCGATCTAGATTTTCTTGACGAAATCAACGAAAGCGGCACAACCGATGGCGAGAACAATAATCGTCTATCCGCCGACGCGTCTTGCGTGTCCTCATCAATCTTGCCTGTAACAACGGGCATCGCCGAGGGAAACGAAGAACAGACCTACCACACGTTCGAGATCAGCCGGCAGCCAGATCCGAGCGCAGGCTTTGCCTTAGATGGTAGCGTTGATTGGCAGGTAAAAGGAACAGGCACCCGCCCTGCCGATGAATCGGACTTTCCTGACGCAAAGTTTCCCTCGGGAACAGCTCTTTTTCCCTCAGGCTCCGCGACTACGCGAATAAGTGTGCCAGTTTTGAGCGACACCGTCCACGAGGCCGACGAACAGTTTCTCGTTGCAGTTTCGAATCCGGTCAACGTTGCCCTGAGCGGTGTGTTAACCGCAAAAGGCGTCATTGTCGATGACGATCGCCCCGCCGTCACGATTAGCTCCGATCGAACTACATTAGGTAGCGGGCAACTCGCCAAACTTACGTTCACGTTGAGCGAGGCTGTTACAGATTTCACAGCTGCCGACGTTCTTGTATCACGGGGTGGGGCGCTGCTAGATTTCACAGGCGAAGGAACAACTTATTACGCTTATTTGTCGCCTCCGTCGGACTCAATAAATGGTAGCATCGAAGTGGTTGTTCCGGCTGAGTCTTTTGCCAACTCCGCAGCTGTTGGCAATGCCGAGGTGAGGTATTCACAGGATTTCGACACCGCTCGGCCAAGCGTTTTCATCCAGTTTTCTGAGACGAAACTTCTACAGGGCGAGACAACCGCGGTATTATTATACTTGAGTGAAATCTCGACAGATTTTTCTCGGGAAGATCTGAGTGTAGTCGGGGGAACGATTACCGGCTTCAGTGGAGCAGGACGGCACTACGAAGCAACCATTGTCGCCAGCGGCGATCCTGATACGAGAATCGAAGCCAGTGTCATTGCAGGAGCGTTTCGTGATGCCGCCGGAAATGAGAATAGCGATTCACAACTCACAGAAACCGTGGCTATTGTTTCATCGCGTCCAGAGAGCTTCGTAACAGAAGTGTTTGGGGCAACTTCAACCGCCGATATCGGATTTTCAGGCGGACGGATAATGCATGCCGACGCGAGAGCCGCGCCGAACCAATGGGCAACTGCCCATCATGTCTACCATTTGAGCTGCCGGACTTTTTTAGTACAAAATGGACAGGGGACTACAAGCACAATAGTGGATTATACGAATGCGTGGCAGGCAGACTATAGAGGTGGGACCAAGTCTCAAGCTCATGCTAGTTCCTTCTTCCAGCCGTGCGAGGGGTTCAGTGAAATAAAAGACGTTTACTATGCCGGCGGTGCCTATAATAAACAGCAGGGTGCCAGCGTGGACGTGCTTTTTATTCTGAATCCAAATCCGTGGTTGGTGAATCTACATGACAACGGAGACGGTACCTTTGCCTTGCCTTTAGGCTACGGATATGCCGTAGTCACAGACCTAAACGTTGAACAAGACTTAAAATTTTGGAACTGGTCAGCCAGTTTCGGAGTGAAATCAAATGTCGAGCAGGGTGCTTTACGGATGGAATGGTACAATGCGTCTGAGTTGCAAAGTACTCCCTTCGGTTCCATTTCGCGCAACCGACTTGTGTTGCTCGACACCACGAATGCAGGCACAAATTGGGTGCAATTTGGAAACATAAAGGGGTCGCGAAAAGTTAACAATGATATTTGGGCCCAATTTCGAACTGTTGAAGGTATTGGGTTTGATTTATATTTAGACATTGCTATGGACGCGCCTTCGGGGGTAGAAGTCCTTCACTTCACGCGCGACACCGATGCGCAAAATGGATTTGTGACAATCGACTGGAAGCCACCCAGGCTTACCGGAGGGTACGCATTGCGAGATTATTACGTCGAGTATAGCTGTGACGACGGCCAATCATGGGGCGTCGCCGGAATGACAAGTCACACGACTATCACGGCGTATGGATTTGGATGTGTCGCTCCGGGTTTGTTTCGTGTATCCGCAATAAATGAAAGATCCCTGAAGGGACCTGCGGCGATGTCCTCAAGGGTGAATACGGCCCCGGTCGGACTTCAGTTGTCAAACAAATCACTAAAGGAGAACATTTCCGGACTCGACATAGGTATCGTTTCGGCAAGAGACAAAGACGGGGATACGGTCTCATTCACTGTGAACGACGCTCGGTTCGAGGTGGCTGGTGGAGTGCTGAAACTTCGTGAGAACGAGTGGCTGACACGTGCCGATGCCACGACGGTTACGCTGGAGATCACCGCCACGGATTCTGGAACTCCCGTCGGTTCAATAACGGGAAGGATCACCATCGATGTTCTAGACAACAATCGTGCATGGCAAAATATCGATCGTCCAATCGACACAAACGGAGATGGGATTGTTGTGCCTCTGGACGCATTACTCATCATAAATGAGCTAAACAATCGAACGACTCCAGAACGCTTTGGGCAACTCCCGGTTTTTCGAAGGGCATCTTCGACTCTGCCGTACTTAGACGTTAACGGTGACGGACTTTGCACGCCGATAGACGCTGTGTTAGTAATAAACCATCTTAACCGTGGGGCTGGCGAAGGGGAGATGGCTCCGGCGGGCAGTGCGTACTGGATCGATTCGGCTTCCGCAACTGCAGAACTACCTCCGGCAGACGCCCGTGCTCGATTGTCGGACGCGGTCGCGAACGGTTACGCCTGCACGCTCTCGAGAAAGAGCTGCGCTGGCGAGTGGCGCGAGCTAGCGCTTGACGAGCGCTATGTGCGGGTTACGGCCCCGCGGCAAATGAAGTCGCTTCCGCTCTTGGCCGACTTCCATACTTGGCTGGAAGCCTTGGCGCCCAACGTGCTGCCGAAGAATCCGGTCCGCGAAGGGTTCGACTACGCGCTGCGGCACTGGACGGCGCTCTGCCGCTACACGGAGCACGGCGCCTTGGACATCGACAACGGCGAGGCGGAGTGGGCCTTGCGCGGCATCGCCCTGGACGAATGACGCGCGAACGGAAGTTCGTCAGAAGGAATCGCGATTGATCCTGGACCGTCTCGGCCAATGGCTCGACGGCGTGGTGGCCAGGGCGGTACTCCCGTCCAGCAAGCTCGGAAGGCACTGAACTACCTGCGCAATCACTGGCCAGCACTCAACGTTTACACACAAGACGGTCGACTGCCGATCGATAACAACTGGTCGAACGTCTAATGAAACGCATCGCCGTGGGAAAAAAGAACGGGCTCTTTGTGGGCTCCCTGCGCGCAGGGATTCGCAACGCAAACTTGACGACGTTTGTCGCCAGTGCCCATCGACAGGACCTGGACGTCTACGAATACCTGCGAGATGTAATCACGCATCTCAATCGAGGCACCGCCAAACCGGCCGACCTCCTGCCCGATGTCTGGAAACTCAGCCATCCCGAGGCCGTCCGGCAGTACCGGGTCGAGGAGCGATGCGACAAAGCTCAACTCGCCAGACTACGCAGCGCTACCCGCCGCGTCAAAGCCTGAAACAGGGCTTTGTACGCTTACAATGTTACGATGGTGACGAATGCCGGGGATCGGACGAAGATTCCGTCGCCGGTCGATCGTGCCGCACCTGGGAATCCAATTCCTGGGAAACAGTATCGGGAAACTGATGGCCTAATTTGTCGCGCTTTGTCTGCAGGTAATGTGCGTTGTGTTCATTAACTCGAGCCGCCAGCGCCACCTGGTCGACGACCGTCAGATTGAATCCGCCGTAGATAAAAGCGTCGGTTTTCTTGGGATTGTTCGTCAGCAACCGAACGCGGCTCAATCCGAGGTCCTTCAAAATCTGAATGCCGATGCCATAATCGCGCATGTCGGCCTTGTGTCCCAGCGCGAGATTGGCCTCGACCGTGTCGAGCCCCTGTTCCTGGAGCGCGTAGGCTTTGATTTTCTCCACCAGTCCGATGCCTCGTCCTTCCTGGGGCAGGTAGATCATCGCTCCACAGCCGGCGTCGCGGATCATCCGTAGCGCCTGATGAAACTGATCGCCGCAATCGCAGCGCAAGGAGTCGACCAGATCGCCGGTGAAGCAGCTGGAGTGCAACCGCACCAGCGGCGCGGGGTGATTTGCGGGATCCCCCATGACGAGCGCAATCGGCTGGTGGGATTCGTAACGCACGTCGTAGACGATCATAGTGAAGTTGCCGAATTTTGTCGGCAATTGGGCTTGGGCGGCTCGCGTCACAAGCTTTTCGGTTACCCGGCGGTGCGCGATCAGCTGCTCGATCGAGATGATCTGCAGGTGGTGTTTCGCCGCCAGTTCCGACAGTTGTTGGCGGGTGGCTCGATCGCCCTGGGCGTCGAGAATCTCGCAGAGAACTCCGGCAGGTGCGAGTCCCGCCATGCGCGTTAGATCGACGGCGGCCTCGGTATGTCCGGCCCGGCGCAATACCCCGCCTTCTTTGGCAAGCAGGGGATGGACGTGGCCGGGGCGCACAAAGTCGCGGGCGACGCTCGTGGGATCGACTACGGACCGCACGGTGAGCGCTCGCTCTTCCGCCGTAATGCCCGTTTTGACCGAACGATGATCGATCGGCGTGAGGAAGCCGGTACCCAGAGGAGCGGTATTATGCTCCACGATCGGCACAAGTTCCAGGCGCTGACAGATATCGGGCAGGATCGGCATGCAGAATTCCCCCCGGCCGTTCATGACCAGGTTGACTGTCGCAGGGGTCGCCTTTTCCGCCGCACAGATGAAGTCCCCCTCATTTTCCCGATCCTCGTCGTCGACAACGATCACAACCTCGCCGCGCGCGATCGCGTCCACCGCATCAGCTATTTCAGAAAACGCTTCATTCACGGATGTCACTCCTCGTGATTACCAGTCCGGGGCCATCTAGGGCGCCGCGTCGACTCTCGGTTATTATAGGCGTACAGCAACCGGCCAAACCAGGGAACGCGATGTTGGATCTTGAAGAATACGTCGAGCAAGCCTATTTCTTCCAGGCCATTGCCCAACGCATCCTCGACCAGGTGCCGCTGCAGGACATTATGGTGCAGGTGCGCGAGGAAATCCTCTCCACCACAAACCTGCCGCTGGCAATCGATTTTCTGCTGGGAGAACTGAAGCATCTTGGCGTGCTGGCTCCGGCCATGCAGCGCTTGTCGCATTATTTTTCGCCATTCCAGGCGTTCATCATGCGTCAGGCCGAGAATGAAAAAACAAAATTTGATTTTCGCGTCGCTCTGGAAGTTCTGCGGCAGGAAGCCGCCTACCGGGCATCCGGACTGACCGTACAGGGGCTATTTCTGTTCCAGCTGGAGACGATCTGCCGCAATCGGTTACGGTATGACCATGGACTGACCGCGATGGCACAGGACCCGAGTTTCGACGCAGCGTGGCGCGAGTGGATTTTGACCGTGCGTCGCCAGCTGGGAACGATCGATTTGGCCGACCTGATTTACGTTCGCAGCCAGTACTACGTGAACCGTCGGCTGCGTGAACGCGACGCCGGCACCGAATCGGGGACGCGTTCGGATATTCCGCCCGTCGTTCTGTTCGGGGAAAAAGAAGGCAAAATCGCACTCGCCCACCGCCGCAAAGACCCCCTTTACTTGTTCTCTTCGCTGCAGCGGCATCTTGGCTATCCCGCCGTCGCTCGCCGCAAGCCGATCGACGAGACGGTTGCCTTGATTCCGCAATTACAGCGCCGCGTGGAGCAATTGGAAACGCGCGTCAAGCTGCTGGAGGAAGACCAGCGCGGCGGATTCGATCTGACGCGATTTTACCAGAACGCTCCGCGGCCGATCGATCCGCCGGGTTACGAACCGGATCCATAGATTCGGTGATGCCTAACGCCTATGCTCTACGGAAGGCGGAACAGCATAATTTCCGAGTCGATCCATAATTCGCCCGCCCTGGCGCGAAGTTCCGCGACAAGATCGATCGGCCGTCGCGGCTCCTCGACGCGAAATTGGAACCGCACCGTTTCCCAATCGCCGCTACCGATAATCTGGTTTTCACGTGGCGCGCCCGAGATGCGCAGTCCCCCGCCGATCCCTTGCGGATCTTCGCGCGGCTCGATCCCGATTCCCCGCATCCTGGCCTCAACGCGGTAATCTCCCTCCGACAACAGCAAACGCCGGCGAAACGACGCAATACAGTCACCGTCGCCTTCCGCGGCGATCAAATAACAGTTTCGACCGTCAATTTCCACCAACTCCATACGGGCCGGACCTGCCTCCTCCACCGGATGCCAGTCGGCCACCATCATGCGTCCTGTTTCATCGAACGATTCCGTCTCCGGATCGGGCGAACCGATCAGCTGCCGCAAGTTGTCGTAACGGGTCGCTAAGCGCTGCTGCAGGTCCTGAACCTGTTCCGCATGACTCTGCACCGCTTCGGCTCCACCCATTTCCTCGATCGCGGGGCGCAACGTTTCTCGCCACTCCGCCAGTCGAGGCGTCCAACGCTCGGGCTCAAAGAGCGGCAGCATTTCACCCACGATCTGCCGATAGCGCGATCTCCATTCAGGATTTTGCATCACGGTGCCACTCACCAGCGGCTCGGGATATTCAAATAACGGAAAACCCGGGTCGCCAAACATCTGATCCATGCCATGAGGCAGAAAATAGGCGAGGCCGTTTTGTGGTTCGAAATAAACGCGATAGTTGTTCTTGTTCAGCGTGTATCCGTCCCAATGGCACGCCATCATTTCGAATGCCATGAATCGCAGGAACGCCTCCACATCGAGTCGCTCCGCGATCCGCCGCCAGCGCAGATCGATATCGGCTTCCTGGCACGCCTCCCGCAGCGCTCGAATGTCCGAGCCGTCGTCCGGCCCATCGCCCGCATCTTTTTCCAGTTCCTGATCCAGATCCTGCAGAAATCCGCCGTCATAGAGATTACCGTCGGCATTGCGAAAATGACGATGCAGAAATCGCCGGTCAAATCCCTCCTTCAGCACGTAGAGGCCCAAATCGCGATCATTCAGCGAGGGCCGCGCGTGCGCGACGCGAGGTGTCGGTATTCCTGCCTCATTGCAAATCGCGGCGCACAGCTTTTCCGCAAGATACGACCCATCCTGCACGGAATTGTTCAAGTGCCACTTGTCCAGCCCGTGAAAAGTCTGCCCCTTGTGATACTTGTTCATGTTCAGTGTGAAAGCCGGCTTGTCGTCCAACTCCCGAAAACTGCCCGCCGCGCCTTTCAATTTGATCGCGACGCGGCGATAACTCGTCGCGTCATTTTCCCAAAGGTCACACGGGACATATCTTCGCAGGTCTTCCCGAAATCGCTGTTCGGTCGCGGGCGCCAGCGCGATCCGCAGCCGGTGCACCTGTCCTCCGGTAAAAACCTGGGCGGTTTCGGATCGCTCGACCTCCGTCGGACCCCGAAAAACGTCTGGCGATCTTTGGGCTGACGTCGTCGGTTCCGGGGGGGAGCAGCCGAGGGCGAATGCCGCCAATAACAGGATCAAGCCTGTCCCGCAGACGGTTCGATCCCGAAGAAATGTCGCTCGAAGGAGGATTCCAAAGGTTGTGTCGCGGACCATGCTCGTTTCCTAACCGATCTGCCGTCGCGGCACAAGTTCGTAATGGCAGTCGCAGGTCCCCTCGGACTCCCTTTTTCCTGATCGGCGCCCCTGCCCTCGATGACGGCTCTAGAATAAGCAATCCTGATCGTAGATAACAGTTTCGCAAGGGGTCATGATTGCGGTAGGTTTCGGTATATTTTTCCCGAAAAATCGCTGACCTGCGGGGTGACAGACGCATGATTGTATTGCCCTGTTTGGCCGCTAGTGGTAATGTCTGGTACTGATGGAAGGTTGAGGCACCGACAGCGACTCGATCGGAAATCTTGCCGAGGTAGTCATCCCGTGTCTATTCGTGAAGCCCGACCAACTTGGATCCGGACCATCCCAGGCGGTAGCTTCCGCAGAGTATGGATAGGTCTTGGGAGCTATTCCACGAAGCGAGCGTACTGCCCGCGACTGGCTGCGCCGCGATGGATCACCGATCACGTTCTGCGGTGGTAGCAACCGTTCGACCCGAGCAGCGCAGAGGTGTTGCCCGGTCCTTTTCCCTCCATCCGATGAAGTTCCTGGAACGCTCGAGATTCCGATTCACCCACAACGGCTAGGCGTCATTCCCAAACCAGTTTTAACGACGAGTAACTTATGGCATCGACGGTTTCGGATTCGAATAAGACGGAGAAAAATGTCATCGTACTGGAGGGTGCCACGGTGCGGCTCGCCGGCGACTCGGGAGACGGCATGCAGTTGGCGGGTACGCAACTGACGAGCACATCGGCGCTGCTCGGCAACGACGTAGCGACGTTTCCGGACTTTCCGGCGGAGATTCGGGCGCCGCGCGGGACACTGGCGGGAGTCAGCGGTTACCAGGTCCATTTTTCGTCCCAGGATATCTTCACGCCCGGCGACCGTTTAAACGCCCTGGTGGCCATGAACCCCGCGGCGCTGAAAACGAACATTCAGGATCTGGAGGTGGGTGGGATCCTGATCGTTGATAACGATTCGTTCGATGCCAAGAGCTATAAGCTCGCTGGGTATGAATCGAATCCGCTGGACAATACTGTGCTGGAATCGTACAAGTTGTTTCGCGTGCCGATGACGATGCTTACGCGGGAATCGGTGAAGGGGCTGGGACTCAGCCAGAAGGAAGCCGATCGCTGCCGTAACTTCCTTGCCATGGGCTTGCTGTACTGGTTGTATGGTCGCAATCTGGATGCAACGTTGCGCTACATCGAAAGCAAATTCGGTGGCAAGCCGGACGTTGCGGAGGCCAACCGGCGGGCACTGAACGCCGGCTGGAACTATGGGGAAACGACCGACGCGTTCGTCAGTAGTTACCGCGTCGAGGCGGCTCGACTCAAGCCGGGAAAATACACCAACATCGTGGGGAACCAGGCGCTGGCCTGGGGACTGATCGCGGCGGCCCGTCTGAGCGGCAAAGAGCTGTTTCTTGGATCGTATCCGATTACTCCCGCCAGCGACATTCTGCACGAGCTGAGTAAATACAAGAATTTCGGCGTGAAGACGTTCCAGGCCGAAGACGAAATCGCGGCGATCTGTTCCTCCATCGGCGCGTCGTACGGCGGCGCGATGGCGATAACGACATCGAGTGGGCCTGGCATCGCGCTCAAAGGCGAAGCGATGGGGCTGGCCATGATGTTGGAACTGCCCCTGCTGATCATTAACGTCCAGCGTGGCGGTCCCAGTACGGGCCTGCCAACGAAAACGGAGCAGGCCGACCTTCTCCAGGCACTTTACGGTCGGAACGGCGAGTCGCCGCTGCCGATCGTCGCCGCACGCAGCCCCGGCGATTGCTTCGATGTGGCATTGGAGGCATGGCGGATTTCCACACGGTTCATGGTCCCGGTTATCATCCTGTCGGACGGATACATCGCGAACGGCGCCGAGCCGTGGTTGATCCCCGATGCCAACGCGTTGCCGAAGATCGAGATCAAGCACCCCGGTCCGCAGTCATTGAACGGGGAGCCATTCCGACCGTACCAGCGCGATGAGAAACTGGCTCGCCCCTGGGCGATTCCCGGTACCGAAGGGTTGATGCACCGGGTCGGCGGACTCGAAAAGCAGGATATTACCGGCAACGTCAGTTACGACGCCGATAACCACGAGCATATGGTGGGGGTACGGGCCCAGAAGGTGGCCAACATCGCTACGGAAATTGCGCCCCTGGAGGTGAATGGTCCGGCAAGCGGCGACCTGCTGGTTGTGAGCTGGGGGGGAACGTACGGTGCATGCACTACGGCGGTTGAACGCTGCCAGGAACGGGGCCTTTCCGTTGCCCATGTCCACCTGCGGTGGCTGAATCCGTTCCCCGCCAACCTGGAACAGATCCTCCGCAGCTACAAACAAGTGCTCGTCCCCGAACTGAACCTCGGCCAGTTGCGCATGGTCTTGCGCGCAAAGTTCCTGGTGAACGCCATCGGCCTGAACAAGGTCAAAGGCAAGCCGTTCGTAATCGCCGAAATCGTCAAGAAAATCAACGAGATGCTGGAGAGCTCCAAATGACAACCAAGGAACTACCCGTTTTGACCGCGAACGATTTTGCCAGCGATCAAGATATTCGCTGGTGCCCGGGATGCGGCGACTATTCCATTCTGGCTCAGATGAAGAAGATGATGCCGTCGCTCGGCATTCCCCGCGAGAATATCGTCTTCATCTCGGGGATCGGCTGTTCGAGCCGATTCCCCTATTACATGAACACCTACGGGATCCACGGGATCCACGGTCGGGCGCCCGCGATCGCCACCGGTCTGAAAATCGCCCGCCCCGATCTGCAGGTCTGGGTTATCACCGGTGATGGTGATGCACTCAGCATCGGCGGAAACCACTTTGTTCACGCCATCCGCCGCAATCCGGACCTGAAAATCGTCATGTTCAATAACCGGATCTACGGGCTGACGAAGGGCCAGTATTCGCCCACGTCACCGGTCGGCAAGGTTACCAAGAGTTCCCCAATGGGGGCGATCGACTCTCCGCTGAATCCGTTGTCGGTAGCGATCGGATGCGAGGCAACATTTGTGGCGCGGGCCATCGACGTCAATATCAAGCACCTCACCGAGGTACTCAAACGGGCCGGCGAACACAAAGGCACCGCCTTTGTCGAGGTATATCAGAATTGCAACGTGTTCAACGATGGGGCATTTGATTATGCGACGAGTCGAGAAACCAAGACCGAGACGATCATCGAGCTGGAACATGGCAAGCCGCTGATTTTTGGCAAAAACCGCGATAAGGGAATCCGGCTGATCGGTACCCACCCGGAAATCGTCTCGCTCGGAAACGGCATCAAGGAAGACGATCTGCTGTTTCACGACGAACGAGCGGCGGAACCGACCCTTGCTTACCTGCTCAGCCGAATGCGGTACCCGGATTTCCCAGAACCGATCGGCGTGCTCCGGGCCGTGGAGCGACCTCGCTACGAAGTCGAAGTCACACGGCAGATCACCGAAGCCCGCGGCAAGCGAGGTGAAGGGGACCTGAACAAGATGTTCAACTCGGGGGAATCCTGGACCGTTACTTGACCGCCTGGCGCAACGCGACGAGATACGGAATCGGATCGGCGCCAAGCGCATTCAGCACCGTGCCGCCGGCAGTGAAACAATGGGTGACCCAGTCCGGTTGCCCATAGCGTTCCAGTGCCGCACCGCCCTCCCCTCCGCCAACAAAGACCTCGACCCCGGCATCTTTCATCTTTTTCAACTGCCGCGTGAATTCGCGCGTCCCCGACTCGAATCGTGGGTCTTCGAACATCCCGAAGACTCCGTTGTGAAAGGCGACCACGCGCGCCCCGCCGGACCGCTTGAGGAACTCATCGATCTTCTCGGCGAAGTGCCGCGTCGACTTGGGGCCGATATCGAACTGCTGGCGCCCCGGACCGATTTGATCGGAAGCGGTTCCGTCCTCCAGTACAAAATCGACCGGCAGCACAAACTCGATGCCAGCCTTTCTGCCCTCCTGAAGCATGCGTTTCGCCTGCTCGATTCGTTTGGGCGGCACATAATATGGTTTGTCCGCATGCCCCGCGTCTTCCGACACTCCCAAGTGAAAATCGGTTCCCGCCAGCTGCGCATCGGCTTTTTTCACCGCCATCGCCAGCGAGCCGGCGCAGAACAACATCCGCACATGGCCGCGACGAATAATGGCTTCCATGTCGTCCAGTTTGTCGGCCTTCAGGCCGCTGAAAATGACCAACTCCGCACGCAGACATTGCTGCATCGGTCCTTCCAACTGCTCGCGTTCATAGGCTCCCAGTGCCACTCGGCTCATGGCCGCAGGAACGACCACGCTTGAAGTGTCCAGGCTTCCCGCCGAAAACGCCTCGTGGACGTAAACCCCCGCAAGCTTCGCGGCGAATTCACCAGCGACCTTCGCCAGAAAGTCGGCCGACTTCGGCAGGTCGTCGAGCTTCGCCTTCCAGAGCACGCGTTCCATGTCATAGGCCCGCGTGTTTTCCAACAGAAATACGCTCCCCGCCGGCGAATCGCTGATCCGTCCTGCCACGCTTGTACTGATCGATGCCGAACCCGAATCGAACCAGTCGGTAAGTAACGGCACTTCCAGGTTCAGAATCTCTCCCAGACGCCGGGCAACTTTGTCCAGTGACTGAGCCGGGTCCCGCCCGACATGCCCAAAGATGATCTGCTTCCACCCTCGGCCGCGGCCAAACTCAAGCGTCGCCCGCATGCTGCGGAGTCGCACATCACCGTCGCCGACCGACGCACCTGGCTTGCAGTCGGTATCGCCGCGAATCAACACCGGCGTCCCCGACGGCACGTCGCTTAGCGACTCCAGTCGCGGAATCCGCTCCAGGTACTCGCCCAACGATAGATCCTCGCGCCCTTCTCCAAAAATCCCCTGCAGCCACCGTAGCATCATCTCTCTGGAAACGGTCATCCTGTTCCCTCCTCGAGGCGCGCTCGCGAGATGCAGCTCTCACTCCTGCCGGCCAATCCGTGCTAAACGCCGCAGCTCGATCGCATGAGGATTAAGATAGCATCGTGGGGCCGATTGCAGTACGGGGGCTCGAAACGCGTTTCGAGGTGCGAACAAGTTTCGAGCTACTGAGCTACTTGGACAGAAATTTTGGGTCTTCCGCAGGATGATGCGGTCAGATACAGTGAGGGTGTGCGCCCGCGAGCAAAATCCGAACGGATAGAATCTTGACGGACGAAATCCGAACACGATCGTCGACGGATTTGCTCCCTGCCAGTGACTTCCCTCCACATCGTTTCATTTCGATCTGTTTCAGCCGGTCGCCAATGAATTTCCGAACGATCCTTTGCCGTGTTAGGACGTCTCGTCGCCCAGCGGCGCGGACCGAAGTCTGGATGCGGTGGCAGGCGCGTCGCCTCATGATGGGGCTGACCCTGGTGGCGATGCTGTGCACCGCGCGCGCGGTGTGCGCGGAGGAAGGCGACGTCTTTTTTGAGATGCATGTTCGCCCATTGTTGGCCGCGCATTGCTGGGAATGCCATGGTCCTATGAAACAGGAATCCGGGCTTCGCCTGGATTCGCGTGAAGCGATCTTGCGCGGCGGAGACGCTGGCAATGTCCTGATCGATCCGGCCGACAAGCAGCAGAGTCTGTTATTGCTGGTCGTGCGACATGCGGGCGAACTGAAAATGCCGCCTTCGCGAAAGCTCGCCGATGCCGAAATCAGCGTGCTGGAACATTGGATCGAACAGGGACTGCCTTGGCCCGCCGGCGCACCGTCTGGGCCGTCGGCGAGGAGCATTGCGGAGCGGATCAAGTCCGACCGCCGCGAACATTGGGCTCTGCAGCCGATTACCGTTCCGCCTCTGCCGGAGGTCGTCGATCCTGGCTGGCCCCTGAATCCGATCGACCGGCACCTGCTGCGTTCGATGGAGTCGGCCCAATTGTCGCCCTCGCCCCGCGCCAGTGATTCCCACCTGAACCGTCGTGTCACATTGGATCTCTGGGGGTTGCCGCCGGATGCCGACGAGCTTGCGGAATATGCGGTCAACGCGTTGCCTGACAAGTACGAACGGTTGGTCGACCAGCGTCTGGCTTCTCCCCGATTCGGGGAGCGGTGGGGGCGGCATTGGCTCGATCTGGCTCGGTACGCCGATACCAAAGGGTACGCCTTCGACAAGGATCGTCGTTATCCGTTTTCCTATACTTACCGCGATTACGTAATCGAGGCGCTGAACCGCGATCTGAGACTGGATGACTTTCTGCGGCAGCAGATTGCAGCCGACCTGTTGCCGACCGCTTCGGCGTCCGAATCGCTTGCCGCGCTTGGATTCCTGACGGCGGGGAGAAAATTCAATAACGCGCAGGACGACCTTGACGACAAGATCGACGTTGTTTGTCGCGGCCTGATGGGACTGACCGTTGCGTGCGCGCGCTGCCACGATCACAAGTACGACGCCGTACCGATGGAAGACTATTACTCGTTGTACGGCGTTTTCGCCAGCTGCAATGAACCGGCCGAATTACCGTTGATCGGCAGCCCCACGGAGTCAGCGGAGTACGCGAAATTCCAGCAGGAACTGGCGGCGCTACAGGCGACGATGCAACAGTTTTTGGAAGAGCGGCACGCGGGGATACTCGCCGAAGCGCGTGAGCATGCCGGCGACTACCTGACCCGGATCGTGACCCAGCTGTCGGACGAGGAACTGGCCCGGTTCCCGTTCTACAAGTCGGGCAAGTCTCCCTTGCGACGCCGGCTGATGGAACGCTGGCAAGCCTACTTGAAAAATCATGCGAAGGCGGAGAACTCCTTATGGGGACCGTTCGCAATCCTGCGGGCCATTCCGTCCGATTTCCCGCCGGAGCAGTATGCGGCCCAAGCAAAGCAACTGCTGGAACAGCGGCTCGCCGCCAGTGGCCCGGCGCTGAACCCACGGTTGCGCGAGCTGCTCGCTCGAGAAACGTTGGCCCAGCCGGCCGATATTGCTCGCATTTACGGACAATTGCTATCCGAAACATTGCAGGCCTGGACCAGCGCAGGTGCGAACGACACCGCCCGCGAGCAACTGGATGAAGGCCAACGGGAACTGCTGGCGGTGCTCGTCGGTCCCGATTCTCCTACCAGCTTTTCCCGCGAGGAGTTGAAGGGCCTTTTGAACCGGGCGGAACGCAATAAGCAGACCGAGATCTCCAAACGGATCGATGCGTTGCAGGCGACGTCGCCCGGCGCGCCGCCGCGCGCGATGGTTCTGAACGATAATCCGCAGCCCGTTGAGCCGACCGTGTTGCTGCGCGGTAACCCCAATCGGCCGGGCAAGTCTGTCCCGCGGCAGTTTCTGGAACTTCTCGCTGGCGAGCAGCGCGCACCGTTCACCCAAGGAAGTGGTCGCCGCGAACTGGCGGAAGCGATTGTCGCGGAACAGAACCCGCTGACTCGCCGCGTGCTGATGAACCGATTCTGGATGTACCATTTCATGGAACCTCTGGTCGCCACTCCCGGCGACTTTGGTGTCCGCTGCCCTCAGCCGCTCCAAGCCACATTGCTGGACTTCCTGGCGATCGACCTGGTGCAACACGACTGGTCGATGAAGCATATGCATCGGCGCATCGTTTTGAGCGGCGCGTACCGGCAGTCGAGTAACGACCGGCCGGACGCCCGATCGATCGACGTCGAGAACAGGTACTACTGGCGGATGAATCGACGGCGGCTGGAGTTCGAAGCGCTGCGCGATTCGATCCTGTCCGTGTGCGGGAGCCTCGACCTGAGCATGGGCGGCAAATCGGTCGAACTGGCGAAATCGCCGTTTGCCGTGCGTCGCGCCGTGTACGGTACGATCGACCGGCAGGACTTACCGAACCTGTTCCGTGTTTTCGATATGGCCAGCCCCGATCAAAGCAACGAGCGTCGTCCACGCACAACCGTGCCGCAGCAGGCGTTGTTCTTGATGAATTCGCCATTTGTCTGGGAGCATGTCCAGCGGCTGTCTCGCGAGTTACGGCAGACAGCCACCGAACAGGCGACCGGCGACCTGCAGCCCGATTCGGTTGCGAGCGTCGTGCGCGCCGCCTACTGGAGGGTCCTCGGCCGTGCTCCGGCGGACGAGGAATTGCAGCTGGCAACGGAATATATCGATCAGAATCGGGCTCGCAGTACCGCGCTCACGGAACTGGTTCAGTTGCTGCTACAGACAAATGAATTTCTGTTCGTTGACTAAGGGGGGAGGCCGCGCCACGATGTTCCCTGATCGACAATTGGAGCGTCCACTCGTCTGCAGCCGCCGGGATCTGTTGCTGCGGAGCGGGATGGGATTGGGAATGCTCGGCCTTGCCGCACTGGATAGGGACGCCGCCCGGGAATGCAACGCCGCGGAAAACTACGCCAATCCGTTACAGGCGCGCCCCGCCCATTTCAGCGCGCGGGCCAAACGTGTAATCCACCTGTTTATGAATGGTGGCCCTTCGCATGTCGACACCTTTGATCCGAAACCGGCGCTGGCAAAGTACGCCGGCGAAAATCTTCCGATGCCGAATCTGGCGACGGAGCGAAAAACGGGCGCGGCATTTCCTTCGCCTTTTCAATTTGAACGCTATGGCGAAAGCGGTATCGAGGTCAGCGAACTTTTCCAGCACACCGCCCGGCATATCGACGATATCGCGGTCATCCGCTCGATGCATGCCGATGTTCCCAATCACGAGCCGTCGCTGTTGCTGATGAACTGCGGCGACGCGCGGTTGGTCCGACCCAGTATGGGTTCCTGGATTACCTACGGCCTCGGAACCGAAAATCTCAACCTGCCCGGATTCATCGCGCTCTGCCCGGATGGCTATCCGATCACGGAGACGCAGAACTGGCAGGCAGCATTCCTGCCGGGAATCTACCAGGGTACGCACATCAATACCGCCCATCAGGACATCCGCAAGCTCGTCGAGAATATCCGCAATGATCACTTGCCGCTCGACGCACAGCGGAAGCAGCTTGACCTGCTGGCCGCGTTGAATCTTCGGCACTTGCGCGAGCGGGGCGTGGACGCGGCGCTCGAATCGCGGATCCACTCCTTTGAACTTGCCTACCGCATGCAGAGTGAAGCCGCCGAGGCGTTTGACGTCTCGCGCGAACCGCAACACGTACTCGACGCTTATGGGCCCGGGACGCAAGCCCGCCAGATTCTGATCGCCCGTCGGTTGGTGGAACGAGGCGTCCGATTCGTGCAGGTATGGCACGGCGCGGGGCAACCATGGGACAACCACGACGACATTGAGCAGAACCACCGCAAGTTGGCCGGACAGTGTGATCGGGCAATCGGCGCTTTGTTGACCGATCTGAAGCGGTTGGGGATGCTCGAGGAAACATTGGTAATTTGGGGCGGGGAATTTGGCCGAACTCCCACCGTCGAACTGCCGCAGCCAGGTGCGAATGCGGGTAAGATCAACGGGCGGGATCACAATCACTGGGGTTTTACGACATGGCTCGCCGGCGGCGGAGTGCGCGGCGGGCAGGCTTACGGCGCCACCGACGAGTTCGGCTTCAAGGCGGTCGAGAAACCGGTGCATGTGCACGACCTGCAGGCGACCATCCTCCATCTGCTCGGATTCGACCACACGCGGCTCACTTACCGCTTCGCTGGCCGCGATTATCGGTTGACCGATATCCATGGTCATGTCGTGTCGGAACTGGTCGCTTAGCCCTGCTCTTCGCCTGACCTCATTGTTCGTCGCTGGCTGTTCCGCCATTTCTGGTTCGGGCCGCGAATTCGGTTTTGGGTACGGCGATCCGCTGCGCGTGGTAAATACTGGAGTGACCGCTCAAGAAATAGGACAAGAAACAGGCCACCGCCGCGTACACCACGAATCCTTCGCTCAACAGTGAGCCGTTGCCCGGAGCAAACAACTCGATCGCCATGACCGTACATGCCAGCGGCGTGTTGGTGGCGCCCGCGAATACGGCGACGAAACCGAGGCCGGCCATCAAGTCGACCGGCGCGCCGAGCAGTTGCCCCAGGACATTGCCGAGCGCGGCGCCGATAAAGAACAAAGGAGTCACTTCGCCACCCTTGAATCCGCTGCCCACCGTGATGGCGGTGAATAACAGTTTCCACCACCAGCTTGACCAGTTCGCACCGCCAGTTTGAAAACTCGACTCAATGCAGACCGCATCCGGATTCATACGGCTTGCGGATACACCCAGGCCGAGAAAATCGCGGTCGTTCAGCACCCAGACCAGCAGGATCACAAGCACTCCGCCCACCGCCGGGCGCAGCCAGGGAATCGTCACCAGTTGCCGCAGGATCGTGCGCACGGCGTGTGTCAACTCCGCGAACAGCACACTGACCAGTCCAAATCCGACGGAGGCGATCGCGACCTTGCCGGCCAGCAGCCAGTCGAGCGTCGTCGCGCCCGGCTCGCCGCGCCCGGTTGCCGCAACCACAATCGCGTAATGCGTGTGCCCGATTCCCCACGCGGAATTGACACGGTCGCCGATCACGCTGGCGATCAAGCAGGGAATCAGCGCCCGATAACTCATCTGACCGATCGCCAGCACTTCCAGCGCAAAAATCGCGCCGGTGAGCGGCGTGCCAAAAACGGCGGCAAAGCCAGAAGCGACGCCGGCCGAAAGCAGAATCCGTGTATCGTCCTCATTCAGGCCCAGCCAACGGCCCAGCGTGGCTGCGATGCTGCCGCCCATCTGAACGGCCGTACCTTCCCGACCCGCCGACCCGCCAAAAAGGTGTGTAATCAACGTTCCGAACAGTACCAGAGGCGCCATGCGCGAAGGCACTCCTCCGCCCGGTTCATGGATTTGCTCCATGATCAGATTGTTGCCAGCTTCGGCGGCTTGCCCCCAGCGGTGATAGACCAGACCGGACCCCACGCCTGCGATCGGCAGCAGCCACAGCAGCCAGGGGTTTTGCCATTGCAACTGCGTCACGCCGTCCAGCGCCCACAGGAAGAACGCCACCGCGGATCCAGTCAACGTTCCCAGCGGCAGGCAGATGAGCATCCACTTGGCGACGAACGCGGCAAGATGGACGTGCTCCCGATAATCCCAGCGGAATGGCATACCAGCCTCATGCGATCCGGCGGCCGACCTTGTTTTCAAGCGACCGACCTTGATTTCAAGTTATGGCGGGCACCTATTTCCGCCCATCCGGTGCTGGCGGTGACCGGGCCAGCGTTGTGAAGTCGTCCGTCTGCCGTTGCCAGATCGCTGCCAGTTCTCGGACTTTATCGGGCATCATTGGCGCCAGATCATTCTGCTCGGCCCGATCGACGCGCAGGTCGTAGAGTTCCCAGGCGTCGCCCTTGGCGGCGACCAGTTTCCAATCGCCGACGCGAACCGCGCGATTCCCTTCGTGCAGCCACCAGAGGCATTCGCGCGGGACCGTTGCATCGGCCACCAGCGCTGGAACCAGACTCTTGCCCGGCGCCGGCGGGAGCGGTTGTCCTTTCCATTCGCGCGGCAGCGCGACTCCCGCCAGTTCCAGCAGCGTTGGCAGCAGATCGATCATATGCGCCGGGGTGTGCCGCAGTTCATTCGCGGCGCGGATCCCGTCAGGCCAATGCACGATCAGCGGTGTGCTGATTCCGCCTTCATGGACCCAGGTCTTGTGGCGGCGAAACGGGGTATTGCAGCCGCTGGAAAATCCCGGACCAAGACAGAGATAGGTCGCGGCCGAACCCGGTTCGGCCTGGGCATCGTGTCCGCCGTGGCGAACCATGATTTCGGCACTGGCGCCGTTGTCGGAAGCGAACAGCAGTAACGTATTCTCCAGGGCATTTATTTCCCGTAGCTGGCCGATGATCCGGCCGATCTCCTGGTCCATTCGATCGACCATTGCTGCGTGAATCGCCATTTTTGTCGATTGAAACCGGCGCTGCAGGTCGCTGAGATCGCTCCACGGCAACGGGCGATTCACTTCACCAAGGCCGAGCTTCTGGAATGCGTCCGCGAAGTGATACGGCGGACCAACGTCGGCTTCGAGCTTGGAGAGTACGGTCGTTACGAGTCCCATACGGGTCTGACGGGAAAACCTCGATTCGCGCATCGCGTCCCAGCCGTCTCGATATCGATCGCGGTACTTCGCGATGTCGTCGGATCGGGCGTGCAATGGAAAATGAGGCGCGATGAAAGCGACGTATTGAAAAAAAGGTGTGTCCGGGTGTTCCCGCGCATGGTCGCGCAGACAGTCGATCGCATGCTGCGCGGTTGCCGTCGTTACGTAATAGTCCGACTCGTCCGCCGCGGGTTTCAACGGTCGATCGTCGAGCAGGTTTCCTTTGGCGGTAAAGTAGTTGCCATCGTTGCGCGTGTGCAGGGATCGTTCGAAACCGCCGGGAAGCACTTCGCCATCGACGTGCCACTTTCCGCTGTGATAGCTGCGGTAGCCGGCGGCCCGCAGGTACTCGGGAAGCAGTCGGGCCCAGGTCGGCCGTTGGCCCTGGCTGCCACCCGGTACGCTGGGTAGCGCGTCGCGCCCAACCTGCTGGGCGTAAAAACCTGTAAGCATTGCCGCACGCGTAGGCCAGCAGCGGGCCGTGTTGTAGAACTGAGTAAACCGCAGGCCGTTGCGTGCCAGGGCGTCGAGGTTCGGAGTTTCGATTTCGCCGCCGTAGCAGCCAACGTCGGAAAACCCCAGGTCGTCGGCCAGGATCAGCACGATATTTGGCCGAGGGGCCTCGGCGGCTGTGCCGATGCGAGGCAGCAAACCCCCGAAAGTGCCGGCGACAACATAGCCCGCGGCAAGTGCGGCGATGAATGTTCTGGAGCGATCGAGTTTCATGGTGGACTTTCGCTCTTGTGAGGAAAGGGGCTGGCGGCCGTCGGCGGTCGCCGACCGCCACGTGGTGATTCAGCCAATCGCCGTGCTCCAGACTATCGCAATCCGCCTCATTCATCCAGCCAACGAGTGGACGGCCAGTCATTCTCAGTGTCCAATGCGTCGGCCGCCGCCGCGTCGTCGTTGTTGGCCGTGATTGCCATTCCGGCGGCCGGCGCCATCCCCGGGAGCCCTTACCCGCGAGACTGATAATGCGTCGAAAAGATCTCCTCGACCTTGCCCACAAACTGGCCAACCGTTACCGGGTTACGGATGGAAAGAACTTTCGCTTGCGCGATTTCGACCCTGCCGACACGGCATGGCTGAAAGAAGAGCAGAAACCAGCGGCGAACGACGCGCTGCGCGAAGGCGTTGAGGTGCTGTCGGAACTGCAGGAAATGCTCTACGCGCAAGATCGCTGGGCGGTACTGCTGATCTTCCAGGCGATGGATGCGGCGGGAAAAGATGGTGCGATCAAGCACGTCATGTCGGGCGTCAATCCGCAAGGTTGCCAGGTCTATTCGTTCAAGGCTCCCAGTAACGAGGAACTCGACCACGATTTCATGTGGCGTTGCCTGAAATGTCTTCCCGAGCGCGGTCGGATCGGAATCTTCAATCGCTCGTATTATGAAGAGACCCTGGTTGTGCGCGTGCATCCGGAGCTGTTGCAGCGGCAGCGGTTGCCGCCCGAACTGGTCACCAGGAAAATCTGGAAGGAGCGTTTCGAGGACATTCGCAACCTGGAGTCGTATCTATCCCGAAACGGCGTTATCGTCCGCAAGTTCTTTCTGCACGTCTCCAAGAAGGAACAGCTGCGGCGATTTCTGAGCCGCCTGGACGAACCGGCGAAGAAGTGGAAATTCTCCGTCGCCGACGCCAAGGAAAGGGAGTACTGGAAGGAGTACCAGGATGCCTACGAGCAGATGATCGAGGGCACGTCGACAAAAGATGCGCCGTGGTACGTAATTCCCGCCGACAATAAGTGGTTTACGCGGATTGTGGTGGCGGCGGCGGTCATCGATGCGCTGTCGTCGCTCGACCTGCATTACCCCAAGCTGGACGAGGCGGGGGAGGGCGAACTGGAACAGTTGCGGGCGACACTGCTGCGTGGAGATTGAGGCGTGCCGACTTGGGATCCCCCCTGTCGAATCGCCGTCGATTGCTGCAAAATAACGGTCCTATGCCCCGGGATTTCCTGCTTGGTGTCAAGCCCCAATACGATGTGGTCGTGATCGGCAGCGGTCTGGCCGGCATGACCGCCGCCAACGTGCTGGGTCGCGCCGGGTACTCAGTGCTGTTGCTCGAACAGCATTACAAGCTCGGCGGAATGGCGACCTGGTTTAAACGGCCGGGCGGCCATATTTTCGACGTTTCGCTGCACGGCTTTCCGTACGGCATGATCAAGAGCTGCCGGCGTTACTGGACCAGTGAAATCGCCGATTCCATCGTGCAACTTCGGAATATCCGTTTCGACAATCCGATGTTCTCACTCACGACGACCTACAACCGTGACGATTTCACCCGGCTGCTGGTCGAAAAATTTCAGATTTCCCCCGGAGCGGTCGGGGCGTTTTTCGAGACCGCGCGGGGAATGAACTTTTACGACGACCAGCGCCTGACCACGGGCGAACTGTTCGAGCGGTTCTTTCCAGGTCGGGAAGATGTCGTGCGGCTGCTGATGGAACCGATCGTTTACGCCAACGGCTCGACGCTCGAAGATCCCGCAATCACGTACGGCATCGTATTCTCCAATTTCATGTCCAAAGGCGTATTCACCTTCAGCGGCGGCACCGATCGATTGGTGGAATTGATGCGCAAGGCGCTGATCGCCAATGGTGTCGATATCCGTATCAAGGCCGATGTGACGGCAATCGAGGTCGGTCGGGAAGGCGTTCGCGGCGTCGTTGTGAACGGTCGATTGATCGGAGCGCGAGCGGTGGTCTCCAACGCCAACCTGCGAAGTACCGTCCTGCGACTGGTCGGCGAGCAGCACTTTGATCGCGACTTCGTCGAGCAGACGCGCGCGGTGAGACTCAACAACTCCAGCACGCAGGTATATATCGGACTGAAAGACAACGACTTCGTCGAGGAGTCCACCGGCGACCTGTTGTTCAGTTCCACCGCCGATCATTTTCGTACCGATCTTCTGCTGAGCCGGTCGGTCACCAGTCGCACCTATTCGTTCTACTATCCGCGCACGCGCCCCCAGGGGCGGCCTCGCTGCCTGATTGTCTCCAGCACCAATGCTCAATTCTCCGACTGGATGAACCTGTCCGAACAGGATTATCAGGCCAGCAAACAGGACCTGATCGAAACGACCCTCGACCATTTGGACCGTTACGTGCCGGATATCCGGCAGCGACTCGATCACGTGGAAGCCAGTACGCCACGCACCTTCCAACACTACACCTGTCACGTGGAGGGCGCAAGTTTCGGCACCAAGTTCGAAGGTTTAGCGGTCAGCCGATCGCTCCCTGAGCAGATTCGCGGATTGTACCATGCGGGCAGTGTGGGGATCATCATGTCCGGCTGGCTGGGGGCGATCAACTATGGCGTTATCGTGGCGAACGATGTCGACGGATTGCTGAGCCGTGCGGCGATCGCGACCACGGGCGCAGCCAGCGGAGAGCATGCGTGACCAGCCCGGAAATTGAAAACGCGATTCCCCACCGCGGACCGATGCTGCTGATCGATACGATCGAGGAGCAGTCGCAGAATGCGATCTGCTGTTCCAAAACGTTCCGCCCGGACGAGTATTTCTTTCAGGGCCATTATCCGGGTTTTCCGCTGGTCCCCGGCGTCATTCTCTGCGAGGCAGCCATGCAGGCGGGGGCGATCCTGTTGTCGCGATTCGTTCAGGACGGAAAGGGTGTTCCGGTGGCAACCCGCTTGAACGACGTCAAGTTCAAGAAAATCATCCGACCCGGTGATCGCGTGCTGCTGCAGGTCGAGTTGAATGAGCGTCTTGCCGATGCGTTTTTTCTCAGCGCCAAAGTCACCTGCGAGGGGAAGCTGGCGGCGAGGCTTGATTTCAGCTGCACATTGGCCGCCCTGGACGAGTGAATTCCATGTCCGACAACTTCCTGCAACTGCGCGACAAGACGATCCTGGTATTCGGGGTCGCCAATCGCAAGAGTGTCGCCTACCAGATTGGTTGTTCGTTGCACGAGGCCGGTGCCAAAGTCATCCATGTCGTACGCAGTCCGGAACGGCGTGATTCGGTGGCAAAACTGCTGGCAGGAGATGAGATTTTCGTTTGCGACGTCGAGTTCGAGGACCAGATCACCCGCCTGCGCGACGACCTGCAGGCCGCCGGCCATCGACTCGACGGTGTCGTGCACTCGATCGCGTTCGCCGACTACGAAGGGGGAATGAAGCCATTCCACGAGACAACTAAATCGCAGTTTCTGCGTGCCGTTGACATCTCCTGCTACTCCTTGATCGCGATTACGCGCACCCTGCAATCGCTCTTGCAACCCGATGCGTCGGTCGTAACGATCTCTATTTCCACGACGCGCATGGCAAGTGAAAACTACGGATTCATGGCGCCGATCAAGGCCGCGCTCGATTCGTCGCTCGCCTTTCTGGCCAAGTCATTCAGTCGATTTTCGCGAGTGCGCTTCAACGCGGTCGGCCCCGGTTTGCTTAAGACTTCCGCCTCCGCCGGTATCCCTGGTTACATCGATTCATATCTCTACGCGGAACAGGTGATTCCGCGGAGGCAGGCGGTTCGAACGGAGGAAGCCGCGGATGTCGCGGTGTTCCTGCTCAGCCCGCGCTCCGCGGGGATCAACGCGCAGACCATCGTCGTCGATGCGGCGATGTCAATCAACTATTTCGACAATGAGTTGGTGCGCCGCGCAAACAGCTAGGCGGTCGGCCCGGCGAAGGAACGATGCGATGCGGTCGGTGATCGAGCACCCGATACCTGGCGGTTGGAGCGAAGCACAGGTCTTGGTCGCGGGTCGCTTCTTCCACCTGTTGCGGGCCACGGATCCCGACAAGTTTCTCGACGTTTATACCGAGGATCCCTCGGCGCCACGCGAGCTGCGCGATCCGTACTGGGCTCGATTGTGGCCCGTTTCCGAGCAATTCGCGGAGTATCTGAGCCAACACCCGGTCGCGCAGGGAACGAGGGTACTCGAGATCGGTTGTGGCTTGGGGTTGACCGGTCTGGCATTACTGTCCCAAGGCTGCCAACTGACTTTCTCCGATTACGTGCCGCTGGCCGTCGAAACCGCCCTGGAAAACGCCCGGCGTAACGGTTTTCCGGCGGCAGGGCGCATCATCGACTGGTATGATACTCAAGTCGATGAGAAATGGCCCTTGGTCGTTGGCAGCGATCTGGTATACGATCGGGTCCTGCATCGCCCCCTGCTGACTTTTCTGCAGAGGGTGCTGGAACCGAGGGGCGAATGCTGGCTTGCCGATCCTGGCCGCAGCATCAGTCTCGAATTCCTCGCCGCGGCCGATACTTGCGGCATGCGGGTTACTCGACTGAATCGGGAGGGGCATCCTGTTGCTAACAGCGAATTGGGACGTTTCCAGGTCATCGTCGTGCGAAAGGCGTCCTGACGGGTGGACGCCGGACGCTCAGGAAACGGCCGGTGGATCGATTCCCGCGCGGCAGAAACAACCCCGACTCTGTTTCCCTGACCGAATAAATCCCGTCCCAATACGAAATGAAACCGACAGCACATCGATTACCAACCTTGGACAGGAGTGAGAATGATGTCTCGTTCGACCGACACGGATTTTCGCTGGTACCGATCAAAAATTGATTGGTGGCTGGTGCCGTTGCTGGCACTGCCGCCGATCGCTTCCGTCGTGGTGCTTGTTGCCACAATTCAAGCCGGTGACCGCGGCGAATTGCCCTGGGCCATCGCTGCGATGGTCCTTGTATCCGCGTTCTATCTTGGGCTGGTCTTCCCGATGCGATATGGCATCGGCTCCGATCTGTTGATTGTGCGTTTCGGGCTCTGCCGGCAGAAAGTTGCTTTGGCCCGCATTATCAAGGTCACTCCTATCCGGAACCCGCTAGGCTCTCCCGCGTTGTCTTTGGACCGATTCAAGATCGAATACGGAAAGGGACAGTTTCAATCGGTTGAGATCTCGCCGGCCCATCGCGAACAGTTCCTGGAGGATCTGGCTTCCCAGGCAGGCCTGGTTCGTCGAGGCAACGGTCTCGAACGAACGGCGGTTTGAACCGCCCCGCCGCCCTGGGAACTCAAATCTATCTTGTTTGCTTTTGGCATAAGAAATACGATTTCGCAAGTGATCATGCGAAACGGGTCGAGGGAGCAAACATGTCGTCGCAAGTTACGGTGATTATTCCATGCAAGAATGAGCGAATGAACTTACGGCCATGCGTCGAATCGGTTCGGGCATTTGCCGATGAGATTCTGGTCGCCGATTCCGGTTCCACCGACGGCTCACTCGAAATCGCGCGCGAATTAGGCTGCCGCATTGTCGAACGCGAGTATATTCACTCCGGGAACTTCAAGAACTGGGCGATCCCCCAGGCGCGTTACCCCTGGGTACTGATTCTGGATGCCGACGAACGGGTTACGCCAGCGCTGGCGACCGAAATCCGTGACCGGGTTGACGAACCGCGCGGATTAGACGGATTCTGGATGTTGCGTAACAACTACCTGCTGGGGCACCGAGTCCGGCGAGGTGGCTGGGGCCACGACAAGTTGCTGCGGCTCTTCCGACGCGATCACGGCCGCTATGTCGGTGACACCGATCATGCGGAGGTTGTGGTCGACACGGGTCGAGTCGGCACGCTCCACGGGCGATTGGAGCATTACACTTCCTGGACGTACGAGCAGACCTTGAGAAAGATCGAACGCTATACCACGTGGCAGGCGGGAGTCTGGTTCGCTCAGGGTCGCAAGCCGAGCCTGATGAAGCTCGTGCTGAATTTCCCGATGCGGTTTGTCCGGAGTTATCTGTTGCATTTCGGTTTCCTCGACGGTGTGATCGGCTTTCAAGTGGCGATGCTCACCGCGTATTACTCGTACCTGAAGCAAGTACGTCTTTGGGAACTTCACCATGCGATCCGGCAGCCCGATCCCGAGCTGGGGCAGGGTCGTGCTTCGGACGATCGGGACATTGCTGGCGGGAGCGTAACCGACCGAGCAATGCGCCGGGCCAGCTGACCGCAATGCGTCATGCAGATGTGGCCGGCGGCTTATAGCCGCGTTCGTATATCTGCTTGGCCGAAGGCCATTTTCATCCGACGCTGTGAAGTCCAGCTAGTCCCAGACGTATTGTTCGTCGAACTCAATACCGTAGTGTGTCAGCATCGCCCGATACTCGTCCTGAAATGTCCGTTCTCGATGATGTTCCTCCTGGTTGCGAACGTAATACTCCGCGTCGTCGCGTTCTTTTCCTAGGGCGTTGCCCTTGTATGTTATTGAGCACTGACAATATTGATGACCTGAAGCGAGTCTGTATGCAGGTCGTACACCCTGCGCACAGGCGGCCGCCCACAGATCGCCCTGCCCTTGGAGCTCGCACTCCGAAGCCTAGCATGATCGTGGTCGGTCTCTTGGATCTAACCCGAACAGCCGCTCGCACCGAGCTAGGCTACGGTGACGAATGGCCTTCGGCCAAAAGACACAGGCAGATCCCCTGGCTAACATCTGCTGTGAGTTAAATCGACCGCCCGTATTTCGTTGTGAATCCAATTGTCGGCGGCGCTCATCGCCCGCTAGAATCGGCCCGGTGCAACGAATGCACTCTCGGCCGGTCATGAAACTCAGTCCCGGTTGGTGGGGTAGCATCTTTGTCTCCCATGAGGAATCGTCGTGCCACAACTCGTGCATGTCGTGTTGCAAATCACTCTGATCTGGTTTGCGGCGTGGTGCCGCCTCTCGCCGGCCGCTCAGAAGACGAATGCGCTCAAAGAGGAATCCCAGTCAAAGACGGGGGAGTTCGCTGCTGAGCAGGTGGCGGTCGCTTCGCACTTCGGCCCTCTCGGGTTGCAGACGCTGCTCGGGGTGAAGGCCGACCGAAAGTTCCCGGTGCTCATCGTTCACGGTGACAAGGACAAGCTGCTGTCCGTCGAGTTCGCCCGAGAGAATCGGGACAAGTACAGGAAGGAGGGGCACGAGGTTAAGTACGTCGAGGTGGCCGGAATGGGACACGTGTGGGCCACAAAACAGAAAGTGAACGACATGATCTGGGAATTCTTCGACGACCACCCGTTGAACAAGAAGTAGCAGGACGGAATCGCCGCTTGCGACTTGGAGTGGCTTCATGACGCTGTCGCGAAATGACCGGCAGCGTTGCGCTACGACTTTCCCGGCCCCCTCATCCCCGGCCCTTCTCCCCCGGACATACCGGTGGAGAAGGGAGGACAGAAGCTTGTGAACTGCGCTCGTCACGGTTTTGCTTCTGGACGGGTGCTTAGAACCGCCGTCGCGGCTCCTCGGGTTGAAACGCGATCTGATTTGGCGCACAGTGATGGTGTTGCGCCGGTGGTCGAATTCGATCTGACATGGAGTCGGCAAGATGCGAGGTTTCCATTTGCTTTTGTGCCGAGTGTTCCTTGCCGTGGCGGCGGTTGCGGTGGGGCCCGGACGAACGATCGGCGCCGTCGATTTCGAACGCGACGTTCATCCGATCCTGCGCGCGCGGTGTTTCGAATGCCATGACGGGCGCAGGCAGCAATCTGGATTACGACTTGATGTACGTTCCCGCGCCACGCGCGGCGGGGAATCGGGAAAAGCGGCGATCGTGGCCGGACAGGTCGACGACAGCGAATTGATTCGCCGCATCGCAACCTCGGACGCGGATCTTGTCATGCCGCCGGAAGGCGAGCGGCTCACGGCCGAGCAGATTCGCATCCTGATGGACTGGGTCCGCGAGGGGGCGAGCTGGCCCGATTCGCTGGCAAACGAGCGATCGATCGGCGACCATTGGGCGTTTAAGGCGCCGCAGCGCCCCATTCCGCCGGGCGCGGCTAGCTCCCTGATCGAAGGCACGCCGGTGGATGCTTTCATCCTCGAACGCCTGAACCGCGAAGGCCTGAAATTGTCGCCGCCGGCGGACAAGGCCACGCTGGCCCGGCGGCTGCACCTCGACCTGATCGGCTTACCGCCCGCTCCGGAGCAGATCGACGCGTTTGTCACCGATCCGTCTCCGCAGGCCTACGAACGGCTCGTCACCCAGTTGCTCGAATCGCCCCATTATGGTGAACGCTGGGGGCGGTTGTGGCTCGATGCGGCGAGGTACGCCGACAGCGACGGCTTCGAAAAAGATAAGCCGCGCTTCGTTCATTTCTATCGTGATTGGGTCATCCAGGCCCTGAATCGTGACCTGCCGTACGATCAGTTTGTCATCGAACAGATTGCCGGTGACCTGCTGCCGGCACCGACGCAGGACCAACTGGTGGCGACCGGATTTCTGCGCAACTCCATGATCAACGAGGAGGGTGGGATCGATCCCGAGCAGTTTCGGATGGAAGCGATGTTTGACCGGATGGATGCGATTGGCAAGAGCATCCTCGGGCTGACAATTCAGTGCGGGCAATGCCATTCCCACAAATTCGATCCGCTTACGCAGCAGGAATACTACGAGATGTTCGCGTTTTTGAACAACGCTCACGAGGCGAACATCACGGTCTATGCGGCGGAGGAGGCAAAACGGCGAGCCGAGATTCAATTGCAGGTGGAGCAGATTGAGAACGAACTGCGATCACGCGATCCCGATTGGCTGAATCGGATGGCCGTATGGGAGGCCGACCAACAGCGCCGGCGCGCACGCTGGGCGCTCGTGCGACCGGAACTCGACAGCAGCGGCGGGCAAAAGCACTATCTGCTCGACGACGGATCGGTGCTCGCGGCAGGCTATGCACCCACCAAGCACTCGACCGAATTCAGCGTAAAGACCGACTTGCAGCGAGTCACCGCGATTCGCCTGGAGTTACTGAACGACGCCAATCTGACGCGGGGCGGACCAGGCCGGTCGGTGCACGGACTTTTTGCGCTTACCGAGTTCAAAGTACAGGCCGGGGTGAACGACGATCCCAAAGCCCTGTCCGATGTGAAGATCGGTCGCGCTGCCGCCTCGGCAAATGCCGCCGAAGGGGAGCTCGACAAACGCTTTGACGATCGCTCGAACCGGCGGCGACTGATCGGACCGATCACGTTCGCGATCGACGGTAAGGACGAAACGGCATGGAGCCCCGATATCGGTTGGGGGCGCAGCAATGTGCCGCAGGAAGCCGTGTTTGTTCTCGAGCAACCCCAGGAACTGGGCGGTAAGGGCCGACTCACGTTTCGTCTGACGCAGAACCATGGCGGGTGGAACAGCGACGACAATCAGAATAACAACCTGGGCCGATTCCGATTCTGGATCAGCGATGACGAGAACGCGGATGCCGACGTATTGCCCCCGAACATTCGCGAGATCGTCGACCTGCCGCGCGAACAGCGATCGGCCGAACAGCAGGCAGCGCTGTTCTCCATCTGGCGTACGACCGTGCCGGAATGGAAGGCGGACAACGAGCGCGTGGAGGCGTTGTGGAAATCGCATCCGCCGGGCACCACGCAATTGGCGTATCGGGAGCGTTCGGAAATGCGCCCCACGCATCTGCTGAAACGCGGTGATTTTCTCAAGCCGGTATCGCTGGTGACACCGGGCGTACCGGCATTCCTGCACCGTTTGCCGGAAGACGCGCCGCGAACGCGCCTGACGTTCGCTCGATGGCTGGTCGACCCCTATTCGCCGACGACGGCGCGCGCGATCGTAAATCGAGTCTGGCAGTCTTATTTTGGCATGGGGATTGTCAGTACGAGCGAGGACTTTGGAACGCAGGCCGAACCGCCATCCCATCCGGAACTTCTCGACTGGCTGGCATGCGAGTTCATGGAGCCGACGATGCAACTTCCATCGGCGTCCAACACGCCGTGGAGTCTGAAGCGGCTGCATCAATTGATTGTGCTGTCGGCGACTTATCGGCAGTCGTCGCGAGTCACCCCGGCATTGCTGGCTGCCGATCCGGAGAATCGCCTGCTGACGCGAGCGCCCCGCGTGCGTGTCGATGCCGAGATCGTCCGGGATATTGCGCTCGCCGCCAGTGGCCTGTTGAGCAGGGAAATTGGTGGCCCCAGCGTTTATCCGCCGATCCCGGCTTTTCTGATGCAGCCACCCGCCAGCTACGGTCCCAAAGCCTGGCCGGAACAGACCGGCTCCGCCCGGTACCGACGAGCGACGTATACGTTTCGATTTCGTTCGGTTCCGTATCCCGCATTGCAGGCCTTCGACGCGCCGAACGGGGACTTCGCCTGCGTGAAGCGATCGCGAACGAATACACCGATCCAGGCGCTTACGATGCTGAACGAACCGGTGTTTGTCGAGTGCGCTCAGGCACTGGGATTGCGAACGTTGTCCGAAGCAGGGCCCGACGACAAGGACCGACTTGGATTTGCCTTCCGGCAAGTGCTGGGGCGATTGCCGGACGAGCAGGAAATGACTCTGCTTTCGGCGATGATCATGCGGCAGCGCGATCGGCTGCAGCGTTCGGACGCCGACTGCTGGTCGATCATCGCGAGCCGTCCGGAAGATTACCGCAGGCTGCCGAACTCATGCACTCCGGCCGAATGGGCGACCTGGACCGTGCTGGCTCGCGTGTTGTTGAATCTGGATGAGACCATCACCAAAGAATAGTCAAGAAAATAGTCATTGGATCAATTCGATCGGGGATCGGGGTGCGTTCATGGAAATCGACCGGAACCACGGAACATCGTCGGAGCGTAGTTTAGTTGCCCGGCGCTGGTTTCTTCAGCAGTGTGGCGTAGGACTTGGTGCCGCGGCCCTGGCCGCGGAATTCACCGCGGACGGGTTCGCCGGCGAACGGGGAAACTCGGAGTCTCTCTCGCAGGAGCACGTCCGCCCACTGCATTTTGAGCCCAAGGCGAAACGGGTTATTTACCTATTTATGGCTGGAGCGCCGAGTCACCTCGAGCTATTTGACTATAAACCCAAACTGGCGGAACTGGATGGACAATTGCCGCCCCCGGGGCTGCTGGAAGGGTATCGCGCGGCGTTCATTAATCCGAATTCGAGGTTGCTCGGCCCGAAATTCAAGTTCGCCCGTTATGGCCAGTCCGGCGCGGAACTTTCGGAGTTGTTGCCGAAGACCGCGGAAATCGTCGACGAAATGGCGATCGTTCGCTCGATGGTGACCGACGCATTCAATCACGCGCCCGCGCAACTGCTGATGAACACCGGTGCGCAGCAATTCGGACGGCCAAGCTTCGGGGCCTGGAGCTTGTACGGGCTCGGAAATGGCGCACGCGACCTACCGGGATTCGTCGTCTTCAGTACCGGAAGTAAAGGTCCCAGCGGCGGCAACTCGTGCTGGGGCAGCGGATTTCTTCCCACGGTTCATCAGGGCGTGACGTTTCGCGTCGGTGCCGAACCGGTGCTTTACCTGGCGAATCCGCCCGGTATCGACGGCGCAATGCAACGCGATTCGCTCGAAACGATTCAAGGCCTGAATCAACATCGCCTGAGCGCCATCGGCGATCCGGAAATCGCTACCCGTATCCGTGCCTACGAAATGGCCGGCCAGATGCAGAACTCAGCGCCCGATCTGATCGATCTCGCCCGCGAGCCGCAACATATCCTTGACCTGTACGGCGCTGAACCCGGTAAGTCGACCTTTGCCAACGCCGCGCTGCTGGCCCGCCGACTGGTTGAACGCGGTGTGCGATTCGTGCAGATCTACCACGAGGCATGGGATCAGCATGGCAATCTGGTCAACGATCTGAAAAAGAACTGCAAGAATACGGATCAGGCGTGTGCCGCGCTGATTACCGACCTCAAACAGCGGGGATTGCTCCAAGATACATTGGTGATCTGGGGCGGTGAATTCGGCAGGACACCGATGGTTCAGGGCGGAAACGACGGGCGCGATCACCACCCCAGCGCCTTTACCGTCTGGATGGCCGGCGGCGGAATTAAGCCAGGACTGACGCTCGGTTCCACCGACGAACTCGGATTCCATGCGGTCGAGGACCGCGTGCACGTCCACGATCTGCACGCCACCCTCCTGCAACTGCTCGGTTTCGATCATGCGCGATTGACGTTCAAGTTCCAGGGCCGAATGTTTCGACTGACCGATGTCCATGGGCAGGTTGTCAAGAAACTGCTCGCATAAGCAATTCCAAGGTGGGTAGAGTTCGCTCGAAGTTGGAAGCGAATCGGCGATCCGGCAATACCGGTGAAAGCCCACTGTCGAGGTCGTTACTTGACGACTGCAGTTTGTTGGTCGTCGTTCCGCAAGATCTGCAGGAACGGCGCCGTCATCAAGGTGGTGGCCAACGCCATGATGACCATCATTGCAAACAGCGATGGACTGATGATGCCCAGATCCAGTCCGATGTTCAGTACGATCAATTCCATCAGCCCTCGGGTATTCATGAGCATCCCGAGGATTCCCGCATCGCGCCACGATTCACCCGCGAACCGGGCAGCAAAGAGCGTTCCGCCAAATTTTCCCGCCGTGGCCACCAGAATAATTATCAAACAGACTCGCCATTGACTCCAGTCATTGAGTAGTCCGATCTCCGTTCGCATCCCCGTATAGGCAAAGAACGCCGGCAGCAGAAGTACACTGACCGGTTCCTTGAGTTTCAACTGGAAATCTCTTGCCAGCCGGCTATCCGACGGGATGGTTACGCCGAGCATGAACGCTCCAAAGATTGCGTGGATGCCGATCCACTCGGTCATGGCGGCGGCACTCAGCAACAGCACATAGGCGCCGGCAATCGTATGCCTCGGCAACTCACGTCGATGTTGGTCGATCGTGCCCGAGTACCGCGCCAATAGCGGTCTGGCAAGGAACAACATCCCGAAGATAAACGCGACAGTACCCACGGCGACGAACGCTGCGCTTTCCAGATCCGATTTTGCCACGCCAACCACGAGCGAAAGCAGGCACCAGGCCGTCACATCGTCTGCGGCGGCACAACTCAATGCGACTGCCCCCACGGGGGTATGATGCAGGTTGCGATCGGTGAGGATCCTGGCGAGTACGGGAAATGCCGTAATCGACATCGCTACGCCGATGAATAACGAGAACGGTACAAACGGGACCGCATTATCGGAAACTATCGGGAACAGCCAAAGTGACAGCAGGCTTCCTAACACGAACGGAACGACGATACTCGCATGAGAGATTGCAACGGCTGCGCGCGCACGCTGCTTGAGCTGCGTCGCATTCAGTTCCAGTCCGACCAGGAACATGTAAAGGATGATGCCCAGTTGCGCGATCGCTTTCAGTGACGTGGCGACGGAAGCCGTGGGATCATGGTCCTTCGAGGGAATCAACCAGTACATTGCTTCGGGGAAGATGGCTCCCAGCAGCGAAGGTCCCAGCGCGATTCCAGCAACAATTTCGCCAATCACCGGTGGTTGGCGCAGGCGACCGCAGATCCGTGCGGCGAAGGTCCCAACGAGGATGACAGCGGCCAGAGTCAAGAGGACGTGAAAGAGTACGTCGGGATTGAACGATGATGGAGGCGGACGCGTTGCCGCGACGGGCAGGGCTTGGGAGACCGTGAATTGACTGCCGATTTTCAGGACGTAGATCACAATCCCGATTCCGACGACCAGCAGCCCGAGGTACCAGAAAAGGCCCTTCACAACGAGGGCTCTGGCGGGTGTTACCATGGGCTGTCGCTCGCCTTTTCACTGTTGGAACCGTCTCAGCCGCGGCGGAATTCTATCGGACCAACAGACGCAGGCACAGAGGGTTTGCGCCTGGAGTCGAACCGGGCGAGGCACGCGGAAATCAGGGAGTTTGGAGTTCCGGCGATGTCCCTGGCCAGAATCGCGGTTCATTTGACAAGACGAATTCATGATCAACGACAGGTCCTGCCGATAATCGACCAGACTTGGTGGAGGGTCACTTGCGGATGGCGATGGTTCGGCGAATCGGGAGTCTGCTGGCACTGGGAGCGGTGATCTGCTGTCGGTCGTCCGCAGCGCAGCTTGATACGAAGAACGAGGTTCGCATCGTCGAGGAAGACGGGATGCGATATCGCGAGACCCGTACGATCCAGCGCCGGCCGGTCAGCGAGGTACGTACGGAAGATCGGGAAGTGAGCATTCCTACCGCCGAACCAGTGTCCCGGCTGCGGCAGGAAACGCGAATTGTCCAGTTCCCGGTGCCCGCACAGCAGGTCGTCACGCAGCGATTTTGGTGGAATCCGTTACGATGGGGACAGCCGGCAACCTGGGTTGAGCCGACAGTCGTCTGGCGGCCCCAACTGCAATATGTCTGGGTTCCGACACCGGGTGTGCAATGGTCGCAGACGACCCGAACCGTGCGGCAGACCCAGCGTTACCTGCGATTCGAGCATGACGAGCAGGTATCGCGGGTGGCCCTGGGGCCGAGCGTGCCGCGCGAACCTGCTGAAGAATGGGTTCGCAGCGCCCCTTCGCAACCCGACGTCGAATTGGCGGCCCGCCCCTCAACGACGGTCCGTATCGGCGGCGTTTCACGATTGGAAAGTGACCGGCTGCGGCAGCCAGCGCCGGCGACGGTGCTCTCCCCGCTTATCCGCCGCTGAAATGGGCGGATGTCGGGAACCGCTCAACGGATTTCGCTCGATTCGGACAGCGGATTGACGGGCGGCGGCTCGGGCACCGTACCAATCGACGATCGGCGCCGGGAGCGCCGCACATTCTTGGCCGCCGTCCATTCCTTCGTCAACGTCTCAAAGACATCTGGCGATTCATAACGAACGATCGATTTACCTTCAGGAATCGGCCCGATCAGGCCCCGGAAAACCGGTAGACCTCGCAGTTCCAGATCGGTGCTGCAATCATCGACGCCGATCTGCGTATGATTTCGCACCAGGGGTTCGGAACTGGAATAATCGCGCACGCGCAGCGAACCGTCGGTGCCACGCGTCACGACGCGGAAGGTGCTTTTCGACATGTTGGTCTGTCCTCGACATACGTTCTGTCGCATCGAGTCGATCGGGCAGACATTGCGGCCCGGTCTGCGGCTCGATTGAGGCGGAAGCCCCCATGCCCTCCTGGCAGTTTTGCTCCTTAGTTACCCAGCAAGTTATCGGCCGGCCCGGCATTGCGGGCGACCCAAAGTAACCCGTTACGGATGATGGGAAAATTCCGAACGACTGGCACGCCTGCTGCGACGGTCCCGAACGACAGGATCCTGATCTTCGCTGCCATCCAAAGTCCGCTGTAAGGTTGGCTGTTCCCTTCAACGATCAGCCGGTCGGCCGGCATCCGGCGCAGGCCGAATACGGACCCGAAGTTCCCCTTCATTATCGCGCCACGACCAGGGCCAGTCGTTGATCTTGAGGAACAGCACTCCGTTTTGCGAGACCCGTATGGTGCGCTGGACTCCGAGCAGGCCCGGTTTAACGAGTGGAGAGAGGTCGAGTTCGTTCTCCTCGCCGCCGCAGATAGCACCGATTAACGCTCCCAGAGGAAAGCCGCGATGGTAGTGGAGACTGATTCCGCCTCCCTCGCAGGGCCAGGAAGAGGGCTCGGAACGCAGCAGGAATTGGCCCTCGGACTCGATCTGGTAACTACGATTTGCGTCGAGCCGAATTCCGGAGGATTGCCAGCCTTTCTCGGCCGAAACCACGATCGAAATACCTTCAGCGGGGAGTCCCTTTACCGGGGCGTGCGTCACCAACTCGCGTTCCAGATCGAATCCATAGTCCAGATGCATGATGAATACGCGCCAGTCTTCGTTCACGCGATGCTCTTCGGTTTCAATCCGCTGCAGAAACTGCGTGGAGAAAAGCGGGCTGGTATCCGGCGCGAAGTTGCGCAACGCACGATACTGCTGCTGCGTCGCCGGATGGTTCTCGAGGAAGTAACTCGCTGCCCAACTCCAGCCGTAAGGCTCGACTTTCAAGTGCGCGCGAGGACCGTACTGCATGATTTCACGCAACGTCAACCCGCGGCCGTTCGCAACGTCGGTCTTGATCAGCTTGATCCGCCCCCAATCGGGTAAGTCCTCGCGGCGCCGCGGCATGATTCGCATGGCCAGTTTTCCGTCGCTCCAGGCATGCGTGCCAAAAAGCTCCGCGATCCCCTCGCTGTACCAGGGTGGGCCGTTACCCCCCAGTATCGCCGCCATAAATGCGTGCGTGCCTTCATGCAGAACCAGGTGGCGACGGTAGTAGGCGCTAGGCTGCTCCAGCAGCCAGATCTGCTGCGGGCTGGCATAGCCGTGGAGAAAGTCAGGCAGTTGTTCTGGTAGCAGCCCCAGGTCGCGAAACGGCGCTTTAGCTTTCATCAAGATGCCATCGACCTGCCAGCCGTTGGCCGTTTCCGGTCGAATGCCGAAATAGTCGCACCACTGCGGCACCGCGGAGTCGAAAACCTGGACGAGTTCGTCAATTTCGGGGTCGGCGCCAACGTCGGTGTAGAGTGTGAGGTGCTGGCCGCGGATCCGTCGTACGCCAGCTCGGGCCAATCGTTCCTGGGCGATGTCGGCCCAAGGCGCAAACTGCGGCCGGATCACGTCGGCCGGTTTGAGTTCGGCCCCGTTTGCCGGCTTTTCCTGGAGCAAGTCGGAGAATCGCCGTTTTTCCCGTTTTGTCTCCGGCGCGACGGCTGCTCGATCCTTCCCGACCTGCCGTTGTGGTCCCGGCGGTTCCGCGGCAAAGGCCGTCGACCAGCCAGCCCACAGGACCGCCAATACACCGTGAACCGCCACCATGGCGGTACGAGTTTGAAATAGGGCGTTCAATGCATCGAGCCCTTTTGACAGCAATTTGGGGCTGTTAAAGTGGAGAGCGACAGTGTATTGAATTGTAGTCGCGCCGGGCAAATTGAGCGACCCGAAAGCTTGAGTGACCATCCCTTGACACACCATCGAAGCCGCCTCTGTAGCTGCAATATCCTGCTGCTGGCACTGCTATGTTTCGGCTGCCGAGGTCAAGAAGAAGTTGTGGTCTACTCGGCCCTGGATCGGGAATTCAGCGAGCCGATTCTCGATGAGTTCTCCCAGCGAACCGGCGTGCGGGTTCTGGCGCGTTACGACGTGGAATCGACCAAGACTGTGGGGTTAGTCCAGGCGATCCGCGCCGAATCAAAAAGGGCGAAGTGCGATCTTTTCTGGAATAACGAGATACTGCATACGATTCGGCTGCAGCAGGAGGGGTTGCTCGACATCTACTTTTTGGACGGTGCCGACGGCCTGCCGCCGGAAATGCAGTCGGGCGACGGGACCTGGTATGGATTCGCAGCGCGGGCACGCGTCTTTCTCGTCAATCTGGGGGAAGTTCCGTACGAACGGTTCCCGCAGTCGATTGGGGATCTGGTCGACCCTCAATGGAAAGGAAAAATCGGAATCGCCAAGCCCCTGTTTGGTACCACGGCAACCCACCTGGCGGTACTCTATTCGGAGTTCGGGCCGGAGCTTGGCGAACAGTTTCTTCGCAAGCTGAAAGAAAACTGCCAGGTCCTCGCTGGAAACAAGCATGTGGCTCAGGCCGTTTCGAGTGGCCAGTTGGCCTGGGGGCTTACCGACACCGACGATGCGTTCATCGAGTACGAAAAAGGGGAGCCGGTTGCGATCGTCTTCCCGGACCAGGAAGAAGGTGGACTGGGCACTTTGAGGATTCCCAATACGTTGGCGATTATGCGTAATCCACGCCACCGAGCGCTGGCGCGCAGGCTGATGGATTACCTCGTCAGCCCGGGCGTCGAGGATCGCCTGTCTCAAAGTGGCAGTGCCCAGATTCCGTTGCATCCGTCGGCGAGCCAGATTTCGCCGGTCTTGCCCGAGGATCCGGTTTTATGGATGGACGTCGATTTTGCCGCTGCGGCCCGTCATTGGGAAAAATCGAACCGGCTGCTGGTCGAGATTTTTCGCAGCGAATAGGACGATTCGCGGCGCGGCCAGGGAATCGCATCACTCGGAGCGAATCAGACCGATCGAATTCGCCCTGTGGGCGTGGTATTAGAGTGCCCGCCGGTAGCGTTTTGGAGCGCGACGCATTGCGGAGGACGGCGGAGGAGGCGGCGCGGCGACGTCCGACGCGGCATCCGAGGCGTTCAAGTCGCCATTGTCATTCGCGGGCTTCTCCGGTTCACGCGGTGCTGCTTGCACCGAATCGAATCCGCTGATCTCGTCACGTTTCAACAGGCGGTTAATCCGCTGTTCAATACGGGTTAGTTCATAGCCCTCTTCCGGACAGACGAAAGTAAACGCGACTCCCTCACGCCCCATCCGCCCCGTACGGCCAACTCGATGAACGTAATCGTCGCAGAATTCGGGAATATCGTAATTGATGATGTGCGAAACCCCCGAGACGTCGATGCCGCGGCCGATCACGTCGGTCGCTACCAGGTAGCTGACGCTTCCCTCGCGAAACCGCCGCATCACGTTGTCGCGCGCTCCTTGCGCCATATCGCCGTGGATCGTCGCCGCCCCTTTGAATTTCTTATCCAGCCGCAGGTAGATTTTCTCCGTACCCCGCTTGGTACGGCAAAATACGATCGCCTGGCGCGGCTGTTCCCGCTGCAGTAATCGCACCAACAATTCAAATTTGCGCCCCGGATCGACCGTGAAATAGAACTGTTCGATGGTCTCGACCGAAAGGTCTTTCGGAGAGAAATTCAGTATCTCCGGTTCATACATGTAGCGGGCCGCGAGCTTCTGAATCGGCGGAGGTACGGTGGCGCTTAACAGCAAAGTCTGCCGATCTCGCGGACATTTTCTCAGGATTTTTTCGATGTCGGGGCGGAATCCGATGTCAAGCATCCGATCGGCTTCGTCAAGAACGACACACCAGATGTCCTTCAAATCGATCGTCCCGCGACTCATATGGTCCAGCATGCGACCTGGCGTACCGACGATGACCTCGGCACCCCGTTTCAACTTCTCAATCTGGTCCCGTATCGGCTTGCCGCCGTATACGGCGACGCAGTGAACCCGCTGGCCCGCCGACAGTTTGATGACTTCCTCACGTACCTGGACTGCCAGCTCGCGCGTGGGGACAAGGATTAACGCCTGCGGCCCGGCGACCTCGCGTTTGGGGTACAACTGTTCCAGTATCGGAATAACGAACGCCGCCGTTTTACCGGTCCCCGTTCTTGCTTGCCCCACGACATCGTAGTCTTCCAGGGCCAGCGGAATCAGCCCCGCCTGGATCTCGGTCGGATGCTCATATCCCGCCTGCTGCAGCGCTTTCAAAAGCAGCGGCGAAAGGTCGAAATCCTCGAATCGCTTGCGAGGTGGCTCGGCGACCACCCCGGCGGCCGCGTCGATCGGTAGGTCCGCTGAAGCGTCGATCGATACAGGCTGGGTGGGGAGCGCTGGGCTGTCCGAGGAAGGTACTTGTGAACCGGCGGAACTAAGGTCGGGCGAACGCATGGGGAGTCTAGCAGGGTTTCGTGCAGTGGATGCATGGTAACCGTAGCACTGGAAACGAGTTTCGTCAATCCAGTCCACCGCCTTCCTCGCCTGCCAGAACCCGGTCCCGACGCAGAAATGCCCCGTACAACCCGTAGAAAAAGGCTAGGCCGAACTGAAACCAAGTTCCTTGGTTTCGGTTCGGCCTTTCTCGTTGTGGTCCAAAATGGCTAAAGCGAAGGTCGCAAAACGCGACGAGTCGAAATCCGATCCGACTTACTTCTTCTTGGCCGCCTTCTTCGTCTTGGTGGACTTCTTCACGGTGGTCTTCTTCGCGGCCTTCTTTGCAGCTGCCATTTCCTTTGGCTCCTCAATAGTCGGGCGCATTGTCAGTGATTAGGTTCCTTTTCTTGTACGCCCATCGCAAGAAAAGTTGTCGTGAACGGATCGCACTTGACGAACCGTGCGCAATTGAACCAACTTTCGCATGATTTCGTCAAGGCGAATTCGCAAACTTCAATCCGATTGGGTGCACATTGCACTTTGCGCGGTAGTGTGTTTCGTGTTAACAAAGGGGGGTAAATTTGGGCCGTCGGATTCGGTCCGCTGATAAGAGGCTGCCAGGGATGGCAACAAGCAAGGAATTTCAGGATCGTTTGCGGGCACTCAGTCGGCAAGTTTTCCGCAAGGCTCGCAAGATCTGAAAGAGCTCGTCGAATTGAACGCTTCGCTGGGCTATTTACAGAACCAGCGGTTGCGGATGCGTTACCCCGCGTACCGAAAGCAAGGACTGCCGTTCACCAGCACGTACGTGAAATCCACGGTCAAGCAAATCAACCGGCGAATGAACGGTACCGAGAAATTCTGGTCACACGGCGTTGAAGGCATGTTGACCCTCGTTGCCGACCACCTCAGCGATACCCCGACGCTAGCCCGCTTCTGGCGAAACCGACCGCCGCGCCTGACCGGCTCGCGTTGCCATAAATCTACCGTTGCCTAAATCGCAAAGTGCGTGGTGCCCCCAATCCGATTCCGCCAGAATTGCAACAACGCTGCCCCGCGTTCTTCGAAATGAGGCCTCGTCTTGCTCGCCCTCGCTCGCGACGCGCTTGGAGGCGCTTGCGACGCATTCGCGACGCGCGCGAGACGCTCTTGACGGTCAAATTCACGACGAACGCGGAACAAGCCGGGAGATCGTTCGTGTGTAAGCACTCGATAAGCGTCCGCTATTACACCTGCCGCATTAGTCGTTCGATCAGGTCCCGCACCGCCGTTTCCAGCCGCGGAAGTATCTCCGCGGGCGACGCGATATCCACATCTTCGAATGCCCAATACTCGATCGAATTGACCCAGTCGGGAAACCTCTGAGCGATCATTGGACGATGTTCGCGTTCATTGAGCGCCACCACGTGCTGGGCGGCGTCCAGTTCGTAGGATTGAAGGGCTCGGGGAAACCTTCGCGGAAAGGGAACGTCGATCTGACGGGCCGCCAGTCCGTCCAGAGTGTGCGGTGAGATTGGTCCGACGTTGCGATTGACCAGGTTTTCAGCCAGGGCCCGTGAACTGGCCTGCCAGCCTGCCGCGCCAGGCAATGCCAGCCTGTTGAACAGCTCCTCCGCAAATCGGCTGCGATAGTAGTTACCCGTGCATAGGAACAGCACTTGTTGCTTTTTCACAGTCTCGCTTTCTTGAATCTTCAACCCGCGGCCTGCCTGGCGGTCAGACTCGCTGTCCCAGTCTCTCCGCCAGTCGCCGCAGGGACTGGCTGGCATCGTCGGTACTCAGGTGCACCTGGATTAGACTTATCTGCGTACGATCGCTCCACGCTTCGCGAAGGACACGATCGAATTCGCCTTCGGTCCGAACTTCATAGCCCTTGCCACCACCAAGCACCTCGGGCAGCTTGTAGTAGTTCCAGCAGTTGATGTCGTTAAATGGCCACTTTCCGGGGTGCAGCACCCGCTCCGTGCCGTACCCCTTATTGTCCATGACCAGCACGATCGGTGCGAACCGATGCCGGACGATCGTCGAGAGTTCCATTCCGGTCATCTGGAACGCGCCATCGCCGCAGATGACCACGACGCGATTTTCCGGACGAGCGAAACAGACACCGACGGAAGCCGGGATCGAAAAGCCCATGGAAGTGTAATACGCGGGACTGATAAACTCGGTACGCTGGTGGATCGTCAATTCGGTCGCGGCGAACAGAGAATCGCCGATATCGGCGATGACAACTGTGTTCTGGTCCAGTTGCTGGTTCAGCCGTCCCATCAGCCGGGAAATCGTCAAGGGGGCATCGGCGCGCAGTTCGTAGATCGGCGTCTTGCCGCGAATTTCCTGGGGGATTTCCCGTGTGGTAGGGCGAATTTTCCTGGCCGCCAGTTCGCTGAGAAAATTCTCCAGCGGAACGCCGTGGTAATGGTGGTGGCGAATCCGCAATTGCTCGCTGGTGGCGTAAATGCACCGCCCTGGATCCAGGTTGGCGGTGTAAATACCGAGGTTGATATCGGTCATGAAGGCGCCCAGCAACACGACGCAGTCGCTTTCCTCGACAAATCGCGTCACCGATTCATGGCCCATCGCCCCTTCGTAGATTCCGATACAAAGGGGGTGCGTTTCGCTGACGACGCTCTTACCGAGCAGGGTCGAGGCAAAAGGAATGCGTGAATGCTCGAGCAACGCCAGCAACCGATCCTGCAACCCGAATCGATGGATTTCAATGCCGGCGATGACCACCGGTCGCTGGCTGTTGGAAATCAGGTTGGCCGCCTCATCCACAGCCTCGCGGATCACATTCTCGTCGCAGACATACTCCAGCTGTTGAAATGCGTGGGTTACGTAAGGGATGACGTTGACCATGTCGCGAGGGATTTCGATATAGACAGGACGCTTAAAACGAACTGCAGCGTCGAGCACGCGATCGATTTCCCGAAAGGCGATTACCGGGTCGGTAAGTTCCGTCGAGGCGATACAAAGCTTCTCAAAAACATCGAGTTGAGTACGAAAGTCCCGGACTTTATGGTGCAGCAGCGGGTTATTGACCCTTTCGCTCAGTCCCGGCGCGCCGGTGATCACCACGACCGGCGACTTTTCGGCGTAGGCCCCGGCGATCGAATTGCAGATGCTCAGCCCGCCTACGCAATAGGTCACGCAGACAGCGCCCAGACCGTTGACACGAGCATACGCATCGGCAGCAAATCCGGCGCAGTCCTCGCGCGTGCAGCCGACAACATTGATTGGACTCTGCTCCAGCAGGGTATAGAACGCCAGAATGTAATCGCCAGGGATGCCGAAGACATCGCGGATGCCATGGTCCTGCAGTCGCCGAATCAGGTATTGACCGATGGAAAGCCCGCGTGTCGTCGCGACACCCTGCCCGGAAACCACGGCCCTTGGATCATGCATGATCGTTTACTCCCTGCGTACAGTGCCGAAATCCGATCCATAATCAGGCGTTTCGTCCCCTCCGAACGACACGCATTCTCGTAGAAGCAGGTTCAAGGATACGCGAATCAAGTGAAGGCGAACAGCCGAATCGATATCAGCGGCCGCGGAGGTAACGCCGATAGAGCAGAACGCTCCAACCTCCACCCGCTGCCAGCCAGACCGCAAGTATTATCAGCGGCTTGCGAAAGTCATGGCCCCGGAGGTAACTGCCCACGGCGAGATAGATGCACCAGAGGCTGATTAACCCCAGGAGCCCGAACAACGGCGCCCAACGCGCGCTGGACCATCGGTTCGAATTCATCGATCAACCCTCTCCCCACCCGCGTCCAGGCTGCCGACGTCGTCGTATCCGTAGTACGGTCTGACTTCAAGCCCGGTACGATCGCGAACCCGGTCAGTAATTGCGTCCACTTCCGCATGCGACAGTGGCGTGACCCAGGATTCCGCCGGTCGACGGGCAATCGTATAGACCTGTACACGTGCGATCCGTCCTCCCGCCGCCGTGATTTCGTTCAAT
>Ga0194128_10000192_pt1 | contig 114053 bp, 89 predicted proteins | sample TA2KigCa65mmetaG_FD_148650 | JGI IMG/M metagenome (GOLD analysis project Ga0194128, IMG submission 148650) | Freshwater microbial communities from Lake Tanganyika, Tanzania - TA2015037 Kigoma Deep Cast 65m | ecosystem: Environmental > Aquatic > Freshwater > Lake | place: Tanzania: Lake...
ACGAAAAGAAAAACACTCGGAGAACGGTAAGACGATGCCGCGCCGATTGGCCCCCGATCAGCCGATCACGTGTGGCCCCCTACGGGCGAAACTTGACACGCCGCAGTCCGCAGCCGATCAACATGGCGAGCATGGCGTGATTGCGCAGGTCACGGAGCGTCGTGGCTCCATTGTGGTTGAGCAGGCGGCGTCCCTGCTCGGCGGTTAGCCAATTGCCAGTACGCACGCCGATGCGGCGGACACCCTTTACCCGACGAATGCCTGCCGCCAGCTCGGTCTCAGCGTCGCTCAGGAGGAGCGCCATATCGCGTAGTCGTCAACCGAGCCGCCGCTGAATTTCAACAGCCGGAGGGACATCCCCCGCTGCTCTCCGACATCCTCCATGACACATCGTAATGGCCCCCTCGGTCCGCCAGGCGCCGCAACGTCGCGCTCGTACGCGCGTGCGCGGGAGGTCTGCCCCGCGCTCCGCGTCAATGCGCACAACACCGCCGTCCCGCATGCATCCGCGTCGCCATCGCCGCGCTCGACGCTCGGCAGCGCGTGCTACGCTCGTACTTTCGTGGTCAGTACGATTGAAAGGACATAGCTGACGGGCCGCATCCGCCGCAAACGCCAGCGGCTTGGTCCAAACGGCTCTATCGAAAGTGACCCGGCGATCGAACCTCGAGCTCGATGCGTGCGCTCGCGCGCCGGGTCACTCCCGATAGAGTCATATCGTTTATCGCAGGCTAACCCTTTGGCATCTCATCCGCGTGCTGAGATTGTCATCCGGGCCGACGGCTTCAACTCGTATTCTGAGGCCGCTCAGGCCCTGGGGCGCTCAGAAACCGAAGCATGTCGAGGATCTCCAACCATGCGCGCAGGTTCGCCTAAGGGGAAAGTTCGCGAAGACGAACTCGGAGTCGGTCGATAACGAAGTCTCGCGAGTGACCTGCAACGATCCCCTGCTGCCTGCACTCCCGACGAAACACATCGTCAAACCCACGTAGTGCTTGCAACACGGTTGGTGCATGTGATGTAAACATGGTCTGTCGGTAGTCCCAATTCGGGTTCGGAGGAAGGGCTCGTGCAAGAAGGACATCCCCTACGATAGTCTCATTGCCCTGGTCGAATCTTTCGGAAAAGACGACGTCGACCCAGCTCTTCTGCATCGATTCAAGGAACTTGAGCAGTGTTTCAATACGCGTGCGGTGCACCAGAGAACTAACAGGACCGGGATCGATGAGCGGCGTGATGATCAACGTGCAGCCATGATCTCTGGCTTGCCGTTCAAGCAGACGTCGCTCGTTAAGAAGAAGCTGGCGGTAATAGAGGCTCCTGGGCTGCTCACGGTCGAGGTACTCCCAGACAGCGGCTGACGGTTCGTCGTCCGGAATAGAGAACGACGAGAAGAGCGCGCGCTGGCGGATGCGACCGGGCCCAATGGAGTTTGTGAGCCTCGAACCCTGTGAGACGATTGCCTCTGTTCGACTCTCAGGTAAATCCGCAATTGAGTACACGACAGGCGGTCGAGGTTGCGGAGGCAACACGATACCTTCGAAGTCAACTTCGACGAGTCGGTCCTTCAAGTCAGTAAGGTCCTCCTTCACGACGAGGGCCTGTAGCCCAGCGAGCATTTCGCTGGGGAGCGTGGCGAGAGCAATTGGGAGGACCGGGACGTTAATTGCTAGTGCATAGCCAGTTTCTTGGTGCACCCACGGTCGCTCCCGGGAGGCGGGAGTGAGAAGGGGCACGAAGAGGTGAGCCGTCGCGATCTTCTCCTTGATCTCTTCAAGGAATAGCCGTCCGGGTCTAATGCTCTCGTCCCATATCGGTCGTGTTCCGACGGTACGCAGCGATTCGACGACAGCTCGGGCCACCTCCTTATCTTGCCTGGCGTAACTGACAAAGACTCGGAATGGGTACATCGCAGATTACCTTCCGCCCTCTCGACGGCGTGCGGTCGATAGCCTACAGCCACGAAGCAGAACGGCGTTTGGGTTGCCTGGACCATGAAGGGACTGGAATTGTTGCATAGCCATATCACGAAACTTCTAGACGAAGGACATCAACTGCCTCGCGCAGGAAGCCGGCGAGGGCGCCACGGTCTGCCTGCAGATGAATGACGGCACGAGGCACTACATCAGGCGCCTCCTCCATACGAGTGAGCTAGAGCTTGAGACACAAGCATACATGGACGCCGTTCCCGGGCCCTTCATTGACAGCACGTCAGCAACGAACTTGCTGGAGCTGCCGCGCGCCCTCTTCGAGACCCGCACATTCTCCCTCGATCACCAGGTGCAGGTCGACATCAATGGTCGGCACGCGGTAAAGCACATCCGCTTCGAGGAGCGGTGAAGCCTGCGGACTTCGCAGCGTCCTGCACCTGCCTCACCCGAACGGCAGACGATGCCAGCGGTAATCGCGGGACTCCGGCGTTGGCCGGCGTGCGGGAACTCGGGGGTGTGTCTGCTCGCGTCAACGCCGGAGGATTACTCCTGAGTAGTCGCCCAGTGTATTGCCAGGAAACGCTAGCGGTTTTTGACAGAACGCCAGCGGCTGGTTGACGGTCTCCTCTCAACCCGTTAGAGTCGGCGCACATGGCATCGGTCCTGTAGGCCGCGTCCTCCTGGCGAGAGCTCGCCGACACGGGTGAACTGTCCGTTGTCGGAGAGGTCCGGCCCAATCCTCCTTCATCAACAACCGTCTTGCCGCAGTCGCTCACCCTTCGCCCGAGGTGCGTATCGGGCGGCCGTGTGTGAAAGGACAGGAGCGATGACCAAACAAGAACGGATGACTGAGCTCTTCTTTGAACTGTTCACAGGACTGCCGCGACAAGGGCCTGGCGACGACGCGAGTACTCTCAAAGCGCTTGCGCACGTACCGAACATCGGACCAGACACGCGCATCCTCGACCTCGGATGTGGCACGGGCCGCCAGACCCGCGCGCTCGCGCGGAACAGTCCAGCCCGACTCGTAGGCATCGACAACCACCTCCCGTATGTCGAGACCGCCAACGAGGAAGCCCGGACAGAGGGCCTCGCGGATCGCATGGAGTTTCGGGTTGGTGACATGTGTCGTTTGGACCTACCCGACAATTCGTGCGACGTGCTCTGGTGCGAGGGGGCGATCTACGTGATCGGTTTCGAGAACGGGCTTCGCCAATGGCGGCGGCTGGTTCGGGCCACCGGGCATCTGGCCGTTACTGAGGCGTGCTGGATGAAACCAGACCCGCCCCACGAGTGCGAAGCCTACTGGGCGGCCGAGTACCCGGCGATTCGTGGCGTCGGCGCCCTCCTGAGCGTCGCCAATAGCTGTGGATGGGAGCCGCTCGCGCACTTCTCGCTGCCGAGCGAGTCGTGGTGGACGGACTACTACGGCCCTCTGCAGGACAACCTCGTGCGCTTCCGCCGCCGGCATGAGCATGAGCTTGACGCCCATGAGCTTGTGGGCCAGGTTCAGCGCGAGATCGACATGTGGCGACGGTACGGCGATTTCTACGGCTACGAGTTCATCGTGATGCGCCCTCGATAGTGCGAACGCCAGCGGGGTGGGGTACCCGCCCCGCTCCGCTGGCGGCCTTTCTCAAATCCCCGGTAGTCGCCAAGGGCGGATGGGCCGGCCATCCGCCCCTGACGAATCACGTCATGCCGCGGCATCTGGTTCGATACCGATCCGATTGTTCACGGCGCACCGGAGCTTCTGCTTGCATCCAAGATACCGTTCCGTGGTCTGGACGGAGACGTGGCCTAGGAGAAACTGGATCTGTTCGAGTTCGCCTCCTGCCAGGTGACAGAGCCTCGCGCAGGTGCGGCGTAAATCGTGCGGCGCCAGCTTCTCGATGCCGGCCTGCACAGCCGCCGCCCGGACGACGTCCCAGAGCACCTTCGGCGACATTCCGTCGCCCCAGATGCGGCCCGCCTTGTTGATCGCCCGAAAGACGGGCCCCGCGGTGATAGTGGCGGCCGCCGTCCACGCATCGATGGCGGCCTTGACCCACTGCGGGATCGGCACCGTCCGGACATGGCCCCCCTTGCCGACGAGATCGGCGACGACCCAGTGCTCCTCTCGCTGCTGGATCGACTCCAGCGTGAGCGCCAGCAACTCGCCCCGGCGCAATCCGCAGCCGATGAGCATGGCCAGCATGGCGTGGTCGCGGAGTTGCCGCGGTGTCGCGGGCTCGGGATACTCGAGGAGTCGCCGGCCCTGCTCGGGCGTCAGCCAGTTCCCCACGCGGACGCCGAGGCGCCGCACGCCCTTCACGCGGCGGATGCCGGCGGCGAGCTCCGGGCTCAGGAGACCGGCGTCGGCCGCCTCGTAGGCCACCCGACGCACCGCGGCCAGACGGAGGTTGATTGTGGCGGGCGCGTACTGCCGCTGTTCGAGATAGATCCGATAGCGGAGGACGACCGTTCGGTTGAACGCGAGGCGTGGCTCCGAGCAGTACCATCCGACGAACTCACGAATCGCGTGGTCGTAGGTTCGCTGTCCGCTTCGTGACGTGAGGGTGCTGAGCACCGCAGACTTCGCGTGCTCCAGGTCTGGCAGGGCGAGCACACGTTTCGGCGTTTTCTTGCGTGCGCGGGATCGAGCATGTGGCATGGACGACGGCCTCCTTGGTCCGTCGCGCCGAGCATGCCGCCATCCACCGCGATGCTGTCGGGTCCGGATGTCGCGGGGGTATCATGGATGCCTCATGAGCCCGCACATCGCCATCGACCGCGCCGCCATCAAGGCGTTCTGCGAGCGGCACCATGTCGCCCGGTTGGCTGTGTTTGGATCGGTCCTCCGCGATGATTTCCACGCGGACAGCGACGTCGATGTACTGGTGGAGTTCCAACCCGGTCACGTGCCTGGTCTGAACTTCGTCAGCATGGAGCGTGAACTGTCCGGACTGCTGCAGGGTCGGCGGGTGGACCTGGTCACTCCGAAGTTCCTGAACGTGCGCATTCGGGAACAGGTCCTGCGGGAGGCTGAACCGCTCTATGTCGCCGCGTGACCTCGTCTACGTCGGGCACATGCTCGACATGGCGAGGAAGGCGGTGGCCAAGATCCGGGATCTGCCGCGCGAGACGTACGACGCCGACGAGAACCTCCGCCTCGCCCTGATTCATCTCGTTCAGGTGATTGGCGAGGCCGCACGTCAGGTGTCACGCGAGTTTGCTGCGGGCCATCCCGAGATTCCGTGGGAGAACATTGTCGGGATGCGACACAAGGTCGTGCACGACTACCTTGGCGTGGACGAGGACATTGTCTGGCAGGTGGTGACTGACGATCTCCCAAAGCTCGTTGACGCACTCGAACCGCTCGTCCCGCGCACTCCTTGAACCAGGGCACGGCCTCGGTGGCTCACCGGAACGCTGCGGCGTTGCTCATTACCTATCCGCTGTCGCGGCGGCAAACTCCTACCGACAGAGCGACTGGCGATCCATGTCTCGCACAAGTGTGGTCGGGCCGGACCAAGGCGTTCAGGGCGATCGGTGTTTGAGTTGTGGCGCTATGTTTCCTCGTCGGTTTCGTCGGCCCGGCGTCGAGCGTTGACACGCGCGCGCAAAGAGGCCGCCGCGTGAATCAGTCGAAATCCCTGCGATGAGGTACTAGCCGGCTTCGTCCGACACTACAATAATCACCGTCCTCATAGGTCGTTGAGCCTCGCTCCTCCTCCTCGTTGTCCACCGGTCAAGGCAGCGCCGACCTGCGCCGCTCACGTCCAGCGGCGCGACCGGCTCGGTGGACTGCTTGATGATTACAGCCTGGCGGCCTGCCGCCATTTGCACACCGTACAGGAGCATCGGCGACAATTCTGCTGTGCGACGAGTGCTGTTTCCGCTGCGATCCAATGAAGGCTTCTTCGAGGGTGCGCAAGCGCGCAGCGGAAGCGGGCGGGGTGGGGAACTTGAGCTCGGTCATCGAACATTACGTTCGCAACTCACCAGCTGTCGTGACGCTTCGCCCTGCCGCATTCCCGCGCCTCTCCGAGAGCGCCGGACTGTGTGCGCCCGGCGATCACGTCGAGGCGAATCTATCGATCACGTCGGCAAGCGCTCGCGTGAGCGCGCCGTCCTCGAGGTGCACCGTGGGAACGGCGGCGATGTACCCGCCGTACAGATCGAGGATCGACGAGAGGCTATACCAGTTCGCTGTGATGGCGTCCCAGAGCGCCTGGGCATCACCTTCGATGCCGATGCAGAAGCCGAGGAACGCCGTCTCACCCGCCCAACTGGAGGCCGTCAATCGCCGCGCCAGGCGGCGACGCTCCTCTTGACGGTAGAAGTCATCCGGGATGCGTTGAATGAGTGCCGCGGCACGGGCGAGATCGGCGCGCGCGCGGAGCCACGCGAGCTCGCCGAGTGCCTCAGCTCTGTCCCGACCCTCTGGAATCGTCATGGCGTACTCCACGCTCTCCGGCGCGTCGATGAGGGCAAGCGCCTCGGCGACGATCACCATGACGGCACCCCTCTCGTAGGAGCTTGCGAAGGACGCGGCAAGGGCTTTTTGCGACGCGTCCAGAACGCCCTGGATCTTGTTCCGCTCGGACGACGTCCGTGCCATGGCGCGCCCGATACGGGCTAGGGCTTCCGCAGTAAGACCCTCGTATTCGAGCTCCGCGCTGATCGCCTGCGCCAAGGCGACGTCGTTGAGTGCGGCGATCCCGGCAAGCTTCGCCAATGCGCCACCCTTGACGCTTGTATGCGATGTGGAACGAACGATCTCGAGCCCGACGTTGATGTCGTGTTCCGCCATCATCAGCCCAATTCGCGCAGCATCTTCATCGGCCGCCGTCTCATTGCCGATGCCTTTCAGCGCCGAGCAGGCTTCGCCGAGAATCTCGAGCGCCTCCTTACGGTTCGTGGACATCGTTGCGGCCGCCACGAAGCCGAGAGCGACGGCGCGGTGGCTCGCCGGGACCTGCCGGGCGAGCGACAACGCGCCTGGCGCGTCGATCGCCGCCACGGCCTTGGTCAGGGCCTGCAGCGCGCACGCACGATTCCAGGCGTCGGCGATGCCCTTAGCCGCCTTGATCGCGCCATCACGCGCGGTGGCGGCGAGCGTGTCGGCGCAGGCCTCTATCACTGAGCACCGCTGATAGGGGTCAGTGATGGCCCTGATCATGCGGAGGGCCTCCGCAGGGCTGGCGCGCGACAAAACCGTGGCGATCGCCCCGCGCGAGTGGGCGTTCTGATACGCGGAAATATCCGGCGAGACGAGCGCTTCGCACGCTGCAAGCAACCGGAGCGCGCTCTCTTCGTCGGTACGCATCACGACGTCTGCCAAGCAGCACATCGCCTCGGTCGTGCGCTCGTCGTTGCGGAGCTCGCCAGCCGCGGGGATCAGCGCCAGGATCTCTGCCGCTCGGCGCGGATCCGTCGTGTGCACGACACGGGCGACTGCGGCCAACGTGATCTTTTCAAGTCTCGCGTCAACGACGGAGGTGGCGATGCGGACCGCTACTTCGGCATCGCTTGCCGCCCACGCCTGGGCGATTTCCCCGAGCGCCCGGTCGCGGGGCTTGGAAACCGGGGTGCTCATTGCTTCCTCCAGGGCGCCGTCCAGGTCGGTCCGTGCCAGTGCAGTGGCGAGCGCCCCTCCGACCAGGTCGGCTCCATCCGACGGGCGCCCCTGCGACCGTTCACCCGCGATGATTTCGCTGGACCGCGCGGGATCTGTGTCGGCGATGGCGCGGGCTACCTCAAGCCGACCGAGCCTCTGGTCCCAGTCGTATGGCAGCTCCGCGGCGAGCTCGAGCGCGCTCGCCGCGTCGATCTTCGCCAGGACTGGCGGGATCCTCCTGATCGGCCACCAGCGGAGCGCCTCGCTCAGGTTCTCGGCGACAGAGCGAGCGTCGCCGAGCAATGTCCGCGCGAGGTCCGGCCGGTCGCCGACGACCTGCTCGGCCACCGCGATCAGCGCTAGGCTCCGGTAGTAGCCGTCCGCGATCGCCGTCGCGATCTCGATGCCCCGCTCCGGGTCGAGTCGCGCCGCGCCCGCTGCGAGATCCACGTGCGATCGAGCCCGCAGCTCGCCCTCCGCCATCTGTCCGGCGATGGAAAGGCCCTCCTCCAAGAGGGTCGACGCTTGCTGCGGGTCTCGAACCGAGAGGACCTGTGCCAACCGCGCGAGTCCGGTGGCTGCGCTCCCGGACTCCCGGAGTCCGCGGACGAGACTCAAGGCGAGGTCGAGAACGTCGGGGCTGGGGTCGGGCATAAGCACTTCGACGATCGAGGCGATCGCGATGGCGGCCTCCGTCGTCGTCGGATAGGTCGCCGCCTGGAGGAGCGCGGCTTTGGAGTTGCCAAGGAGCGCACGCGTCACCAGCACCTCCCCCGGCTCTTCCTGGGTGCCGGCGCTCACTGCGGCATGGAGCAGCGCGGCCGAGATCATGCGGACCTGAGCGCCGCATAGGAAGAAGTGCTCGGCCGCCGTGCGGAGCGCCGAGAGGTACGGGGAATCGGTTCCGCTCGAGGCTGCGAACGCTTGGCGCCAGGCCGGACGCAGGAGATGGGCGGGAACATCATCGTCGCCCGCGCGACATGCATGGTACGCGATCCACGACAGGCCGGTTCCACTGAGATCGACAGGATCGCCGGTCGCATCGATCATGCGACGGAGCAGCCGCCGATGACGCCCGGCGTTCACCGGATCCTCGGGCCGTCCGTGGTGCTAGTGAAGCCATGCAGTGACGAGCGGATGCAGGCTTATGGTGAGCGGCTTCCTGCCGTTCACCGTCGCCAGCCCCACCCGGCGGAATGCCTGCATGATGCGCTGCGCCTGCAATCCGGGCAGGCCCCACAGATCGGCCAGAACATCGGAGGCCATCCGTGCGCCCGGTGGATATACCGTTAGGTCGCCGAACTTCGATGCTCGATCGCCAAGCTGATCGAGCGACCTCCGGAGCATCTTGTCGAACGACCTTTGCTGGCTGTCGGGTTCGTCCAGTAGGGTCGGATTTCCCTCGAACGCCGCGCTGAGGCGGACGGCGTTCGCTTTCACGTCGGCGGGTTGAGGTTGCAGATCGCCGAGCTCGTCGTCGGCCGTGCCATCGCCATGGATCTCGCTGGCCGCGAGTGACAGCAGGAGGGGCCAGTGGCCGAGTCGCGTCCCGAGATCATCGAGGACGGCAACGAGATCGTCCGTGAGGTCGACGCGGCGAGCCAGCAGCTCACGTGTCTCCTTGACGCTCATCGAGCCGACGGGGATCGCGAGCTGGCGCCGGCCGCCGAGCGCCTCGTCGGGCAGTGTGAGCCCGCGTGTCGTGACGACAAGCGACGCGTTGGCCGGAAGCGATGCGACGATGTCGCTGACGACGTCGGCATCCCACACGTCATCGACCGCGATCAAGCAGCTCTCGCCCGCGAGGGCCTCACGCAGATCGGTTCGCGTGCTGCCGACGGCGCGTCCAAGCGTGTCGAGCAGGTCTACGGCTCTCGACTGCTCGCTCGCCTGAAGCTCTATGACGCCGCCGGGGTAGGCCGACCACACGCGCGTGTCCCACAGCACTTGGTCGAGAAGGATGCTCTTGCCCATCCCGCCCGGCCCGGACACCCGGACAAGCCGGGGTCCGTCCCCCATGGTCAGCCAATTTACCAGGCCGTCGATCAGGTCCGCTCGGCGGAGGACATCGTGCCGGACTGGCGTGGCGTTGAAGCGGCGCGGGCGCGGGGGCACCACGTCGATGCCCAAGCCGGACAGCACGTCACTTATGGGCAGTGCGTAGAGCACATTCGACGCGAGACGGGCGAGGGGCTGCGGCATCCGCGCGCGCAGTCCCTTCTGCTCCACCAGGACACCGGTGATTGCAAGCCCGAGCGCGTCGAGGACAGCGCTTCCCGAATATCCCTTGTAGTCACCGAGCACCTGATCGACGGTGAGTTGAATCGCTCGGACGGGGTTCCCTCGAGCGTTCACCAATGGCCCGTCGGCCATGGTGACTTCACCCGTAAGGACAGGGTCGTTGCCGGGAGGCGGGGTCTCGACGCGCCAGCGTTCTCCCCGCGCCACGTGGCGCGTCGGAAGCCAGCGTGAGAGGCCGTGATCGAGGAAGAGCACCGCGGCGTCCAGTTCGGGGAGTACGTGCATCCGTGGCTCTGTAAGTCGTACGCCACGGCGGTCTCCGTCGACGGTCACGAACTCGATCGGCTTCTCGCCCGCGCCCTCGACAACGTGGTAGGCAGTAACGATCGTGTCGCGGTGGATAGCGGCGCCGGCTCCGGCGTCCAGTCCGTCGATGTGAAGCCGGCCGAGCGGGCGCACTACGGGCTTGCAGACGATTCAGGTGCAGCGTCCGCGCGGGCGAACGTGATCGTCACCTCGAACGTCGCCTCAGCTGACGCCTTGGAGAGGATCACCCCTGCTTCGGCGGTCAGGGTGATTCCGAACGACGCCCCGACTTCCTTGATCTCCCAGCTCGTGGGAGGCCTCAGTTGCGCGAGGCTCTCGGCCACGGTGCTTGAGCCGGCGACGATCGCCTCCTTGATACTCTCGCGACGCTCCTCGAGCTGTTGGACCAGATTCGAACCCCATCCGATCTCTCGGCCGGCTTCGACCGGGACCACTTGAACGTAAACTCGAGCGCCGTCCATGGGGCCTCCTCGTGGTGAGCAGCCGCAATCCTTTGCTGATAGGAAGATTCACTACAACTCTAACCTCCTTGTGGCGTTGAGTCGAGGGACCTCGGACGGGGCCAAAGGGTTGCACGCTGCGGTGCGCGAGGTCTTCGGGGCGACGGCGCGGCTGAAGCGGTGCCAATGGCACAAGCGCGAGAACGTCCTGCAGTACTTGCCCGAGCGTCACCGGGCCGCGTTTCGCCGGAAGCTGCAAGCGGCCTATGAGCAACCGACCTATGAGGCCGCCAGGCGCGCGCTGGCGCAGATCCGCGCCGAGCTGGTCCTCCTGAATGCCTCCGCCGCTGCGAGCTTGGACGAAGGCCTCGACGAGACCCTGACCCTTCATCGCTTGGGCGTCTTCAGCGCGCTGGGGACCAGTTTGAAGACGACGAATGCGCTCGAGTCGATTCACGCTCGAGTGGAGAGCCGCATCGCGAAGGTCGATCACTGGAGGAACAGCGAGCAGAAGCAGCGGTGGCTGGCGACGGCGTTGCTGGATCTCGAACCGCGGCTGCGACGCATCAAGAACTTCCGAGCGCTTCCCCAGCTCCGTGAGGCGCTCACGCGACAGATCGACGGAGCAAAGAAGGCAGCAGCGTAAACGAAAGGGTCGTTACCGAATTTCAACTAGGAATGGGATTGACTCGTCGCCATATGTCGCCCAGGGCGGATTGAAGCATCCGCCCTAGCGGCGATCCCAGTCAAGCGGCATCGGGCTCGATGCCGAGTCGGTCATTCACGGCGATCCGGAGCTTCTGCTTGCATCCGAGGTAGCGCTCCGTCGTCTGGATGGAGACGTGGCCGAGCAGAAACTGGATCTGCTCAAGTTCTCCACCCGCGAGGTGGCAGAGACGGGCACAGGTGCGCCGCAGATCGTGCGGGGCCAACTTGTCGATACCGGCGCGAGCCGCCGCCGCACGGACGACATCCCACAGCACCTTCGGCGACATGCCGTCTCCCCACACGCGCCCGGCCTTGTTGATCGCTCGGAAGATCCGGCCGTCGGTGATGTTAGCCGCCGCTGTCCATGCGTCCATGGCGTTCTTCACCCATGTTGGAATCGGCACGGTTCGTACATGTCTGCCCTTGCCGACGAGATCGGCAATCACCCAGTGCTCCTCTCTTTGCTGGACCGACTCGGTGCTCAGGGCGAGCAGCTCGGCGCGGCGCAGTCCGCAGCCAATCAACATCGCGACCATCGCGTGGTCCCGCAATTCGCGGGCTGTCGACGGTGTCGCGCAATCGAGGAGCCGCCGGCCCTGCTCAGGCGTCAGCCAGTTTCCGAGGCGCACGCCGATCCGCCGCACTCCCCTCACGCGACGAATACCGGCTGCCAGCTCGGGACTCAGTAGTCCGGCGTCAGCGGCCTCGTAAGCGAAGCGGCGGACCGCTGCCAGTCGCAGGTTAATTGTCGCGGGCGCGTATTGGCGCTGCTCGAGGTGGATCCGATACCGGAGGACCACGGTGCGATTGAACGCGAGGCGGGGTTCCGAGCAGTACCACGCGACGAATTCCCTGATCGCGTGGTCGTAGGTGCGCTGGCCACTGCTGGAGGTCAGGCTGTTCAGCTCGGCTGCCTTGGCTTGTTCGAGATCGGGGAGGGCCAGGACGCGCCTGGGTGACTTCTTCTTTCGCGTTTTCGGTTTCAGCATCGGCGACGGCCTCCTTCACCGTCGCCGACAGCTTCACTGACCTTCGCCCCTGCGGCGTTTACGTTTCGGCGCGAACGCGGCGTTCACACCATGGCCGATCAGCTACGGGGCTCACCACCCCATCGGCGCCGTCGGCTCAACGAGCATCAGCCAGTTCGGCGCTTAGGATCCCAAACGAGATTAGAACTTTCGCAGCTTCTCTTTCGCTCCCTCGTGTCCTTGCTCGGCCGCGTCGCGATAGTGTGAACGTGCGTCGGAATACCAGCGACGTAACTCATAAAGCCGGCCCAAATTGAAGTGACTCTCGGCGTGGTTTTGATTAGCGGCCCGTACATACCACTGTTCCGCCTGCAACTCGTCTCGTCCGAGCCCTCCGCGGCCGTACTCGTACATCCACCCGACCATGTACTGCGCGTGAGCAATACCTTTCTCTGCCGCTGTGCGATAGCGGCGCGCCGCCTCGGCTTCGTCCTTGGCGACGCCGCGGCCGCCGAAGAACATGTCGCCGAGGTGAGCCTCCGCCCAGCTGTCTCCTTTAACGGCCGCCTTCCGGTACCACTCGACCGCCTGAGTTTCGTCCTTCTCCGTTCCTCTCCCGTACGCGTACATCCTTCCGAGGTTGTCCTGTGCCCTGGCCAGTCCCTGGGCCGCTGCAATTCGGTACCACTCGACGGCTTGTTTCAGGTCCTGAGCGACCCCGAGTCCAGTTTCGTACATCCATCCGAGCATGTTTTGAGCATAGGCGTCGGACTGTGCTGCGGCTTTTCGGAACCATTCGGCAGCGGCTTGGTGGTCCTGGCCTACGCCGGTCCCGCTGAAATAGGCGTCGCCGAGAAAGCGCTGGCCGGTGATGCTGCCTTGCTCTGCGGCCATCCGGTACCATTTCGCTGCTTCGTTAGCACGGTTGATCTGACTGCAAAGCCGCCCGAGCCTCTCTTGGGCCGCGAGGATGCCTTGCTCGCCTGCCTTCTCGAACCACGTCGCGGCACTCGAGTTGGTGACCGCGCGGCCGGCTTCCACCATCAATGCAAGACGGTACTGAGCCTGGGGGTGTTCCTGTTTCGCAGCTAACGTGTACCATCTGGCGGCTTTCTCGTCGTCCTTCACGCCCGCAGTTCCCGTTTCGTAGGCGAGACCAAGTTTGTAGCGGGCGCTCGCGCTCCCCCCGTCCGCCGCTTTCATTAGCCAGTCAAGTGACAGAAGCACATTCCTGGCTGTTCCGCGCCCGGTGGCGTACATCTCGGCAAGGTTCTCCTGAGCCTCACGGTGACCTTGCTCGGCGGCCCGTAGGAACCATTCGACTGCCGTGCGATCACTTCGCAGGACGCCTTCCCCCTTCAGATACATGGATGCCACGGTGTTCTGCGCATCCGCATCCCCGGCTGCAGCCGCCTTGAGATACCACTCCGCCCCGGTGGACGCGCTCTTGGCGACGCCCCGGCCATGAAGGTACATCGACGCTAATCCTTTCTGCCCTTTGATGTGACCCTGCGAAGCAGACTTGCGATACCAGTCGACCGCCAGCTGTTCGTTCTTTGCTGGTACGCCCTTGCCTGTAGCCCACATCTCCGCAAGATTAGCCTGCGCCCCCGCATGCCCCGCGTCGGCCGCCTTGCGGTACCACTCGACGGCCTCCCTCAGACTTTCCTCGAAGGCGCTGTCTCTTGCACGCATCGTCCCGAGTTCATTCTGAGCGTCGGGGTGTCCGTGCTCGGCGGCCTTGCCGAGCCAGTCGATAGCTTTCGACCAGCTCTCCTCAACGCCGCGACCTCGCGCATATGCCGCGCCCAACTGGTACTCGGCTTCCACCGATCCGAGCTGGGCGGCTCGGAGAAAGAGCTTCATCGCACGGCTCAGATCCGGGCGTACGGCCCGGCCGACCGAGTACATCAACGCAAGACAGGTGGTGGCTTCCGCGTGTCCTCGCTCGGCTGCGTTGTGGTACCACCTTGCCGCCGCTGCATCATCTCTGATGACCCCCCTGCCTTCGCTGTACATCGTGGCCAGCCGATACTGCGCATTTCTGTGACCGAGCCGTGCGGCTCGGCGGTACCAGTCGCTTGCTTTGATCTGGTCGCGAGGAGTGCCGCGACCCTGCTCGTGAGCTAGTCCGACGCGGAATGCTGCCGGGGCAAAGCCCATGGCGGCGGCGGCTACGAACGACTTGAGAGCCTCACTGTGATTGCCGGCCGCATCACTTCTTCGACCTTGCTCAAACCACTCTTCCGCAGTCTTGCACGGCAGGGGCGTGGTGGCGTCCGTGCGATCGCCAGATAGCGATTGCTCCCCTTGGCGCTCGCGCTGGCGATTCCGATGGTCTTCCGTCCTCGAACCCCGCGACCGCCCCGCTGACGTTCGTTTCGCCCCTGGCTTCATCCCGGCGGCACCATACTTACAGCAAAAGCGTCAGTTCAATGTGAGCGTCGTCTGACAGGTCGCGCACTGCTCCCAGCGGCGATCTCATCCAGGAGTCCTCCCTTCTCATATCGCAACCGCTGCGTATTTTCCAGCGTTTCGATTCTTAAGGCGTTGCGACGCCACGGAAGCTTCGACATCCCCATTCACTTGAACGCCGTACTCCGGCGCTTTGACACGCAGCTACACCTCTCCGGTCCTGCGAACAGGCCACAGTGCTTCCAACGCGCCCGGCGTCTGTGCCTACATCCGGTCGCTGCCGACGACCGCGCCGTCAGTGGAGAGAGTGCCGATTCTGCGGGACATTCCGGAACGAAGAACGCGCGAACCGTAGGGCGCGCCGTTGCGCGTACGTGGTGTCCGGCTTCCCGCCTCCGCCGAGGGCTTCGGCGAGGCTCGCCGAAGCGCGCTCCGTGCGCGAAGGCGGCAGCCGGACCAGATCGCGGCGACGGTGCAAAGTGGCGAGAATGCTCAACCCTTCGGCTCCACCACGATGTCAGACGGCCTGTTGTTGCCGACAGCTGGGGCGAATGGCAACCCGTTCGACATTCGTCATTTCGATTTAGACATGTCCGAATCACCCACTTGCGCCACGGGACTCTGCGCACCTCTCGCCAAGGCTTGGATAATCAGCGGCGTTGCCGCTCCCACGTTGATCGCTAGAATCGGCGTCTGAATCTCATAGGCCAATGCCAAACCCCCTGCCACCACGGCGACGAGCAATCTCACGACCCAAAATGCAAGGCTGTGATATCGCGCTGGCAATTGCGGCCGTTGATGCAGCGCGTTGAAGAGCGTGACGATCTCGACCGCGATGCTGCCGCCGAATCCCCAGGCGAACACCTCAAGGGGACTCATGAGCGCGGCCCCCGCGAGCGAGTAACGTCGACGTTGCCAAGGTACTCCACAATCTTCGCGGCCAACATGCGGAGCCACCGAAGCTCCTTCATCCGGAGAAGTCCGCTTACCTCGGCGAGCACAAGCCGGGCAGCCGCTGTGATCAAGAGGAGTAGCATCACGCCTCGAATAACGATCTGTTCGAGGCCGGCGAGCCAGTCCTGGGCACCGTTCGGCATAAGCTAAGGTGTGTTGTCCTGGCCTCACCAACTCTTGAATGAAGGCGTCCGTCGACCTCGGCAATGTCCCTCGGAATGGGTTTGCATTCTTATTGAATCTCCGGTATCGCAGTCTGCTCGTGGCCGACTGAAGTTTCGCTTCAGCCGTGGCGGCCCCCATCGCGGCCGGCCGCCGTCGGCTGTAAGTGTGTTAGCCGGTCAACCTATCCACCAGTCAGCCACCACTTCGTGGGATCGGGCAACGGCTTCGATGTAGTGCTCGAACTCACCTGAGTGCCAATTGACTCCACGACGGATTCGAGCCAGGAGCTGGGATAGTGGATCTGACGCACAACGCCAGTACTGGACGTGGAGGACGAGCTGAGTCGGTTCGTGTAGCTGACCCCATCGTTGTTCCCAGCCATCGCAACCGATGAGGCGCGGTCTCCGAGCTGATACTCATGAACCAGAGCTGAACGGACGTGTCGATAGAACACTGGTCCGTAGGAGTATCGGCGGATGTCCGCAGGTTGCAGAGCGGGGCAAACCTGCAAGACTTCCGCTTCGCTCATATCCACCTGAACGCCGATCAGGACGTGAGTCTCATGCCCGGGCGCGAATGCTTGGGGCCTCGCCGCCGCGAGGGCGTCGGCCGTTGCGTCCTGATTTTGTCTGCGTAGCGCGCGAACGAGTAGCGGCACGCTGACTCTATGAGGATGCAGCGTCGGATCGGCGTACTTAGTCCAACATTCGGCAAAGCGACGTTCGTCCTTCCGCCTCCCCGGCCACAGGTCAGCGGCCAGAGCACTGACCACACTCGCGAGCAAGATACAGGCGTCCGCGTACGAACCGCCGCACTGCCCTTCCGCAAGGGCGCGCACCACACTCAGTTTTCGTTTCACAAACTCGGAAGTTGTCATCGAACTCAGCTTGTCCGGCCAACCGGTATTGGAGTAGACCCGCCGATCTCTCGCAACTAACGGTCGCCTCGGTTGCTGTCGATCGTAGCGCACAACCCGAACGGGTCCCAACAACTCACCGGTCGTGTCCGCTCGTCGATCAGCGCCGTGCGTAACTGCGAGCGCAATGATAGGTGCAAAGGTCCACCCGCGGCCAAGGACGCGCTGGGCGTTCGGCGCGAAAGACGGTAACTCCTCTAACCAAAAGGAAATGTCGCGCAGGGGTCCCATGCATGGCGGCCATAACGGCTGCGAACGCCACGGCGATTTGCGTCAAGACTGACCCGCATGCGACTCCACGAATTGATCGAGTGGCGGGCAACGGACATAACTCCTCATAAGTCGCCAAGGGTTTCATGAACCGTGCGCCGGCTCGGCCGGCGCGCCGTCAGGGCCTGTTGTGGGTGCGTGCGCCGCGCGCCGCGCCCTGGGACTGACATAGACGACTACACGCTACCCGTGTAACGATGAATCGCGGCGATGATTCAGTCGTTTGCCGACACGACGACTGCGGACCTCTTCCGGGAGCGCAACACGACGGCCGCGCGGCGGATTCCACGGGACGTGTGGCCCGTGGTCCAACGGAAAGTGAAGATGCTCGACGTCGCGGCACGCATCGACGACCTGGTGTCGCCCGCGGGCAACCGCCTGAAAGCGCTCAAGGGTCGGATGCGTGGGCGATGCAGCATTCGCGTGAACCAGCAGTACGGCATCGCGTGTCGATGGGAGAACGGGAATGCCTTCGAAGTCGCGATCGAAGACTATCACTAGGGATCCGAGCTGGCTCGGACCGGCGGTCCCGCCTGGCGACATCCTGCTCGAGGAGTTCCTCAAGCCGATGGAGCTGGCCCAGGTGGCGGCCGCGCGCCAGCTCGAGATCTCCCTCAACCGGCTCAACGAGATCGTCCTGGGCGAGCGCGCCATTACGGCGGATACCGCGCTTCGCCTCGCGCGCCGCTTCAAGACGTCGCCACAGTTCTGGATGCGCCTCCAGGCCGACTGGGACCTGCATCAAGCCGTCATGCGGGCGGCCGAGGCGTCCTGAGGATGCGAATAGGAGGAGAGCGATGTCCGGGCAGGGGAAGCACGTGTGGTGGAACGGACGGATCCTCCCGTGGGACGAGGCAACGGTCCACGCCACCATCCTCGGCTGGTCGACGATGGGCGCCGTGTTCGAAGGGATCAAGGCGTACTGGAACGACCAGCAGCGCGAGCTGCACGCCCTGCAGCTCGCCGATCACTACCGCCGCTTCCTCGACTCGATGCGGCTGCAGCGCATGACGCTCCGCTGGAGCGTGGAGGAGCTGGTCGAGGCGTCGCTCGCGCTGCTGCGGGCGAACGCGGTGGCCCACGACGCCTACGTTCGCCCGCTTGCCTATTTCGGCGACGCGACCTGGTTCTCGACCTGCGCCGAGTCGTCCACCGACGCGCTCATCTGGACGACCCCGTTCACGTCGGGGCTCGGATCCGGCCGGACGGTGACGGCCTGCGTCTCGTCGTGGACGCGCCTCGGCGACAACATGATGTCGCCGCGCATCAAGTGCGTCTCCAACTACCAGAACAGCCGGATGGCGCTCATCGAGGCGAACCGCCACGGCTACGACTATCCGATCCTGCTGAACGACCGGCAGAAGGTGACCGAGGGGCCCGCCTCGTGCCTCTTCCTCGTCCGCGGCAGGACGGCGATCACCCCCTCGGTGACGAGCGGCATCCTCGAGAGCGTCACGCGCCGCACGCTGCTGCAGATGTGCCGCGAGGACCTCGGCATCCCGACCGAGGAGCGCGAGGTGGATCGGACCGAGCTGTACGTCGCCGACGAGATCTTCTTCTGCGGCACCGGCGCCGAGATCCAGCCGGTCGCCGACGTCGACGGCTACCCGGTGGGCGGGGGCGGGGTCGGCCCGATCACCCGGCGCCTCGAGGCCGCGTACCACGACATGGTCCGCGGGCGGTCGCGCCACGGCGAGTGGCGCACGCCGGTGTACGGCACGGTAACGGCCCCGCGCTAACGGATGTCGAAGACTGCCGTGGCGTCGCGTCCGCTCAGGGCGCCGATCGCTCCTGGCGTCCCTTCTGCGTCAACCCGTAGGTCGTCGTATCCAGGCACATCGCTTCGCGCACCTTGACCTCGGGCGCCCGCTTCACCCGGATGGCGGGCGTCGTCCAGGGGCCGGTCAGAATCTTGGGGTCTTCGACCGTGGCCTGGTACTCGAGCGTGTCGCGGTCGATCAGGCGCCATCGCTCGACCACGTGGAGCGCGTCGCTCGTGAACCAGCCGCCGGTGCTCGTGGGGGTCGGCTTGTCGGCGCCGTCCGCGAGCCAGATCTGCCCGTTGAAGCCGATCACGTCGACGACCAGCGTGTCGCCGTCCCACCGTCCTTCGGAGTCGCCGAGATACGTCGGCACGACGTCGTCGGGGTGCGGGCGGCCGAGGGTCGGAATCACGCGGAAGCTGTGGAAGTACTCGTTGAGGACGACCATCAGGCCGGGCGTGTGCACGACCTGGAACTGCTGGTTCGACGGCAGCGTCATCGAGCGGGGATACCCGTACGGGATGCACCGCAGCGTCGGGTCGTCGTCTTCGGTCAGCTTGTCCATGACGGCCCGCGCCTCGGGCCGGTACAGGCGCTCGAGCTGGTCGAGCGTGTTCTGCTTGACCGCGATGCCGCCCGACCACCACACGCCGGAGAAGTCGGGCCTGCCGTCGGCCAGGCGCGGCCCCCCGCCGGTCGACTGCGCGAAGCCGGGTGCGGCGAGGAGCGCCACGATCGCGGCGGCGACCGCGGCGCGCATCACGGCCCGTCCGTGGGCGGCGGCGTGCCGCCGGCGCTGATGCGGAAGGTCTCGCCGCTGGAGAACACGATGAGGCGGGCGGCGGCCGCCGTCGACGCGCGATCGTGCGCCCCGTAGCCCTTGAGCGTGACCCGTGCCCCGGGCTTGAGGAGCGCGGCGGTCACGCCCGTCCGCCGCAGCGTGTTGGGCGGCTGGGTCTCGAAGCGCCACTGCTCGGTCGTGCCGTCCGGACGCTTCGTCTCCACGAAGATCCACGAGTGCGGGTTCTCCCACTTCACCTCGGTCACCACGCCTTCGACCGACACCGGCCGCTGCTCGTCGAAGGCCACGGTGAACGAGTGGTGCGGCGAGGCGGGTGCGGCCCACAGCCACGCCGCGGCGGCGACGACCGTCCCCAGGTGCGTCCGTCTCATCGGTCGCCTCTCCTCGTGACGGCCGGCGTCACTTCGTGCGCGGGCCCTTGGCCGTGTAGCGCGCGAGCACGAGGTTGTCGAGCTTCAGGTTGCGCGTCCAGATGAACTCGGCGTCGCCGAAGAGCTTCGTGTAGTTCACGTAGGCCGGCTGGTTGGTGACCTCCACCGGCCGCCAGATGGTCGCGTTCGGCCAGCTCGAGTCGTTGAACTTGGGCGAGGTCCAGTCGCTGGGAATCTGGAAGTGCAGCGCCTTGCACGTCTTGCCGGGCTGCTTCATCGCGCAGTCGGGCAGCCGGGCCTGGTTGCAGAAGCTCGAGTCGCGCACCCCGCCCATCACGCGCACGCAGGCCGGGTCGTCGAGCGGGGCGATGTAGAAGACGTTGGTCTTCCAGTCGGCGTGCGTGCCGTTGCCGTCGCTGAAGTAGGCGATGAGGCCCGCGTCGCCGATGTTGTACTGCGCGTACTCCATGCCGACGCCGTGGTGCGTCTCCCAGTCGATGCCGAGGAACGCGTAGGTCATCGGGTAGCGCGCGCGGAAGCGGACGACGCTCGAGTTGAACGGCGTCATCGGGATCGAGTCGCGCGCGACGTACTGGCCGTTGACGTACAGCTCGAAGTAGTTGTCGCCGTGGATGTACCCCGTGATCTCGACGCCGTCCTTGTCGATGACGACGGTCTGGAGCTGCTTCAGGTAGTTCGGGTTGTCGCCGGTCCCGATGCAGGTGTCATAGATGTCGGGGGCAATCGCGCCCTCGGTGATGGGGCCCGGCACCATCCATTTCTTGCCGTCCTCGGACGTCAGCGTGCCGACCCGCACGGGGAAGACGTCGGGCTGGACCATCACCGGATTCGGGCACTTCTCGGGCACGCCCTTGACAAGGCGCAGATCGGTCGCCTCGCCGGTGGAGACCGAGCCGCGGTCGACGCCCTGGCGCGCCTCGAGCGCCCGGTCCCGCTCGTGGAACGCGAGGAAACCCGTGACGAGTGCGAGCACTGCCGCTAAGTGACGCATGAAGACCTCCCCCTGTACAAGCCACAAGTCACAAGTCAGAAGTCACAAGTCACAAGTCACAAGGCAGAGCGACTTGTGACTTCTGATTTGTGACTTCTGACTTCTGACTTGTGACTTCTGACTTGTGACTTCTGACTTCTGACTTCTGACTTCTGACTTCTGACTTCTGACTTGTACTGCCCGTTGAGGGCGGAGAATAGCACGCGGGCGACATGCGAACAAGGGCGCGCGGGGCCGCGAAATGCGCGCTGAAAACGTTTTGACACCCCGCGTGGTGCGTGCTAGCGTTCGCCGCATTCATACGCGGGAGGTGCTCGATGCGTGGACTCATTCGGAGCGGTTGGGCATGCGTGTGGCTCCTCGTCCTGCCGACGGCGGCGTTCGGCCAGGCGTCCATCACCGGCGTGGTGCGCGATGCGTCCGGCGCCGTGCTCCCGGGCGTCACGGTTGAAGCCACCAGCCCGGCGCTCATCGAAAAGGTGCGCTCGGTCACGACGGATGGGAGCGGGCAGTACCGGATCATCACGCTCCCGCCTGGGGCCTATGCCGTCACCTTCACGCTCTCGGGCTTCTCGACGGTCCGCCGCGAGGGGATCGAGCTGACCGGCACGTTCACGGCCACGGTCGACGTCGATCTGCGGGTCGGCTCGGTGGAAGAGACGGTGACGGTCACCGGGGAGATCCCGCTCGTCGACGTGCAGAGCGCGACGCAGCAGCGCGTGATCACCAGCGAGGTGGCCGACGCCATTCCGACCGGGCGGATGCCGTCGAGCTTCGTGGTGCTCATACCCGGGATCACCGTCACGCAGGGCGCCGGCAACTGGTACGGCCTCGGCGCCCACGACGTGGGCGGCGCCATCGGCGACATCGTCGGCATCTACGCGATCCACGGGAGCCAGTTCCAGGACTCGCGGATGAACCTCAACGGGCTGTCGACCGGGTGGGGCAACGAGGCGTTCGAGACCGGGTACACGCCCAACATGAGCGCGATCCAGGAGGTGGTGGTCGACACCGCGGCCTCGGCCGAGAACGAGGTCGGCGGCGTCCGCACCAACATCATTCCGCGCGACGGCGGCAACGAGTACGCCGGGACCATCTTCGCCAGCTATACGACCGAGCACGTCACCTCGAGCAACATCGACGACGACCTGCGGTCGCGCGGGCTGCCGCACGCGAATTCCGTGAAGCTGAACGGCGACTTCAACCCGGGGTTCGGCGGTCCGCTCAGACGCGACACGGTGTGGTTCTACACGTCGATCCGCTACCTGCGGGCCGACAACTACGTGGCCGGCGTCTTCGTCGATACGACGCGGGACGATCCGACCGTCTGGGGGTACACGCCCGACACGAGCCGCAAGGCGGTGAACAGCGGCATCTGGAAGGATGGGCAGCTGCGGGTCACCTGGCAGGCGACCCCGCTCCACAAGCTGGCCTTCTCCTACAGCCAGCAGACGTCGTGCAAGTGTCCGTCGCTCCAGTCGGCCACGCAGATCGGCGGCACCGAGAACCGCTGGGGCCGCCCGCAGCGCCTGGTCACGGCCGACTGGACGGCGCCCATCACGAGCCGGCTCCTCGTCGACGCCAGCGTGCTCCATCAGATCAACAAGTGGGGCTTCTTTCCGCGCGACAGCTCGCCGCCGAACCTGATCGGGTTCCTCGAGCAGTCCAACGGGATGAACCTGAAGACGCGCCCCGGCGACTATCGCAACGCGCGCAACGAGACGCTCCGCTACCGCTTCTCGCTGTCGTACGTCACGGGCGCGCACGCATTCAAGGCGGGCGTCGTGAACTCCTGGGCGACGGCCGACTACAATCAGTTCGCGATTCAGCCGATCCGGTACCGCCTCAACCGCGGCGTGCCGAACCAGGTGATCCTCCGCGTCCGCCCGTACCACGATCTCTGGACGCTCGACGCCGAGCCCGGCGTCTACGCGCAGGACCGCTGGACGATGGATCGGCTGACGCTCAACCTGGGCGTGCGGTACGACCACAAGCGGAGCCACTTCCCGGAGCAGGTGATCAGCGATCCGAAGAATCCGTACGGGCCCGCGTTCTTCGTGCCGGTGCCGTTCACGATTCCCAGGACCGAGCAGCTCCGATGGCACGACGTCACCCCGAAGATGGCGGCGGCTTACGACGTGTTCGGCGACGGGAAGACCGCGCTCAAGATCAGCCTGAACAAGTACCTCGACGGCACCCAGGTCGACGGCATCGGCAACCCGGTGGCCGGCAATCTCGTCCTCGAGACGAACCGCGCGTGGACCGACGCCAACCGGAACTTCCGTCCCGACTGCGATCTGTTCGCGCCGGCGGCCAACGGCGAATGCGGCCCGATGGCCAACCCGAACTTCGGGAAGGTCACCGGCGGCGCGGGTCAGTGGGACCCGCGGCTGCTGCGCGGGTGGGGCGTCCGCGGCTTCAACTGGGAGTTTTCGACCAGCGTCCAGCGCGAGCTCATTCCCCAGGTGTCGATCGACGTCGGGTACTTCCGCCGCTGGTACGGCAACCTCACCACGAGCGACGATCGCGCGCTCTCGCCGGCCGACTTCGACACCTTCAGCATCACCGCTCCGCGCGATCCGCGGCTCCCCGACGGCGGCGGCTACGCCATCAACGGGCTGCGCGATCTGAAGCCCACGAGCTTCGGGCGCGCGTCGGACGTCCTGGTGACGTTTGCCGACGAGTACGGCACGCTGATCCGCCGCTGGAACGGCGTCGATCTGACCGTGAACGCGCGCGTGCGGGGGGGACTCCTGCTCCAGGGCGGCATGAGCGCCGGCCGGACGACGACGGACAACTGCGAGCTGGTGCAGAGGCTGCCGGAGATCTCCATGACCGCGACCGGCCTGGTCGCGCGTCCGGAGGCGCCCGCGGTCGCCGGCGTGCTGACGCCGCTCGACTACTGCCGCGTCAGCACGAACCTCCTCACGCAGGTGAAGTTCCTCGGCGCGTACACCATTCCCGGGATCGAGCTCCAGGTGAGCGGCTCGCTGCAGAGCATCCCCGGTCCGGAGATTCAAGCCAACTTCGTGGCGACCAACGCGGTCGTGGCGCCGTCGCTCGGCCGGTCGCTCGCGGGCAGCGCGAACAACGTCACGGTGAACCTGGTCAAACCGGGCACCCTGTACGGCGAGCGCCTGAACCAGCTCGACCTGCGCGTCGCCAAGATCGTGCGGTTCGGCACGCGGCGCACGACGCTGAACCTCGACCTGTACAACGCGCTCAACGGCAACGCCGTGCTGCAGCAGAGCCAGGCGTTCGGCAACTGGCAGACGCCGCAGGGCATTCTGGTGGCGCGCTCGGCCAAGTTCAGCGTTCAATACAACTTCTGAGCTCGGAGGTCCGGAGGCCAGGCGGGCTCATACGTCTCGCTGGAGGAGCAGCACATGCGCAGAGCGGCCCTGTGGACCGTCGTCATCATGATGCTCGCGGGCGGGGCGTCCGCCCAGGTGCTCGCGCCGAAGATCGACTACACTCCGATTCCCGCGAACGTCGATCCGTTCAGCCTCTCGTTCGACGACTTCAAGAAGTACTCGTCGATGCGGAACTTCGAGCTCCTCGGGCAGAGCTACTTCAAGGTGCCCGAGCGCACCGACTGGGCCAAGGGGATCGGCCGGGCCGGCCCGGAGGTCGGCTCCGGGTTCAACACGGTGCGGGTGTACGACGGCATCGCGTATCTGGCCGGCTACAACTCGCCGCTGACGATCTTCGGCATCGTCATCGCCGACGTGCGGGACCCGCGGAACATGCGGCCGCTGAGCTTCATTCCGTGCAACCCGGGCACGCGCTGCGGCTACCTGCGCGTCAACCGCGAGAAGAAAATCCTGGCCTTCAACCACGACACGGGCGGCGGCAATCCGACCCGGCCGCCGGCCGGGCAGCGGGCCCGGGCGGGCGTCTCGCTCTACGACGTCTCCGACCCGCGGACGCCCCGCGAGCTCGCCTTCATTCCGCTCGCCCCCGACGGCCAGGCGCACGGGCTCGACATGGACGACCGCTACGTCTACAGCTGCGGCCAGTTCTCGGAGAGCCTCAATCGCGAGGGGCTCGTCATCGTCGACTACGGCGACCCGAAGAACATCCGGACGGTCGGGACGTGGCACGTGCCGGGGCAGATGAAGGGCGAGCAGTACGGGCCGCTCGATCGCAACGGCCCCGACGGCAAGCCGCAGATCGTCCAGTGCCACGAGATCATCCACTACAACAACCGGCTCTATGCCGCCTGGCGCGACGCCGGACTGGTGATCCTCGACGTCACCGATCGCAGCCAGCCCCGCCTGCTCGCGACCTACGACTACAATCCGCCGTACCACGGCGGGTTCCTCGGCGCCGCGCACACCTCGCTCCCCATCGTGGTCAAGCCGGGCGAGCACCCGGATCTGGTCGTGCACACCGACGAGATCTTCGATTGTCCACCCGGCTTCGGGCGGATCCTCGACGTGTCGGACCTGAAGAATCCCGAAGTCGTCAAGGGGCAGCGGCCGGCTGCGGTCGTGCTCCTGTCGACATTCCGGTTCGACTACGTCTCGGACCGGTTCGACCCGGGGAAGGGCGAGTTCGTCTGCGACACCGACGGCCCCGGCGGGCGTTCGGGCACGACGACGCACCTGCCGATGCAGGACCAGCGGTCGCCGAGCCTCGTCTACGTCACCTGGTACGATGAGGGCATTCGCGCGATGGACATCTCCAACCCGTTTGCGCCGGTGTTCATCGGCCACTTCCTGTCGCCGCGGACCGGCGCGCCCAACGGCCGGCGGGATCGGCACACCCGCGAGGTGTTCCAGGACCCCGACACCGGCCTGCTGTACCTGACCGACGGCAACGGTAGCGGGCTGATGGTGCTGCGCTACACGGGTCCGCTGCCGAAGGCGCTGCCGGTGCCGGGCGCACGATGAGGGGGTTGCGGGGGCGCCTGGTCCTGGCGGCCGCGGGCGCGGCCGCTCTCCTGGGCGGCGACGACCGCGCCTCGGCGCACGATCCGGCCGACCTGCAGTTCGTGCCGAAGCTCGATCGCTACGCGCTCGCCGCGGCATACCGGCGCGGCGGTGAGGTGGAGCGCGCCAACCTCGAAGCGGAGCTGCTGCCCATTCCCGGCGCCGACGAGGGCGCGGTGCAGCTGATTCGCGACCTCGACGGCGACGGCGACCCCGACGAGATCCACTTTCATCTGGAGGTCATCGAGGTCCAGGAGGAGGTCTATCCGGGCGAGTACGTCACGTTCTGGGTGTTCTCGCCCGTCGGCCAGGCGATGAGCACCGCGGCGCGCGTGCCGAGCCCGACGCTGCGGGTGGAGCAGGGCGACGTGGTGGAGATCACGCTCTACAACACCCACTACATGCCGCACACGATCCACCTGCACGGCACCACGCAGCCCAACAACATGGACGGCGTGCCGCACATGACGCAGGATCCGGTCGCGCCCGGCGATTCGTTCACCTACAAGTTCGTCGCGGGCCCGCCCGGCACGTTCTGGTACCACTGCCACGTGCAGGACCACATCCACCCGATCATGGGCCTTGCCGGCATGTTCGTCATCGAGCCGGACCGCCCGTACAACAACTTCGCCCACCTCATCCCGGGCGCCGGCCGGATCCAGTCGATGGCGAAGGCGACGCGGGAGGAGTACCAGAACGAGTACTCGCTCGTCTACATGGACATCGACGATCGCCTGCACCGCATCCCGGCGGCGTACGCCGACCCGCGCGAGATCGAGAAGCGGATGCACCGCGAGTACGATTCGACGCAGCGCCAGCCGAACATCTTCCTGCTGAACGGCCGATCGTTTCCCTTCACGCTCCGCGACTCGCCGATCGTCGTCAATCCGGGCGATCTGACGAAGCTGCGCGTGCTCAACGTCGGCGCGCGCACGGTCTACCTCCACACGCACGGCCACCACCCGACGCTGACCCACCTCGACGGCTACCCGGTGCCGCCGGCGGCGCAGATTACCCGCGACACCTTCGACGTCGGGCCCGCCCAGCGCATCGACCTGGCGCTGCGGTCCGGCGACGACGGCTACTACGCGTCGGGGCCGGGCGTCTGGCTGCTGCACGACCATGCGCAGCCCGCCGCGTCGAACAAGGGGATCAACCCCGGGGGCGATCACACCGCCATCGTCTACCGCGAGTTCATGGGCGAGGACGGCCTCCCGAAGCACGCCGGGGGCCACGCGGGGCACGCGCAGTTCTTCGACCCGGCGTACTACCAGGGCAAGGTGCCGGTGTTCGATCCCCGCATGTTCGGCACGACCGTCGAGAACTACGAGAGGGGCTGGCCGGCCGCGCCGCCGGCCGGCGGGCCGTTCGGCTATCCGGTACGGCCGGAGTACGGTCCGCTGCCGCGGCTGGATCTGATCGACGCCGAGCGCCACCGGCCCGTGGCCAGCGCCTGCCCGGCCCGTCCGCGCGGCGGCCGCCGGATCCTGATGAAGGCCGGCCGTCAGTACGCCCGCGAGGGCGAAGTCTTCGGCTTCGAGCCGCGCGAGATCCGCGCGGAGCGCTGCGAGGAGGTCGAGATCGTCCTCGAGAACACCGACGGGATCCGCCACGACCTGATGATCCCCGGTCTCAACCCGATCTTCGTCCTGAACCTGATCGGCCCCAAGGCGGCCAGCGGCCGGTTCGTCACGCCGGACGAGGACGTCACGCTGTTCTTCCACTGCCACATCGAAGCGCACGACAAGGTCGGGATGGTCGGCCGGCTGATCGTCGGACGGGGCGGGGAGAAGCGGCCGGTCGGGACGGCGACCGCCGCCGCGGCCGCGGGCACTGTTCGCGGCGTCGGCGTGGTCGTCGCCGCCATCCCGCGCGCCGGGCGGTTGATCGTCAACCACGAGGAGATTCCCGGCTTCATGGCCGCGATGGAAATGAGCTTCGCGGTCCAGCCGCCGTCGCTCCTCAACGGGTTGAACACGGGCGACCGGATTCAGTTCACCATCGATGCCGGGAGGTCGGTCATTACCGCCATCGACGTGGTGCAGGCGGTGCAGTGATATATAAGGGGTCACCGAAGGAGCGAGGGGAGCCATGCTGTATCGAACCGCTGCGGTCCTCGTGCTGGGCGTCGGAGCCTGGGGCGGCTCTCTGGCGGCGCATCACGCGGCGTCGGTGGCCTACCACGTCGACAAGGAAATCACGGTCGAGGGCGTCGTCACCGAGGTGAAATGGGAGAACCCGCACACCTGGGTGTACGTCGAGGCGAAGGACGCGAGCGGGAAGGTCGTCAAATGGAGCTTCGAGGGCGCCGTCCCCAATCAGCTCTACCGGCGCGGCGTGACGCCCGCGGTGCTGAAGCCCGGCGTCCGCGTCACGATCAAGGCGCATCCGGCGCGGAACGCGTCGGCCAATGCCGGCGAACTGACCGAGGTGCTCGGTCCCGACGGCAAGCCGATTCGCGCGGGTGTGCGATGAGCCGGCGCGTCGCGCCGCGCGGACGAGAGGCGCGCCTGCTGGCCGGTCTGTTGATGGCCCTCGCGGTCCCCGCCGGGGCGCATCATTCCGCGGCGGTCGCCTACGACCTCGACCAGTACATCTCGCTGCAGGGTGTGGTCACCGAGGTGAAGTGGGAGAACCCGCACACCTGGATCTATCTCGATGTGAAGGACGCCAGCGGCCGGGTCGTGCAGTGGGGGTTCGAGGGGGCCGTGCCGAACCAGCTCTATCGCCGCGGCGTCAACCCGTCGATCCTGAAGCCGGGCGTGCCGATCACCATCAAGGGCCATCCGGCCCGGGACCCGTCGCGCCGCTTCGGCGAGGTCCACGAAGTCGTGCTGCAGGACGGGCGGTCGTTCGTGATTGGCGCGAGCGGCACCGGCCCGCGCACAGCCAAAACGGGCAAGCCATGAGGAGGCCGTCGATGACACGCACCGGTGGGGCGGGAGTGGTCGTGGCCGCGCTGCTGGCCGCGGGGTGCGCCGGGCAGCCGGCGCAGTCCGGCGGCGGCGACGGCGCCGCATCGCAGGCGGCGGGGTCGATCCCGCGGCTGCCCGACGGCAAGCCCGATCTGACGGGCGTGTGGGGGCAGGAGGGATTCGGCGGCGACTACGGACTCGCCGATCTCGAGGCGGCCTACACGCCGGAGGCGCGCGCGCAGATGGAGCAGTTCGTCGAAGCCGACGATCCGCTCTTCCGCTGTCTGCCGTACGGCGTGCCGCGCGCGATGCTCGCGTCGCCCTGGCCGTTCCAGATCGTCCACCGGCAGGACATGATGGTCGTGCTCACCGAGTACTACCACGCGTTCCGGCTGATTCCGACCGACGGGAGCCCGCATCCGCCCGACGTGCTGCCGACGTATCTGGGCGATGCGGCCGGCCGCTGGGAGGACGAGACGCTCGTCGTCGACATCACGGGGTTCAACGGCAAGACGTGGCTCGCCGACGCGCGGGACCGGCCGACGCCGAAGAGCCTCGGGATCTGGCTCCACTCCGACGCGCTCCATGTGGTCGAGCGGTGGCGGCTCCTCGACGCCGATACGCTGGAGTACCGCGTCGTGGTCGAGGATCCGAAAATGCTCACCACGCCGTGGACCCCGCCGCCGATCACCAAGAAGCGCCAGCCCTTCGCGAAGATCGGCGAGGGCATGTGCACCGACACGACGACGTACGAGCTGGCTCGTCCGGTGGCGCAGGGCGCACCGTAGCGGCGCGATGTCACTCGTCCCCGTCGTCGCGCTCGTCGTGATCGGCGCCGTGGCCGTGCTCGGTCTGCTGGGCTACCTGATCGACCGGAGCGCCACTCGCCGCGAAGGCCCGTAGAATCATCCTCATGGACAGATTGCACCGAGCGGCCGCGCTTGTCGCGGCGGCCGCGGCCGTCGTGTGCGCCGCGGCCCCTCTGTCGGCGCAGACCGCCTCGCGGGTCATTCGCCTCATCGACCAGCGCTGCGCGAACTGCCATGTGATGGCCGACACGGGCCGCGCCCCCGACGTGGAGGGCGCGCCCGATCTCGCCGCGCTCCGCACGATGTCGCCGCAGGCGATCCTGCAGGCCATCGTGACGGGCACGATGCGCGTGCACGCCGAGGACGTGCCCGACGAGACGAAGCGCGCCATGGCGGAGTTCATCAGCGGCCGCAAGCTGAGCCCGGTCGCGGCGGGCGACGCGCGGACGATGCCGAACCGGTGCTCCGCCTCCGCCGAGGCTACGGCGGGCAGGCCTGCCGGCGCCTCGTTCAACCCGTCCGGCGGGCCGTCGTGGAACGGGTGGAGCCCCGATCCGACCAACGCGCGCTTTCAGCCCGCGCCCGGCCTGACCGCCGCCGATGTGCCGCGGCTGACGCTGAAATGGGCGTTCGGGTTTCCCGGCGCCGCCTCCGTCTACGGCCAGCCGGCGGTCGCGGGCGGCCGCGTCTTCGTCGGCGTCGATAGCGGCTACGTCTACGCGCTCGACGCCGCCACCGGCTGCGTGCACTGGTCCTTCCTCGCGGAGACCGGCGTGCGCAACGCCGTCAGCATCGGCACGCTCCCCGACGGACGTCGCGCGGCGTTCTTCGGCGATATCCGCGGCCACGTGTACGCGGTCGATGCGGCGACCGGCGCGCCGATCTGGAAGGTGACCGCGGACGCGCATCCGCTCGCGGCCATCACGGGCGCGCCCACCCTGTTCGACGACCGGCTGTACGTGCCGGTCTCCTCACGCGAGGAGGCTGCGGGGGGCAGCCTCAACTATCCCTGCTGCACCTTCCGCGGCAGCATCGTGGCGCTCGACGCGGCCACGGGCCGGCAGATCTGGAAGGCGTACGCCATCCCGGATCCGCCGACGCCGACGCGCCGCAACTCCAGGGGGACGCAGCTCTGGACCGGCGCCGGCGCCGCCATCTGGCACGCGCCGACGATCGATCCCCGGGCGCGCGCCGTCTACGTGGCGACCGGCGACGCCTACACGGAGCCGGCGCATCGGAACACCGACGCCGTCATGGCGATCCACATGGACACCGGACGGATCCTCTGGTCGGTGCAGGACTTCGAGAACGACGCCTGGCTCGTCGCCTGCGCGCAGGATCCCACCGAGAACTGCCCGAAGGATCTCGGCCCCGACTATGACTTCGGCGCGTCGCCGATTCTCATGACGCTCGCCGACGGCCGGCGCGTGCTGCTGGCGGGCCAGAAGAGCGGACAGGTGTTCGCGCACGATCCCGATTTTGTGCCCTCGGGCTACGTCGGGCTTGGCAGCGGGACGCCAGGGAACGTGCTGTTGGCCTTCGGGTTACCGTAGCCGCGATCCGGTTTTCCGTATGCCCGGGGGCCGCCGCGAGCCCAGACACGGGCTTTCTTGACGATTCAGGAGCGAGAAGGTACGGTACGCGATTGGCTCTCGCCAGGTATTCGCCTCATTGAGAGGCGATCACGAATGGAAACACAAGGAGGCGTTTGATGGTGCGTGCGGTACGTGCACTATTGCTCGGGGTGACGTGTCTGCTGCTACCCGCTGTGGGGTATGCGCAGGAAGCGGTTCTGACGGGAACCGTCACCGATTCCACCGGCGCCGTGCTCCCCGGCGTGACGGTCGTGGCGGTCAACGACGCGACCGGCAACACCTTCGAGGCGGTGACCGACGGCACCGGGAGCTACCGTCTTCCCATGCGCGTCGGCAACTACCGCATCACGGCCGAACTGCAGGGATTCACCACCGTGCAGCGGACCGGCGTCCAGCTGCTGGTTGGCCAGACGATCAACGTCAACATGCAGATGAATCCGTCGACCATTCAGGAGACGGTCACGGTCACCGCGGAGGCGCCGCTCATCGAGGTGAACACGTCTGCGCTCGGCGGCAACATCGATCCGACGCAGGTGCAGGAGCTGCCGGTGCAGGGTCGGAACTGGCTTGCGCTGTCGCTGCTCGCGCCGGGCAGCCGGACGACCCCGGGCACGGTGAACACGAATCCGCTGCCGGACCGCAACGGCGGCGAGGTGCGCGAGTATCAGCTGAACCTCGACGGACAGCAGGTGACGCAGGACCTGGGCACCGGCGTCCAGCCGCGGTACAGCCAGGACTCGATTGCCGAGTTCCAGTACATCTCGAACCGGTTCGACGCCACGATGGGGCGCTCGTCCGGCGTGCAGGTCAAGGCGATCACGCGCTCGGGCACGAACGCCTTCTCCGGCCTCTTCCGCGCCAACTTCCGCGACGACTCCTTCAACGCGGAAGATCCGGTCATCGGGCGCGTGCTGCCGCAGAACAACCAGCAGCTCAGCACGGCGATCGGCGGTCCGCTCGTCCTCGACCGGCTGCACTACTTCGGGAACTTCGAGTACGAGCGGGCGCCCCAGACCGCGGTGTGGAACACCGTGTTTCCGGCGTTCAACGTGTCGATCAGCGGCAAGGAAACGATCAAGATGGGCGGCGGCCGCCTCGACTATCAGATCTCGCCCAGCACGCGCCTCATGGGCAAATGGCATGAGGGGCGGCGCTACACGCCGTTCGGGGCGACCGGCAATGCGGGCATCCTCCCCCAGACGAACCACCCGGCCGGCGCCGGCTTCTCGGATGAGACGAGCCGCGAAGTGCTCGGCTCGGTGACGCAGGTGTTCAGCAGCACGATGGTCAACGAGCTGAAGGTCGGCTATTCGGAGTTCGGCTTCGACCAGGGCGGTCTCGCGAGCTGGTCGAACCACTGGGATGCCCGCAACGGGACGACCGTCGGGTCACCCCGCGTCCGGTTCCGCGGCTTCGACATCACGCCGAACACGAACTGGCCGCGCACGCGTGCGCAGAACGTCACCAGCTTCCGCAACGATCTCACGGTGTCGTACGAAGCGCGCGGGCGGCACGATCTGCGGACGGGCGCCGAGTACCTCCACCGGCGGGAAGACAGCTTCAACCGGCGGCTCGCCGCGGGCGAGATCGACGCACGGAACGGACTTCCGGCCAATCTCCCGGCGCTGTTCCCCGATCCGTTCAACGTGGACACCTGGAATCTGGCGGCGATCTCCTCCATCACGCGCAGCTACCGGATCGGTGTCGGCGACTTCTCGCTCGTCTACACGCAGCCGAAGTTCGGCGTGTGGGCCCAGGACGACTGGCAGATCTCCCAGCGCCTGACGCTCAACATGGGTCTGCGGTGGGACCTCAGCGTCAACGCGAGCGCCAACGACATCGCGGTGCCGCCGTTCCTCGAGGCCGGGCGGCCGAACGACACGGACAACTACCAGCCGCGCATCGGCTTCGCGTATCAGTGGGACGACCGGACCGTGATCCGCGGCGGGTCAGGGCTCTACTACTACGAGCCGATCACCTCCGACACGTTGTGGACCGTCGGCAACAGCAAGGTGGCGGTGATCCAGATCGCCAACGACGGGCGGCCGAACTTCGCCGCCGACCCGTTCAACGGCCGGCCGCTGCCGACCTTCGAGGAGGCGTCGCGCCGGTTCTGCAATGTGAATCCGGCGCCGGGCTGCCTGTTCAACTCGCTGAACGAGCTGGTCTCGCCGGTGCAGTACTCGCGCGACCTCGGCTCCACCTGGCAGAACTCCATCGGCGTGGCGCGCCAGATCGGGACCACGACGGCGTTCACCGCGGACTATGTGTACAGCCGCGGGCGCAACGAGAAGGACATCATCGACAACGTGAACCTGACCTACAACCCTGCCACGGGCGCGAACTATCCGTTCAGCGACGTGAGCCGGCGCGCCTTCCCGGACTGGGGCAACATCTCGTTCCTGGTTCGCACCGGCAAGTCGTCGTATCACGGCCTGCAGACCAGCTTCACCAAGCGCATGGCCAACCGCTGGCAGGCGGCGGCCACCTATACCCTGTCGGGTCTCTGGGACGCGGAGTCGCGTCCGTTCAGCGGCCTGGCCCCCGTGCCGTTCGCGACGGCGCCCGACATGGGCGGCGAATGGGCGCTCTCGTCGAGCGACCAGCGCCACCGGTTCGTCTTCAACGGCATCTGGGAAGTGGCCCGGGGCCTGCAGGCGAGCGGCCTCGTCTACCTCGGCTCCGGCATCCGGGACGCGGCCTTCTACGGCGGCGACCTCCGGAGCACCGGCGCGGACTTCAGCCAGCGGCTGCGTCCGGACGGCACGATCGTCGCGCGGAACAGCTTCATCCAGCCGCGTGAGAGCCGCGTCGACTTCCGCGTCCAGCAGCGGGTGCCGCTCGGCGGCCGCGCCGCAGTGGACCTCATCGCGGAGGTCTTCAACGTGTTCAATGCGAACAACTTCACGTTGGTCGTCGAAGAGGCCAACGGGAACTACAACAGGCCCGCGTCCGGCCAGTACCGGACGGCGCAGCTCGGGTTCAGGGTGACGTTCTAGAGAGCGCGTTCGGATCGTTCGGATCGTTCGGGTTCGGATCGTTCGGGTTCGGAGCGTTCGCGTTCGGATCGTTCGGGCCGGGGTGGCCACGCTGCCCCGGCCCGTTGTTCGTTCGCGCTCCCTGCCGCGCGGTATTGACGCGCTCCGCGAATTCGTCTAGTTTCCTCTCGTTACTTTCCCGCTCGTCGCTCCGCATCATCCCGGCGCCGGCCGCCCTCGTAACCTCTCGCAGTCGAGGAACCCAGAGGAGGGTGTATGACAACCGATGTCCTGAGGCGGGTGCTTCTCGTCAGCGTCGTCCTGCTGTGGCCCGGCCGGGGGTACGCACAGGAGGCCACCATTACGGGCACGGTGAGCGACGCCACCGGCGCTGTGCTCCCGGGCGTCGCCGTCGTCGCCGTTCATGAAGCCACGGGGAACCAGTTCGAGACGGTGACCGACGGGCGGGGGGTCTACCGCATACCGGTGCGTGTGGGCCTGTACCGGATCACGGCGCAGCTCGCGGGCTTTACGCGGATCGAGCGGGCCGGCGTGCAGCTGCTGGTCGGCCAGACGGCCACCATCCACGTGCAGATGTCGCCCTCGACCATCCAGGAGACCGTGACCGTGACCGCGGAAGCGCCGCTCATCGACGTCTCCACGTCGGTCGTCGGCGGCAACATCGACCAGCTGCAGATGCAGGAGCTGCCGGTGCAGGGGCGCGACTGGACGGCGCTGGCGCTCCTCGCGCCGGGCAACCGGACGACGACCATGGGCGGCACGCCGGTGCAGGATCGGGCCGACGTCCGCGAGTACCACATGAACGTGGACGGCCAGCAGGTGACGCAGACGATGGGCATCGGCGGCCAGCCGCTCTACAGCCGCGACTCGATTGCCGAGTTCCAGTTCATCTCCAACCGGTTCGACGCGACGCAGGGACGATCGTCGGGCGTGCAGGTCAACGCGGTGACCAAGTCGGGCACCAACGCCCTGTCGGGCCTCTTCAGCGGGTACTTCCGCGACTCCGATTGGAACGCGGCCGACCACGTGTTGAACCGGGTGGTCCCGTTCTCGAACCAGCAGATCAGCACGGCGGCCGGCGGGCCGATCCTGCGCGACCGGCTGCACTACTTCGGCAATTACGAGTACGACCGGACGCCGCGCACGAGCATCTGGAACACGCCGTTCCCCGCCTTCAACGTGACGCTCAACGGCAAGCAGGAGAAGCAGATCGCGGGCGGGCGGCTCGATTACCAGGTGTCGCCGTCGATCCGCCTCATGGGCAAGGTCAGCGGGGGGAGCGACAACGAGCCGTTCGGCACGGGCAGCGCCACCCAGCACCCGGCGAGCACCAACTTCCTCGACCGCGACAACCGCGAGTTTCTGGGCCAGTACACCCACGTGCTCGGCAACCGCGCGGTCAACGAGATCAAGGGCGGCTTTGCCGAGTGGAACGTCCTGCAGGGCAACCTGACGCGCTGGTCGAACCACTGGGCCCGCGACGTCGGCGTCACCGCGGGGCACCCGCGCGTCCAGATGGTGGGCCTGACGATCGCCGGCAACTCGAACGCCCCGCGGTTCCGCGACCAGAACATGTACTTCGTCCGCGACGACTTCACGCTCAGCTACGAGGCGCGGGGCCGCCACGATCTCAAGGCGGGCGGCGAGTATCTGCTGATGCACGAGTACACGCGGAACTGCCGCAACTGCATGGGGCAGATCGACGCCCGCCTCAGCCGCATCCCCGCCGACGTGATGCAGGCGATCTTTCCGGACGCGTTCAACGCGGACACGTGGAACCTGAACGCGCTGGCGCCGTACACGCGGCGGTTCACGCTCGGCATTTCCGAGACGTTCGAAACGCCGTTCGACATCCCGCGCACCGCGGCGTGGGTGCAGGACGACTGGCGCGTGGCCGACAACCTGACGCTCAACCTCGGGCTGCGCTACGACCTGATCTGGAACGGCTGGGCGAACGACGCGGACGTGCCGCCGATCCTCGCCCCCGGCCGGCCGCAGGACACCAACAACATCCAGCCGCGGTTCGGGTTCGCGTGGCAGCTGGACGATCGCACCGTCGTCCGCGGCGGGGCCGGACGCTACTTCGGCGACATCCTGTCCAACCTCCATATCTGGACGTACGGCAACGAGACGATTGCGTCCGTCGAAGTCACCAACGACGGGCGGCCGGATTTTCCGAGCAACCCGTTCCGGGGGTCGAAGCCGACGGCCGCGCAGGCGTTCGCCAACTTCTGCGACGTGAACAACGGGCGCGCCGGCTGCCTCACGCGCGGCCTGCAGGAGATCGCGCCGCCCCCTCCCTACGACCAGGTGCAGAACAGCTGGCAGACCTCGATCGGCGTCCAGCGTCAGTTCGGCGCATCGACGGCCCTGGAGCTGGACTACGTCTTCAACGGGAGCCGTAACGAGAAAGTGATCCAGGAGAACCTGAACCTCTCGTTCGACCCGGTGACCGGCGAACCGCGCCCGTATTCGAACCGCGCCACGCGGCCGTACCCCCTCATGGGCATCATTTCGGTGACGCCGTACATGGGATGGTCGAACTATCACGCGCTGCAGACCGCGTTCACCAAGCGGTTGAGCGACGACTGGCAGGCGTCGCTGACCTACACGGCGGGTGCGCTCTGGAACGCGAATCCGCGGCCGATGAGCGGCGCCCGCATCGTCGATGTCGCGGTGCCGCCGGACCTCGGCGACGAGTACACGCTGGCCGAGACCGACCAGCGGCACCGGGTCGTGTTCAACGGCATCTGGCAGCCGGGCTTCGGCTTCCAGGTGAGCGGCATCTACTTCTTTGGCTCAGGGGAGCGCAACCAGATCGAGGCGGGCGACATCGGCCGCGACATCGGCGAGTGGGCGACCTACCGCTACCGGGCGAACGGCACGATCATCCCGCGCAACAGCTTCGTCGGCGATTCGATTCATCGCGTCGACATCCGGCTCCAGCAGCGAGTGCCGCTCGGGGGCCGGCTCCGAGCCGACGGCATCCTCGAGGTCTTCAACCTGTTCGATCGGGCCAACTACGGCTCGTACACGCTCGACGAGAGCAGCCGGGCCTTCCTGCAGCCGGCGCAGAACGCGAACCTGGCCTACGCGCCGCGGACGCTGCAGCTCGGCTTCAGGCTCACGTTCTAGGGGTCGTTCGGGTCGTTCGGGCGTTCGGGGCGTTCGGGTCGTTCGCGTTCGGGCCGTTCGCGTTCGGATGGCGGCGTCCCCTGCGCAGGGCGGTCGTTCTCCGGCTCTTGTCCCGGTTTTCTAGGGCTTCCAGGGGATTGAAGCCGCTTGGAGCGTGCCCTACTGTCCCGGTATCGGCGGGTCGGAGGCCGAATCTCGTGCGGCGCTCCTACGGGGTCCGGCCGGTGGCCCGAGGAGGATGTATGAGGCCGCAGGCCATGAAGCGGATACTGCTCGTCGGGTGTCTCGCGATCGTCCTGCCCGCCGCCGCGCTGGCGCAGGAGGCGACCATTTCGGGCACGGTCACCGACGCGACCGGAGCGGTGCTGCCCGGCGTGACGGTCCTCGCCGTCAACGTGGCGTCGGGCAACCAGTTCGAGGCGGTCACCGACGGCCGGGGGGTCTACCGTATCCCCGTGCGCGTCGGCACCTACCGCGTGGCGGCGGCGCTGCCCGGCTTCACGCGCGTCGAGCGGGCCGGCATCCAGCTGCTGGTCGGTCAGACGGTGACGCTCAACGTGCAGATGGCGCCGTCGGCCATCCAGGAAACCGTCACCGTCACGGCGGAAGCGCCGCTCATCGAGACGACGCAGTCGAGCGTCGGCGGCAACATCGATCCGCTGCAGATGTCGGAGCTGCCGGTGCAGGGGCGTGAGTGGATGGCGCTGGCGCTGCTCGCGCCGGGCAACCGGACGACCGAGATCGGCGACGAGCCGGTGACGGCGCCGCGGGAAGACAATCCCGCCTTCGCGCTCAACCTCGACGGCCAGCAGCGTCCGGTTCCGCGGCTTCCAGATTCAGGGGAGCGCGCTGCACCCCCGGACGTGGAAGCAGGAGGTCACGACGGTCCGCGACGACTTCACGTTCTCGTACGACGCGCGGGGCCGGCACGACCTGAAGTTCGGCGGCGAGTACCTCCATTCCCGGAGCTTCAGCAACAACTGCATGGGCATCTACACGGCGCGCGGCGGCCCGCGCCCGACCGAGGCCCAGATCCGGGCGATCTTCCCGGACCCGCTGAACGCCGACACCTGGAACCTGTCGCTCATCAACCCGCTCGTGCAGCGCTACGAGATCGGGATCGGCAGCTTCGATCGTCCCGATCTGCTGCCGAAGTTCGGCGCCTGGGTCCAGGACGACTGGCACGTCACCGACCGCCTGACGCTGAACTTCGGGCTGCGGTACGACCTGATCTGGAACGCCTTTGCGCAGCACCGGTCGTTCGAGCCGTGGATGGCGCCCAACCGCCCGCAGGACGCCAACAACGTCCAGCCGCGGCTCGGCTTCGCCTATTCGCTCAACGACCGGACGGTCATCCGCGGCGGGTCCGGCCTGTACTACGCGGACATCCCGGCGGCGGCGCTCAACTGGGCGCAGCTGCCGCAGAAGGTGGCGTTCATCAGCGTGGAGGCCGACGGGCGGCCCGACTTCGCGGTGAGCCCGTTCAACGGGCCGCGGCCGACCTTCCAGCAGTCGCTCGATCGGTTCTGCTACGTGAGAAACGTGGCCGGCTGTCTCTTCCGTGACCTGGGCGAGCTCCCGCCCTATCCGGAGTTCGCCGGCGTGCCGCTGATGTGGCAGTCGTCGGTCGGCGTGCAGCGGCAGTTCGCCGGCAACTCGGCGCTCACGGCCGACTATGTGTACTTCCACGGGGCCGACGAGAACATCCTGCTGGCGAACATCAACGTGACGTACGACCAGGCCACGGGCGCCAACTTCCCGTTCACGGACATCGCCCGGCGGTTCGACCCGCTGTGGGGCGTCATCGGGATGGACCCGAAGACCGGCTGGTCGAACTACCACGGCCTGCAGACCGCGTTCACCAAGCGGTTCAGCAACCAGTGGCAGGCCTCCGCCACCTACACCGTCTCGGGCTTCTGGAACGGCGATCCGCAGCCGATCAGCGGCTTCAGCGAGGTGCCGTTCCGAGCTAGAACGATCGTTCGGGTCGTTCCGAACGCCCCGAACGCGTTTCTCATCCGAACGGGTCTATTTCCACGCGACTCGCAGCGGCTTGCCCAGCATCATCGCCGGGTTCGCCCCCTTGCGCGGGCGGTACTTCTGGGCGCCGCCGTTGTCGACTTCGGCGACGTAGACGTTGCCGTCCTGATCGACGGCGAACCCGTGCACGCCCCACATCCCGCCCGGGAAGTCGCCCCACGTGCCCCAGCTGTACATGAAGTTGCCGTTCAGGTCGTACTTCAGCATACGGTTCGTGCCGCGGTCGGCGGCCCAGAGGTAGCCGTCGCTGAAGATGTGGAAGAGGTGGATGTCGGACGGTTCCGGCCCCATGCTCCACTGATCGAGGAACTTGCCGTGCTCGTCGAACACCTGCACGCGCTTGTTGCCGCGGTCGTTGACGAAGACCCGCCGGGTCTTCGGGTCGACGGCGATGCCGTGCACGTTGTTGAAGTAGCCGGGGCGCGTCTCCTTGCCCGCTTCGCCGCGCTGCCCCCACGACGTGACGTACTTGCCGTCCTTGTCGAACTTCACGACGCGCGTCCCGTTGTAGCCGTCGGCGACGACGAAGCTGCCGTCGGGGAACCAGTCCATGAAGGTCGGCCGGTTGAAGTGGCGCTCGTCGTTCCCCGGCTCGCCGTAGGTCCCGATCGTCTGGACGATCTGCTTGCCGTCGTTCGTCATCTTGAAGATGGCGTGCTTGTGGTCGTCGAGAATCCAGACGTGCTTCTGCGCGTCGTACGGGCTGATGGCGACGAAGTGCGGGCGCTGCAGCATCTTGTCCCACTGCGTCCAGGCGTCGACCAGGTTGCCCTGGCCGTCGAAGACCAGGATGCAGTGCTCCCAGCGCGCGTCGACGCCCATCTTGTTGCCCGCCTTCGCCCAGGCCTCCATGGCGGTCTCGGCGAGCTGCCCCGTGCCGCCGTTGCCGGGCGGGCTGGAGATCGTCGCGTCGCGCCACGGGAGCCGCCCGATCGGGAACACCGTGCTCGGGCCGAGCCGGGTGACGCCGGGGCGCGGGATGTTGGGCAGCTCGCCCCGCTGCAGCACGAACACGCGGTTCGGGCTCTCGGCGAACACGCTCTGGCCGGCCCCGAACGTCCACCCCTCGTGCCCGGGGATCGTCGTCAGATCCTTGGGCCAGTCGGCCACAGCCTCGTACGCCCCGAAGATGTCCTGGCCGCCTTTTTCCGTCGGCACGGCGGCGAACCGGGCCGAGCCGCCGTTCTGCCGCTGCTGGGCCGACGCCCACTGGCCGGCATCGAACCACGTCGCGACCGCCATGCCCGCCAGCGCCGCCACGACGACCGTCATACTCTTGCGCATTCCGTGCCCTCCAGAAAGAGTGCGAATCTCGGAAAGCGATTATAGTCTCTAGTCTTGCGTCTCTCGTCTCTCGTCTTGGGTCTCTGGTCCTGGTGACAGAAGACGAGAGACCAGAGACCAGAGACCAGAGACCAGAGACCAGAGACCAGAGACCAGAGACCAGAGACCAGAGACGGAGGCACATCATGGCGCGAAAGGCGTTGCTGCTGGCGGCACTCGTGGCGCTCGCGGTCGACGCCGGCTCCGCGCAGGACGCGCGCGCGGTCCTGCAGGCGTCGGCGGCGGCGATGGGCGCGAACACCGTGAAGACGATCCAGTACACCGCGACCGGCTGGAACGCGCTCGTCGGACAGAGCTACAACCTGGCCGAAGACTGGCCGCGGTTCGAGGTCACCGCGTACACCCGGACGATCGACTACGACGCCATGACGTCGCGCGAGGAGTTCACGCGCCGGCGCGGCAGCTACCCGATGCGCGGCGGCGGGGCGCCCTTCGACGGGGACCAGCGCGTCGTGCAGATCGTCAGCCAGGGATTCGCGTGGAACCTGCAGGGCGAGAAGCCCGCGCCGCCGGGGCGCCCGTACCTCGAGGTGATGCCGCACAACGAGCTGCGGCAGCTCGAGATCATCCTGACGCCGCACGGCTTCCTCAAGGCGGCGATGGCGGCCAAGGACGCCCGGGTGATGTCGACCGTCATCGTCGGACCGACCAACGCCGGGCTGACCGAGAACGGCCGCCGGGCGAACCTGGTGGCGTTCACCGCGCTCGGGAAGTACAAGGTGGTCGGCACGATCAACGACAGGAATCTCGTCGAGCTGACGACGACCTGGATCCCGAATGCGGTCTACGGCGACATGCTCTACGAGATCCGACACCTCAACTACAAGGACTTCGGCGGCGTGCAGTTCCCGACGCAGATCCACGTGCACCAGGGGGATCCGGTGTTCAACCCCGCGCACAACATGATGGACATCCGCGTGGCCAACGTGCAGACCAACGTCGCCGTGCCCGCGATGCCGGTGCCGGACGAGATCCGCAAGGGTCCGGCCGCGCCGCCCATCCGCGCCGAGGCGCAGAAGGTCGCCGACGGCGTCTTGCTCGTCGGCGGCGGGTCGCACCACAGCGTGGCGGTCGAGTTTGCCGATCACGTGGCGGTGATCGAGGCGCCGCTCAACGAGGAGCGCTCCCTGGCCGTCATCGACGCGGTGACGAAGGCCATCCCCAACAAGCTCGTGCGCTACATCGTCAACACCCACCATCACTTCGACCACTCGAGCGGCCTGCGCACGTATATCGCGATGGGGTCGACGCTCGTGACGCACCGCGACAACGCCGACTTCTACGAGCAGGTGATGCTCTCGCCGGCGCCGCGGACGCTCATGCCCGACCGGCTCGCGACGTTCTATCCGAACTTCACGACCAGCCGGCGGCCCGTGCCGATCGAGCGCGTCAACCAGAAGTACGTGCTGAGCGACGGCAACCAGATCCTGGAGCTGTATCCCCTGCAGGGCTCGACGCACATCGGCCCGATGCTCATCGCGTATCTGCCGAAGCAGAAGATCCTCGTCAACGCGGACATGTACACGCCGCCGGCGCCGGGCACGACGCCCCCGTCGCAGGCGATGCAGGGCGTGGCGGCGCTGGCGCAGAACATCCAGCGCCTCCGGCTCGACGTCGCGACGCATGCGACGCTCCACGGCAACTCGCCGTCGCCGCACGAGACCTTCGTGAAGCTGGCCGCGATGGCGAAGGGAGGGACGAACTGAGTCTCTCGTCTCTGGTCTCTCGTCTCTGGTCTCTGGGAAGGACGAAAGACCAGAGACCAGAGACTAGAGACTAGAGACTAGAGACTAGAGACTTAGAGCCCTACTTCCACGCCGCGTAGACCGGCGGTCCGATCAGATACGCCGGGTGCGCCCCCGTGCGCGGCCGGAACTTCTGCACGCGCCCGCCGCCGACCTCGGCGACATACAGGTTCCCCTCCTGATCCGTGCTCGCCCCGTGCATGTTGAAGAACGCGCCGGGGAAGTCGCCGAGGACGCCCCAGGAGTAGAGCAGCCGTCCGTTGAGGTCCCACTTGGCGATCCGCGCGGTGGTGTCGGTGAAGCCCCAGATGCCGGACCGGTCGGTTGGAATGATGAGGAACTGCAGGTTCGTCTGCGCGCCCACCGGCCACTGGTCGACGGCCTTGCCGGTGTCGCCGTCGAGCACCTGGATGCGGCGGTTGGAGCGGTCGCTCACGTAGACGCGCCGCGTCACCGGGTCGGCGGCAATCCCGTGCACGGTGTTGAAGTAGCCGAGGCGCGTCTCGCGGCCTCCCGGTTGTCCGGGCTCGCCCGAGCTCCAGAGCTGCCTGCCGTCACGGTCGAACCGGGCCACGCGGTTGCCGTTGTAGCCGTCGGCGACGACGAAGCTCCCGTCGGGCAGCCACGACATGAAGGTGGGCCGGTTGAAGTGCGTCGCGTCGGCGCCCTTCTGTCCCGGCGTGCCGAGCGTCTGCACGATCTGCCTGCCGTCGTTGGTGAACTTGAAGATCGCGTGGTTGTGGTCGTCGACGATCCACACGTGCTTCTGCGGATCGTACGGGCTGACGTACACCGAGTGCGGCCGCTTCATCATCGTGTCCCACTGCGTCCACTGCTCGACCACGTCGCCCGCGGCGTTGAAGACGACGATCGTGTGCTCCCAGCGGGCGTCGACGCCCATGCGGCCCTGCCAGGCCTGCTTGGGATCGTCCGGGTCCTGGCCCGGGCCGCCCGCGCCCGGCGGGCTCGACGCCGGCCCCTGCGACGCGTTGCGGAACGGCGCCTGGCCGACGGGGAACGAGAGGCTCGGACCGATCTCGCGGAGGGCGCGCGCCGGCGGGCGCGGGATGCTCGGCAGCTCGCCGCGCTGCACCATGTAGACGCGGTTCGGGCTCTCGGCGAAGACGCCCTGCACCGAGCCCCACGTCCAGCTCTCGTGTCCCGGGAGCGTCGAGAGCGGCTTGGGCCAGTTGGGCACGACCTCGTATGGGCCGGTGATGTCGAGGCCGCCTCGCTCGCCGGGGACGGCCGCAAAGGCGGCGCCGGCCGGCGCCTGACCCTGCACGGGCGTCGACTGGGTGCCGAGGAGCAGCCCGGCCGCAAACGCGGCCGCGAGCCCGCCCAGGAACACGAGTTTCGTGTGTGCGATCATCGGTCTTCCCCTTCAGGCAACTTGGGCCTTGGTCTTTGGGCGTTGGGCGTTGGGCGTTGGATCGGCCGATGCCCCCGGCGCCTAGAGCCCCGAAAAGGCATACGCTACACTACACTTCTGCGGTCCGGAACACGGCAGGCTTTGTGAGGACAACCATGCGCCGCTCTCTGCTCCTGATGTGTCTCGTCGCGCTGTCGGCCGCAGTGGCCGCCCAACAGCCGTCGCAGCAGCGGGCCGGCCAGGCGGCCGGTCAGCAGCCAGGCGTCACGTTCCGCGCCGAGACGAACTTCGTCGAGGTGCACGCCATCGTCACCGATCAGAAGACGGGTGCCTTCGCGGGCGACCTGACGCAGGCCGACTTCGAGATCTACGAGGACGGCCGCCTCCAGGCGCCGATCGTGTTCTCGCTGGTCGACGTCCCGATCGAGCGGCCGTTCACGCCCGCGAATGCCTCGGCGCCGATCGAGCCCGACGTGCGCGCGACGACGCGCAACTTCGACGGGCGCATCTACATCCTGGTGCTGGACGACCTGCATACCTACGTCACGCGGACGAACAACGTCCGCGAGATCGCCAAGCGGTTCATCGACGAGTATCTGGGCCTGAGCGATCTCGCGGCGGTGGTCTTCACGAGCGGCCGGCAGGAATCGGGCCAGGAGCTGACGAACAACCGGGCGCTGCTGAAGGCGGCCATCGATCGGCTCCAGGGGCTGAAGCTCCCGTCGGCGGGGCAGGAGCGGCTCGCGGTGCACCTGCGCGAGCAGGGCTTCCAGGACGCGAGCGGCGACGAGCAGCGCGGGCAGGGGAACCGGTCCGTCGAGGGGCTGCAGCGCGCCCAGTCGGTGCGGGATCCGTACGACGAGCAGCGCGCGTTCAACGCGCGCCGTTCGTTCGATGCGATCGAGAACGTGTCGCGCTGGCTGGCCGACGTGCAGGGGCGCCGCAAGGCGCTGCTCCTCTTCAGCGAAGGGTTCGACTACGACATCTACCAGCCGTTCTGGATTGCGCGCAACAGCGACCTCATCATCACCGAGGCGCGCGAGGCGATCGCGGCGGCGCAGCGGGCGAACGTCAACGTCTACGGGATCGATCCGCGCGGGATGAGCGCGTTTCCCGAGATGATCGAGATCAGCAGCCGGTCCGACTATCCGCAGCTCGAGTACGGCAACTTCCGCGGCGCGCTGCGCGAGCTGCTGCTGGCGCAGGAGAGCCTGATTTCGCTCTCGGAGGAGACCGGCGGCATCGCCATCGTGAACTCGGGCGACCTGGCGGGCGGGCTGGGGCGCATCGTGCTCGACAACAGCCGGTACTACCTGCTCGGCTACTACAGCGACTCGAGCAAGTGGTCGCGCAATCGGTTCCTCAACATCGAGGTGAAGGTGAAGCGGCCCGGCCTAGAGGTGCGGGCGCGTCGCGGCTATCTGCCCCCCGACACCCGGGCCATCGAGCGGGCGCGCGAGGCGGACGTCAAGGCGGGAACCTCGCCCGCGCTGCGGGCGGCGCTCAGCAAGGCCGTGCCGATCGGCGAGCTGCCGCTCCGGGCGTTCGCCGGGCCGCTGCGGAGCGCCGACAACAAGGGGCAGGTGCTCGTGGCCGTGGAGATCGACGGCGAGGGCCTGCGCTATCGGGAGCAGAACGGCCGGTTCGTCGAGTCGCTCGAGGTGTCGATCGTCGCGGCCGACGAGCGCGCGCGCGTGCAGGGCGGCGATCGCCAGACGTTCAACCTCAACCTGATGCCGGAGACGCGCGAGCGCGTGGATCGCACCGGTGTCCGGTTGATCTCACAGGTGACCGTGCCGCCCGGGCGGTATCAGATCCGCGTCGGGGCCCAGGAGGCGACCGGCGGCGCCGTGGGGACGCTCCCGTACGACCTCGAAGTGCCCGACTTCGCGAAGACACCCTTCTCGATGAGCGGACTGTTCCTGACCTCGTCGGGCGCGGGGACCATCCCGACCGGGAGCAATGCGACCGATTGGAACGGCCTGCTGCCGCTGCCGCCCGTGGCGACGCGGACGTTCGCGCCGGCGGAGACGCTGACGTGGTTCGCCGAGGTGTACGACAATTCGAGCGACCAGCCGCACGGCGTCAACTACACCAGCACGATCCTGGATGCGCGCGACGGGCGGACGATCGTCCAGGCGCGCGACAACCGCGTGGTGCAGCGCCGCGGGCAGGGGCACGGGTTCACGACCGACTACCCGCTGCGCGACTTGAAGCCGGGCCTCTACGTGCTGCGCGTCGAGGCGGCGGCGACGATGGGCAATCACGCCGCGCGCCGCGAGGTGCTCTTCGAGGTGCAGTAGCGAACTCCATGCCGGCCTACTGGGTGGCGCGCGCGACAGTCACGGATCCCGTTCAGTACAAGAGGTACACCGACCGGATCCCGGACATCATGAAGCGGTACGGCGGCACGGTCCTCGCCCGTGGCGGCCGCTTCCAGATCCTCGAAGGGCCCGATACCTTCCACCGCTTCGTCGTCATCGAGTTTCCGACGCTCGAACAGGGCGTGGCGTGCTTCGAGTCGCCCGAGTACCAGGAGGCGGCCGCCTTCCGCCGGAGCGGCGGCGGCGTCGTGGAACTCATCATGGTCGAGAGCGGCGACGCGACGAAATAGCCGGTAGCTGGTAGCCGGTAGCCTGTAGGAGCTTCAGCCGGACCTTCCACCGCCGGCGCGGGACCACATGTCCAGAGCGAAACCGTAGTCATCGCGAGCGCAGCGGCAGGCGCGCGAGCTGGAATGGCTCGGACCTCGCGACGGCGACGGCTGAGGATGCCGCCACCAGGCCGGTTTCGCGGAGGACATGTGGTCCCGCGCCGGCGACGGCAGGTCCGGCTGAAGCCGGACGCCACCAACGACGGCTGCTATCGACGCGGCACGCCGCCCAGGAGCTCGAGATCCCGGTTGTTCTCGCAGACGAACTCCAGGATCTCGGCGCCCACTTGCAGCGTCACCGGCACCGTCACGGTCCACGGCCGCGTATACGCCTTCGGGTCGTCGATCGTGATCTGGATGTCCATGTGGCCGAAGTCGCGCCGGCGGAAGCGCTCGGTGACGCGCAGCGCCTCGGTCGTAGGCTTTCCGTGCTGATCGAGCCACGTCTTGCCGTTGAAGCCGCTGGTTTCGACGACGAGCGTGTCACCCTCCCAGCGGCCGACGGAATACCCCAGCCACGACGGGTTGGGGTCGGAGACCGGCGCGCGGCCGTCCAGGAAGATCTGCCGCCAGAGGTTGTACGCCTCGTACAGGATCACGATGAACCCGTTGGACTGCACGAGCTTCCACGGCGGCGGCGCGTAGGTGATCCGCGGCACCCCCGGCGGCAGGCAGCTCACGCTGGGGCTCTCGCGCTCCTGCGAGCCATCCGCGCGCGCGTCGGTGAGCGCTTTCGCCCAGGGCTGGTACGGGACGTCGCCGGGCTTCAGATCCGCGGCGACGTTCTGGACGTACCGGCCGCCTGGCGCCGCCCACACGCCTGACAGATCTGGCCGGCCGTCGGGGAGCCGCGGGGCCGGGGCGGAGAGGTTCGGCCTCCCGTCTCCAGCGCGCGGCGCGGTCTCCGGAATCTGTGCCCACTGGGCCCATGCGGTCGGGACGGACGCACAGATGACGGCGAGGATGCAGAACGATAAGTGGTGCGTCGACGGCGCCGGCGTATGCATGGCACCTCGCAGTGGGCGAGAGTATACGCTTCGTTCAAGGTCCGGCTGAAGCCGGGCGGCCACGTCGCCAAGGCGGACGCCGGACGCCACGTCCACGAGCGTGAGGCCGGATGCCGCGTACAGAAGAAGGGCGGACCTGAAAGGTCCGCCCCACGCTCCCCGATCCCGGATCCCCGATCCCGGATCCCCGATCCCCGATCCCCGATCCCCTAGACCGTCGCCGCCTGCAGCACGCTCGCGGCGATGGCCTTGAACTCCTCGACCGTCAGCAGGTCCTTCTTCTCGAACGACTTCGCCTTCACGGCCTGCAGCATCTGCATCTTCTGCTCGTCGCTCGCCTGGATGCCGAGCTTCTCGCACCACTCGTCCATCGACGGCGGACCGCTGTTCTTGCCGAGCACGATGTTCACCGGCGCCTGTCCGACCAGCTCCGGCGCAAACGGCACGTACTCGAGCGGATGATCCTTGCGCGCCAGGCGGATCCAGCCGGCAATGATCCCCGACTCGACCTCGTACAGCTTGTCGCCGACGATCGGCCGGTTCGGCGGCTGCCTGACCTTCGCCAGATCCATGACGATTTTCGAGACCTCGCAGAACTTCTCGGTCCTGATCCCGACGTCGACCCCGTAGAGGCACTTGAGCGCCAGCACGACGTCCTCCATCGGCACGTTGCCCGCCCGCTCGCCGAGGCCGGTGACCGTGGTATGCGCGACGGTGGCGCCGGCGGCCAGCGCCGCGATGGTGTTGGCGACGCCCAGCCCGAAATCCTGGTGGCCGTGGATCTCGACCGGCTTCTTGAGGCGCGCGATCACCTGCTTCACCGCATGGCTGATGGCGGCGGGCGACGTCCCCCCGACGGTGTCGGCCATCGTCAGCGCGTCCATGTGCCCCTCGGTCGCCACTTGCTCGACGATGTCGAGGAAGCGGGGGAGCTCGGTGCGGGTGGCGTCGATGGTGAAGAAGACCGTGTAGAGCCCCGCTTCCTTCGCCGCCCGCGTCGTCTCGATCGACGCCTTCAGGGCGCGCTCGAACGGCCAGCCGTACGCGTTCTTGACCATGTGATCGCTGACCGGGATCTCGATCACGATGCCCGTGCAGCCGCAGTCCTTGACGACCTTCACTTCGGAGGGGATGCACCGCGCGAAGCCCAGGATCTGCGCCTTCAGGCCGAGGGCCGCGATGTCGGCGATGGCCGCGCGGTCCTGCGGCGAGACGGCCGGCATGCCCGCCTCGATGCGGTGGACGCCGAGGGCGTCGAGCTGCCTGGCGATGGCGACCTTCTCCTCGCGGCGGAAGACCACGGCCGTCTGCTGCTCGCCGTCGCGCAGGGTGACGTCGTGAATGTTGATGGGCGTGGGGAAGCCGTACTGCGCCGTCACCTCGGGCAGATAGTTCCACGGGCTGACGAACCATGTGTCCGTTTTCCAGGGTTCCTGCATGTCGCCTCCGGGCAGAATTTCGGGCCGACTCGAAAATCCGATGTTACTTCGCGGTCGCGCGCCGCATCAAGCCGCTGCGGCGTCTGTGGTACGATTTTCGGAGGAAATGCCCGGAATCCGCTTCACGCTGAACGGCACGCCGACCGAGGCCTCGTACGAATCCGGCATGCACCTGCTCGAGGTGCTGCGGGAAGAGTGCGGAGCCGTGTCCGCCAAGAACGGCTGCGCGCCCGAAGGGGCGTGCGGGTGCTGCCTGGTCCTGATCGACGGCCGGCCGGCCCTCTCATGTCTGCGCAAGCCCGAGCAGATGGAGGGCCACGACATCCGGACGCTCGAGGGAATTCCCGAGGAGCTGCGGCGCACGATCGCCGAGGCCTTCGTCCTCGAGGGCGGCGTGCAGTGCGGGTTCTGCATCCCGGGCATTGTCGTCCGGGCCGCCTCGCTCATCGAGCACGGCAAGACCGACGACCGCGACACGATCGCCAAGGCGCTCGACGGCCACCTCTGCCGCTGCACGGGCTACGGCCGGATCATCGACGCGATTCAGACGGCAGGCGAGGCGCACCAGAAGGGCGGCGAGCTGCCGACGCAGCCGCGGCGGCACGACTACTTCGGCGAGCAGTTCGGCCTGCGGCGCAATCCGGCGTTTGCGGGGGGCAACGGCAACGGCCACGGCCATGGGATCGGCCGCTCGGTCGCGCGGCACGGCGGGCTCGAGCAGACGCTCGGGCAGAAGCCGTTCGTCGACGACATGCGCGCGCCGGGCATGCTGCACGGCGCGATGGTGCCGGCCGAGCACCCGCGCGCGAAGGTGCTGGCGATCGACACCTCGGCCGCGGAGCAGATGCCCGGCGTCGTGCGGGTCTTCACCGCCAAGGACGTCCAGGGATTCCGGGGAACGGGCCTCAACGACCCCGACCAGCCGGTGTTCGTGGCCGAGGGCGAGGTCACCTGCTGCGTGGCCGACTTCCTGGCCATGGTCGTCGCCGACACGCAGTTCCACGCGCGCCAGGCCGCGGCGGCGGTCAAGGTCGACTACGAGGCGTACGAGCCGGTCACCGATCCGTTCGAGGCGATGGCGGCGGGGGCGCCGCTCGTCCACTCGGAGCAGACCTTTGCGCCCCGGGCGTCGAACGTCCTGCAGCCGGTCACGGCGTTCTCGCGCGGCGACGTCGACGCGGCGCTGAAGACCGCCGCGCACGTCATCGAGGCGACCTTCCAGACGCAGCCGGTCGAGATCGCGTTCCTCGAGCCGGAGGCGTGCCTCGTCATTCCGCAGGGGACGGGCGTGCGGGTACACACCGACAGCCAGGGGTCGGTGTACGACCACGCGCAGATCGCCAAGATCCTGAACATCGATCCGAAGGACGTCGAGATCGTCCTGTCGGCGAGCGGGGGCGCGTTCGGCGCGAAGGAAGAGCTGTCGATCCAGGGACAGACCGCGCTCGCGGCCTTCGCGCTCCAGCGGCCGGTCAAGACGGTGCTCACGCGGGAGCAGTCGACGCAGCACCACGTCAAGCGCCACGCGATGACGATCACGATGACGCTTGGCGCCGATGCCGAGGGGCACCTGCTCGCGCTCCGCTCGCGCATCGTCGCCGACGCCGGCGGCTATCACACGACGAGCGCCAAGTGCGCGCTGCGGGCCGCGTGCCACTCGTGCGGCGTGTACCGCGTGCCGAACGTCGACGCCGAGTCCAAGGCCGTCTATACCAACAACCCCAACGCGGGCGCCATGCGCGGCTTCGGCAGCAACCAGGCGCAGTTCGCCATGGAGGGGATGCTCGACCTGCTGGCCGAGCGTGTCGGCGTCGACGGCTGGGACATCCGGGCCCGGAACATCCTGAATCCCGGCGATCGGTTCGCCACCGGCCAGGTCATGCGCGGCAACGTGGCGGGCGCGCGCCTGGCGCTCGAGGCGGTCAAGGACGCCTACAAAACGGCCAAGTACAAGGGGATCGCCTGCGGGATCAAGAGCACGGGGCTCGGCAACGGCACCGTGGAAGGCGGCTACATCCGCATTCGCGTGGCCGAGGGTCCCCGGCTCGAGATCTTCAACGGCTACACCGAGATGGGCCAGGGTGTCTACACGGCGACGCTGCAGGCGGTCGCCGAGGAGACGGCTCTGCCCACCGACATCATGGCCGTCCACTGGGACGCCGAGCTGGGCGAGAAGTGCGGCGAGACGTGGGCCTCGCGCGGGACGACGCTGAGCTGCGCCGCCGCCCAGCAGGCGGCGCGGAAGCTCGCGGCCGATCTCGACTCGCTCCCGGTCATGCAGGAGCCCTCGGGTCACGGGCACGATGCGGCGCTGCGGGTCCGCCAGCTCGAGCAGCTCGTCGGCCGCGAGTACGCCGGCGAGTACGTGTGCAAGTTCACGACCCGGCCGGGCACGCCGGAGTCCGTGCTGAACCCGACGACGCACCTGACCTTCAGCTACGCGACGCAGGTCGTGATCCTCGACGAGGAGGGGCGGGTCGCGCGCGTCGTGGTCGCCAACGACGTCGGCCGCGCGATCAACCCCCGCCTCTGCGCCGAGCAGATGGAGGGGGGCGTCCACATGGGGCTCGGCTACGCGCTGACCGAAGACTTCCCGACGGTGAACGGCGTACCCGAGTCGCTCGCCCTGCGCCACCTCGGCATCGTCCCGGCGAAGCACATGCCGGAGGTCGACGTGATCCTGATCGAGGTCCCCGACGAGGTCGGCGGCTACGGCGCGAAGGGTGTGGGCGAGATCGGGTGCGTGGCGACGGCGCCCGCCGTCGCGTCGGCGCTCTACTCGTACGACCGGATCCGGCGCTTCAGCATGCCGATGCAGGACGCCCCGGCCGCGCAGCCCATGCTGCCGAAGTCGCGGAAGAAGACGACGTCTCCGCCGCAGCGGTTCGCCGGCGCCCCGCCCGTGGGCGAGCACCCGTCCGCCTGATCCGCCGCCGCCGCTTGCGCGCGGATTCTTGGATTCAACGATCCATGGATCCGTAGATCCGTTGATTCGCGTGTTGCGGCGGGGCGTGTTTTCTCGCGCCTCGATCGCGCTGTCGGATCGGTCTCTCCCTTGACAGCGTAGCTGGGCGCACGTACCGTCCAAGTAGAGGCATGTGCTGACCGTTGGCGCCTGCTTCCTGAGGAGGATGTTTCATGCTGGTGTTCTCGCGGATCCTGTTACTTAGCGCATTGTCCTGCCTCGTGGTGGCCCTGCCTGCTGCAGCGCAGCAGCGCGGCTCGATCACGGGGACCGTCCTCGATGCGGGAGGGCTGGTACTTCCCGGTGTCACCATCACCGTGACCGAACAGAACACGGGGTTTGCGCGGACGGTGGTGTCCGCCGGCAACGGCGCGTACCTCGTGCCGAACCTCGATCCGGGCGTCTATACCGTGTTGGCCGAGCTGCCCGGGTTCGTGGCGGTCAAGCAGGCCGACCTCACGCTCGCGGCCGGCGCGACCATCACGCTCGACATGAAGCTGCAGGTGGGCGTGCAGGAGCAGATCACCGTCACGGCCCAGGCGCCGCTCGTGGAAACGTCCACGAACCAGATCGGCGGCAGCCTGACCGCGCGGGAGATCGAGGAAATCCCCTCGAACTTCCGGAACTTCACGACGCTGACCCAGCTCATCCCGGGCATCACGCCGAATCCCGCCGCGTCGACCTTCGAGGGCGGGCAGGTCGTGGCCAACGGGACGCCGTCGCAGCAGAACGTCTACCTGCTCGACGGGATGTACAACAACGACGATCGCCTGGGGGGCAGCCAGGGGACGCAGGTGCGCATGGTGCTCGACAACATCGGCGAGTACCAGGTGCTGACCAACCAGTACAGCGTGCAGTACGGCGGCGGGGCGGGCACGATCATCAACATGATCTCCCGCGGCGGCAGCAACGACTACCACGGCCGCGTGTACTCCTACTTCCGTGACGACGCGTTCAACGCGCGCGACCACTTCCTGCCGAGCAGCGCGCCCAAGCCGGACGAGCGGACGCTGCAGGCCGGGTTCTCGCTCGGGGGGCCGATCGTGCAGAACCGCGCGCACTTCTACTTCTCGCTGGAGCGCGACCACGAGGACATCGCGGGCCAGAAGCGGTTCCCGGCGGCGGCGGCGCCGCTCGCGCGCGATTTCGTGGGCACGTTCTCCGTGCGTGCCACCAACTATTTCGGCCGCGGCGACGTGCAGCTGAATCAGAACAACCTGGTCAACGTCCGGTGGCTGCTCGAGACCGCGCCGACCCGGGGCGAAGGGTTCAACACGAACAACGAGACGATCGACGCCCAGGGGTGGGAGAGCGACTGGGATCACCTGGTGAGCGGCACGTACACGAGTGTGCTGGGGAGCCGCGCCACGAACGAGATCCGCGTGGGCCGCATCGGCGAGCAGCTCGGCACCGGCGCCCAGGCGTTCTTCGAGGCGGACAAGGTCAGCCAGATCGGCTTCGCCGGCCGGGATCCGTTCTCGATCGGCCAGCGCAACGTGCATCCGAGCTACATCACCGGCAAGGGCGGCAACGGCCTGAACACCCGCGTGCGCACCTACACGTTCGACGAGGCGTTCACCTACTTCGCGCCGAACCTGTGGGGCGGCGAGCACAACTTCAAGACGGGCGGCGGCATCGGGTTCCACGAGCTGCCGCCGCGGACGACGTTCAGCTCCGGGACGTTCGAGTTCTCGAGCGACGCGCCCTACAACCCGGCGGATCCGTCGACCTATCCGTTCCAGTTCGACGTCACCGTGGGTCCGCCGGATCCGTGGGGGTACTCGGTCTACTCGCGCGACCGCCGGTACTACGCCTTCGCGGAGGATCGGTGGCGGGCGGCCCCGAACCTGACGCTGAACCTCGGCATCCGGTACGACCACCACGAGCAGACGCCCGACAGCAAGGATGACTTCGCCCCGCGGCTCGGCATGGCCTGGGACCTCAGCGGCAGCGGCCAGACGGTCGTGCGCGGCGGCATCGGCAAGTTCTACGCCTATCCGCCGGTCGTGCTCGACCTGAACCTGCAGCAGAACGCGGTGCGGACGCTCTACCCGACCATCTCGATCAACCGGGCGCACCCGCTCGGCGATCTCGTGCTGCGCCCCGACATGATCACCGACTCGCAGGGGAATCCCGGCGTCGCGGCGCTGAGCCCCGCCGCGCGGGCGGCGCTCAACCAGCTCCGCGACGAGGTCGTCGCGGGCTCCACGTTCAACCGCAATCCGTGGATCGACAGCGAGAACCGCCAGCTCCCGTACGCCTGGTCGTGGAGCCTCGGCGTCAACCACCAGTTCTCCCCGAACGGGGCGGTGGGCGTCGACTACGTCGCCAACGTGTCGCGCGATCAGCTCGGCGTCGTCGATCTCAACGAGCCGATCAACGGCGTGCGTCCGGGCCTCGGCGTCGTCGATCCGGCCGGGCGCCTGATTCCGGCGGAGGCGCGCGGCACCTCGTTCGCGCGCATCCTGCAGGTGCAGAACAGCTCGGCCTTCGACGGCGACTACAAGTCGCTGCAGGTGTCGGTCCTCAAGCGGATGGCCGATCGCTGGAGCGGCCGGCTCGCCTACACGGTCCAGAAGAGCAACTACGTGGGCCTCGGCAACCCCGACGTCCGCCGCGTCTGGCTCGACAACGACCCGCGGGCCGACTTCGGGCGGTTTGCCGGCGACCGGCGGCACGTCCTGGCCGCCAGCGGCACCGTCAACGTCTGGAGGACGCTGAACGTCGCCGGCATCGTCAGCGCCATTTCGGGCGCGCCGATCAACGAGACCGTCGGCCGCGACGTCAACGGCGATCTCGACAACAACGACCGGCCGATTCGCGGGATCGACGACCTGACGCTGCCGATCCGCTCGGAGGTCGATTCGCAGGGACGGGCGGTCATCAACGGCCTCACCGGCCCCGAGTCGGTCCTGGTCGACATCTCCTTCCGGTACGCGCTGCCGGTCGCAGGAGGACCCGCGAATGTCGACCTGTTCTACGACATCTTCAACGTGATCAACCGGGAGAACCTCGTGGCGCCGACGGGCAACCGGCGGTCCGCGAACTTCATGATCCCGACCTCCGCGCAGTTCCCGCGGCAGATGCAGTTCGGCCTCAGGGTTCGGTTCTAACACCACGATGGGGGCAGGCCCGCAGGGGTCTGCCCCTTCTGGCGTCCCCGACCCCTCGACGGGTTCGGCTGTGGACCCGGTTCCCCCTCCCATGGCATCGTAGGCCGGGTTCCGCGACACCAGCGGCCATTCTCGAAAGGACGGACCAATGCGAAGGGTTGTGTCGGGGGCGATTCTTCTCGGGTGTCTGGTCGCCCCGCCGATGGCCGGCGCCCAGGGCGGCGACGGCAGCCTCCGGGGCACCGTGCGCGACGAACAGGGCGGCGCCATGCCGGGCGTCACGGTCACGGCGACGAGCCCGGCGCTCATCACTCCCGAGGTGACGGTGTCGGAAAGCGACGGCACCTATCGCCTCGTCAGCCTGCCGCCCGGCACCTACGCCGTGCAGGCGGAGCTGCAGGGCTTCACGACCTTCCGCCGCGAGGGCATTCTGCTCCGGGCGGCCGCCAACTTCCAGGTCGACATCACCTTGAGCCTCGGGGCGGTGCAGGAGACGATCACCGTCACCGGCGATTCGCCGATGCTCGAGGTGTCGCGTCCGAGCAACGTCCTCAACATCGACGCCGAGTTCCAGACGCAGATTCCGGTCGTCGAGGGGAAGTACTGGAGCGACTTCCTGATGATGACGCCCGGCGTCATCTCGCGCCCCCACAACGACGGCAGCGGCCGGCAGAACTACTTCGGCAACGCGGTCGAGCACCGCGACGCGGTGACGCTGATGGAGGGGATGTACGCCGGCAACTACAACGACTTCAACATCAACCGCACCGGCCTCAGCACCGAGGCGATCCAGGACACCGAAATCAAGACGGGCGGCGTCGACGCGGCCTCGCCGATGGGCTACGGCCTCGTCATCAACATGGTGAGCAAGTCCGGCGGCAACCAGTTCCGCGGCACGGGCGCCGTTCAGCAGCAGCCCTTCGACTGGAATGCCAACAACGTCAGGGACGGGACCCCCGCCACGCGCCAGGTGCGCCAGTACGACTTCTCGATCGGCGGGCCGATCCGCCGCGACCGGACCTGGTTCTTCGGCGCCTTCCGGTTCACCGACAACAAGAGCGGCACGGGGCGCAACCCCGAGCAGCTCGCGGCGCATCGCGGGCTGTTTCCCGGCGCGACCCTGGGCGACAACTCGATCAGCGGCTTCCAGCCGTGGGGCAAGGTGACCACCAAGGTCGGCGTGAACCATGACCTGTCGGGCGTCTATCAGGCCGACCGGCTCCTCCTGAAGGTCGTCGGCGCCGAGGACTACGAGCAGGTCGAGGTGCTGTCGACGGGCGGCCCGATGTACGGCGCGAAGCTCACCTCGGTCTGGGGGCAGACCGTCACCACCACGTTCACCACGAGCTACAACACGAAGGGCGGCAACTCGCTCGACAGCTACAAGGGGCGCAGCTTCACCGGCCCGCTCGCCGAGTACCACCGCGAGGCGTTCCTCAACCAGGGCATCATGCAGGGGTCGGGCCTGCTCTCCCGCGGCGGCAACTGGGCGTCCACCGCCTGCGACACGTGCTACGACCTCGACACCTCCTCGATCCTGATGCTCCGCGGCGACCTGACGTGGTACGCGCGCGGGTGGGCCGGCACGCACGACGTCCAGACCGGCTTCCTGGCGCTGCCGCGGAACCACTTCGACAAGAACATCCAGTACCTGAACGACGGGTTCATCTTCGAGGAGCGCCGGCAGATCAACCCGCGCGACCCCTCCGCCGGCACGGCGCCGTTCCACCGCCAGTACGTGATCGGCAGCCTGAACCAGCACACCGCGTCCGGGCGCGACCGCGACATCGGCGTCTACCTGCAGGACACCTGGAGGCCGACTCCCCGCCTGACGGCCACGGTCGGGCTCCGCGTCGACTTCGTGCGGCGGTACGACGCGCTGCGCGACCTGGTCCGCCAGAACAGCACCGAGGTCGCCCCGCGCCTGGGCTTCTCGTACCTGCTGACCGAAGACGCCCGCAACGTCCTGCGGGGGAGCTACGTCCGCATCCACCAGCAGCTGATGGGGACGCGCCACCCGGTGGCGGCCTTCGGCGGCGACGACGCGGCCGGCCTTCGGGACGAGTACGACGTGAACGGCGACGGCATCTTCGAGACCGTCATCCTGGCGCCGCCGCGCGCGGCGGCGATCTCGAACCAGCAGTTCGATCCCGAGCTGCACCAGCCGTTCTTCGACGAATTCACGCTCGGCTTCCGCCGGCAGTTTCCGGGTCAGACGAGCGTCGACGTCGCCGGGATCGTGAAGATCAACAAGGATCAGTACGCGCAGGTCGACATCAACGGCATCTACCCGTCCGGTCCGTTCCAGCCGTTCGGCGGCTTCGGGCGCGTCGACCCGAACCGCGGGCTGCTCTATCGGGTGACCAACAACAGCTGGAGCCAGACACGCTACCGGGCGATGCAGATCACGATCGCGAAGAATCTCACGCAGGGGGTCCAGTTCCTCGGCACGATCCACCGGCAGTGGCAGCAGCTGACGGGGACGTGGAACCCGACCGACCCGGCGCGCTTCATCGTGCCCGACGCGTTTGCGAACAACCGGCTCCTCTGGCGCACCGACGGCATGCAGGACCACAACAGCCTCGCGACCGGCAACACGCTCGTGAACAACCCGATGTGGAACCCGTACTCGGTGCGCCTGTCGGGCGTGTGGAACGCTCCGGCGGCCTTCGTGCTGTCGGCCAGCTACACGATCATGGCCGGGCCGTACAGCGGGCCGATCATCGACCAGCTGCCGGCCAACAGCCCGCAGATCGCGCCGTTCGGGCCGGCGACCGTCGTCTCGTCGACGGGGAACCGTCAGCCGAACCCGCTGGCGACGCGCATCCGGTTCTACCACCCGACGCGCGGCGAGGGGCAGGTCAAGGCGCCCGACGTGCACACGCTGAACCTGAAGATCGGGCGGACGTTCGGCGCCGCGGTCGGCCGCGAGGTCGAGCTGGCCGCCAACGTCTTCAACGTGCTGAACGGCGGCGATTACACCGAGTACGCGCGGACCGGGGCCAATCGCATATACAATCCGCAGAATTTCCTGACCCACACGAACCCGCAGACTCCGCGCGCGCTGCAGCTCGAGGTCGTGGTCAGGTTTTGAGGGGACTGGTACCGAAAGGTACGTAGCGTCCGGCTCGCGCCGGACCGAGCGAGGGCACATGCAGCACAGTGTTGCGGAGACGAAGGCGATTCGAGTCATCGCGCTCGGGAGCGCCGTCGTGCTGGGGGCGTGGCTCGCAGTCGGCTGCCGCGCCGCTCCGGCCGCCGGCGGCGAGGAGGCCGGCGCCGATCCGATGTCGGACAGCGCGGAGAACGTGCGGCTGGTCGGGCACAGCGACCTGCAGGGGCGCCAGTCGCTGCAGCTGGTCGCCCGCTCGGACGCGGCCAACGGGAACTGGGTGTACGTCGGGCACCAGCCGAACGATCGGCCCGGGGGCGACGAGCCCCAGATGAATCCCGTCACCGGCCAGCGGGAGATCAACGGGACGTCGATCATCGACATCACGGATCCGGCCAAGCCGGAGATCAAGTGGCACATACCGGGGATCTCGGAGGCGAACCATCGGGCCGTGTCGGTCGTCTACGACTACACGCACAACACGAGCGGCCGCGACTATCTGATCCGCAGCGCCGACACCGGCAAGGACTTCCGGTTCCAGATCTACGACATCACCGATCGCGCCACCAACCCGCAGGCGATCACGCTCGTGTCGGAGATCACCGGGACGCCCCCGAACTCGTGCGGGCCCGGGTGCGGCGGGCCGTTCATCATCCGCGCGCACAAGGGCTTCTGGTCGGAGGCGTCGGGCTACTACTACTCGGCCTCCGGCGAGCCCGGCTTCCGCAACACGCTGCTGCACATCTGGGATCTCCGCGACCCGGCCGCACCGAAGTTCGTCGGCCGGACCTGGCTCCCGGGGATGAAGGACACCGAGGACAAGGCGCTGTACCAGGGCCAGTACGTGCACCATCCGATCATCGACGAGGCCAACAACCGGATGTACATCGGCTTCCGGGACACCAGCGGGCTCATGGGGGCCTGGGACATCACCGACCGGGCGAACCCGAAGCTGATCTGGTCGTACGACACGAAGCCGCCGAACCGCGGGCCGCACACGCTGACGCCGATCGTCTACGACCAGCTGCCCAACTTCCACGGCGATGCGCTCCCGCGGACCTACATCTTCATGACCGACGAAGCGGCGGGCGCGGCCGATACGATGCCGTGCACGAACGGCGTCCGGGCCAGGGCCTACATGTTCGACGTCACGCACGAGACCCATCCGGCGCAGGTGTCCCAGTGGGAGGTGCCGGTGGGCGATTTCTGCAAGAAGGGCGGGCGCTTCGGGCCGCACCAGCACGCCGAGTTCGTGAACGGGCGCCTCAACCGGCACGAGAATCGCCTGGCCTGGATCGCCTACTTCAATGCGGGCATCCGGGTGCTCGATCTGTCGAATCCGTACCAGATGCGCGAGATCGGCTACTACGTGCCGAAGCCGACCCCGCTGTCACACCCGGCCGGGGAAGGGCAGCCGGTGGCGATCCAGATCAACGACGTGACGATCGATCACCGCGGCCTGGCGTACGCCACCGATCGCACGGGCGGGGGGCTCTTCGTGCTGGAGTACACGGGCCCGCAGCCCGGCCAGGCGCCGAACGAGACGCGGTAATCAGACTGTGGGCCTTGGGCTCGTGGCTTCAGGCCGCGGCCCCGGGCCCACGGTCCAGCGCCCGCCCGACGCCCGAAGTCCCACGCCCCCTGCCCAACGCCGAAAGCCCGTGATGTATAGTGGAAGGTCTTTGCGCGGAGTGTGTGCGCTTCAGGGAGTGACAGGTCAATGAGCATGGTTGTGGACCCGAAGGCCAAGAGCAATGGGATGGATCTGAGCTGGCTCGGCAAGCCGCACGAGTACGATCCCGGTCGCCTGTACAGCCAGACCGGGGCCGACTGGCAGTACCGCGTCGACTTCGACCGGCTGCGGAAGGAGCGCCTGGTGAAGCTCCAGGCCGAGATGAAGAGGGACGATCTCGGCGCGCTGGTGCTGTTCGCGGGCGCGAACATCCGCTACGCCACCGCGTCGTACCAGGGCAACTGGAAGTACAACATCAATATCCGCTATGCGGTGGTGCCGGCCGAGGGGAAGCCGACGCTGTTCGAGACCGCCGGGTCCGACCTGCAGTGCGCCAAGATCGACCTGCCGTGGATGGAGGGGCGCATCCGCCCGGCGATCACGTGGCAGTGGGCCGAGGGCGCGGTGCCGTACATGGCGGGCCGCATGGCCGAGAGCGTCGTCGAGGTCCTCAAGGAGCACGGCGTCCAGAAGGAGCGTATCGGGATCGACAACCTCGACATGCCCGCCCTCGAGGCGTTCCAGAAGGCGGGCCTCAACATCGTCAACGGCTGGCCGGCGGTGTCGCGCGCGCGGGTCGTGAAGACGCGCGACGAGGTCGAGCTGCTCAAGCAGGCGTCGAGCATCGGCGACGCGGCGATGTGGCGGATCAAGTACGAGTGGCTCAAGCCGGGCGTCCGCGAGCGCGAGATCGAGGCGAAGGTCCACGAGTTCATGCTCGAGCGCGGCTGCGAGATTATCTACGACATCATCGTCGCCTCCGGTGGCAACACCAGCCCGTACCGCCGCTGGGCCACCGACAAGCTGATCCGCCAGAACGACCTCGTCATCGTCGACATCAACGCGGTCGGGCCGTCGGGCTACTTCATCGACTTCGTGCGCTGCTTCAAGTGCGGCGGGCCGCAGGGCGCGAAGATGTCGCAGAAGGAGATCGATCTCTACCGCGAGGTGTACGACTCGATGTACGCGGGGCTCGAGCAGCTGAGGCCCGGCAAGACCACGGCCGACGTCGTCTCGAAGTTCCCGAAGTACGACGACGACACGTACGGGACCGTGACGCTGCAGCAGTTCGCCCACAGCATCGGCATCACGCTGTACGAAGGGATGTGGATGTCGCGCGCCTACTCGCTGAAGTATCCGGCCGAGATCAAGGAGAACATGTACTTCGCGATCGAGACGTTCGCCGGGCACCCGGGCCTCGAGCAGACCTGCCGCCTGGAGGAGAACGTGCTCGTCAGCGCGGACGGCCCGGTCGTCTTCACGCGCATGGAGCACATGGAAGAGGCGATGAGCCGCTAGTGTCGTTCCACGTCGCCGTCGCGGACTCCGTCTTTCCGAACCTCGACCCGGCCCGGGAGGTGCTCGCGCGGGTCGGGGCCAGCCTCGAGCTCGCGCCGGAGCCGACGCCCGAGGCGATTCTGCGCCTCGCGCGCGACGCCGACGCGATCCTCGTCACCTACGCGAAGATCACCGGCGACATGATCCGGCAGCTCTCGAAGTGCCGCGTCATCTCCCGGTTCGGCATCGGCGTCGACAACGTCGACATCCCGGAGGCCACGAAGAAGGGCATCGTGGTCACCAAGGTGCCCGACTACTGCATCGACGAGGTCTCGGACCACACGATGGCGCTGCTGCTCGCCGTGGTCCGCAAGATTCCGTTCGTCGATCGGCAGGTGCACGGCGGCACGTGGAAGATGCCGAACGTCGTGCCGATCCACCGGCTCCGCGGCAGCGTCCTCGGCCTCGTCGGCTTCGGCCGCATCCCGCGGCTCGTCGCGCCGAAGGCGCAGGCGTTCGGCATGAAGGTCGTGGCCTACGATCCCTTCGTGGCGCGCGACGTCTTCGCGCGCGCGGGCGTCGAGAGCGTCGACTTTCCGACCCTGCTTCGGACGTCCGACTGCGTGTCGATCCACAGCCCGCTCGTGCCCGAGACGCGGCACCTGTTCAACGCCGAGGCGTTCCGGCAGATGAAGCCGACGGCGTACCTCGTGAACACCGCGCGCGGCCCGATCGTCGACGAGGCGGCGCTGGCGGCGGCGCTCGACGCGGGCGAGATCGCGGGTGCGGCGCTCGACGTGATGGAGCAGGAGCCGCCGCCGGCCGCGTCGCCGCTCTTCGGCCGCGGGAACGTGATCCTCACGCCGCACACCAGCTTCTACTCCGAGGAGTCGCTCGTCGAGCTGCAGACCAAGGCCGCGCAGGAAGTGGTGGCCGTGCTCACGGGCCAGGCGCCCCGCAACCCGGTCAATCCGGAAGTGCTCCAACTTGAAGGCAGAAGATAGCAAAGTGGAAGAAGTGGACGAAGTGGAAGAAGCACGTACCAGATGCGGAGCTACGTGCCACTTGCTTGTCCACTTGTCCACGTGTCCACTCGTCCACTGCTCGAAGACTCCATGAAGGCCATGGTGCTCACGGCGCCCGGCGAGCTGGTGCTCGACGAGGTGGCCAGGCCCGCCCGCGGCGCGGGCGACGTGCTGGTGCGCGTGACGCACAGCGGCATCTGCGGCACCGACTACAAGATCTTCAACGGCGCGATCCCGGTCCGGTATCCCCGCATCATGGGGCACGAGATGGCGGGCGAGGTGGTCGACGCCGGCCCCGGTCCGCTCCGCCCCGGCGACCCGGTCATCGTCGATCCCGAGCTGTACTGCGGCACCTGCTTCCACTGCCGCATCGGCCAGACGCACCTCTGCCCCGACGGCCAGCTCCTCGGCCGCGACGCCAACGGCGGTTTTGCCGAGTACCTCGCCGCCCCGGCGACCCACGTGTTCCGCCTGCCCGACGGCATCGACCGCCGTGCGGCGCCGATCATCCAGGTGCTCACCACCTGCCTGCACGCGCAGCGGCGGATCGACATCTTTCCGGGCGAGTACGTGGCGGTGCTCGGGCTCGGCGTGACGGGGCAGCTGCACGTCCAGCTCGCCAAGGCGCGCGGGGCCACGGTCGTCGGCGTCACGCGAAGCGCCGACAAGCGCCGGCTGGCCGAGACGCTGGGCGCCGACGTGACGGTCCCCGGCGGCGACGACGCCGTGCGGCTGGTGCGGGAGGCGACCGAAGGGCGCGGCCCCGACGTCGTGGTCGAGACGACCGGCGTCGTGGCGCAGCTCGCCTCGGCGGTCACGATGGCGCGGTCGGGCGGCCGCATCCTGATGTACGGGATCATCACGGCGAAGGAAGGCGCGCTGCCGTTCTACGATCTCTATTACAAGGAGCTCTCGCTCATCAACGCGCGCGTGGCGAAGAGCGAGGACTACCCGGGCGCCATCGGGCTCGTCGAGCGCGGCCAGGTGCGGCTCGATCCGCTCATCAGCGACGTGATGCCGCTCGCCGACCTCAAGGCCGCCATCGGCCTGCTCGGCGCCGACGGCGGGGCGCAGCGGATGAAGATCGTTCTGGAGCACGGAGGATGAATCGATGATGAGAGCATTCCTCGGAACGGGCGCGGCGATCGCCGTCGCCGCACTGGCGCCGCCGCCGGCCGCCGCGCAGGGGCCGACGCCGATGCCGCTCGCCAAGGCGGTCGTCTCGAACGAGGTGGCCGCGCGCACGCTCTTCAAGTACCAGATCAGCTCGCCCGTGGCCCGCCAGATCGTCGATGCGTGCGTCGAGTTCGCGCGCAACCAGCAGGGCGGACCGGGCAACTACGCCATCTTCGTGCTCGCGCCGAACGGCGACATCGTCGACGCGCACGTGATGGACGGCGTCGTGCCGATCGGCGTCGAGACCGGCCTGATGAAGGCGCGGACCGCCCTCTACGCGCGCTCGACGTCGCGCGCCGTGGCGGAGCGGTTCCCGACCGTCGAAGGGCGGCTGTTCCGGACCGATCTCGGCCGCGACCAGGGGCTCTCGTACTACTTCGTGCCGGGCGGCGTGCCGATCGTGCTCGAGAACCAGCTGATCGGCGCGATCGGCATCGGCGGCGGCAACATGGACGAGCCGTGCGCCTACCATGCCCTGCAGAAGGTGCTCGGCATCCAGCCGCCCCCGCCGGCGGCCGAGGGGCGCGGCGCGGGTCCGGGGCGCGGCGGGCCCGGAGGACAGTAAGGTGAAGGCCTCAGGTCTGAGGCCTGAGCCCTGACATGACGTACTTCATCACGCAGAGCCTCAACGGCCTCTTCTCCGCGGCGCTGCTGTTCCTCATCGCCAGCGGCCTGACGCTTGCGTTCGGGGTGATGAAGATCGTGAACATCGCCCACGGCTCCTTCTACATGCTGGGGGTGTACGTCGCGTACACCGTCGTGCTGCGGACCGGGAGCCTGCTCGCCGGCGCGGTCGTGGCGCTGGTCGCCGTCGCGGCGGTCGGGTTCGTGATGCAGCGCTTCTTCCTGCGCCGCTTCACGTCCGACCCGCTGCCGCAGATGATGATGACGATGGGATTCGCGCTGCTGTTCCGGGATCTGGCGCTCATGATCTGGGGCGGCGATCCGTTCACGCTCCCGTATCCGGCATGGCTGCGCGGCTCGATGGAAGCGGGCGAGGTCGTCTTTCCGTACTACCGGCTGTTCGTGATCGCCGTGGCCGCGCTCGTCGGCGTGGCGCTCTGGCTGGTGAACGAGAAGACGCTCGTCGGCGCGCGCCTGCGCGCCACCGTCGACGATCCGGAGATGGCCTCCGCGATCGGCATCAACGTGGCGCGGCTCTCGGGCGTGGTGTTCGGCGTCGGCGCCGGGCTCGCCGCGTTCGGCGGCGTCATGGGCGGCCCGATTCTCGGCGGCTATGCCGGCATCGACTTCGATCTGCTGCCGCTGGCGTTCGTGGTGGTCATCGTCGGGGGCATGGGGAGCCTGACGGGCGCGCTCGTCGGCAGCATCGTCGTCGGGATGATCGACAACTTCGGCAAGGCGCTCGTGCCGGAGCTCTCCTACTTCACGCTGTTTGCGCCGATGATGCTCGTGCTGGCGCTCAAACCGACGGGGCTGTATGGGCGAGCCTGACCGCCGTGGGCCGTCGCGCGCGATCGCGGGCTGGCGCACCGGGGTGATCGTCGCGCTCGCGGCCGCGTTCCTCGCCGGCCCGCTCGCGCTCGACTCCTACTGGGTGGGCCTGCTCACCCAGATCGTGATCCTCGGGATCCTCGCGATGAGCCTCGACATCCTGCTCGGCTACACGGGCCTGCCGTCGCTCGGGCACGCGGCCTTCTTCGGCGTGGCCGCCTATGCCGTCGCGGTGCTCTCGACGACCTACCGCGCCGGCTTCGGCGCCTCGGTCGCCGGCGGCATCGCGATCGGCACGGCGCTCGCGGCCGCGTTCGGCCTGATGGTGTCGCACGTCCGCGACGTCTATTTCCTGATGATCACGCTGGCGCTCGGCATGGTGCTGTGGGGCCTGAGCTACCGCTGGATTCCCGTCACGGGCGGCGACAACGGCATTTCCGGCATCCCGACCCTCGAGGCGCACGCCGGCCTGCCGGTTGCGGGACCGCTGGCGTTCTACTACGTGACGCTCGTCGTCTTCGCGGCGTGCGCGGTGCTGATGTGGCGGCTCGTGCGCTCGCCGTTCGGCCTGACGCTGCGCGGGATCCGGGAGAACGAGGCGCGGATGCGGAGCCTCGGGTTCAACACGTGGCTCCACTGCTATCTGAGCTTCGTCATCGCCGGCGCCTTCGCGAGCGTGGCGGGCGTGATGTGGGCGTACTACAACGGCTTCGTCAGCCCCACGTATCTGGACCTCGCGGCCTCGTCCGAGCTCTTCCTGATGGTCACGCTCGGCGGGCCGGCGACGCTCGTGGGGCCGGTGCTCGGCGCCGGCGCGATCGTGCTGCTGAAGAACGTGATGAGCGCGTACACGGCGCGCTGGCTGCTCATCCTCGGGATCGTGTATATCGTGGCAATCCTGGCCGCGCCGCAGGGGATCTGGAACCTGGGGGGACGCCGGTCCGGCTGAAGCCGGACGGTCCGATCGAGGGATGTCGTGGCGTCCGGCTTCAATCGGACCAGAACGCACATGAAGCACCTTCGAATCCTCGTCGCGTCTCTGGCGATCGTCATCGCCGGCGGCCTGCTGACGGCGCAGGCGCCGGAGGGCCCGATCCGCATCGGCTTCATCGTGCCGCTCTCGGGCCCCTTCGCGCAGAACGGCCGCGACATCCTCAACGGCTTCCTGCTGCTGCTCGACGAGGCGGGGTACCGTGCGGGCGGCCGCCGGATTCAGCTCATCATCGAGGACGACGAGGCGATCCCGGCGGTGTCGCTGACGAAGGCGCGGAAGCTGGTCGAGTCGGACCGCGTGCACCTGATGGCGGGGACGCTGCTCGCCTCGAGCGGCTACGCGCTGGCGCCGTACGTCGAGGCCCAGCAGATCCCCATGGTGTTCCCCGTCGTCTCGTCCGACGACCTCACGCAGCGCCGCCGCAGCAAGTGGATCATCCGGACGGGCTGGACCAGCAGCCAGCCGAACCACGCGTTCGGCGAGTACGCGTACCGGACGCTGGGCTATCGCACGATCGCGACGATCGCGCTCGACTACGCCTTCGGCTGGGAGTCGGTGGGCGGCTTCCAGCGGACGTTCGAGGCCGAGGGCGGGCGCGTCGTGCAGAAGATGTGGACGCCGGTCTCGGTGCACGACTTCGCCCCCTACCTGGCGCAGATCTCGCGCGACGTCGACGCCGTATACGCGCTCTTCCTCGGCCGCACCGCGCTGCAGTTCATGCGGCAGTACGCGGAATACGGGCTGAAGGGCCGCGTGCCGCTCATCGGCTCCGGCACCACGACCGACGAGCACGTGCTGCCGTTCATGGGCGAGGAGGCGATTGGCGTGGTGACCTCGCTGCAGTACAGCGCGGCGCTGGACACCCCCGACAACCGGCGGTTCACGGAGGCCTATCGCCGCCGGTACAACAAGCTGGCCAGCTACTACGCCGAGAGCATGTACACGGGCGGCACGTGGGTGCTGGCGGCCATCGACGCGCTCGGCGGCCGCGTCGAAGACCGGGGCCGGCTCCTCGAGGCGCTGCGGGCCGCCCGGCCGACCGGCCTGCCACGCGGGCCGATCGAGCTCGACGAGTACGGCAACCCCGTTCAGAACATCTACATCCGCCGCGTCGAACGGGTGAACGGCGAGCTCCAGAATACGGTCGTCGCCACCATTCCGCGCGTCTCGCAGTTCTGGAGATTCAACCCCGCGGAGTACCTGCGGCAGCCGCTCTACTCGCGACGGGTCGTGCCGGCGTCCTGACGTGTCGTTCACGCCCGCGCTGGTGCTTGCGGATGTCTCCCGCCGCTTCGGCGGCCTGCGGGCGGTCGACGGCGTGAGTCTGACCGTCGGCGCCGGCGAGCGCCACGCGCTCATCGGCCCCAACGGCGCCGGCAAGACGACGCTGTTCAATCTGATCAGCGGAGAGCTGGCGCCCACCGCCGGCCGGATCGCGCTGTTCGGCGCCGATATCACCCGCCTGGCGCCGCATCAGCGGGCGGCGCTCGGCATGGCGCGGACGTTTCAGATCATGAAGCTCTTCCCCGGGCTCAGCGTCCTCGAGAACATGCTGCTCGCCTGCGAGGCGCTCGAGCCGCGGAAGCTCGTCATGCATCGGGCCGTGTCGTCCTACCCGGACCTGCTGGACCGTGCGGCGGCGCTCCTCGCGCGCTTCGGCCTGTCGGGCGCGGCCCAGGAGCGCGCGAGGCACCTCTCGTACGGCGATCAGCGGAAGCTCGAAGTCGCGCTCTCCATGGCGGGCCGGCCGCGGCTGCTGCTGCTCGACGAGCCGATGGCGGGGCTGTCGGCCGGCGAGAGCCGCTCGATGCACGACCTGCTGGAGCGGCTCGATCCGTCCGTCGCGGTGCTGCTCATCGAGCACGACATGGACGTCGCCTTCGCGTTTGCCCCGCGGATCACCGTGCTGCACCAGGGCCGCGTCCTCGTCCAGGGGCATCGCGACGAGGTGAGCGCGAACCGGGCGGTCCAGGACATCTACCTCGGGGCGGGGATGGGCGAGTGACGTGCTGACGATCGCCGACGTCCACACCTACTACGGGGACAGCCACGTGCTCCAGGGCGTCAGCCTCGATGCGGCGAAGGGCGCCGTCACCGCGGTGCTCGGCCGCAACGGCGTCGGCAAGACGACCCTCTGCCGGTCGCTCGTCGGCTTGACCCCGGCGCGCGCCGGGCGGATCGTGTTCGACGGGGCCGACATCACGCGCCTGCCGCCGTACCGCATCCATGCGCTCGGCGTGAGCCTCGTGCCCCAGGCCCGCCGCCTCTTTCCCTCGCTCACCGTCCGCGAGCACCTCGCGATCGCCGCGCGGGGCGACCTCGACCGGGTCTTCTCGATCTTTCCGCGCCTCGCCGAACGCCGTGGCCATCGGGGCCACGAGCTCAGCGGCGGCGAGCAGCAGATGCTGGCGATCGCGCGCGCGCTGGTCGCCCGGCCGCTGCTCCTGGTGCTCGACGAGCCGACCGAGGGGCTCGCGCCGGTGCTCGTGGCCGAGGTGGCCGGCGTGATCCGCCGGCTGCGCGACGAAGGAACGTCGATCCTGCTGGTGGAGCAAAACGCCGCCTTTGCGGTCAAAGTGGCCGACCGGGCGCACGTGATGAGCCGGGGCAGGATCGTCCATTCCACGGATCCGGCAGCGCTGTGGGACAATGAGGAAATCAAGACTCAGCTGTTGGGGGTCCCGCAGGCCGGCGCCGGCCCGCAACCCCGGCGCGACTCGTGAAAGAGGGACACCAGGGCCGGTTGGGCCCGCCAAGGCATGCTGAAGGTCGAACTCCACGCGCACACGTCGGACGATCCCGTCGACCGCATTCCGTACTCCAGTCATGAGCTGATCGATCGCGCGGCGGCGCTCGGCTACGACGCGCTCGCGATTACGCTGCACGAACGGCAGGCGGACGTCCGCCCGCTGGCGCAACACGCGGGGGAGCGCGGCATCGTGCTCATCCCGGGGATCGAGCGGACGATCGACGGCCGCCACGTGCTGCTCCTGAACTTCTCGCGGGCGGCCGAGGACGTCTGCTCCTTCGAGGATCTGGCGAGACTCAGGCGGCGCGAAGGCGGCCTCGTCGTGGCGCCGCATCCGTACTTTCCGGCGGCGCACAGCCTGTTCGGCCGACTGACGCGGCACGCCGACCTGTTCGACGCGGTCGAAATCAACGCGATGTACACCGCCTCGCTCGACTTCAACGCGCCCGCCCGGCGGTGGGCGCGCGCGCACGGGAAGCCGATGGTGGGCAACGGCGACGTCCATCGGTTCGCCCAGCTCGGGCCGACGTACTCGCTGGTCGACGCCGAGGCCGATCCCGAGGCGATCTGCCACGCCATCCGCGCCGGGCGCGTGCGTGTGAAGAGCCGGCCGCTGAGCTGGCCCGTCGCGATGCGCGTCATGGCGGGCCTGGCGGCCGATTCCTTCGGCCTCACCCCGCGTCGTGTGCCGGCGCTCGGCCGGTCGGTCGCGGGCTAGCCCGGCGCGCGCCCTGGCCAGTTTGTCGCGAGGATTGTGGGGCGAGCCTTTCAGGCTCGCCTCGCGAACCCGACGGGTTCGCGCCACCGAGCATCCGCACTGAGCGGCGCGAGTCGTTCAGGCCGCGGTGCCCTGCAGCCCGCGCGTCCAGGCCAGCGCCTCCCGGTACGCGACCGGCAGCTTGGCCGGATCGAGGCCGGCGCGCGCGGCCAGCTGCTCGCACGTGTCCCACGCGCCGCGCTCGTAGGCGATCACGCAGTCGAGGAGCACCCGCCGCGCGTTCTGCCCGCCGCAGAGCGCGTGGCGGACGTCGTCGCCGAGCGGAAGCAGCCCGAGCAGGCCGTCGAGCGGCTGCCCGAGGAGCGCGTCGAGCAGCGAGCACATCCCGAGCAGGAAGCCGTCCTCGTGGTCCGACCCGTCCAGCAGCTCGCAGCACCGGGCGCGAATCACCGCCATCGTGACGAGCTCGTTCTGGGGCCCCCGGCCGGGCTCGGCGATCGCCGCCAGCGCCCAGACCGAGGCCCACCGGCGGACCGTATCCAGGCCGAGCAGCGTCAGGGCCAGCTGAATGGACCGGACCGCCGGCGACGAACTGGGAATGGAGGTCGCCGCCGAGCTCACCGCGCGGAGCAGCCGATAGGTGAGCATCGCGTCGTGCTTGATGATGTTCTCGAGATCGACCATCGAGAGGTGCGGCCGGTTCAGCGCCTGCAGCAGCTGGAGGCAGGCCATCTGCTTCGCCGGCATCTCGCGCGACTGCCGGATCACCGCCTGTCCGAAGAAGGCCCCCTGGAAGTAGCTGAACCCGTCGCGCGCCACGCGCTCGAACTGCTCGGCGGTCGTCAGATCCGAGACGATGAGCTGGGCCGTGGTGCGGCCGATCCGTTGAATATCCACCGCGCGGAGCGGGCGGGTGCCGAGCGCCGCGTACCCGATTCGAATGTAGTCCGCCACCGGCATCAGATCCGGGGGCAGGTCGCTCAGCGGGAAGTCGTGCAGGGCAATCCGGTAGCCCGCCTTCTTCAGGGCCGCGCAGGCTTGAACGGTGTCGCTGTCACGGACGACGTCGTCGGTGAGCGCCACGACCACGCGCTCGGGCGGCAGCAGTGTCGGCATGCCCTCGAGGAGCGCATCGCCGGCGACGGTCACGAATGCCGGGCGTCCATGCGTGAGCGTGTCGAGCCCGACCGCCAGCACGGCGTCGGCCAGCGCCGCCGGTGCGTTCCGCGACGGGAACAGGTCGGCCGCGCCGGCGCGCGGCGCGCGGAACAGCAGTTCGTAGCCGTACACGACGCGGTGGCTGTCGAGGATCGGCTGCCGGACGAGGTACGGCCCGCTGCCGGACGGACGGGCGGGCACGAGGTCAGGCGCCGGGTCAGGGCTCCGCGGCGTGTCGGCGGGGCGTGGTTTGAAAGGAAGGATCTTCACCCGACCCGTAATCGGCCTCTGCCCCTGAAACTTGAATGGGCGCCGGCTGGCGGCTGTCTCTCGGTATACTGACGCCGTGCGACCGCGTCTTACGGCACTTGCCCTCGGCCTCGTGCTCGTCACCTCGGCCGTTCTGGCCCGACAGGCGGCCGGGACGCTCGACATCTACTTCATCGACGTGGAAGGAGGCCAGGCGACCCTGTACGTGTCGCCCTCGGGGCAGTCGATGCTCGTTGACGCCGGGTATCCCGGCTTTGGCGGCCGCGATGCCGGCCGCATCGTCGCGGCCGCGGCTCAGGCCGGGCTGCGGCAGATCGACGTGCTCGTCGTCACGCACTATCACGGCGACCATGTCGGCGGGGTTCCGGAGCTGGCCGCCCGGATGCCGATCCGCACGTTCGTGGACCACGGGCCGACCTCGGAGCGGGGGGAGCGCGTGGAGACGCTCGTGCGTCCCTATCTGCAGGTGCGCGGTACCGGCCGGCATCTCGAGGTGAAGCCGGGCGACCGCATTCCGGTGGACGGCCTCGACGTGCGGGTGGTCACGTCGAACGGGGCGCTGCTGAGCGTGCCGCTCGAGGGGGGCGGGACGCCGAACCCGCTGTGCGCCGATTTCACGCCGATGAAGGACGAGACGAGCGACGATGCGTACTCGGTGGGCACCCTGACCGCGTACGGCCGCTTCCGCATCATCAACCTGGGCGATCTGTCGTGGAACCAGGAGTACGGGCTGGTGTGCCCGACCAACCGGATCGGCCCCGTGGACGTGCTGCTGGCCACGCAGCACGGCGACGAGGAAACCGGCTCGCCGGCGTTCGTCTACGCGCTGCGACCCAAGGCCGTCGTCACGAACAACGGTCCGCGGAAGTCGGTCATTCAGCCGCTCATCCAGACCGTCCGCGCGGCGCCGCGGCCGATGGACCTCTGGCAGCTCCACAGGTCGCTCCTCGGCGACGGCACGAATGTCGCCGAGTCGTTCATCGCGAACCTCGGGGAGCCCGACGCCGGGCACTGGCTGAAGCTCTCGGCGCGCGCCGACGGCAGCTTCACGATGACCAACGGCCGCACCGGCGCGTCGAAGGCCTATGCCGCCGGCGACTAGCGCGCCGCGCGTCGGCGGTTAGGTTACGCTTAAGGTCTGGCTACCGAGCTCTCGACCCACCGCGCCACGCAGCCGCCGATGCTGACGCAGCTCCTGCACGACATCCTCAAGAGCCGTGTGTACGACGTCGCCCGCGAGACGCCGCTCGACCTGGCGCCGCGGCTGTCGCAGCGGCTGTCGCAGGAAGTGCTGCTGAAGCGGGAGGACCTCCAGCCCGTGTTCAGCTTCAAGCTGCGGGGGGCGTACAACAAGATCGCGCACCTCGACGCGACCGAGCGGGCGCGCGGGATCATCACGGCCAGCGCCGGCAACCACTCGCAGGGCGTCGCGTTCTCCGCCCGGAAGCTCGGGCTGCACGCGACGATCGTGATGCCGCAGACGACCCCGCACATCAAGGTCGACGCCGTGCGCGCGATGGGGGCCGAGGTGGTGCTTGCCGGCGACAGCTACGGCGACGCCAAGGCGCACTGCGACGTCCTCGCGGCGGAGACCGGCCAGACCTTCATCCACCCCTTCGACGATCCGCTCGTGATTGCCGGCCAGGGGACCATCGGGGCCGAGATCCTGCGCCACAGCCAGGATCGCCTGACGGCCGTGTTCGTGCCGGTCGGCGGCGGCGGCCTGATCGCGGGCATCGCGGCGTACGTGAAGGGGCTGCGCCCCGACGTCAAGGTGATCGGCGTGGAGCCGTACGAGGCCGACGCGATGTATCAGTCGCTGAAGGCCGGGCGGCGCGTGCGCCTGGACCACGTCGGCCTCTTCGCCGACGGCGTGGCCGTGCGCGAGGTCGGCGAGCTGACGTTTCCCCTCGTGCAGCAGACGGTCGACGAGATCGTTCGCGTCAGCAACGACGAGATCTGCGCGGCCATCAAGGACGTGTTCGACGACACGCGCACCGTGATGGAGCCGGCGGGCGCGCTGGCGGCGGCGGGGCTCAAGGCGTGGGTCGCGCGCGGGGGGGTGCGCGACCGGGCGCTCGTCGCGGTGCTGAGCGGCGCCAACATCAACTTCGACCGGCTGCGCTTCGTGGCCGAGCGCGCCGAGGTGGGCGAGGCGCGCGAGGCGCTGCTGGCGGTGACCATTCCCGAGCGTCCGGGCGCCTTCCGCGAGTTCTGCGCGGCCATCGGCCGCCGCGTGGTCACCGAGTTCAACTACCGGCTGAGCGGGCGCGCGCAGGCGCACATCTTCGTCGGCGTCGCGACCGAGTCGCGGCAGGACGGCGTGCTGCTGGCGGCCCGGCTCAACGCCCGCGGCTACGAGACCGTCGATCTCACCGACAACGAGATGGCGAAGCTCCACGTGCGCCACATGGTCGGCGGCCATGCGCCGGACGTGCGGCACGAGCGCCTCTGCCGGTTCGAGTTTCCCGAGCGTCCCGGCGCGCTGACGGAGTTTCTCGACAAGCTGGGCGGCCGGTGGAACATCAGCCTGTTCCATTACCGCAACCACGGCGCCGACTTCGGCCGCGTGCTGGCCGGGTTCGAGGTGGAGGAGCGGGAGCTGCCCGAGTTCCAGGCGTTCCTCGAGGCGCTCGGCTATCCCTGCACGCCCGAATACGACAACCAGGCCTATCGGTTCTTTCTTGAGTGACCTCGCCTCGGCGGCGACGCACCACGAGGCCTTCATGCGCGCGGCGCTCGACGAGGCGCAGAAGGGGTTCGACGCCGGTGAGGTTCCCGTCGGCGCGGTGCTCGTCGTCGGCGGCGAGATCGTCGCGCGCGCCTTCAACCAGCCGATTGGAGCCGTCGATCCGACCGCGCATGCGGAAGTGCTCGTGCTGCGCGAGGCGGCCCGCGCGCTCGGCAACTATCGCCTGACCGGGGCCACGGTGTACGTGACCGTCGAGCCCTGCCTGATGTGCGTCGGCGCGCTGGTGCACGCACGCGTCAGAGAGGTCGTTTATGGAACTCCAGAGCCCAAGACGGGCGCACTGGTCTCCACGATTCGTGCGGTCGAGTCGCCGGGAGTCAACCATCGGTTTACGATAGTCGGCGGCGTGCTCGAGCAGCCCTGCAGCCAGCTCATCCGGCGCTTCTTCGAGGACCGACGCTAGGAGACCATGTCCGAAGGAGTGAAGACCCCCACCGTCCTGCTCGTCGACGATCAGCCCACGATTCTTCGCACGCTCACCCGCTTCCTCGAGGCCAAGGGCTTCACGGTCGAAATTGCGACGAGCGTGGGCGAGGCCATCCCCGTGCTCGAGGCTCGGGCGGTGGACGCGGTGGTGCTGGACATGCGGCTGCCGGGCGAGTCGGGTCTCGATCTGCTCGCGCGGATGCGGGAGGACGAGCGGTGGCGCCACCTGCCGGCCGTGGTCCTCACCGGGGCGTCGCTGACCAACGAGGATCGTGCGACGCTGGCGCGGCTGCGCGCCTACGTGTTCCTGAAGCCCAAGAGCTACGAGGCGCTCAGCACGCACCTGGCCAACGCGGTGCGGGCGGCCAGTCGCTGAGCCGGCGGGCATCCGGCCCGCGCGGTATACTTGGGATCGCCGGAGAGGTACCGAAGTGGTCGTAACGGGGGCGCCTCGAAAGCGTCTTGTCCCGTAAGGGGCACGTGGGTTCGAATCCCACCCTCTCCGCCATCTCCCTCGCTTCGCTCGGTCGCTGGCGGTTCCGGTGGTCCTCAGGCGTCGCGCGACTCGCTGCGCTCATCGCGCTTGGCGCGAATCCTACCCTCTCCGCCATCCTCCAACTGCCGCAGATGTTCGTTGGAAGCGACGGCCTTCACCGTGTGGCGGATATCCGGATTGGTAAGGTCGGCCTGTCGATGCGTTTCCTCTCGACTTGAATCAGCTCAATGCGTCCGAACATCTGGCCGTGTTGTTCGGCGTACGCGGCAAGCCCGGGCGCCTTGGGCACGGCATTGTCAAGATCCATCAGATGGGGGCCTAGAAGGTCTACAACCGTGCCCTTTCCGCTGCCCTTCGCCGCGTCGGTGACGTGAGACCGGTAGCGGCGTTCGTAAGACGGCCGTGGGTCCTATTCGTCTGGTGTTCGGCGTCCGAGGAAGGCAATCTCAGGCCGGCCGGCGAGATTCTGGCCGATCTCCGCAAACGTTGGTGACCGTCCCGGTCGTTAGCGGGCCGGAAGCCGACTCTCAACTTCTCGGTGTGTTCCGTTCGAAGAGCCGATCCGATAGACGCGGGCCAGAGACTCAGCTCCACGCTTGCGCGGCCGCGCGGAAAGGGGCATGCTTTCTTCATGCTTGATTGGGCTCGGTGCCCGGTTGTCGAGCGCGTTCCCGACAGAGTCAGCGGCGCCTGGGTGTTCAAAGGAACGCGTGTGCCAGTCAAAGCGCTGTTCGAGAATCTTGAAGGAGGCGCGACTGTAACGGACTTCCTCGCCTGGTTCCCGGGCGTCACACGAGAGCAGGTCGAGGCCGTGCTCGAACACGCCCAGCGCAGCCTCGTGGAAGCGTGACGACTGGGTGCTGTGCGCATCCTGTTCGATCAAGGCACTCCCGTTCCGCTCCGACACGCACTCATCACACATTCAGTCGAAACGGCTTTTGAACTCGGCTGGCACACACTCCCAAACGGTGATCTACTGGACGCGGCGGAGGCGGAAGGCTTTGAGGTGTTCATCACCACAGATCAGAACCTGCGCCATCAGCAGGACCTCTCGGGTCGGCGACTCGCGATCGTGGTCTTGCTCACGGCTGATTGGCGCCTGATTCAGCAGTACTCTGATCGTGTCGGCGCGGCTCTGGTAGCAGCAGCGCCAGGCTCGTACGTCGAGCTCGCGTTCCCTCCGACGGGATGACTGTCGAGGTGGCAGGCCGATGACGTGTTCAACGGCCCGACGAGAACGCCATCGCATTCGGTCTTTGGACGGGGCGACATGGCATCTCGGCACCGTTCCTGAATCGTTCCAACTCGGAGGCTTTCTCGCGTTTTCGGCGGTTCTGGCGCATCGGATCGCCCGTAAGTCGTTGATAGGAGTAGGTTCGACGGGTCCGAATCCCACCCTCTCTGCCATCCTCCTTCGCGTGCGTATGACTTCGGCGCGCGCTTCGGCGGGATGGCTCCGGGTGAGGGCGCCGAAGCGGCGCACGCGGCGAGGCCGCGAAGGCGGCCCACCCTCTCCGCCATATCTATCTATAAGTAAGAGAGCAGCCTCGCGGGGCACCGAGAGATCCCACCCACTCTGCATTCACTCCGCACAGCCAAAAACCAGGGGGTAGCGCGCCGTAACGCCTGGAGTGTCTGCCGCTCTTCATCCAGTGGTTCCTCGGCCAAGCCGATGCCTCGCTGATCAGCGCCCAGGGCCACGGTTGGCTGTCAGGTGATCCCGACCCTCACGTCGGGCAGCGTCGAGCGGTTCGGTCACCGCCACGTTGTTGGCCGAGATGCTCAGCGTTTCGGGCGGGCGCCGCGTTTGATGTCAACGATCTTCAGACCGCTGGCCTTCGCCACCGCCAACTGGCGGTCGTCGGCTGAGACGAACTTCGTGCAGTTCGAGGCATGCGCCGCCGCGACGTGTAGCAGGTCGAGGCTCCGAGCGAGGTGCCTGGCAGCGTAGCGGCTGGAGAGTTCGCTGGCGTGAGCGAACACCTCATCCAGATCGATCGAGATCGGTGTCAGCCGGTGGCTGTCGACGTCGCTTCGCAACTGTCGTTGCACCGTATCACGCTCTTCTCGCGTCATCAGCTCGCGGCCGACGAGTCTCTCGAACGCGTTTGGAATCTCGAGTTGATGAAGTGCGGTAAACGGGATGGGGCCCGCATCCCGTAGCGCGGCGTCAGCGGACTCCGAGAACCGCTCGTTCACGTAGAGGAGAATCAGAGCGCTCGAGTCCGCGTAGGTCGTCACCGATCGTCCCGCCCTTCAATCACCGTATCTGAACCGCCGGGCTCAATCAGTCGATCTCCAAAAACAGCGCGGCGTCGCGCCTTGAGATCGGGCCATGGCATCGTGGATGCTACCGGTGTCACCGGGGTCAATCGCGCTACTGGTTTGCGGCGACGAGTTACTTCGACGGTCTCCCCGCGCTCGACGCGCGCCATCACGCGTTTGAGATTCTGCTGAAGCTCCCGCACGGAGACCGACACCTTGGCCATGTACGACATCTTGTCGTACAAACAGGACGGGGTCAACCCGTTCTACCCTGGCGGGCGTCTCTGGTGGCCTGCGATGACCTCCGATTCGACACCTTCCGCGCGAAGGCCAGCGTACGTCTCGTTCGCGTCGAATCGATGAACGAGAGTTAATCGGCGGTTCACTCGGCCCTCATGCCGCCATCGTCCAATCGTCATAGATGACGTCGTCCTCACCGGCGCGCTGGGGCGCAAGAAGGCGGTCACGATGCGATCGCTCATCGGAAAGACGTGCGTGCTCGCGGCAGTGTTCGTAGTTTTCGGTGTCGGCTCGGCTCGAGCTTCGACTATGGAAATCACGGTTCCGTTCCCCTTCGTCGTGCAGGGTCGAACGCTGCCGGCAGGGCAGTACCGCGTCACGAACGATGGCGGTCTGGTTCAGTTCCACGGCGAGAGAGGCAACCAGGCGGTGCTCTACGTGCCCAGCTCGTCAGCGCATTCCACGTGTACGTAGTGTCCGGCTTCAGCCAGACCAGCGAGACGCGCTTGCCGATATCCTCGGTCCGGCTGAAGCCGGACGCTACGCACTTGTGGAATACGCACTAAAGGTAAAGGACGCGCACTCGCGCCGGTTCCGCGACACCTTCGCCGCGTCGCTTCTCGAGAACGGCGTCTCGGTTGAGAACGTCGCGCGGTCCAGTTTCATCTGGACTCAATTCCAGACGAGCGCGTATCCTTCGTCAGGTTGGTCTCGACCCGGGAAGGCCCCTGACGCGGCTTCCCGACGACGGCAGGAGACACACGCACTGGGAGGCGGCCTTATGCGTCTGATCACTGGTGTGGCGCTGCTGAGTGCAGCAATCGTATCCATGTCGCCGTACGTTGCCGCGGAACGCGGGGAGCAAGCTCAGACGGCAGGCAGAGCCGTGGAGCCGTTCCGCGTCATCGGCAACATCTACTACGTCGGCGGCGAGTACGGCTCCTATCTCATCACCACGCCGGCGGGCCACATTCTCCACGACACGGGGAGCAGCGAGATGCACCCGATCATCGTGTCGAACGTGGAGAAGCTCGGGTTCAAGGTGCAGGACATCGAGATCATGGTGTCGAGCCATGCCCATTGGGACCACGTCCAGGGACATGCGGCCATGAAGCGAGCAACCGGTGCGCAGGTGGTTGCGCTCGGCGGCGATGCCGTGGCGCTCGCATCGGGCCGGGACAACTCGGCTATCGGGGCCCGAGGCTGGGAGCCTGTCGCGGTGGATCGCGTGGTCGAGGACGGCGGCACCGTCACGCTGGGCGGCGTGACGCTGCGCGCGCTCTGGACGGGGGGCCACACCCAGGGGGCAACGATGTGGATGACCACCGTCCGGGAGGGCGGCAGCACCTACTCCGTCGCCTTCCGTGGCGGCGAAATCCCGAACGCCGGGGCGCAGCTCATCAACAATCCCAGGCACCCGACGGTCGTCGCCGATACGCAGAGGACGCTTCAACGGCTGAAGGCGCTCGACCCGCCCGACCTCTTCCTCCACAATCACCCGCAGGACCCGCCCCGCAGGTTGAACCCGGCCCTCCCGGTCGACCCGCGATGCACAACCTGCCTCGACGCCAACGGGTGGAAGGATCTCGTCGCAAGTGCCGAGGCGAGATTCACCGCGATGCTCGAGGAGGCGAAGAGACGATAGGATTGGCACACAGCCTCATCAGGCACGGGAGAAAGCCATGCGCATCATCCGCGTCTTCGTTGGCGGGATCCTCGTGGCGCTCGGTCTCGCGGCGGGCAGCGCTCGAGGGCAGGCAACCTTCGAGCGGGTCACCGACGCGGTCCTGGCAGCCCCCGCTGACGGCGATTGGCTGCAGTGGCGCCGGACCTACGACGGCTGGGCCTACAGCCCGCTGACGCAGATCACCCGGGAGAACGTCGGCACGCTTCGGTTGGCGTGGTCGAGGACGCTGAACGCCGGCGGGGTGGAGCTGATCCCGCTGGTGCACGACGGCGTCATGTACGTTCCGCACCCCGGAGGCGTCGTCGAGGCGGTCGATGCCGCGAGTGGCGACCTCATCTGGCGGTATCGCCGACCTCCGCCCGAAGGCGTCCAGGCGCCCCCGACCATCACGCGAAACATCGCCATCTACGACGACAAGATCTTCTACGCGACGCCGGCCGACGGCGCCCTGGTCGCGCTCGACGCGCGCACGGGGTCGGTGGTCTGGCAGACACAAATCCACGAGAAGGCGGATCGCGCGAGGCACTCGTCCGGCCCGATCGTGGTCAAGGGAAAGGTGCTCACGGGTCGATCATGCGAGCCGGGCGGGATCCCGGGCGGCTGCTTCATCGCCGCGCACGACGCCAACACGGGAAAGGAGCTCTGGCGGCGGTACACGGTCGCGCGTCCCGGGGAGCCCGGAGGGGACAGCTGGGGCGGCCTGCCGCTCGAGAAGCGCTGGCACGTCTCGCCCTGGATGCCCGGGACCTACGATCCGGAGCTCGACCTGGTGTACTGGGGCACCGGCGTCGCCGGCCCCTACGCCGCAATCTCGCGTGGCGCCGCGCCCGGGGGCGATCTCCTGTACTCGAACTCGACGCTGGCCCTCGACCCGGATACTGGGCAGATCGCGTGGTACTACCAGCATCTCCCCGGTGACGAGATCGACGTGGATCATCCCCATGAGCGGATCCTGGTGAACATCCGCTTCGAACCGTCGAATGAGCTCGAGTGGTACAACCGAGCCGCCGCGGGCCAGCAGCGCAGGGCCGTCTGGGCCGCCGGGAAGGCGGGCACGCAGTTCGTTCTCGACCGGGCAACCGGAGAGTTCCTCTGGGCCCGGCCCCTGCTGCATCAGAACATCATCACGGCGATCGACGAAAAGGGCCGGGTCACGAGGAACCGTGAGCTGACGCACAGGGAGATGGGCGACGTACTGGTTGCGGGACCGAGAGCGGGCAAGGATTGGTGGTACGGCGCGTACAGCCCGCTCACCAACGCCGTGTACCAGCCGCTGATGAACGCCTGGGTGGAGCAGAGGAGCGAGAAGTGGACCGGTGCCGGCAACGCCGCCACCAGGAGGACGATTCGGTCTCCCGACCAGCCCGGGTTTCCCGGGATGGTGAAGGGGTTCAACGTGGCAACGGGTCGGCTGTTGTGGGAGTACAAGCAGCCGGCGCCGTGGCTTGGCGGGCTCGTGGCGACCGGGGGCGGCCTCCTCTTCGGAGGCGATATCAACCGACGGTTCAGGGCGCTGGATCAGCAGACCGGGGCGATCCTGTGGGAAACCGTCCTCAACAGCCGGGTCACGGGCGGGGCGATCAGCTACGCGGTGGATGGCCGGCAGTACGTGGCGGTGGCGACCGGCGGCGGCACCACGCCGTCGTACGAGACGTTCGGGCTGACTCCGGAACTGAAGCTGGAGGCGCCGGTCGGCGGCAACACGATCTTCGTCTTCGCGCTGCCCGCGTCACGGTGAGTCGGCCGGCGAGCGCATCTCGCGAAGCCGCTTCTGTCACGCGGAGTTATAGTTCATGGAGCCGGTTCGGCGCTCTCGCGCACGTCCTAGTGCACGCAGCACGTCCAGTGCACCTTGGCGCTGCCGTTCGGTTCCGAGTCCCAGTACCCCGAGCAGCTGTTGAACCACTGGTAATGGGTGCAGCCCTCCGGCCAGCGCCGCCACATCTGCACCCAGCAGCCCTTCCGCTCGCCCTGCCACGACTGGAACTGGCCTTTATGGGGATGCACGCACCGGCCGCCGCACGCCTGGGTGGCCGTGGATGCGGGCGGCGCGGCGATCCCGGCACTCATCAGCGGCGCCGCCGCAATTGACGAGAAGAGCCGGCCCGGCGCCGGCGTGCGCAGGTCGCTCGAGAAGTCCTTCACCCAGTGCATGGACGGTGGGCCCGTCTCCGACCGGCGCAGCAGGAGCACGCAGCCGTCCGATTTGAAATACGACACCTTCAGGTCGCCGTGGGCGACGTCCGAGAAGGAGTGCTCGAAGATCTCGCTCGGCCGCTCCTGCGTCTCGATGAAGTGCCTCTCGTACTCGGTTTGTTCGGTCGCGTGCGCCGTCGCGCCGAGGTCCGGCTCGAAGCGCACGTAGAGGGTCAAGCCCACGAAGACGGTGACGCCGGCAACCACCACGACCGCGAGGGTGGCGATCGCCCAGCGGGGCAGCTCGAACTCGAAGCCGAACGCCTTGAACGGAGCACTGCGCGGCGGCGGAGAGGTCGGACGTCCCGCTCCTCCGTCCGCCGAGGCGCCGGCCGCGTACGAAGGGTCAGCGTGAGGCGGGCCGAGACCAGCATGCATCGTGGGCCTCCAATCGTCAGTCGGGTACCACGCCCAACGTCGGTCTGTTGAGTACAACGACGAGGCGGGCGAGGCCGAACAGCACGGGTCGGCAGACGCCCCCTATACTGGTGGGCCGACGCGTCCGGCATCCCCATGCGGGCGGGAAGAGGGGCATGGAACCTGAGCGCCTCGAGCGGATCATCCGGGAGTACGGGTCGTTCCTGCGCAAGACCATCTCCAGGGTGTGTCCGCGGGATCTGGGGATCCAGTGCGAGGACGTCGAGCAGGACGCGTACGTGCGCCTCTGGCGGGCCCTCGAGGCCGAGAGAGATATCAAGGATCTCGCGTCTTATATCTACAGAATCGCCGTGACCACGACCCTGGACGCCGTCCGCCGGGTCAAGGCCCGGCGCGAGCGGCAGCCCCTCACCGAGGAGGACGCCGAGTCGCGCGGCGACGTCCCGCGCGCGGCGGGCGTCTCCGGCAGCGCCGTCAGCACGGTTCGGGCGCCCAGCCAGGCGGCTCACGGGACGGAGATTCTGGAGCACGTGCTGCGAGGCCTCGACCGCCTGTCTGCCAACAGGCGACGCGCCGTCGGGCTGCACCTGCAGGGCATGAGCAATCAGGAGGTCGGCGCGCTCCTCGGTTGGAGCGAGGCCAAAGCCCGAAATCTCATCTACCGCGGACTGGACGACCTTCGGAAACATCTGCGGGCGTCGGGGATAACATCACCGGCTGACGCCCGCCTGGGAGACTGACCGTGGACGAGGCCGAACTTCGGCAGCTGTACCGGCACGGGACGTCCCGAGACGCCAGGACGCAGTCCGGCTGTCCGGGCGACGACGAGCTGCTCAAGGTGCTCACCGGGGCCGCCACGCGTGACGAGCGGCAGGCGCTGGCGGATCACATGGCCCGGTGCTCGGACTGCGCCGAGGAATATCGCATCGCCGCGGAGCTCAAGCCCTGGGCGGCATCCGCAGCCACGGAGCTCATGCCCGAAAGCAGTGACGCGCCGCACGGTTCCGAGACACGACCCGGTGCCGCGCTGGTCGAGTCGTGGCGATCGTGGCTCGTTCCGCTCTCCTGGCGGCACGCGGCGACCGCGGCTGCGCTGATCGTGCTGGCCGCGGGCGGCGTCACTCTGTGGCGGACGGTCTCTCCGCTGCCCGCGTCCGACCGCGGGCTCGGCTCCGCGACGCTCTCGGTCCAGCCGGCGGATCGCGCCGTGCTGTCGAGCCCGCCCGACGTGCTGGCCTGGTCGGAGGTGCCGGGCGCCGAACGCTATGAGGTGATCCTGTACGACTTCGAGGCGACGCCCCTCTGGCAGAGTCCATCGGTCGCCGATCCTCGCGTGCGCCTGCCGGCCGACGTTCAGCAGGGGCTTCGGCCGGATCGCCCGTATTACTGGCGCATCATCGTCTCAGCCGGCATCGACCGGATCCCCTCGGATCTCCTCCAGTTCACAGTCGCGGATCGCTCGTCCGAACCCACTCCGTGACCGCGCAACGCCTCATGACGAGTCACGGGAATCGACCGACCGCCGCGAGCCCACTGCGATTTCTGGTTCTCTGGCTGTTGACGGCCGCTCCGCTCGTCTCGGCGGCCCAACAGCCCCAATCAGCACTGGCCGTCGTGCTATCCGAGCAGCTGATCGAGCAAGGTCGATTCGAAGACGCGCTCCGGGCGGGCCAGACAGCTCTCCAGGCTGCCCGCAAGGCCGGCGATCGCCGCGGGGAAGCCGCCGCGCTCAGCGCCCTGGGCAACGCTTACTTCTATCTTGGCAACTCGCCGCGCGCCCTCGACTTCTTCCGAGAGGCGCTCCAGAAGGCGCGCGAACTGAGAGACGAGGTCGGTGAGGCGACAGAGTTGAAGAACGTCGGCATCGCCTATCTGAACATGGCAAGGCTCGACGAGGCCCTCGAGTTTCTGCAACGGGCCCTGGACGTCTCACTCAGGCTGAACAACACGGCCTTGGTGGCCTCGTCGCTCGAGAATATCGGGATCACCTACGGGCTGCTGGGCGCACATCGACTGGCGTTCGATTTCTTCGAGCAGACCATGGAGATCGCCAACGAACATCGGCTGTGGGACCAGATGCACCACGTCCTGGTCGACATGGGCAGGCTGCTGCTGGACCTGGATCAGCCGGATTCGGCTCGGGCGCGGTTCGAGGAGGCACTGGCGGTTGCCGAACGGGAAAACCTCTTCATCGGCCAGTCGAACGCCCTCGAGGGTCTCAGCCTGGCGTACGCGGCTCTCGGCGACAACCAAAACGCGATCTCGACAGCTGACCGATGCGTGGCGTTGAGTCGAAGCCTGCAGCACGAGGATGCGGCGACGCGCTGCCTGTGGAACCTGGGCACCTACCATCTGCAACCGGACCCTGCGCTGGCGTTGAGCCTCCTGCAGCAGGCCGTGGCCGCGGCGGGAACGCGCGAAGCCGATCTCTACTGGTGGGAGCTCTCGACACTTGGTGCCGCCTTCCTGCGGCTGGGCCAGCCCGACCGGGCGCTGGACTATTACGAGCGAGCGGTGGACAGTCTCGATCGTCACTACAGCGGCATTGCGTCGATCGAACATCGCGCGTCCTTTCTGGGACGGCACTTCGACACCTACACCGATCTGATCGAGCTGTTGCTGGAGCGACATCGCCGCGAGCCCAATCGAGGAGACGACGCCCGCGCCTTTCACGTCTTCGAACGATCCAGGGCCCGCACGATCGTCGAGGCTGTCGTACAGGCCCGCGCCGGCATCGTCGAGGACGCCGACCCGGGACCGCACGCCAGGGCATCCGACCTGGAGGCCCAGGTCGACGATGCGAGACGACAGCTGCGCGCATCCGGACGAACGAGCGGCGAGCGCCGGCGACTGCTTCGGCAGTTGGACCAGGCGGAGCAGGAGCTCGACACATGGATCGAGGGGATGAGGCGCCGCAACGCCCGGTTGGCCGCGCTGCAGTATCCGCAGCCGCTGACGCTGACGCACGCCCAGGCGATGCTGGATCCGTCAACGGCGCTGCTGGCCTATGAGGTGTCACGGAAGCGGGTCGCCGTGTTCGCCGTGACGTCGAGCGCATTCCACGCCGAGCTGCTTCCGGTCTCGCCCGACGTGCTCGCGGCGCGAGTGGGCAGCTACCTCGACCTCATCGCGCAGGACGAGGTCGCCGGCAGCCAGGCCATCGGCCGACGTTTGTATCGGGAACTGATCGCGCCGGTGGCGCCGCATCTGTCGGGGCCGGTACAGCAGCTCGTGGTGATCCCCTCAGGCGTGCTGCACTTCCTGCCCTTCGAGGCCCTCATTTCCTCGGGCCCCGGCCGCCCGCCTGCGTATCTGGTGGACCAGTTCGTCGTGTCCTACGCCCCGTCGGCCACGATGCTCGCCGAGCTGACGCCTTCCCGCCCCGCGACAAGGCCCCCACCGGAGGCGGATCTGATCGTCTTCGCCAACGCCGCCCGAGGCGGCGTCACGCCGTCTGCCGGCGTGTCGCTCGGGGTGCGGGCCCTCTACGAAGAAGAAGGCCTGGCTGCGGACAGGCTACCGTTCAGCGCAGCCGAAGCGAAAGCCATTTCGTCCTATGCGGGCGACGGCAGCCGCGTGCTCCTCGACGCGGAGGCCAGCGAGCATCAGGTCAAACGTCTGCCGCTGGATCGGTACCGTGTCATTCACTTCGCCACTCACGGGCTCGTGAGTCAGCGGGCGCCGGCTCGTTCGTCGCTGGTCCTGGCGCCGGGGAGTGCCGACGAGGACGGATTCCTCCAGGCTCGGGAGATCTACGGCCTGAAGCTGGCCGCCGAGCTCGTCGTGCTGTCGGGCTGCCAGACCGCCCGTGGGGCGATTCTGGCGGGCGAAGGCGTGCAAGGCCTGGCGCGAGCCTGCTTCTATGCCGGTGCCCAGGCGGTGCTCGCGAGCCTGTGGAACGTCAACGATCGGGGCACCGCGCGGTTCATGGACGCCTTTTACAAGCACCTCGCCGACGGTGAGTCGAAGGCCCGGGCCCTGCGGTCGGCCAAGCTGCAGGTGCTTCGCGACACGCCGGAGATTTCTCCGCGCCACTGGGCGGCGTTCGTGCTCATCGGCCATCCCGACGGCGTCGTCCCCCTCCAGGGGCCCGGACCTGGGGCGAGCCGGACGTGGCTTGTCGTCACGCTGCTCGCCGTGGGGCTCACGCTCCTCGCGGCTCTTCTGGCCGGCCGTCGTCGACCCACCCGTTAGCGCGCCTCCTCGTGCCCCCGGCGTCCTGAGAGCAAACTCCCGGTTCATGCGTTTTGCAAACGCGGGGTTGCTTCTCGTCGCAGCATGGCGGCGCGGCATCTCCCGGGAGGCCAAGATGTCTCAGACGCTGAGGATGTTGAGAGCATGCGTCTACGGAGTACTCGCCACCGCCGCGGCCTCTGGCTGCAACCAGCCGGCCGTCTTCGATGTTCAACCGCCCGATCTGGCCCTGGTGGATTTCGCCATTCCGGAGTTTCCCGACCCGGCGTTCGGACCCAAAGCTCGCATGGCCCCGCTGAAACCGTCGATCTCGCTCCAGAGGCGATGCACAGCTACCGCTTTCGAGCGTGGGTTCCCGTCCTGGACCCGGAAGGCGGAGAGATCGGAGTCGGCAAGTACAACCTCTGCGCCGTCGCCGTGCCGCCTGTGAGAAGGTTCGCAGACCCAGAGTTCCGGGAGGTATCGTTCGACCTCGAACCTGACACGCCTGCGTCGGTGGTCAGCGGGTCGTCAGGTATGAGGTCACGGCAGCCAACGTTGGGATTGGCGCGACGGAGGCGTTTCGGGTCATCAAGTACGAGAATGGGGTGGAGGTAGACAGGTCGGATATCGTCGGGAATCTCGTTGCTGGCGTCGCGCCCCAGAGGGTCGGTGGCTTGGAGGACACGAGAGGCGCGCCGGGTCAACGGATTCGAGTTCGTTTCGAGGCGGACGAAACCCGCAATCCGGCCGATCGACGAAGAGCCAATCACATCATCGAATTCGAGGTCGTCATTCCAGCGGAGCCCCGCTGAGGGGAGGGCGGCACCGCCGAACACACGCCGCGAGCGTCGCGCGCCGGACCGCGCCTGCGGGACTGGTGCGCGCGCGTCTGTCTTGGCCTCGTCCGTGCATCCCGCGTTGACAGTCCGACACCGTCCGGCTAGGCTGGGTCGCTCGTCAACACGACTGGCGTCCCCCCTTGATCCGCGACCGGATGCCTCGCAGGGCGCTGCAGACCGCACGCGTGGCCGTGTCGGCGGCGTCCCTGATCGTCTTCGCCGACCTTGCCGCCGCCCAGACGCCGGCCGGCGCCGTCAGGGGGACGGTCACCGATCCGGCCGGCGCCGTCGTTCCGGACTGTGAGATCACCCTGCTCGACGCCGGGACGAACATCACGCGCCGCCTCGTCACCGGCCCGGACGGACGCTACGCGTTTCTGGCGGTGCCGCCGGGCACCTACGACCTGATCGTCGAGAAGCCGGGGTTCCGGCGGTGGTCGGGCCGGTTCGATCTCCTCGTCCAGCAGGTGGTGGTCGTGGATCCGATGCTGGTCATCGGCGATCTCTCCGAAACCATTCAGGTCGCCGATGCCGCACCGGTCGTCGCCCGAGAGACCACGTCGCTTGGCGCCGTCACCGATTTTCAGCGCATCCGGCGGCTCCCGCTGAACGGACGGAACATCAACACGCTGCTTCAGCTGACGGCAGGCGTCGAAGGGGAAGGCGCGCCCCGCGTGAACGGGCTCAAAGCGGGCTCGGTCGAGTTCACGCACGATGGCAGCTCGATCGTCAACCGGTTTGGCGGCGGCGCGCCGCGCGTCCGACCCGGCCTGGACACGATCCAGGAATTTCGGGTGGAGGTGAACGCGACGCCCGAGTTCTCGCGGCCCACCACGGTCACGATCGTGTCAAGGAGCGGGACCAACGAGCTGGGCGGAAGCCTGTTCGAGACGCACCGGAGCAACACGGCCGGGCTGCGCGCGCGCCGCCGCGAGGAGAGCGGCACGCCCGCGCACTTCGTGCGGAACGAGTTCGGAGGGTCGGCCGGAGGGCCGCTCGTCTGGCCGCGCGTGTACGACGGCCGCGACCGGTCTTTCTGGTTCGTCTCGTACGAAGGCGAGCGGCGACGCGAAAGCGCCATTCGTGCCTTCCGCGTGCCGACTGAGGCGATGTGGGAGGGCGATTTCTCGGGTCTCGTCGACGCGCAGGGCCGGTTGTGGCCCATCTACGATCCGTTGACGACCGACGCCAGCGGCGTGCGGCTGCCGTTCCCCCGCAACGCAGTCCCACCATCCCGCCAGAGAAGCCCCCTCTTCGAAGCCCTGCGATCCCGAACGCCTCGTCCCACCCGGCCCGGCAGTCCGTTGGCCGCTGCCAATTGGGTGGGTCCGTTTCCGGAGGCCGCCGACACGCACACGCTCATGGCGAGGCTCGACCACAGGCTCAGCGGTCGGGATACGCTCTCCGGCCGGTTGACACGCGGCACCGTGGACGGCCATGGCTACATCTGCTGCGACATCGGACCGCCGGCTCCGGATCTGGCGTTCAACGTTCAGCGCGACCGCCTCCGCCTCTCCGACGCGGCGATCACGTACCAGCGCACGTTCTCGCCGGCGGTCGTCAACGAGCTCGTGGTGGCGGGCCATCGATCCGCGCAGCGGTCCGGCGGCGGGCGCGACGACGTGCAGTGGACCGATCGCCTGGGCCTGCCGAATCCGTTCGGGGAGCCAGGCTGGCCCACGCTGGAGGCGTTCGGAGAGGGCGACGCCTACTTCCTCTGGGACAGCCAGAACAAGAAGCGGGAGTTTCTCAACGCCCTCACCGTCGAGAACCGCTTGACCTGGCTCCGGGGCTCGCACGAGCTGAAGTTTGGATTCAAGGCACGCGACGAGAGAAACAACATCGCCGAGAACCAGCAGGGTCAGGGGCTGCACAGCTTCCAGCACGGGTGGACCGGCCTCTACGACCCGGCGAACCGCCTGCCGGTGCCGTTCACGGGCAGCGGTCTCGCCAGTCTGCTGCTGGGCTACGGGACCTCCTACTCGATTCAGTACAACCGCGGCTTCTTCTATTTCCGGCAGCGGGAATACGGCGCGTACGCCCAGGACACCTGGCGCATCAGTCCGCGCCTGACCGCCACCTACGGCCTGCGGTACGACGTGTGGACGCCGTACCGGGAGGGGCGGGGTCGCCTGCTCGCCCTGGACGTCGACGACTTCCGGACCACGCGGCAGGTCATCACGCCCGCGGGCCGTCCAATGGAGAGTCTCGATGTACCGCCCTCGGTGCTCGCATCCTACGCCGCGGCGGGCCTCACGTGGGCCACGGCAGACGCCGTCGGCTTTCCCGAGCGCCTGCTTCGCAGCGACCGCAACAACCTCGGCCCGCGAGCGGGTCTCGCCTTCGCGGTGAACGACAGGACGGTGGTCCGCGGCGCCTACGGCCTCTATTACTGGACGATGCCGCTGTCGCAGATTCTCCAGAGCGCGCGCGTGAATGCACCGCTCAACTTGCGGTACGAGACGCGGATCGACGACCTCGACGGGACCGACTATTTTCCGTTCCGATCGCAGCCGGTCGCCGGCCTGCGTGCCGGCGATCCCACTATCGTCGACGTGGACAGCCCGCAAACGGTCCGCCCGCCGCTCGCCTTCGCTCCGTGGGACACGGACTGGCGAGATGCCCGCGCGCAGGTCTGGAGCGTCACTCTGGAGCGCGAGGTGCTCCCGCTGACCCGCGCGCGGATCAGCTACGTCGGCAATCACGCCGACGGCCTGGAGCAGCGGGTGGATCTGAACACACCCGAGTCGCAGTATCTCTACGCGGTGCGCACCGGGGAGGCCCCACCCGGCGCGAACGCGCGCCGGCCGAATCCGTTCTGGAACGATCTGCCAACCACGAACCGGACCGGCTACTCCAACAGCCGATCGCTCCAGGTCGAGCTCGAGCGGCGGTACCGCGCGGGACTCGCGTTCCAGTGGTCCTATGTCTTCGCGCGGCATCGGAGCACGTCCGACGGCGACGGGTTCGGCGCCGAGGCGGGCCAGGCGGTGCCGGCGCCGCAGACGGTTGCCGGTGCCGGGTCGTACGAGGATCTCCTGAAGCTCGTGTACGCCAACGTCGCGTCGGTTCCCAGGCACCGGGTGCGCTGGAACGCGGTGTACGAGCTGCCCGTCGGGCGCGGGAAGCCCGTCGGCGGCAACGCTCCCGGCGCGCTGAACCACGTGATCGGCGGATGGCGCATCGCCGCCATCGGTACGGCTGGTTCGGGCACCTGGCTCAGCACGTCACCGGACTGGTTCGTGACGGGCGATCCGCGGCTCGACCGGCGCGAGCGGCGGTCGTTCATGCTGGACGGTCGGCCAGTGCGCCTCTACTTCCGGGGTGCGTTCGATGCCGCCGGCATCCCGGGCCTGGACGGCTACCAGCCCGCGCTCGTCCAGCTCGGGCCCCATCAGGACAATCGCGTCGAGGTCACGCTGAATGACGGGACGACGCGGCTCGTTCCCTATGACGTCTACAACCCGGCGCCGCGACATGCCATCGAGGGCCCGAGGACGTGGAACGTGGATCTCTCGGTCTTCAAGGATCTTCCACTGCGCGGAAGGAGCACCCTGCGGGTGACCGCCGACATCTTCAACGCGTTCAATCATCCCAACGACGTCGATCCCGACCCGGTCACGGGACTGATCGACCTCGGTCGCCAGCGCAACGAGCCTCGCACCATCCAGATCTCCGCGCGGTTCCAATTCTAGAGACGCCGCGCCTCGTCAGCAGGCCGTCGCAAGACTCGCTCGGCCCGCGAGATCTCACAGATCAAATTCGTGAGAGGGAACTCGACGATCGTGCGTCTTATGGCTACAGGGATCCTCGCCTGTACCGCCCCGCCTGGGGCGACGACAGGCTGGCGAGGCCAGGAGTTTCAGCCCCACGGTGGCAAGCGTCCAATCGACATGGAGGACGCCATGACGTGCTTGCGGAAACTGGTGCGGACCGCGTTACAGGGCGAAATCGAGAATTTCGAATCCACGGTCCACCGCCTCGAGCTCGATGTTGAAGACATTCGAGTCGCGACCCAAGCGGTCGTTCCAAGGGTCAGGAGGGGACGCATGGCCGACAAGCGCAGGCCATCCTGGGTCTTCCGTGTGTCGTTGGCTGTTGTCGCGCTGGCAATCTCCTTTACGGGCACCTACAGCCTGGTGATTGCCGCGTGGTCCATTGACCCCACCGTCAACACGCCCATAAGCACACGAACGGGCAATGAGGGGTATCCGGCCGTCACCCGAGACACAGCGGGCAATGTGTTCATCGGGTGGGTACGCATCCCGGTGTCACCACTGGAGCGAATCTACGTTCAGAAGCTCACCAGCGGCGGCGATCCGGTCTGGCCGGCCAACGGTGTGGAAGCCAGCCCCATCCTGAGGAGCGTCGCTCAGTTTCACACCCTTGTCCCCGATGGCGCGGGCGGTGTCTATGTGGTGTTCCGCACGGCTTACATGGACCTCAACGGCGACGGCGATGTAAGCGACGCGAACGAGTACTTCGGCGTCTATCGCCTCTACGTTCAGCGGCTGCGCAGCGATGGAGCCGCCCTCTGGGCTGAGCCTGTGCGGGTCGTGACCTTCGACTCCGACCTCTACGGGGTGACCGCGGCGCACGATGGTGCCGACGGCGTGATCGTGGCTTGGGCGGGAGACTACCCCAACTGGCATGTGTCCCGCGACCCCAATGTCTCTTCCGTGGCCGTTCAGCACATTGACGGGGCGGGCAACAGGCTGTGGAGCGACATCGGGCGCCTGCTCTTTGAGCCGTGGGACGAGGTGGGCAACACACGGTCGGGATTTGTGCCGGATGTCACATCCTCGATTGGACTGGCCGAGGACGGGGCAGGAGGCGCTTTCGTTGCCTGGAGTTTCGTGCCCTCAGGGTCATCGTCGTCTGCGGCGCGAGTGAACGTCGCACGGATCGACTCGACCGGCGCGCGATTTGCGGGCGCTTACAACGAGGAGGGCACCTTCGCGGGCGTGATCAACGCGACCAACCCTCCAGACTTCAAGATGGTGCCAGACGGTCTGGGCGGCGCGATCATGGCCTGGCAGGGCAACGTCTCTGAAAACTTCGATATCTACGCCCAGAAGGTGGACCAGAACGCAGGCGCCGTCTGGCAAGCTGGTGGACTTCCTGTCAGCATCGCTCCAGGCGGCCAGGGCAAGGTGATTGGCGCCGTCGCTCCAGGCCTGGACCTCGCCGCCGACGGCACCGGCGCGGCCTTTATCGCGTGGGAAGATCCAACACGCATTTCTCGCTACCCGTTCGGACAGAAAGTGAGCGCGGACGGGAACCCTCTGTGGGCCGCTAATGGCGTAGCGGTGTCTGGCGCCACGTCCAATCTGCATCAGACGGCGCCCAGGGTGGTCCCTGATGGCCTTGGCGGCGCGCTGTTCGCGTGGCAGCGCGACGTCCCCAACGCACGGCACATCTACGCTCAGAGGCTCGACGGCAATGGCGTACGCCAGTGGGCGTCCGACCTCGCGGTCAGCACGGTCAACAGCAGTAAGAACTGGCCAGTCATGGCCCCTCTTGGTCCTGGCTCCTGGCCTGGCCCTGGCGAAGCGGTGGTGGCCTGGGCTGACGGGCGGGGCGGGATCATCAGCTTGACTGACATATATGCCCAGGGCTTCAGTCGCAATGGGGAACTGGGCACCAACGCTGCGCCGGTGGCAAATCCGGACAGCTTCACAACCGATGAGGATGCTCCGTTGAGCATTGCTGCTCCTGGCGTGCTCATCAATGACAGCGATGTCGATGAAGATACCCTGACGGCGATGGTGGTGGACGGGCCCGTTCATGGGATGCTGACCCTCAACGGCGACGGCTCCTTCACCTATACACCGGCGGCTGACTACAACGGGGCGGACAGCTTTACCTACAAGGCCACCGATGGGACGGCTGATTCCAACACCGCCACCGTCAGCATCGAGGTGAACCCGGTGAACGATGCGCCGGTGGCCTATGAGGACCATTATTCGGTGGACGAGGACGAAGTGCTCGGCATCGCCGCCCCCGGGGTGCTGGCCAACGACACCGACGTCGAGTACGATCCGCTTACCGCTGTACTGCTCACCCCGCCGTCCCACGGCAGCCTCACCCTGCGCGCCGACGGCTCTTTCACCTATACACCGGCGGCTGACTTCAATGGGGCGGACAGCTTCACCTACAAGGCCACTGATGGGACGGCTGATTCCAACACCGCCGCCGTGAGCATCGAAGTGAACCCGGTGAACGATGCGCCGGTCGCCAACGCCGGCCCCGACCAGTCGGTGAACGAGGGCTCGCCAGTGACCCTCGCCGGTTCCGGATCCGATGTCGATGGGGACAGCCTCACCTTCTCCTGGTCCCAGACCAGCGGTTCCTCCGTGGTGTTGAGCCATCCCGACAGCACCGCACCCTCCTTCACCGCACCTGCGGTGGCTGCAGAGACAGTGCTCACCTTCCAGTTGACGGTCAGCGATAGCAGAGCCTCTGCTTCAGACACTGTCAGCGTGACCATACGCAACACGACCTTGCCCAAGTTTGAGGCGGCACGAACCATTGGCTATTGGAAGAACCACCCGGATCATATCGCTGCGATGCTGGAAGGGGGTTCTATCACCCTGGGTGATACCACAGTGACAACGGTGAACCGGGCGGTAGCGGTGCTATCAGACGCTAGCGCGAGGGACGCGAGAGCCTCACTCCGGGCTCAGTTGCTTGCTTCAATACTCAACCTTCGGAACGGGGCTAATCCCGATGTAACAGGCACCGACATCCGTCCCGTCGTGGAGTCAGCCAAGAGCTTCTTGGCTACCCACAGCATGCCTGTGGACAGCAAGCACCCTGACCGTCAGCAGGCGTTGCAGCTGAAGGATCGTTTGGAGGCCTTCAACGCCAGCGGAGGAATCTGATCTAGGTGTGGTCGAAGGCCGGATCGGCCGGCCACGTCCTGATCGATCCGGCCGTCAAGCCAAGAAACGCAGTGAAAAAGGGAGGAAGCATGAACCGTGAAGATGGTTCACTTCGCACTCGTCGCCTTCGTGAGTCTGCGTGCGGCTTTACGCTGCTCGAGCTCATGGTCGTCGCCGCCGCGTTTCCGATCGCCTTGACCGCGGTGGCCGGCGGTGCCCTGGTGTTGGGCAAGGAGCTCAACGTCGACCTGTTCGTCGCGGACCGTGTGGAGTCGGAGCCTCCGGTCTTGGATGGCTTCACCCAGACCCAGGTCGTCACCTGGGGCGCGCCCGAATCGACGATCGGGAGGGCCGTGATCGACGGGATCGACTTCGATCTGGTGGCCGGCCCGCTGGGCTACAGCCAGGTGTTCGAATCCCATCCCCTGTCTCTGTCCGGGGCACAACAGATCGACGAGAAGACGGTGGGCGCCCTGTTCGCGGTGCAGCGGGGCGGCGGTCGCAATCTGTATCAGTTCGTCTTCAACGACGTGACGTTCACGCACGGAGGCGATCCGGACCGCCAGGAGATGATCGTGCCTCCGGGATCGACGGTGCACGTGCTGGAAGGCACGGGCACGCCCGGCAGTTTCACGCCGACCGGCAGCGAATGGAAGAACGTCCGGAGCACCTACATCCTCAGCGCCACGAGGCTCCAAGAAGAGCCCGATGCCGACGGCGACGGCGATGGCATTCTCGACTTCGCCGACCGGTGTCCCGACACGGTGATCGGGGCGACCGTGGATGGAACGGGTTGCTCGATCGCGCAGATCTGCCCCTGCGAGGGTCCGGCTCCAGACGTGCCGTGGAGAAACCACGGGCAGTACGTGTCGTGCGTGTCCAAGACGGCCGACGTGTTCGTGACGATGGGACTCCTCGTCGGCAGCGAGAAGGGGCCCGTTGTCTCGTCGGCCGCGCGCAGCGCATGCGGTCAGGGATCCCGCCGCAGATAGTCGATGGGTGGCGTTCGCCGTCGATCACCTGACGCGTCGGGCGCCTGGGTCGCGTGACGCGCGCCCCAGGCTGCCGTGTCGAGGGATGGCTGTCTCGAGCGGGTTACTTCTTCCGGGCGGGATTGGCTCCAGTGGCCTTGGCGTGCGCCTTCCGGCGCTCGGCCCAGTACTTCTTCATGCGGATCGACGCCGCGCGTCTGGCCTGCGCGGACATCCGGCGCGTCCTGGTGCCGGCGGTCTTCAGCGCCTGTCGCACCGCTCGCCGGCGCCTCGACAGCGCGAGCTCGGGAAACGTCCGCTCGATCGCCGTGATCTCAGCCTGAAGCTGCGTCAGCAGCTTCCGGGCGCCCTCTTGTGCCAGCTCCCGTACACGATTCGCGCTCAACCCGCGCGCACTCTTCGCCACGTGACCTCCACTTCGTCAAGGCCGCTGATTGTATCAGACCGTCTGATTCGAGCCGACACCCGTCGGCGCATCTCTGGCAATCGCAAGCCGACGGCGCGCGTGCCCCATCAGTCTGAAACCACCATCGTGCCGATGACACGCGGGTACTCCGGAAAGTAGCGCTCGATCACCGGGAGCTCGAACCGGCGCAGGATCGACTCCTTCGGCTCGCGCGCGAGCAGGAACTCGAACGACGCGTGCAGGAGCGCCTCGGGCGTCGCGCCGGGAGCGTAGCGCGCCACGTCCGACGGCCACACGGTCACCTCGTGGCTCGTCGTACTGCCGCCGTCGCCAACCGTGACGATGTACCGGGATCCGCCTTCGTGTGCAACCGCAATCTGCGCCATGGCTCCGCCTCGGTGCCGGCATGTGCCGGCCGAAGATTGACATTCTGATGCAGGAGAGGTACTTGAGGGCGCGTATGACGCGTATGAATCGTCTCCTCCTGATCGTGGCCGCTGCGATCGCCGGCGCGTGCGCGAGCGATCGGACGCCCGCCGGGCCGTCGGGCGCCCATTTCAGCTTCTTCGTCACCAGCGTGACGAGCGCGACGGGCAACCTCGGCGGCCTTGGCGGCGCCGATGCGACCTGCCAGCGGCTCGCGGCCGCCGTCGGGCAGGGCCGCCGCTCGTGGCGTGCCTATCTGAGCGTCGAGCGCGACCCTGCCAACAACGGCCAGCCCACGCACGCGCGAGACCGCATCGGCACCGGTCCGTGGTACAACGCCAGCCTCGCGCTCGTCGCCGGCGGCCTCGCCGAGCTGCACGCGCGCCGCGGCGACGCCGACTCAACGGCCAGTGGCCCGGGTCGCCGCGGCCGATCCAGCACGACATTCTCACCGGCTCCAACGCCGACGGCACGCTGTTTCGCGGCCGGACCTGCGGCGACTGGACGTCGAGCTCTCCGGCCATGCCGGCGCAGGTCGGCCACTCCGACGGTCTGGGGCCGAACCAGAGCAGCGCGGGTTCGCTCGCGTCGTGGAACTCGGCGCACGACAGCCAGAGCTGCGCGGACACGGCGCCGCGCGGCGGCGCCGGCCGCTTCTACTGCTTCGCCCGGTAGCCGACGGCCCCGGCTACCGCCTACCAGCTACCGGCTACCAGCTAGTTCGACGGCGGATTCTTCTTCTGCTCCGCCATCAGCGTGTTCCAGTTCTTCTCCATGTTGTCGACCCACGCGCGAAAGCCGGCCGGGTCGACGTAGGGATTGGCCGCGCTCGTCCCCATTCGCTTGTACTTGCCGGCCAGATCGAAGAACCAGCTGTGCGCCGCCAGGAACACGTCGGGCTTCATCGTCTTGTACTTCTTGATGCTCTGCAGGAAATGGTCGGCAATCTCGGGATAGTTCTTGTTGTTGACGAGCCGCGCGTCCTCCTGCAGGCCGCCGCAGGCGATGACGACGTTGTACGAGCGGCCGCGGTCCTGGACGGTCGTTTCCCACGTGGTGCAGCCGCGCGTGTGCCCGGGCGTCAGGTGGGCGGTCAGCGTCGTCCCGCCGAGCCGCACCTGCTCGCCGTCCTTCAGCACGCGATCGACCGGATGCGGCTTTCCGCTCGGCGCTTTCATCGCCTTGAGCGCCGGCACGTCCTGTTCCATCGCCATCACCGGCGCGCCGCCCGTCAGCTCCTTCACGACGGCATCGGCCTGCATGTGGTCGCCGTGGGCATGGCTGCCGAGGATGATCTTGATGTCGCCGAGCCGGAACCCGAGCTTCTCGATCGACTGGCGGAGCAGCGGCACCGTCTCCTCGAAGTTGGTGTTGATGAGGATGTGCCCCTCCGGCGTCGTGATCAGGTACGAGTTGAGCGTCCCGGTGCCGACGTAATGGAGATTGCCGAGGATCGTGTGGGCCGGGAATGCCACGCGGTCCTGCGTGCGATCCTCGGACGTCTGAGCGCCGGCGACGAGCGGGACCAGCGCGACGGCGGCGGCGAGCAGCAATACGCGAAGGCGCAAGATGGTGACGGGCATGAGTCGCTCCTCTGAGGCGGATGCCGGTGCGGGGCTGACGCTTCAGGATAGCAGCGCCGCCGCCTACGTGTCGCCCGGTTCGAGGGTCAGCGCGGCGGAGTCGGCCAGCGCCAGGAGCGTCTCGATCTGGCCCTGGGTGGCCTCGTATCCCGGCGTGTCCCAGTACGCCCCGATCGTTCCAATCGGCCGCTCCTTGCCAATCGGCACCATGGCCATGCTGCGGACGAAGGTCGGCGCGTAGGCGTCGCGGGGGATGCGTGCATCGAGAAAGACGTCGGGAATGACGACGGGCGACGCGAGGGTCATCACCCAGCCGGAGATGCACAGCCGCATCGGAAACCGGCGTCCCTTCCAGAGAGGGCTGATCGCGTCTTCCTCCATGTAGAGGCAGTCATCGCCGTCGCGGAGCACGAGCGTCACGCCGTCGGCGCCGACGAGCTGCCGGGCGGCGCTCCGCACGACCTCCATCACCTGCTCGAGCCGTTCGCGGGTCACTGGTTCCATGGGCGCCTCGACTGGCCTCCATTCTACGCGCGCACGTCGCGGGGCAAGCTGAGCCGCGCGGTCGCCGTTGACACCCGGCGTCCGCTGTGAAACGATGCTGCCGTGCTCGCGGGCCTGACCTGCGCGTGTTGCTGTTGTCGCGGAGCCGACGCCTCCGACGGCCGCGCTGTGTCGCCAGGTTCACCCGTGTAGCAGACGTCAGTCGAACCAGTTTCAGCAGCAGGGCCCGGAAGGCTGATTGGCTTTCCGGGCCCTTTTGTTTGTGGACGGGAACGGGCGGCGTGCGCGTGCGCCGCCGGGCGACCGCGCAGGAGGCAGATCGATCATGCTCGACAGAGCCACGACCACGCATCAGGTAGCGGAGCGGAGGACGGCGGCGCCGCCCGTTCGCCTGCACGAGGACTGGACGGCGGTCGTGCTCGGCGCCACCGTGCTCGCGCTGGTTGTCTTCGGTCTCGTGCCGGCCCTGCCCGGCCTGCGCTGGAGCGACGTGGCATCGGCCGCGCGGCTCGGATCGCCGGACGTGCTCGGCGGCTGGATCGCGGCCGGCCTCGGCGTTGGGGTTCTGGCCGCCGTCGCGCTGGCGCTCGAAGGGGGCGACGTGGGCCGCTTCACGCGCGGCTATCCCGCTGTGTTCGGCCTGGCGTGGCTGTCGCTCGTCCTCGCCGGCCACGCGGCGCCGGCCGCGTGGGGCGTCGAGTACGTCATCTTCGCGCTCGCGCTGGGGCTGCTGGTCAGCCACCTCGGCGGCGTGGGCACTTCGATTCGCGCCGCGGCCCGATCGGAGCTCTTCATCAAGACGGGGCTCGTGATCATGGGTGCGACGATTCTCTTTGGCGACATCCTCCAGGCCGGCCTGCTCGGCATCGTCCAGGCCGTCGGGGTCGTCATCGTCGTCTGGTACGTGTCGTTCTGGCTGGCGAGGCGGTTTCGCGTGGACGACGAACTGGCGGTCATGCTGTCGACGGCGGTGTCGATCTGCGGCGTCTCGGCGGCGATTGCCGCGTGCGGCGCCATCCAGGGCGACCGCCGCAAGCTGAGCTACGTCACGGCGCTCGTGCTCGTCGTGGCGGTGCCGATGATCGTCCTGATGCCGTGGATCGTGCGGCTGACCGGCATCCCGGACGCCGTCGCCGGGGCATGGATGGGCGGGACGCTCGACACGACGCCGTCGGTCGTGGCGGCGACCGCGCTCGTCAGCGAGGCGACCGTGAAGATCGGCACGATCGTGAAGTTCTCGCAGAACGTGCTCATCGGCGTCGCGGCGCTCGTCCTGTCGGTGTGGTGGGCGACGCGCCAGCAGCAGGCGGGCGCGCCCGCGGCCGGCGCCTCCGTCATCTGGCAGCGCTTCCCCAAGTTCGTGCTCGGGTTCCTCGCGGCCTCGCTCGTCTTCTCGTTCCTGCTCGGGCCCGAGCTCGTGGCGCGCACGAAGGATGCCGTCGGCTCCGTGCGGACGCTCTGGTTCGCGCTCGCGTTCGTCGCGATCGGCCTGGAGACGCGCCTCGGCAATCTCGTGAGCCTCGAGGAGGGACGGCCGCTCGGGGCGTTCCTCCTGGCGCAGGCGTTCAACGTGCTCTGGACGCTGGTGCTCGCCTGGCTGATCTTCGGCGGCGTGCTCGTCGGATCCCCCGAGCTGTAGGCGCCCTTCGAGCCGCACGGTCCGCCGCGCCCGGCGCACACGCGGCCACGCACCGCCGTCCACACAGAATTGGCGGCCGCCGGCGGTTCCTGTAAGCCGCCGCCGGCGCGCCCCACCCGCGCCGCCGGCCGATCGCGCCGCAACGGTCGCTGCTCGAGGCAGTTGACCCGCGCGGCGGCGATCGTCCGGCCCGGCACACAACTGGCACGGCGGTCGGGCAACAGCCATATGGAAACCGCCATCGCGCGTGCGCCCCGGACTCACCCGCCCACCTTCGAAGACGGCCTCGGCAGGCGCTACCGCATGAGTGGGCCGGGCGGCGAGCCGCTCGAGGTCTTCGCGCTCCGCGCGCCGCTCGTCGCGGTCTCCTCGTTCGAGTTCTCGCTCCGCGAGCGCGTGGGCGCGCTGGCGTCGTTCGAGCACGCCGCGTTCGTCCGCGTCCGCGGCGTGCAGCGCCTCGACGAGGAGGGGGGGGAGCTGGCGATCGTCTCCGAGTACGGGGCGGGCGCGCGGCTCTCGGAGGTGCTCGCCGTCGCCGAGCAGCACCTGCTGCCGCTCGACATCAATGCGGCCCTCTATCTGATCCGGCAGCTTGTCCACGCGGTGGCGTCGCTGCACGAGCAGACGCACGGCATCGCGCACGGCGCGCTTGCGCCCGAGCGGCTCGTCGTGGCGCCGCACGGCCGGCTGATCGTCGTCGAACACGTCCTTGGCGCGGCGCTCGAGCAGCTGCACTTCACCCACGAGCGATACTGGAAGGAGCTCGGGATCCCGCTGCCGAATCCCACAGGGACGCCGCGCCTCGATCAGCGCGCGGACATCCTGCAGGTGGGCGCCGTGGCGCTCGCGCTCATCGTCGGCCGCCCGCTGTACAGCGAGGAGTTTCCCGACCGCATCGGGCCGCTCGCCGAGCGTGCCTGGGGCCTCACGGCGGCCGGCGGCGTGGAGCCGCTCCCCGCGGCCGTCCGCACGTGGCTGGCCCGCGCGCTACAGCTCGACGCCCGCCAGTCCTTCCCGTCGGCGGTGGAGGCGCGCGCGGAGTTCGACCTTGCCGCCGGCGCGGACGATCAAGTCGCCGCGCTTGCCGCCGTACGGGCCTTTCTGGCCCAGTACGCCAAGCACGCACCGCCCCCGGCCGTTGCGACGCCCCAGACACCCGCCGCCCGCAGCACGCCTCCGGCGCCCGCGCCTTCGTCCGTGCCGGCCGCCACACCACGAGCGGCTGCCGCGGCCGCCGCCGTGCCGCAGGTGGCCCCTGCGCCCGCTGCGGCATCGCCGGCTGCCGCACCGGTTGCCGCGCCACCGCCCGCAGGGGCGGTTGTCGCTCCCGTACCGGCCGTCGAGCGGCCTGCCGCGACGCCCCCTCGCGTCGTTCCGTCGGCGGTCCCTGCCGCGCGCGCGCCTGAACTCCCTTCGGCGCGTCTTGAGCCGGAGACCGAAAAGAGCACCGCCCGCTCACGATGGTGGCAGCGGCGGTGGATCGCCGCGGTCGTGGTGCTTGGCGTGCTTGGATCGGCAGGCGCCTTCGCCGGCCGCTGGTATCTGACGCCGCCCGCCGTCGCGGAAGCGACGGGGACGCTCGTGGTCGAGTCGAACCCGCCGGGCGCGGAAGCGATCGTCGACGCCGAGCCGCGCGGGCTCACGCCGCTGACGCTGGCGCTGTCGCCCGGCGCCCACGTGCTGGTCGTCACGCGCGGCGCCGAGCGGCGGACGATTCCCGTCACGATCGCCGCGGGCAGCACCGTATCGCACTCCCTCGACTTGCCGGTGATGACGGCGCCGACCGTGGGGGAGCTCCAGGTGCGGAGCGATCCGGCCGGCGCGCGCGTCACCGTCGACGGGGTCGCCAGGGGCGCGACGCCGCTGACGATTGACGATCTCGCGCCGGGGGTCCACACGGTCGTGCTGGCCAACGACCTCACGTCGATCACGCACGAAGTAATCATCGAGGCGGGCGCGACCGCCTCGCTCGTGGTGCCGATGGCGGCGCCGCAGGGCGTGCCGGTCTCGGGATGGATTGCCGTGGCTGCGCCGGTCGACGTCCAGGTCTACGAGCGCGAGCGGCTCCTCGGCAGCAGCCGGAGCGACCGCATCATGGTGGCGGCGGGGCGCCACGAGATCGACATCGTCAACGAGGCGCTCGGATTTCGCGCCACGCGCCTCGTCACGGTCGCGCCCGGGCAGGTCTCGGCCATCAAGCTCGACTGGCCGAACGGCTCGCTCGCGCTCAACGCACTGCCGTGGGCCGAGGTCTGGGTCGACGGCGAGCGGGTCGGCGAGACGCCCATCGGCAACGTGGCGGTCCCGATCGGCCCGCACGAGGTGCTGTTCCGCCATCCCGAGCTCGGCGAACGCCTCGTTCGGACCACCGTGACGCTCTCCGCCCCGACGCGGCTCAGTGTCGACCTCAGGAAGCAGTGAGATGCGGGCTCTGCGAGCGCTCGCGGCCTGCGCGGTGATCATGCTGGCAACGGCCCCGCGCCTCCACAGCCAGGAGCCGCTCGCGGCGGCGCGCGAGCTGTACGCCGCGGCGGAATACGAGGAGGCGCTCCGGGCCCTCGACGCCCTGCCGCCGGCCGTGTCACGTACGGAGCGCCAGGCCGTGGAGCTCTACCGGGCGCTCTGCCTGCTCGCGCTGGGCCGGCGCGCCGACGCCGACCGCGCCCTCGAGGCGCTCGTCAGCCACGATCCCCTGTACCGGCCGACGGACGACCTCTCGCCGCGCCTGCGTGCCGCGTTCACGGATGCGCGCCGCCGCGTCCTGCCGGCCCTCGTGCAGCAGCAGTACAACGAGGCGAAGACCGCCTACGACCGCAAGGCGTTCGCCGACGCCGCGGCCGGCTTCCGGCGCGTGGTCGACGTGTTGAACGACCCCGATCTGAGTGCGCCGGCGTCGCAGCCGCCTCTCTCGGATTTGCGGACGCTGGCATCCGGCTTTCACGACTTGAGCGTGAAGGCGATGGCGCCGCCGCCCCCGCCACCTCCGCCGGCTCCGTCCGCTCCGGTCGTTCTGCCCCCGGCGATCTACACGGGAGACGAGCGCGGAGTGGTGCCGCCAGTCGCCATCCGGCAGGAGCTGCCGCGGTTTCCAGGTGCCGTCCGCCCCGGCGGCGTCACGGGCGTCGTCGAAGTCCTGATCGATCAGGCAGGCGCCGTCGAGTCGGCGGCCATGCTCGTCCCGACTGTGCCGTCCTACGACAAGCTCCTGCTGACCGCCGCCAGCCGGTGGCTGTACTCCCCGGCGACCGTCGACGGCAGGCCCGTCAAGTTCCGCAAGCGGATTCAGGTCACCATCAACGAGCCCACCAGCCAGCGCTGAACAACGCTCGCGCACCGCCGTGCGTGCGGGGATCGTGCGCGCCCTCCGGTTGTATAGTGGGCTTCGGAACGAAGGAGGGCACCATGCCGAAGTACTTGATTCAGGCGTCGTACACCACGGAGGGTGTGAAGGGCCTGGCCAAGGACGGTGGGACCAAGCGCCGGCAGGCAGTGGAGGCGGCGATCAAGAGCGTCGGCGGGCGGCTCGAGGCGCTCTATTTTGCCTTCGGCGAGCATGACGCATACGTTCTCGTCGACGCGCCGGACAACGCGTCGGTGGCGGCCGCGTCGATCGCCGTGAACGCGAGCGGCGCGGTTGTGGCGAAGACCGTGGTGCTGCTCACGCCCGAGGAGATGGACCAGGCCGCGAAGCGGGCCGTCACGTACGCGCCGCCCGGGCGCTGATGACCGTCCCGGCCACGATGAAGGCCTGGGTCCTGGGCGACCCGGGTCAGCTGCTGCTCGTCGACAAGCCGGTGCCGCGGCCCGCCGCCGCGGAGGTGCTGGTGCGGATCGACGCGGTGGCCATCTGTGCGACGGATCTGCAGGTGATCAGCCACGGGTTTCCCGCGTCGATCGGCGGCGATCTGCCCTTCAACCGGTGCTTCACGCCAGGCCACGAGTACATGGGGACGATCGCGGCGCTCGGGCCGACTGTGGACGAGTACGCCGTCGGCGAACGGGTGGCGGTCGAGATCCACGCGGGCTGCGGGCGCTGCGACCGCTGCCGGCGCGGGATGTACACCGCGTGCCTGAACTACGGCCGCAGCGCGGGCGACGACACGAAGGGACACCGCGCCAACGGCTTCACGACCGACGGCGGCTTCGCGCAGTACGCGGTCAACCACATCAACACGCTCGTCCGCGTGCCCGATCAGGTGAGCGACGAAGTCGCGACGCTCATCGTGACCGCGGGCACGGCGATGTACGGGCTCGACGTGCTCGGCGGCCTCGTCGCGGGGGAGAGCCTCCTCGTCACCGGGGCGGGCCCCATCGGGCTGCTGGCGGTGGCCGTCGCCAAGGCGCTGGGCGCATCGCCCGTCATCCTGACCGACGTCCGCGACGACCGGCTCGCCATCGGCCGCCGGCTCGGCGCCGACCAGACGATCAATGCGGGACGTGAGGCGGTCGTCGAGGCGGTACGCCGCGCCACGGGCGGACGCGGCGTCGACTACGTCTTCGAGTGCTCCGGCGCGCCGGGCGCCGTCAACGACGCCGTCCACATGGTGAGCCGCGGCGGACGCGTCTGCCTCGGCGCCTTCGCGCACGAGCCCGCCCTCGTGGACGTCGAGCACATCGTGTCGAACAACATCTATCTGTTCGGGATTCGCGGCGAGGGGCAGGGAGCGGTCCGGCGCGCCGCCGCGCTCATCGCGCAGCGGAAGATCGATCCCTCGCCCGTGCACACGCACACCTTTCCGCTCGACGAGCTGCCGACGGCGCTCCGCTACGCCCGCGAGCGGATCGACGGCGCGATCAAGGTGGTGGTGAAGCCGCAGGCGCGCGCTACTTCGCCAGCGGGTCCGGCCTGAGCTGAAAGCGCATCGCGATGGGCGGCGTGCCCCTGCCCGTCTCCATGTGGAAGGGCGTGCGGCTGCTGACGGTCGACCAGAGCCCGCGCCCCTTCCATCCGGCATTCGGGTCGTCGATGCGGCCGTCGAGCCATTTCGCGTAGAAACCCATCGGGTACGGCACGCGCAGCACCACCCACTGTCCCTCGTCGAGCGCGAGGAGCGCGTCCGACTGGTTGCCGGTCGCGATCGGCGTGTTCGGGCCCAGGCCCAGCGTGTCGAACTGATCGACCCAGGCGAAATAGCTCCCCTCGACGCTCCCGCTCTCCTGGATGTCAAGGAACTGGGGCGCCGGCTGGCGGTGGAGCGTCCACCCTTCGGGGCAGTGCTGGCCGGTCGCCATCGGCCCGTTGAGCGGGCCGCGGCACTTCCGGCGATCGAAGCTCGCCAGATGCCCGCTGCCAAGCGCGACCCAGGCCACCCCGCTGCGGTCGACGTCCATGCCGCGCGGCGAGTACCCCTGCACGGGCAGGCCGGGCTGCCACCACAGGACCTCGTACCGTTCGGCCAGCGCGGTCTCGGTTGGATTCGGTCCGGGGACAACGCGGATGATGGCGCCGGGGAAGCCGAGGACCGAGCCCCAGACGGAGCCGTCGGCCGCCGGATTCACCGTATAGAGGGCATCCGCGAGTCGGGTGTCCTGCGCGTCGCGCCGGCCGTTCCCGTTGGTGTCGAGGACGAGCGCCGTCCAGCCCTGCGCTTTCACCTCGTCCTTCGTCTCGTCGAAGACCTTCGTGTCGATCCACCCGAGATACTGGCTGCCGTAGCCGTTGAACCAGAGCGTGTTGCTGGCGTCCTCGGCGAACATCAGGTGATGCGTATCGAAGCACGTGCTGATCTGCGTGAGCTGCTTCGTGGCCGGGTCGTAGACCGCGGCATGCCGCACGGCGGCGTCGATCGGAAACCGCCGCGCCGACGGGTGGCTCGATCCCTTGCGGCAGGAGGGCGGATTCTCCGGCGGGCGGACGCGCGCCGTCATCCAGACCCGGCCCTGGCCATCGAGCATCGGGTTGTGAATGTCCATGCGGCTCGTCCAGATGGGCTCGCTGCCCCAGTAGACGGAGGGCTGCAGCACGCGGCCGGGCGCGATCGGCGTGGCCGGCTCGCGCGGCGCGACGGGAACTCTGCCCGCGGTGTGGCTCCGCGGATCGAGGACCGGAATGTAATCGGCGCTCAGCTCGGGGGCGCCATAGATCGGGCCGTGTGCGTTCACGGTCGGGTTTCGACGATCCGTCGAGACCTGATCGTGGAGGTACGTCTTCTCGTCGGCCCAATGCCACTGCGTGATCACCACGTTCCGCTCGACGCCCTGCGGGCGCGGCGGTACGGGCGGCAGTTCGCCGCTGGCGATGCGATCGGTCCAGTCGGCGAACATCTCGATCGCGCGCGGCGCCCCGAACAGCCCTAGCTCCCGCACCATGTCGGCGCCGGCCTGACCCGACTGGAGGCGCCGGATCCACGCCTCGCGCGACGACGGGAACATGCCGAGGGCCTCCGGGATCTCGCGCGTCGCCTTGTTGCCGAGCTGGTGGCACGTGTAGCAGCTGCCGTTTTTCAGCCACGCCAGCCACTGTCCCTGCTCGGTCATCCCCTCCGCGATGCCGTTGCCCTGCGGGCCGCTGCCGGGGAACTCGGACTTCGCGGGAATCCGCAGCATCGACGCCCAGTAGCCGGCCGGGTAGTACTGCGCGGCGGCGCGCGCGTCGGGCGCGGCCACGGCGGTCAGCGCGACGGACTGGCCCGGGCGCGACTGCACGGCCGGCGAGTCCACCAGGCCGTAGCCGCGCACCCACACCCGGTAGGTCGCGCTCGGCAGGTCGGGGATCACGTAGCGGCCCTGATCGTCGGTCACGACGATCCGGGCAAACGGGGTCGGCAGGTCCCGGGTTTCGGCAATGACCCAGACCCCCGCCTCCGGGCGTGTCGCACCCATCACGATGCCGCCAATGTCGTCCTCGTCGATCGGCACGGCGTCGGCTGCCGGCCGGCCCGCGCAGGCCGCCAGCAGCGACGTCGCGCCGAGCAGCAGGAGCCATCGTCGTCTCACGTCGAATCGCCGTCCTGGTCCGATGATATAGGATGGCGCCATGCGGCAGGCGCGCGCGCTCGTCGCCGTTCTGTTGGCGCTCGCCGCCGGCGCGCGCGCGCCGGGGAGCTTCGCGCAGGGCGGCGCCCCGGGGCTTCGCAACGAGCTGGCCGGGAGCTCGAGCCCGTACCTCCGCCTCTCGGCGAAGCAGCCCGTGCACTGGCAGGAGTGGGGCGATGACGTCTTCGCCCTGGCGCGGCAGCTCGACCGGCCCATCTACCTCGACATCGGCGCGATCTGGTGCCACTGGTGCCACGAGATCGATCGCGAGTCGTACGACAACCCGGAAATCGCCGCGCTCATCAACGCGCTGTTCATCCCGGTCAAAGTGGACCGGGACGTCCGGCCCGACATCGACAAGCGCTACCAGACGGCCGTTGCGGAGCTGACGGGCAGCGGGGGGTGGCCGCTGACCGTCTTTCTCACGCCCGACGGCGACGTCTTCTATGGCGGCACCTACCAGCTGCCGGAGTCGCTCAAGAGGGTGCTGCCGCAGGTGGCCGAGGGGTACCGGAAGGACCGCGAGAAGGTGCGCTACACGGCGCGCACGCTGCGCGAGCGGGTCGCCGCGCTGTCGGGCGGCCGCGCCGCCACGCTCACGGCCGACGTGGTCCGCACGGTCGTCGACGACCTCCGCCGCAACTTCGACGGCGCCAACGGAGGCTTTTCGACGGCGCCGAAGTTTCCCTCGGGCGCCGCGCTATCGCTGCTGGTCGCCCGGCACGTGCAGTCGGGCGACCGCCGGCTCCTCGAGATGGCCGTCAAGACGCTCGACGGGATGGCCGACGGCGGCATCCGCGATCAGCTCTCGGGACGCTTCCACCGGTACGCCACCGACCGCGCCTGGCGGCTCCCGCACTTCGAGGTGATGCTCTACACGCAGGCGGAAGCGCTCGAGGCGTACCTCGACGCGTACGCGCTGTCCGGCGGCGAGCGCTACCGCCGCGTCGCCGAAGAGATCCTCGCGTTCGTCCGGAGCACCTTCGCCGGCCCCGAGGGCGGCTTCTACGCCTCGCTCGACGCCGACGCGTTCGAGGGCGACGACGGGTCGTACTACACGTGGAGCGTCGCGCAACTCGAGGCGGGGGTCGGCCCGGACGAGGCGGAGGTGCTGGCGCGCCACTACGACATCCGGCCGAGAGGCGAGATGGCCGAGGCGCCGCGGACGAAGGACCCGACGCAGAACGTGCTGTGGGTGGCGGCGACGCCCGAGCAGATTGCCAGGGAGCTGCGGCGCCCGGCCGCCGAGGTCGCGCGGCTCATCGAGAGCGGCCGGCGGAAGATGATCGAGGCGCGGCAGGCGCGGCCGACGCCCGCCGTCGACCGCAGCATCATGACCGACTGGAACGGGCTGATGGTCTCCGCGTACCTGAAGGCGTACGAGACGCTCGGCGACGAGGAGGCGCGCGCGTTCGCGCTGCGGACGCTCGACTTCATCCTCCGGCGGAGCTTCAGCGCCACGACCGGGTTGCACCACTCGCTCCTCGGCAGCGAGCGGCTGGTGCCGGGCCTGCTCGACGACCAGGTCGTCTTTGCGCGGGCGCTGCTCGACGCGTACGAGGTGACGGGCGATCCGGCGCATCTCGCGCGGGCCCGCCAGATCATGATCTGGACGATCGAGAATCTCTGGGACGCGCAGGGCGGCGGCTTCTTCGACCGCCGGCCCGACCCTCGGGCGGCGGGGCTGCTCGCGCTGCCGCAGAAGCCGTTCTACGACACGCCCGTGGTCTCCGGCAACGCCGTCGCGGCTCAGGTGCTGAACCGCCTCTACTACCTGACGCAGGAGCCACGGTTCCGCGACTTTGCCCGCGTCACGATCGAGACCTTCGCCGGGCGCACGCGCGAGACCGGCACCCTGATGGCCGCGCTCGGCTCGGCGGCCGAGGAGTACCTCGAGTATCCGGCCACGGCGGTCGTGATTGGCAAGGCGGGCGATCCGGGGGCGGCGGCCCTCCACCGCGCCGCGCTGGCGTCGTTCCGTCCGGGCAAGATCGTGATGCGCGTCGAGCCCGATCGCGTCGAGCGCGGTCAGCTCCCCGCGGTGGTCCGGCCCGTGGTCGACCACATCGCGCCCGACCGCTGGCCGCTGGCGCTGGTCTGCTCGGCGACGTCGTGCTCGCTGCCGACTGCGTCGGCGACGGAGGTGGCGACGCTCGTGCGCACCTTTGGCCTGCCGCGGCGCTGACAGTAAGATACGGGGCGTATGAAGCAGACGCTGATCTCGCGCCGGGGCGCGGTGAAGGCGCTCGGCGCGGCCGCCGGCACGGCGATTGCGGTGAGCGAGCTGCTCGCGCAGCGCGCCGAGCCACCCTCGACCGTCACGAACCCGCCGCGCAACTTCGACGACCCGACCACCTACTTCACCGACCCGGACGTCATCACGGTCGATCCGCAGTTCAACGCGTACGTGCAGCCGCAGAACGCGATCCGGCGCCTGTGGACGGGTGGCCAGTGGCTCGAGGGTCCGGCCTGGAGCGGGCAGGGACGGTACCTCGTGTTCAGCGACATTCCCAACAACCGGCAGATGCGCTGGAGCGAGGACGAGGGGCGCGTGACCGTCTTCCGGTCTCCGGCCAACAACAGCAACGGCAACACCTTCGACTTCCAGGGGCGGCAGCTCTCCTGCGAGCACCTCATGCGGCGCGTCGTGCGCTACGAGCACGACGGGTCGGTGACGATCATCGCGGACAACTTCGGCGGCAAGCGCCTCAACTCGCCGAACGACGTGGCCCCGCACCCCGACGGCAGCTACTGGTTCACCGATCCGCCGTTCGGAGGGAGCCTGTTCGAGGGACAGCCCGACGCGCCGGGCGGCCGGGGCAATCCCATGGGGCTGCTGAATCCGCGGCTCGGCCTGCCGCCGGAGCTCGGGACCTTCCGGCGCGAGCTGCCGACGGGTGTGTACCGCGTCGATTCGAGCGGCAAAGTGGACCTCGTGATCGGCGAGAACGAGCTGGCCAACCCCAACGGGCTCACCTTCTCGCCCGACTACAAGCGGCTCTACGTCGTCAGCAGCGCCATGCGCCAGCTGTACGCCTTCGACGTGGTGAACACCGGGCTCGCGAACGGGCGGCTGTTCAGCGACATGATGATCGACGGCGTCCGGTGCGGGCCCGACGGCGTGCGCTGCGACGTCTACGGGAACGTCTGGTCCTCGAGCAACGCCGGACGCGCCGTCGGCTACAACGGCGTCACGGTCTGGAATCCCGACGGGCGGCTCATCGGCCGCATCCGCCTGCCGGAAGTGTGCGCGAACGTCTGCTTCGGCGGGCCGAAGCGGAATCGCCTCTTCATGGTGGCGAGCCAGTCGCTGTACGCCGTCTTCGTCAACACGCAGGGGGCGGCGCCGGGATAATTCCGAGTGCGGGTTCGCGCCACGTCCTCATGCGCATTGGCTTCATAGGATTGGGCGTCATGGGGCGCCCGATGGCGCTCCATCTCATCCAGGCCGGCTACCGTGTCGGCGTGTACGCGCGGCGGGCCGAGGCGGCCGCGCCGCTCGTCGAGGCGGGCGCCTCACGCGCGGCCACGCCCGCCGCGCTCGCCTCCCAGTCGGACGTCGTCATCACGATGGTGACGGCCACCTCCGACGTCGAGGAGGTGCTGCTCGGGCCGGACGGGGTGCTCGTCGGCGCGCGGCCCGGCATGGCGGCCATCGACATGAGCACCATCGCGCCGGAGGCGACGCGCCGGATCGCGGCGCGGCTCGCGGAGCGCCAGGTGCGGATGCTGGACGCGCCGGTGACCGGCGGCCCGGCCGGCGCCGAAGCCGCGACCCTCACGATCATGGTTGGCGGGGATGTGGTGGTGCTCCAGGAGGTGCGGCCGATCCTCGAGCACCTCGGCCGCCAGATCGTGCACATGGGCGGCCACGGAGCGGGGCAGACCGCGAAGGCGTGCAACCAGCTCGCGCTGCTCGTCAACGCGGAAGGTGTGGCCGAAGCGCTGGCGCTCGGCACGCGGTGCGGCCTCGATCCGCTGCGGCTGCGCGAGGCGCTCCTCGGCGGCATCGCCGCGAGCCGCGTGCTCGACGTCTTCGGCGCCCGCATGGCGGGCCGGCAGTTCACGCCCGGGATGGCGACCCGCCTCTACGACAAGGACCTGTCGATCGTGCTCGACCTGGCGCGCGAGGCCGGGCAGCGGCTCCCGGCGGCGGCTGTCGTGCGCGCCCATCTGGACCGCATGGTCGCCGAGGGCAAGGCGAACCAGGATCTCGCGGCGCTGATCGAAATCGTGGAACGGTCCGGCGGGTCCGGCTGAAGCCGGACGCCACGTACGTCGGCCCCTACCACCCGATCGCGAGGCCGTCCTTGCGCGGGTCGGAGCCGGCCTCGAGGACGCCGGTGCCGAGATCGATCCGCGCCGCCTGGTAGCCGCCCATCAGGCCGCGGCCGTCATGGACGGCGTGCCCGCGCGCGCGCAGGCTGGCGCGCACCGATTCGGGCACGCCCGACTCGACCGCCAGCCCCTCCTCGAAGTGCCGCACGCGCGCCGCCTCGCCGGCATCCTGCACGTGCATCCCGAAGTCGACCATGTTGACGACGACCTGGGCGTGCGCCTGCGCCTGGTTGTCGGCGCCCATCACGCCGAACGCCGTGACGCGCTGGCCGTCGACCAGCATGGCCGGGACGAGCGTGTGCGCCGGACGCTTGCCGGGCGCGAGGCGATTGGGGTGGCCTGGCGCGAGCGTGAAGCCGGCCCCGCGCGAGTGCAGCGCGACGCCGGTGCCGGGCACGACGATCCCGGATCCGAAGCTGTCGAAGAGCGAGTTGATGAGCGAGACGACCATGCCGGAGCGGTCGGCGGCCGCGAGGTACACCGTGTCGCCGCGGCGCTCCACGGCCGCCGGCGCGGCCGGCGCGTATGACGCCGCCGCCTGGCGGAGATCGATCTCTCTGCGGCGGTCGGCGGCGTACTCCTTCGAGGTGAGCAGCGCGAGCAGCTCCGCGGGCACGTGCGCGCGATCGGCGAGGTATGCCGTGCGATCGGCAAACGCGATGCGCGCCGCCTCGCGGTAGACGTGGAGGAACTCCGCGGCGTTGTGGCCCATGGCGCGGACGTCGTAGCCCTCGAGGATGTTCAGCATCTCGAGCGCCACGAAGCCCTGCGTGTTGGGCGGCAGCTCGCAGACCGTCCGGCCGCGGTACGTGGTCGAGATCGGCTCGACCCACTCGGCGCGGTGCGCGGCGAGGTCGCCCGCGGTGAGGAAACCGCCGACCCCCTCGACGTGGGCGGCCATCCGCGCGCCGATCGGCCCGTGATAGACGACCTCGGGGCCGTGCTCGGCGATCTGCTCCAGCGTCGACGCGAGGTCGGGATTGCGGAAGAGCTCGCCCGTGGCCGGCGGGCGGCCCCCGGGCAAGAGCACCCGGGCCGCCTCGGCGTCGAGCGCCAGCCGCGGCGCGACGTCCTCCCACTGTGCGGCCACGATCTCCGAGACCGGGAATCCCTCGCGTGCGTAGGCGATGGCGGGCGCGAGCGCCCGCGCCAGCGGAACCGATCCGTGGGCGCGCAGCAGCTCCGCCCAGCCGGCGACCGACCCTGGCACGGTGACCGTGAGCGGACCGTGCGGCGGCAGGCTCGTCAGGCCGTGCGCGGCGAGCGCGTCGGCGTCGGCGCGCGCGCCGGCGCGCCCGCTCGAGTTGAGCGCCCTCGTCGCGCCGCTCGCCCCGTCGCGCACGAGCGCGAAGAGATCGCCGCCGACCCCGGTCATCGTCGGCTCGACGACCGCCAGCACGGCCGCGGCGGTCACGGCGGCGTCGACGGCGTTGCCGCCCTCCTGCAGCACCTGCAGGCCGGCGGCCGAGGCGAGCGGCTGGCTCGTGGCGATGACGCCGTGGGTCGCCGAGACGCGCGAGCGCGTGCCGTGGATCCGTCCAACGGGACGGTCGCCCGATGCGCCGGTCATCAGCGCCTGGCGAAGACGCGCGATCCGCCGCGGGCGGCGGCGAACAGCGGCAGCGGCGCGACGCCGTCGTGCGGCACCTCCGCATAGTGCGCGCGCAGCAGGTCCTCGCCGAAGTCGCCGTTCTGGTAGTCGCGCCAGACCGAGTGGCCGTGGTTGCCGTTCGCGTTCATGTACTCGATCACGAACGTCGGCGCCTGCACGCGGTAGTAGTAGGGGAAGCCGAGCGGGATGCACTCCCACCGCGCGTCGCCTGGCGTGCAGCCGAAGCTCGGCGTGGGCTTGGGCGCATCCTCGGCGCGCGTGGCCCCGATCCACACGAAGCGGATCGCGTCGAAGTCGGCCGCCACGTCGCGCGCGCGCGCCGCGGCAATCTCGTCCGGCATCCGGCTCGTATAGACCTCGATGAGCGAGCGGAGCAGCTGCTGCTGCGGGGCCGTCATCTGCGACGCGGCCAGCCCGACCGCCGGGAGCGGCTCGGGCTGCCGGTCGAGGCCGATCGGATTGAGCTGCGACCCCAGATCGGGCGCGCGATCGTTGCCGGTCATGATGTCGGTCGGGAGCGTCGTGCCGATGATGGCGATCGATCGCTGGCGGGCGTCCAGCGCGTTGACCAGCGCACGCGCGCCATCCTCGGCGGCGCCGAGCACGCGCAGCCCCTTGAGGGGGCCGCCCTGCACCTCGGCGGGCTCGGCGCCGAAGAAGAGCGGGGTGTTGGCGAGCACGGCGTCGTCGACCCGTCCGCCGGCGACCGTGACATTCACCGAAATGTGGTGTCCCTCGATGCGCCAGCCCCACGGCCGCTCGCGCGACGGCGTGCCGAAGATGGAGACGTAGTAGTTTTCCGGGTCGCGCACCATCGGCATCGAGCCGTTCTTCTCCCGCTCCAGCAGGATCCGCTCGAGCCGCATGATCTGCTGCGCCGTGTCGTAGCCCGGCGCGCTCAGCCCGGCGCGCAGCAGCTCGAGCGCGAGCGTCTTCTGCGCCGGCGACAGCTCGCGCAGCGCCAGCCCCTTGCGCATCCGCGGGATGTAGTGCCAGTTGTAGCGCTCCAGCGTGTCGAAGCTGAAGTGGAACCGGACCTTCTGCTCGTCGGGAAACGCGGCGAGCAGACGCGCGGCGGTCTCCGTCATGGCGCCGGCGAGTCGCCGCTGCGCGACGAGGTCGGCCGCCAGCAGCGTCACGAGCGGCACCACCACCACGGCAAGGCTGATGACGAGGCGTCGATGGGCGGCAAGCAGGCTCATAGCCGTCTATGTTAGATCGGCCGGCTGCCGCCTCCCACCGACCGACTAGAATGATTCACCGCGATGTCGGACCAATCCTCCCGCGCCGTCTGGCCGCGGTCCATTCACCCGGGGCTCAAGGACGCCGATGACGATGGCGATCGGTGAGCAGGCCGAGCTGCACCGGAGCCTGCGCCGGAGCATCCGCGACATCTCGGCGGGCTTTCCCGACGCCTACTGGCGCCGCCTCGACGCCGAGCGCGGCTATCCCGAGGCGTTCGTGCGGGCGCTGACGGATGCCGGCTTCCTGGCCGCGCTCGTTCCGCCCGAGTACGGCGGATCGGGCCTCGGCATCGCGGAGGCCGCGGTCATCCTCGAGGAGATCAACCGCTGCGGCGGCAACGCCGGCGCCTGCCACGCGCAGATGTACATCATGGGGTCGCTGCTGCGCCACGGGAGCGAGGCGCAGAAGCGCACGTACCTGCCCGCGATCGCGAGCGGGTCGGTGCGGCTGCAGGCGTTCGCCGTCTCCGAGCCGACCACCGGCTCCGATACCACGCAGATGCAGACCCTCGCCGTCCGCGACGGCGATCGGTACGTCGTCACGGGGCAGAAGGTCTGGATCTCGCGCGCGGAGCACTCGGACCTGATGCTGCTGATGGCGCGGACGACCCCCATCGACCAGGTGAAGAAGCGGACCGAGGGGCTGTCGATGCTGCTCGTCGACATGCGCGAGGCCGTCGGCCGCGGGCTCACCATCCGGCCCATCCGCACGATGATGAACCACGCGACCACCGAGCTGTTCTTCGACGGCCTGACGGTGCCGGTCGAGAATCTCGTGGGGGAGGAAGGCCAGGGATTCCGCTATCTGCTCGACGGCCTGAACGCGGAGCGCATTCTCATCGCGGCCGAGTGCATCGGCGACGGCCGCTGGTTCGTCGAGCGCGCCACCCGCTACGGGAAGGAGCGGATCGTCTTCGGCCGCCCCATCGGGCAGAACCAGGGGGTGCAGTTTCCGATTGCCCGCGCCCACGTCAACGTCGAAGCGGCGGATCTGATGCGTATCCGGGCCGCGGAGCTCTTCGACCGCGGCGCGCCGTGCGGCGCCGAGGCGAACATGGCCAAGCTCCTGGCCGCCGACGCGTCGTGGGAAGCGGCCAACGTCGCCGTGCAGACGTACGGCGGCTTCGGCTTCGCCGAAGAGTACGACGTCGAGCGCAAGTTCCGCGAGACGCGCCTCTACCAGGTGGCGCCGATCTCGACCAACCTGATCCTGAGCTACGTCGCCGAGCACGTGCTCGGCCTCCCGAGGTCGTATTGATGATGGGTGTCGGTGCGATCCCGCTGACGCAGGTCGGTGCGATCCGTCTGAGGCAGGTCGGTGCGATCTGAGGCTGCGCGCCTGGCGGAGTTCGTGGCGCGCGCGGCCCCGCCGCCGGCG